>ENA-UOIV01000035-UOIV01000035.1-human-gut-metagenome-genome-assembly--contig:-C59-NODE-35-length-159052-cov-15.757071_pt1 | contig 159052 bp, 103 predicted proteins | sample MGYA00242333_ERZ723880 | MGnify/ENA metagenome assembly ERZ723880 | reverse complement strand
GCGAAGCATTGACAATACGTTCGAACAGATATTTGTCGACTCTGACCATCGCCTGCCCCTTATCTACCACCACCCGGAAGTGTTCGTAAAGTTGGGACTCGTCACCGACCGGTTCTATATCATCCAAATCGTTCTCCAGTTCATCCGGAAGTTCTTCCTCTATCATGTGAGTCTGTTCTGTTAGTTATCCATTAAAACCAGTTATCTTCTTGTGTGGAAGATGATTCTGATGTCACAGGAGTTTCTGTATCCACAGCAACATCGGTGGAGTCTTTCTCCATGCTCCCTGCCCCATCACCGACCATCAGTGTCAAAGAAGCTCCCATAGGAATCTTTTCTCCGGCGGTCAGTTGCCTTCCCTGATACTTCACGCCATACACCCAGTCCTTTTCACCGTTCACTAACTGGACCTGATTCAGTTTGAAACCGGCACTTAACAGTTTGGCTTGCGCCTGACGAAGAGAGCTATTGTCCGCAACATCAGGAATCATACGCAAAGGAACATCCAGCGTGTTCACTGTCAGATAGACCGTACGGCCTTCTTTTACTTTCTCACCGGCTCCCGGCTTGAGTTCAAGCACGATACCGGCAGCCTTATCCTTAACGTATCTCGTATCAGAAACCGAGCATACCAATCCATGATTCCGGAACATCTTTGTCGCCTCCTCCACACTCATCCCCTTCACATCGGGAACAAGTACCGATTCACCATGATGTGTGTATGCATCAATCCATTTCAGCACGCCGAATACCATGACTGCCACTATCACAATCATAGCGGCAATATTCAACCAGAAAAATTTATTTGTTTTAAAAGAAAAGAATTCTCTAATAGTCATACGCATTGCTGTTTATATGCGCCAAAGATACGACAAAATAGTTGAATTTATAAAAAAGAGGTGATGAAAAGTTTGCTATAAACAAAAAGGCAGAGATTAAATTCCCCGCCTTTTTTGTTTCCCTGATGATAGATAAAAGTGATTACCACTTCTGTCCGTTGTACTCATCAGAAACAGTCAGTTTCTTTCTGCCTTTCGCACGGCGAGCAGCTAATACTCTACGACCATTAGCCGATGCCATTCTCTCACGGAAACCGTGTTTGTTTTTTCTCTTTCTGTTAGAGGGTTGAAATGTTCTTTTCATTACTGTATCTTGTTTTTATGTTATTATTCTACGTAATCGGGCTGCAAAAATAGAGACTTTTTTTAAATTAACCAAGCGATAAGTCATTTTTGCTCAAAAGTTTTTGTGTTTTTTACTGATTTAGATTACTTTTGCACTCGATTTCCGACGAAAACAATTAAATAACAATAATATAATAAGAAGAATAGCAGTATGATTAATGCTCAAGACATCAAAAACGGAACTTGTATCCGTATGGACGGAAAGCTCTATTTCTGTATAGAATTCCTGCATGTAAAACCTGGTAAAGGTAACACTTTCATGCGTACTAAACTGAAAGATGTAGTTAGCGGCTACGTTCTCGAACGTCGTTTCAACATCGGTGAAAAATTGGAAGACGTACGTGTAGAACGTCGTCCTTATCAGTTCTTATATAAAGAAGGAGAAGATTATATCTTCATGAATCAGGAAACTTTTGACCAGCATCCTATCGCTCACGACTTGATTAACGGTGTTGACTTCCTGCTTGAAGGTGCAGTATTGGATGTTGTTTCCGACGCTTCTACCGAAACCGTATTGTATGCGGATATGCCGATCAAGGTACAGATGAAGGTTACTTATACAGAGCCGGGCGTCAAAGGTGACACTGCTACCAATACATTGAAACCTGCTACCGTAGAATCAGGAGCAACAGTACGTGTTCCTTTATTCATCAACGAAGGTGAAACAATCGAAATCGATACTCGCGACGGTTCATACGTAGGACGTGTAAAAGCATAAGTTACATAGAACACAATAATAAAGAAAGCCGGAAGCTCAATTGAACTTCCGGCTTTCTTTATTATTGTGCTTTGCACGGGCATTCTATTTATATCCCGCCGCTTTGGCTATTCTCTTCGGTATTTCAGTATTATCTATCTTCTCACCGAACAAATGTGAACCGGCTCCAATAGCGAATACAGGTACAAAACCGGCAGAATGTCCGCCACTCACCCAGCCAACCATCGCGATCTCATCCATAACTTGTTTGGCACAAGCAGCCATAGGCTCGCTCTTCGAGTACATACTCTCGGCAAACACCACTTTATTCTTCACGAATGACTTTTCAAATTCGTCGTGCAACTTCTTTTCTTGTTGCCAAGAAATAGGTAATTGTTTCCAGAATCCCATTTCATTGCCAAGAAATTCTTTCATATCTTCCCAAGTTACTTTGTTACCTTTGGCTTTTCTCAGTTCACTGATACGTTGAGAAAGTCCGTCAGCCGAATGTTTTTGAGATTGCAATGCTTTCAAGTTCAGTTCATATTTTCCGGTTCCCAATACGATACCACCTGTTTCGTGGTCGGCAGTAACGACTATCAGTGTTTCTTTCGGATGCTTCTTATAAAATTCATAAGCCACTTTGATAGCGTTATCCATATCTTTTACTTCATTGAATACGGTAGCTGCATCATTCGCGTGACAAGCCCAGTCAATCTTTCCGCCTTCCACCATGAGGAAGAAGCCTTTATTCTTGCCTTTAGTCAGAAAGTCGATAGCGCTTTCCGTAATTTGCGCCAGCGTCAGATCATCCTCTTTGCGGTCAATGGCATAAGGCAGACATGACGGATTAGCCCCCTTTTCCTGAATGAGAATCATCTTTTCAGCCTTAGCTGATTTTGCTTTATAGTCATTGTAACCACGTGCCACTGTATATCCGGCTTCTTCAAAGATAGGGAAAATGCTTGGAGCCTCTTTCTTATCAAAAGAAGTTGTCGGTTTCAGGAATCCGCCACCTGCATAAAAGTCAAAATTAGCTTTCGGCAAGTCAAGAGCAATCTCATAATACATATTACGATCCGGTTGGTGCGCATAGAATGCGGCAGGGGTAGCATGATCAACACTGACAGAAGTAGTGACACCGACTTTCTTACCGGCTTTCTTCGCCTTTTCAGCTACGGTTTGAATCGCATTCTTATCTTCCCCCACAGAAATAGCGTGATTATAGGTTTTCTTTCCTGTAGCCAACGCAGTACCTGCGGCGGCAGAATCGGTCACGGAATTAGTTGCAGAGAAAGTAGTCGCCATCGTGGCAACCGGAAATTGAGTAAACAACAAAGGCTCAACGCCGATACGTCCGTTCTGAAGTTCCGCCTGATACATCTCCGTACCATTCACTTGGTTGACTCCCATCCCATCTCCAATGAAATAGAATACATACTTTGCCTGACCGTTGGCCACAACGGAAATAAGGACAAAGAACAATGTGTAGATTAACTTTTTCATTCTTTAGTAAATTTATTATTAGATTAGTTAGTACCACCTACAAAGGTATAAAAAAAGGCTATTTCTGATGTTACAAAACAAATAATATTATAAATTCATCACGTCCTGTTCAAACCGTTCCTTATCTCCAGCGGCCCTATTGCGCATCCGGCTACGGTAATTATAGATCGTCGCCAATGAGTAACCCAAGAAATGAGCAATTTTATTACTGTCTACCACTCCCAAACGGATAAGAGCAAAAATACGAAGTTCGGTAGTCAGCAGTTCATCAGATTTCGGATATATCCGTCCCTCCTCTACCAACAAATCGTTGAAAGCGGAAATGAAATTCGGAAAAAGTTTCAGGAAAGACTTATCGAACTCATTATAAAACTCGTTTCGTTCATCTTTGATAAACTGCTCGGACTTTATAGCCTTAAACAAATCCTCAATCCGGGAAGCCATAGCCAATTTAGCCAATGAGCGGCGATACATCTCCAACTTATCTAGATAGTTCACACATCTGTCCAAATAACGGGCGATATATACTTCTTTTATCTTGCCTGTCTGCTCCAGTTCTTTGTTCACAGCCAACATCTGCCGGTTAGCCAAACTCAAATCACGACGCATAGCAGACAGTTTCTTCATCCAGCGATACAAAAAGAAAATAGCTATCAAAAGAAATAAAGACAACATACTGACACTAATAAGCATCGCTCTGGAAACAGCTTGTTCTTTCTCTTCTTTCAACTTATAAGCCTTATCGATAATCGGGAAAAACTCCGTCACTTCAATAAACCTCAAACGGGCATTGCAGGCTACGGCATCTTCCATCGAACAACTCAAGTACTTATAAGCACGGTCAATATCCCCTAGTTCATACATCAGATGTGCCAACTTTTGCAAAGAGGCATACTCCCTGACCGAAGATTCCAAATCTGCAATAGCTGTCAATATGAGATAATAAACTTCTTTCTCAGAATCCTTCTTCATACCGTACGCTTCAGACAATGTATAGTAGATATACACTTTCTGCCGTTCGTCAACCGCCTCTTTCAAAGCCTCATCAAGTATCACCAAAGCTGTATCCGCCTTACCACTGACGATACATTTCTCGGCCAGAACAATCGTTCTGTTGATTTCCGGTGACATTACACTAATAATAGAATCCCGGTATAAATCTGTTTTTTCGAGATATTTCTTTTTCGCTTCCTTATTAGTGGTGTAATCAGCCAGCCAACCATAACAAGCACGATAAGTCTGATAATAAGCCAACAAGGTTTCTTTGTCCAGCTTCGTCGGATTCATCCTCTCCAATTCCTCAATAGCTTCAATATACATTCCCATTACCCCTAATACCGTTGCACGATCAATAATAATCTTATTGTCCAATTCAGGACGATTCAGTTGCGGAAGCACCTGCTGTTTCTTATTTATATAATGAAGGGCAGAATCAGCCTGATAATGAAGATAAGCATCAAATAAGGAACCGTATAGACGATATTTGTCGGCAGGGGCATTTGAATGAGCCAATTGCAACTTCAAGCCTTCAATTTCCTTTTCTTTCTGAATCTGATAAGTCTCCTTTTTATTTATGATGTCGTCCAGCTTTTTAAGAGCTGCCACATTATCTGTCTGTTTTGCAAACATTGAAACAGAACCAACCAAAAGAAAAGACAATACACAATAGGCTATATTTCTCATAGGTTACTTTTTAAAGATGTCACAAATATAATGAATATAGTAATCACAATGAAATAGATAAGCCAAACTATTTAATTTCCACTTATATTTTCGCCGATTCCAAACAATAATATACAATTGATAATCAATTAAATAAAACCACAAAGCGGTTATATTTTTATTCTAGATACCTCTTCCGATTCAATAGGTCGCTACATTTGCAACATCCGAAATGAAAAGGAGTAGAAACATTAGTTAGCTTACAATTTAATACCAATAAATAAAATGAAAAAGAATCTTTTACTCATTGCATTCCTCTGTATTTCATTTATAACGAATGCGCAGCAGAAACTGACTTCACCGGATGGAAATCTGGTAATGACCTTTCAGGTAAACAAGGAAGGTGCTCCAACGTACGATTTGATTTATAAAGGAAAAACGGTTATCAAACCCAGTACTTTAGGTTTAGAATTAAAGAAAGAAGACAATACCCGGACAGACTTCGACTGGGTAGACCGTAGAGATCTCACCAAACTTGACTCAAAAACAAATCTTTATAACGGTTTTGAACTAAAGGATGCAAAGACCGGTACATTCGATGAAACATGGCAACCGGTATGGGGAGAAGAAAAAGAAATCCGTAATCATTATAATGAATTGGCAGTGACACTATACCAGCCGATGAATGAGCGCTCCATCCTGATCCGTTTTCGCTTATTCAATGACGGTCTGGGATTCCGTTACGAGTTCCCTCAACAAAAATCATTGAATTATTTCGTTATTAAAGAAGAACATTCCCAGTTTGCCATGTCAGGCGACCATACCGCTTTTTGGATACCGGGCGATTATGATACGCAGGAATATGATTATACTATCTCCCGCTTATCGGAAATCAGAGGGTTGATGAAACAGGCAATCACTCCCAATTCGTCTCAAACTCCTTTCTCACCGACAGGTGTGCAGACTGCTCTTATGATGAAAACGGATGATGGTCTTTACATCAACCTTCACGAGGCAGCTCTCATCGATTATTCTTGTATGCACCTCAACCTGGACGATAAAAACATGATATTCGAATCTTGGCTGACTCCGGATGCAAAAGGGGACAAAGGATATATGCAGACACCTTGCCATACGCCATGGCGTACTGTCATTGTCAGTGATGATGCACGCAACATCCTTGCATCCCGTATTACTCTCAACCTGAACGAACCATGCAAGTTACCGGATGCAACCTCTTGGGTAAAACCTGTGAAATATATCGGCGTGTGGTGGGATATGATAACCGGAAAGGGCTCATGGGCCTACACCGATGAGCTGACTAGTGTAAAACTGGGTGAAACAGATTATTCAAAAACCAAACCTAACGGCAAACATTCCGCTAACACCGCTAACGTAAAACGTTATATCGATTTCGCTGCCGCCAACGGTTTTGATGCAGTACTGGTAGAAGGATGGAACGAAGGTTGGGAAGACTGGTTCGGTAACAGCAAAGATTATGTATTCGATTTCGTCACTCCGTATCCCGATTTCGACGTAAAAGAGATTCATCGTTATGCCGCAAGCAAAGGTGTCAAAATGATGATGCACCACGAAACTTCCGCATCAGCCCGTAACTACGAACGTCATATGGATAAAGCTTATCAATTTATGGTGGATAACGGCTATAACTCTGTAAAGAGCGGTTATGTCGGCAATATTATTCCCCGTGGCGAGCACCATTACGGACAATGGATGAATAATCATTATTTGTATGCGGTGAAGAAAGCAGCAGACTACAAGATTATGGTGAATGCTCACGAAGCAGTACGCCCGACAGGTATCTGCCGCACTTATCCGAACTTGATCGGTAATGAATCCGCTCGTGGAACAGAATATGAGTCATTCGGAGGCAACAAAGTATACCATACTACAATCCTTCCATTCACCCGTCTAGTTGGAGGACCGATGGATTATACTCCGGGGATCTTCGAAACACATTGCAACAAAATGAATCCGGCTAATAATTCTCAGGTTCGCTCTACTATCGCCCGCCAACTGGCATTGTATGTAACTATGTACAGCCCATTGCAGATGGCCGCTGACATTCCTGAAAATTACGAGCGTTTCATGGATGCTTTCCAATTTATCAAGGATGTAGCTATTGATTGGGATGAAAGTAAGTATCTGGAAGCGGAGCCAGGAGAATATATCACGATAGCCCGTCGTGCCAAAGGAACGAATGACTGGTATATAGGTTGCACTGCCGGAGAAAAGGGACATGAGTCTAAATTAAGCTTTGACTTCCTCGAACCTGGAAAAAAATATGAAGCTACCATTTATGCTGACGCTAAAGATGCAAGTTGGGACAAAAATCCGCAAGCATACGTTATCACAAAAAAGAAAATAAACAACAAAAGCAAACTTACACTGAAAGCTGCAATAGGCGGAGGATACGCCATCTCAGTCAAAGAGATAAAATAAGACCTTAAACAAGTTTAATTAAGATTCCATAGTTTTCAATAGGTATTCATATAGAAGTACTATTTTTGACGAACTTATTTAATAACATGAAAACAAAAAAAATGAATGAACCGGGTAAAATAATGCTGCTATTTTTAGTAGCCATTATGTTTACGGTACAGGCAGTTGCACAAAACCTGTCAGTAAGTGGACTCGTCCAGGACGGTACCACCGGAGAGGGAGTTATCGGAGCAAATGTAGTAGTTAAAGGTACTACCAATGGCACCATTACCGATCTGGATGGGAAGTTTAAATTACAGGCCAAGCAAGGAGACATTATTGTCATTTCCTTCATCGGATATAAGACACAGGAATTACCGGCCGCAGCACAAATGAAAGTTGTCCTGAAAGATGATTCAAAACAGTTGGACGACGTAGTGGTCATCGGATATGGCTCCGTTAAGAAAGAAGACTTGAGCGGATCAGTCGTTGCCATTAAAGCTGAAGAGATGAACAAAGGTGCAGTCACTTCACCCGAAGAACTGATCATGGGAAAAGTTCCGGGATTGGCAGTCGCTCAAGGTGACGGTGGTCCGGGCTCAGGTTCTACGCTACGCATCCGTAGCGGTTCTTCTCTGAATGCCAGCAATGACCCGCTAATCGTCATAGACGGAATCCCCGTAGCCAACAATTCAGCTCCGGGTACACCGAATGCTTTATCGACCATTAATCCGAATGATATAGAAACTTTTACCGTATTAAAAGACGCATCAGCAACCGCCATCTACGGTTCACGTGCATCAAACGGCGTTATCATCATCACTACCAAGAAAGGGACACAAGGAAAAATCAAGGTAACTTATAACAGCAGTTATACTTTCAAAGATCCTTATAAGCGTTTTGAAACGATGAATGCAGACGAGTTCCGCCAGGCAGTGACGAACCAATATGCCGAAGGCACCGCTTTAGGCGATGCAGCACGCAATCTGATTAATCTCTACCCCTCACAGTCTACCGATTGGCAGGATGCTATCTATCAAAGTGGTTTGAGCACTGACCAAAATATATCCGTAGCAGGAAAAGCAGGATTCATGCCTTTCCGCGTGTCTTTAGGTTACAACAATGAACGAGGTACAATCAAGACATCCAAGTATGAAAGATATACCGCATCTGTCAATCTAAGTCCGAAGTTCTTTGATGATCATTTAAGTGTGGATATCAATGTAAAAGGAACGATTAACAAAAATCGTTTTGCTGATTCGGGAGCAGTAGGGGCAGCTGCTTTCTTTGACCCTACCAAACCAATCTATGGTATTGACACAGAAGACCCCACATACGGTAGTAATTTATATAACTATAACGGTTATTGGAACTGGAGTACCGGCAAGAATACTCCCAACACGCTTTCTTCCGCCAATCCGTTATCTTTACTCTACGATGTGGACAATGCGGGAACTACTAAACGAAGTCTCGGCAATATCCAGTTAGATTATAAAATACACGGATTAGAAGATTTGCATGCCAACTTGAACGTAGGTTATGACGTAGCAAAAAGCACAGGTGGAAACTATACCGTTCCCGGTTCTTTCCAAACAGCCAAAGACAGTGATTTCAAGAATATCGGACGTGGTAATGACTGGAACAATCTGCGCCGCAACCATTTGCTGGACTTTTATTTGAACTACGCCAAAAACATAGAATCCATTCAAAGCAATATCAATGTAATGGCCGGATATTCCTGGCAACATTTCTATTACAGAGACTTGAGCATTTACAAATCAAATGTTACCGAAAACCTGGGAACTAAAGAAGGATGGACTTATAACGACGATGAAGGACGTTACATACAAAACAATAACACTCCCTCACCTTGGGAAAATTATCTGGTTTCTTTCTTCGGACGACTGAATTACAACTTCAAAGAACGTTATTTGCTCACTGCAACGTTACGTCAGGACGGCTCCTCACGTTTCAGCAAGAGCAACCGTTGGGGACTCTTCCCCTCCGCAGCGTTGGCATGGAGCATTATCAACGAACCGTTTATGGAAAAGGCACGTGATATTATGTCCAACTTAAAACTGCGTGTAGGATATGGTGTCACCGGTCAGCAGGAGATTACCGATTATCTCTATATCACTAACTACTCGCTGGGTAACAATACGACTTCACAATATATGGGTTCATACCTGCTGAAACCGGATGGGTACAGCCCCGATTTGAAATGGGAACAGACTGCGACATACAATGTCGGCATCGACTACGGATTTCTGAACAATCGTATTAACGGTAGTATCGAATATTATCAGAAGCGTACGAAAGATTTATTGAACACAGTCAGCGTAGCGGCAGGAAGCAACTTTACCAATATGATAACAGCCAACGTGGGATCTATGAAAAACGAGGGTTTGGAATTCAATATCAATGCCGTAGCCATACAGACTAAAGATTTCTCTTGGGAATTAGGCTATAACGTGACTTGGAACACCAGCAAAATTACTAAATTGACCGCTACCTACAATCCGGATTATGAAGGAATCAATGCCGGTTCTGCTTCATACGGTAGTGGCACAGTACTACAAAAGCACCAGGTAGGTTATGCCCCCTCCACTTACTGGCTCTTCCAACAGGTATACGACGAGAATGGAAAACCGGTACAAAACGCAGTGGTAGACCGCAATAACGACGGGCAGATTACGAATGACGACCGGTATATGACTAAAAAGAGTCCGATGGCGGACGTATATATGGGACTGAGTTCGCAGTTTACATATAAGAATTGGGATCTGGGCTTCAATCTCCGTGCCAGTATCGGGAACTATGTCTACAACGCCAGTGCAGCGGACAACGGTTCACTGAATGCTTTCTCCAATCAAGGATTTATCACCAATTATTATAAATCGGCAGTAGAAAGCACCGGATTCACTCTCACCAGTTCTACCGAGCAAAAAGCAAGCGATCTCTTTTTGGAAAATGCTTCTTTCCTGAAGATGGATAACATTACTTTGGGATACACCTTCAAGAATTTGTTCACCAGTAAGTTATCCGGTCGTATCAGCGCATCGGTGCAGAATGTGTTTACTATCACCAAGTATTCCGGACTCGATCCAGAGTGCAACGCCATTGATCAAAGTCTATGGCCGCGTCCACGCACGTTCTCTCTCGGAATCAATCTTAACTTTTAATCTGTCAGCATTATGAAATTCTATTCTATAAAATCGATCATATTGGTTTCCGCCCTCACTTTATTCGGCGGATGTATAGGTGATTTGGACGTGATGCCTCTCGATCCGAATGTCATGACGGCCGAAGACGCCTATTCTACTCCCGAAAGTTACACACAGGGATTGAAAAAGATCTATTCGGTATGGGCCCTCTCCGGACAAAAAGATGCAGGTTCTTCGGATTTGAGTGATTTGAATGCCGGTAACACAGTACTCCTGCGTTGTTGGTGGACACTGCAAGAAAGTACTACAGACGAAGTAAAATGCGCCTGGTCGGATAGCTGGGTACCGCAAGTTAACGGGTTATCCTGGAATACAGCTAAGGTGGAATCAATGGAAGGGCTTTACCACCGTTCTATGTACATCGTAAGTATTGCAAATGATTTTCTGAAACAACTGAACAATGCCCCCGACGAAGTAGACCGGGAACGTTATCGTGCCGAAACACGTTTCTGCCGTGCTTTAGCCTACTACGTGCTGATGGATGCTTTTGCCAATCCACCATTTGTCACAGAAGAAACAACCTCGACGCTACCGGAGCAAATCAATCGCAAAGACCTATTCAGCTGGCTAGAAAAGGAACTTACTGCTATTCGTAGTCTCCTTCCCGAACAGACAGACGAATACGGACGTGCAGATCAACATACCGTTGAGTTCCTATTGGCACGTATGTATCTCAATGCCGAAGTTTATACAGGAACACCCCGTTATACTGACTGTATCACTTATTGCAAATATATTCTAGGCAGTAATGACTATTCATTAGCAGACAATTATGCCGAACTTTTTATGGCAGACAACGGAGAAAATACCAATGCCAGAAAAGAAATCATTTTCCCGGTATTGGCTGACGGCAACACTACTCAGTCTTATGGAATAGGAGCTATCATTGTCGGCTCGCGTTCAAGTAGCGAAGGAACTGTTGTCAACTACGGATGCAACGGTGGATGGGATGGCTTCCGCTCCACAGGAAATCTGATACGTGCGTTCGAATATGAAGCGGAAGAATCAGCCTGGACCGCCGACAATTTAAATTCACACGACAACCGTGCCATCTTTTATAGCACAGGACGTTCATTGGATATCAAAACCTCATCTATCGGTACATTTACCACAGAAGGTTGGTCGGTATTCAAATTCACGAACCTGAACAGTGACGGTACTCCGGGAAAGAATTCCGTATTTCCTGACACAGACTTTCCACTATTCCGTCTGGCTGATGTATATCTGATGTATGCGGAATCCGTAGCCCGTGGTGGAGAAGGGGGAAGCGAATCCCAAGCTGTGACATACATACAGGACTTGCGCAAACGTGCCAAAACCGGTTATAGCCAAGTGGATGCAGCTTGGTTGAAGGCTTCCGCATCCATTAATGGAAGCACTGCCAGCGTAAACTTTGGAAATATCTTAAACGAACGTTGTCGTGAACTTTATTGGGAAGCCACCCGCCGTACCGATTTAATCCGTTACGGACTGTTTACCTCGAATACTTATACGTGGGCTGAAAAAGGAGGAGTTATCACCGGAGTAGGTGTGAACAAACGCTACAATCTTTTCCCCATACCTGTAAGCGATATCAGCGTTAATGGTAATTTACAACAAAACGAAGGTTATTAATCTAAAAATCAGAATGTACATGAAAACAATATACGGATATATAGGTATACTGATTGCAGCTTGTTTATTACAAGCCTGTGAAAGTGACTTAGACAAAGCCTATTATAGCGACGGACAGGCTCAGCCTGCTGTATTGGAGGCTTTACCGGAAACGTATACCATCAACCCGCTGCAACAAAATGAAGTTGCACTGACGTTCAAGTGGAGTGCACCCCAAATGGGATATAATGCATCGATCACGAACAATCTGGAGATGGATATAAAAGGCGAAAACAACTTCGGAGATAAAAAAGTAATCTTATCTTCGTTGGTAGGGAATAACTCGACTGTTTCATTTACAAATAAAGAGTTGAATGACTATGTACTGTCTCTATTCAAGAATTATGCTGATGAAGCAGGAATATACACCATAGAAACCGTTCATCTGGAATTTCGTGTAACCTCTGTCATTTCAGAGGCGAAAGCTCCTCTTGTTTCAAATATCGTTTCTTCCACTGTCACTCCATACGACAATGAAAATACGGGCTACAAAGCAGCGGTCATCACATCAACAGACATTGAAAGCGAACTGGCTTTAGCGGCCGGTCAGAAAGAAGAAACGGCATTACCCTTAACGTGGCAACAGGCTTATTTGGGTGATAATGCAAGTATCAGCTATGCAATAGAAATAAATCTGCCCAAAACAAACACGGAATATAATTGGAGCAAGAAAGTGACTGTCAAGACTACTCAAGAAACCTCATACAATCTGACTCACCAAGATCTGAATGATGCACTTGTCAGTCTATTGGCAAAATATAGTAAGGAAGTAGGAAAAACAGAAATCAATCTCTCTGTTTCAGCTACTAAGAGCGGATATATCAAAGCGCTGGCTTCCGAACCTCTGACTATCAGCATCACTCCGTATGTAGCTACTCCGACATTCACTACTGTTCCGGAAAATATGGATTTAACTTCCGGCACTTCTTATTCTCTAGCATGGGAAGCTGTAGAAGGAGCTAAATACCAAGTGGAAATGGATATAAAAGACGCAGAATTCTCACAAAGAGCAATATTGGAAAGCGGTTTGACCAGTACAAACCTAGATATAAACAATGCAGTCCTAAGTAAGGCCATCAAATACCTGAAAATAGCACATAATGCAGTAGTCCTTAGTGCAGAACAGGAGGTAGAGTTTCGGGTAAGAGCTTATTTCGGCAATACTGAGACTGGAGTATTATCAGAAGCAAAAACTGTAGCGATGACTTATGATAATAGCGAGAATACACCGGAAGTATTCTATCTAGTAGGAGAATACTGTGCTTGGAAACACGATCAAACTCAAAAGCTATATAAAACAGAAAGTGATTCGTACAAAGGACACATTATTGCAAAAAATCTTTATGAAGGGTGGAAAATCACAGACCAACCTAATTGGAATGGTAGAAATTGGGGAGCTCCAATCAATAGTGGAATCTTGACTCTAGGTAACGACAGCAAAAATATCACTTCTTACGGCGGTAACAACAATACCAGCTACACCGTAGAATTTAATCCAAACAACGGTCGTCTCACCATGAGCAATGAAGAAAAGTCGTGGATGTTATTAGGTGAACATAACAATTATTCTTTCAGTGATGAGTCCAAAATGGAAATCGTTTATGATGAAAGTAATAAAAAGTGGTATTTACAAAAGAAAGGAGTGAAGATGCAAACCGGAAATACGTGGCAAATACGTTCACAGATGTTGAACATGGAAGTGACTCCACAAAATACCGAAGGACATTTCGAAACGGATGTTACCGACGAAAGCCAATTTACCGTAAGCCAAACCAGCAATTACGAGATACGTTGGTATTTCAACGAACCGACTCCTTACGTAATAGTCATTAAAGAATAACCCATCCATCAAAAAAGAAAAGCTTTATGAAGAAATATTTGATATATATATTATTACTGCTATTCACTGCGCCCTATATAAGCTCATGCAGTGACGAGTGGACAGACTCCGACAAACTGAGTCTCCTGACAAAAGCAGAAGAGGAAGAACCCATTGTAGAGGATGACATTGACATAAGCCTGCTGAAATTCGGGTTCAACCTGAATCCCAAAGCCGAAACAAACGAGTTACCCAATGCGGACGAAGCTTTAGATATCTATTTTTATGCAGAAGGTAAAGAGTTGGCAGAAGGAGAAAAAGAATGCCCGTTATTGGGTTATCAAGAAGCGTGCTATCTCCATGCCGGTGTATATTCAGAAGGTACTTGGATGTATGTACCGGCTGCTTGGACAGAAGATACCGAAAAATGTAAAATGGTTCGTGTAAAGGAGAATGTATGGAAAATCACCCTCTCACCTACTATACGCGATTGGTTCGGAAGCGGTTCAACTCCTATTGAACAGTTAGGACTGATTATCCGTACTACTGATGGCAAAAAAGGAATAGAAGAAGATACCTTTGTCGATATTGAGGATGATAAGTACAACAGCTTTACTCCGGGTGAGATAAAACTGGAGTCAATGCCTTCCGGACTGCAACATGGTATCAATATTATCGATAATCATACAGTAACTTTGGTACTGTACGAGAAAGACAAAGACGGCAACCGTTATTACGATTATGCTTATGTCATGGGAGACTTCAATAATTGGAAACGCAGCAATGATGAAAACTCTCAAATGTATTATGACGAATCAGCGGGATGTTGGTGGATTACTTTAAGCGGTCTTGAGCCAACCAAAGAATACGCATTCCAATATTATCTGGGAAAGAAGAGTACTGTAGAAGGAGAAAAAGATACAGAACTACGTATAGCCGATCCATATACGGAGAAGATTCTCGATGCAAGCAGCGATTCCTATATTCCGGAATCCACTTATCCTTCGTCCCAACGTATCTATCCAACGAAAGGGGCCGGAGTTGTTTCAACATTCAAGATACAGAAAGATTCCTATTCATGGGCACACGACAATTTCAAAATAGCAGATAAGAACAATCTGATGATTTATGAGTTACTCTTGCGTGACTTCACCGAAACCGGAGATCTACAGGGAGCGATGCAGAAACTCGATTATTTGGAAAGGTTAGGTATTACTGCCATCGAACTAATGCCCGTACAGGAGTTTGAAGGCAATGACAGTTGGGGGTACAATCCAACCTTCTATTTTGCACTTGATAAAGCCTACGGTACTTCTGAGATGTACAAGAGATTTATTGACGAATGCCACAAAAGAGGTATCGCAGTACTTTTTGATGTTGTTTACAACCATGCTACAGGTAGCAACACTTTTGCCCGTCTGTATTGGGATTCGAAAAATAACCGAACTGCTGAGAATAACCCATGGTTCAATGTTGAAGCCCGTCATGCTTTCAATGTATTCCACGACTTCAACCACGAAAGTCCATTGGTACGAGACTTTGTAAAACGTAATCTAAAATATCTGATTAACGAATATCATATCGATGGTTTCCGTTTCGACTTGACTAAAGGGTTCACACAAAACGGAAATAAAGATACGGACGTTTCAGGTTACGATGAATCACGTATCAGCATCCTACGTGATTATTATAACACTATCCAATCCATATCTCCGAATGCAGTAATGATTTGCGAGCACTGGGCTGATTGGGCAGAAGAAAACGTATTAGCTTTGGCAGGCATACAGTGTTGGCGTAAAGGAAGTAACACACATGATGAAGGCTACTATCAATCAGGGATGGGGTATTCAGATCGCAGTTCCTTTAGCAATTTGATACAAAGTGGCGGAAACAGTATCCATTTTGGCGGATGGGTAGGTTTCATGGAAAGCCATGATGAAGAACGCATAGCCTATAAAGCCCAAGTGTATGGAAACGAGAAAATAAAAACAGATCTTACTACCCGCATGAACCAGCTTGCCGCCAACGCAGCCTTCTGTTTCACAGTTCCGGGTCCTAAAATGATTTGGCAATTCGGTGAATTAGGTTATGACGAAACACTTGGTGAAGAAGATGAAAAAACAGCAAAGAAGCCGTTACATTGGGAATATTATGATGAACCTGCACGCAAAAGTTTGTATGATGTATATGCTAAACTACTAGATTTACGCAAAACGCACGCGAATTTGTTCGGGCAAAATGCAACATTCTCATGGAAAGTAGAAACTGCTGATTGGACAGGGAACACACCCCGCACCATCAGTTTGAAATACAATGATAAGGAACTCGTAGTCGTAGGAAATTTTGGAGATGATACCACCAACTATTCTCTGGATTCTAACATCAAGTACAATTACATGACCGGTGACGAAGTATCAGGTAATATAACTGTCGAACCACACAATTTCTTCTTAGGAACAAGTTTCAGACCTGAATAAACAGCTTAAGTAGAATAGATTAAACATAGAATTATCGCAAATTATCGCAGATAAATAAGAATAATTTCCCGAAGGAATAATCTTAATAATCTGCGATAATTTGCGTTAATCTGCGTCTAAACAAAACAAGATCAATTACACCTGTGTCTCTCCTTCAATGTATTCCTCCAAAAAGAGATTCTCTCCATCGAATACTGCATACGAGAAGAAATTAATCCAATCCCCGAGAATCAGCACACGGGAAGTTGCACTCAACATGAGATCCAGTTCAATGTGGCGATGCCCATATATAAAGAAGTTGATATTCGGGTGGCTCTTCAGATATTCTTTGGTATACAAAACCAGATGTTCCTGATTCTCCCCCATATAATCCGGTTCCTTTCCGTCAATCCGTTTCAGTCGGCTATGCTTGGCCCATGTCAAACCCAGATCCACACTCCAACGAGGATGAATAGCAGAAAACATTCTTTGCAAAGTCGTACTATGAAACATTCGGCGAAGTAATTTGAACTTCTTATCCGGATCACCCAATCCGTCACCATGAGCCAGATAGAATTCTTTCCCATAGATTTCGGTAGTCAACGGTTCACGGTGCATAATGACACCACACTCTTTTGTGAGATAATCTCCACACCAAATGTCATGATTGCCTATAAAGTAGTGAATTTCCACTCCCATGTCCGTAAGTTCGGAGATCTTTCCTAGAAAACGAGTATATCCCTTAGGAACTACCAAACGGAATTCATACCAGAAATCGAACATATCTCCCAGCAAATAAACGGCAGAAGCCTTATGTTTTATACTGTCGAGAAAGTTCACCAGGCGTCTCTCTTGTGTGCGGCCATGTTCAATGGCGCGGGACCCCAAATGCGCATCGGAAAGGAAATAAACGTTCTTCATAGGCTTTGAGTTGTTAGTTATAGTCAGCTTGTCACTCATCACTAGAGAAAGCCTAGTTCGAGTTTCGCTTCCTCACTCATCATATCTTTATCCCACTCCGGTTCAAACACCAGATTAATGATAGCCGAAGTCACTCCCTCCACCGATTCCACTTTCTGACGAATATCTTCCATGATAAAATCAGCAGCCGGACAATTAGGGGCGGTCAGTGTCATATCAAGTACTACTTCTCCATTATCGGAGACATCTATCTTATAAATCAGTCCAAGATCGTATACGTTTACCGGGATTTCCGGGTCGTACACCGTTTTTAGCATAGCTACAATCTTTTCTTCTATTTCAATCTTTTCCATAGGTTCTTTCCGTTAATAATAATGCAAATATAAGAATAAATTCATTTAGAGCAGTCCTTCATCTGCAAAACTATAGAATTGACTCTCACAAACGATAACGTGGTCTATCAAACGGATGTTCATTGTGTCGGCGGCTTTACGAATATGTTCTGTCAAAATTTTATCCGGTTGACTCGGATGAATGTTTCCTGATGGATGATTATGCACAACAGCTATTTGCGTGGCCCTTTGTAACAAAGCTTCCCGCAAGATCGTACGTACGTCAGTGTAAGTTCCATCTATTCCACCAGTACTGATGCGCACTTTATCAATCAGTTTCGTTGCCTGATTCAACAAAAGAGCCCAAAATTCTTCTTGTTCCAAATCGCACATCAGAGGTTGAAAAATATCATAAATATCTTTTGAACAGGTGATTTGAGGCCTTTCTTTTATACTCTGCAGTTTCCTTCGTTTTCCAAGTTCCAATGCAGCCATCACCGTAATGCTCTTCGCCGGTCCTATACCTTTAAAACGGGAATAGTCGCAGACTTCCCATTTTGCCAAGGAATTAAGATTATTATCACAAGACAGAAGCAAGCGTCGCATCAGTTCAACAGCACTCTCTTCCGTATTTCCGGAGCCGATTAATATAGCGAGTAGTTCGGCATCACTCAATGCTGCTGCTCCTTTCTCCATCATTTTCTCCCTTGGGCGGTCCTCCAGTGCCCATTGGTTGATGGATAATTTGTGTCCACTTTCCATTTGCAATGTTTTGAGAGTGTAAAGATAGGCTTATTTTATTTAATGATAGAGGCAACGGAAAGGAATTTGATTATAAGCATCTTCTTTTTTTTAATGCAAGAATGAGTTGACTGACACCCGGGTCTCGGCATACCTGACACCCGGGTGTTGGGTAGCATGACACCCGGGTGTCAGATGTATTGAGACCCGGGTGTCAGACAACATTCCTTTTAAACAAAAACAGGAATAGTAATAGGCAAATAAAAAATGGACTACTTATAAAAATTCTTTTGGAAAGCCTCAAACTCATCCTTCCCTCTGATGCAACGTTGCCACCATGCGCGCCAAAAGCCTGTACCATAGCCTATAAGCTGTATAAATGCAGCGGCAATGGAATAAACGCCAATAGACAGACTTTTATTCTGAATAGTAGAATCAACGCATACGAGCAATGCATAGAGAATGATCGGCATGAAACTGAAAAGGCAGAAGGGGGTTCCTAATAATAGAAGTGCTACTCCCAATGTGAATACCGCCGGAAGCAAATGTACCAGTTTCAGAGAATCCGGATATTTCTTATAAAGATTAATACGGGCAATGCCGGAGTTATGCACCTGCTTGAAGAATTTCTTCAAGTCAGTCCGACGTTTATGATATACCCAGGCATCAGGAAAAAGACGGCAGATGTAACCACCTTTGAATATACGGATACTGAAATCAATATCCTCACCGAAACGCATCTTTGAAAAACCTCCCAAAGCCTCGTACACTGCCCGGCGAACTCCCATATTAAAACTACGGGGATAGAATTTGTCCATCTTCTTTTTTCCGCCACGAATGCCTCCGGTCGTGAAGAAAGAGGTCATGGAATAGTTGATTGACTTCTGAATATCAGTGAAAGAATCGTGTGCACGGTCGGGGCCGCCAAAAGCGTCGGCAGGAGAAGCGGCAAGTTCCTTCTCTACCGCATCGAAATAGCCTTCGGGAAGGATGACATCAGAATCCAATATAATAAGGTATTCTCCTTCGCTCCGCTCTGCTCCGTAATTACGGCTCTGTCCCGGTCCGGAGTTAGATTTAAAGAAATATTTTATATCCAACTTATCCGTATATCGGTCTACTATTTCTTTACAGGGAACAGATGAACCATCTTCTACCACAATCACTTCAAAATCTGTGAAATGCTGGGCAGTCAGACTTTTCAACAGTTCGTCCACCTCGTCGGGACGATTATAAACGGGAATTATAACGGAGTAACGCATATCAATCGGTTATGGCTCTATTTCAAGATACAAAGTAAGGTAAAAAAAACGAGAACCATGAAAGATAGCTAATAAAAAAGGCAGCTTCGTCACCGAGCCGCCTTTTCTATATCCAGAGTTTATGAACTTATTTCTTCAGGATATCCATTGTATCAGAAGCGATCAATAACTCTTCATCTGTCGGAATTACTACAACTTTCACTTTAGAAGCAGGAGTTGAGATTACAGCTTCGTCACCATGAATCTTATCATTGACAGACTTATCGATCTCGATACCCATGAATTCCAATCCCTTGCATACTTCCTCGCGACACAGTGACTGGTTCTCACCGACACCACCTGTAAACAATACGATATCCACACCACCCAATGCAGCAGCGTAAGCACCGATGTATTTCTTAATACGATAGTAATACATTTTTTCAGCAAGAATTGCTTTCGGATTGCCGGCTTTACAAGCCGCATCCAATTCACGCATATCGCTTGATACGCCTGAAACTCCCAGTACACCGCTCTTTTTGTTCAGCAAATTGGAAACACCGGTTGTATTCAAGCCCTCTTTTTCCATGATAAAAGTTACTGCACCGGCATCGATATCACCGCTACGAGTACCCATCATCAAGCCTTCCAACGGGGTTAACCCCATCGTAGTATCCATACACTTGCCATCCTTGATAGCAGCGATAGAACCACCATTACCAATATGACAAGTAATGATCTTCTTTCCTTCCGGAGTTATGCCCAAGTATTCGCACACACGCTTTGAAACATAACGGTGGGAAGTTCCGTGGAAACCATAACGGCGTACTGCATACTTTTCATACAATTCATAAGGAATAGCATACATATATGCATAGTCAGGCATAGTCTGATGGAACGCTGTATCAAATACACCTACCTGAGGAATGTCAGGAAGAATAGCGGAAACGGCATTCACACCTTTCAAGTTGGCAGGATTGTGAAGCGGAGCCAAGTCATTGCAAGCGGTAAAAGCTTCCAATACTTCTTTGTTCAGCAATACAGACTCACTGAAACGTTCGCCTCCGTGCACCATACGATGACCTACCGCATTGATTTCTTCCAAAGACTTGATTGCCCCATATTCAGGATTAATCAATGTATTCAAAATAAACTCTACTCCTACTGTATGTTCCGGAATATCCTTTTCCAGGATTTTCTTTTCTCCATTCGGCAGAGTCAGTTTAAGGAATGATCCTTTCAGACCGATTTTCTCGATACCACCTTGAGCAATCACCTCTTTAGTGGTCATGTCGAACAATTTATATTTAATAGATGAACTTCCGCAGTTCAATACCAGAATCTTCATGTATTCAGTGTTTAACGGGTTAGTGATTAATGGTTAGCTTTTGCTGCGATAGCCTGATTAGCTGTAATAGCAATCATACGATATACATCTTCGATAGAACAACCGCGAGACAAGTCATTCACCGGACGGGCGATACCTTGAAGGATCGGGCCGATTGCGTCAGCGTGTCCCAGACGTTGAACTAATTTGTAGGAGATATTACCAACTTCCAGACTCGGCACAACCAATACATTTGCTTGTCCGGCAACTTGTGAGCCCGGAGCTTTGCTTGCACCTACTTCAGGAACAAGAGCCGCATCAGCTTGCATTTCTCCGTCCAAGTCGAGAGTCGGAGCCATTTCTTTGGCAATCTTTGTAGCCTCTACCACTTTGTCCACCACCTCATGTTTAGCAGATCCTTTGGTAGAGAAGCTCAACATAGCAACTTTCGGAGTTTCGATACCGGCAACAGCCTTAGCAGTCTGTGCTGTACAAACAGCAATCTGAGCCAACTGGTTAGCATCCGGAACCGGAGTTACCGCTACGTCACCCATTACCAAAATACCGTTCTTTCCGCATTCCGGAGCATGTGTCAGCAACAACATTGCGCCTGATACACAAGTGATTCCCGGAGCAGTTTTGATAATCTGCAAAGCAGGACGCAATACATTACCGGTAGTGTTGCGGGCACCTGCCAACTGACCGTCAGCATCACCGCTCTTAATCATTAAACAACCATAGAACAAAGGATCGTTTGTCAAATTACGAGCCTCTTCGATAGTCATCCCTTTCTTCTTGCGCAACTCACACAGCAACTGTGCATACTCTTCATGTTTCGGAGAAGTTTCAGGATCGATGATAGTAGCCTTGCTAATGTTTCCCAAGCCCCATTTTGCAGCAAGCTCATTGATTTCAGCCGGTTTACCCAGCAAAATAAGGTCAGCAACTTCGTCTGTCAAAATCTGATTGGCAGCTTTCAATGTGCGTTCTTCAGTTCCTTCAGGAAGAACAATACGTTGGCGGTCTGCTTTTGCACGCGCAACGATTTGGTTGATTAAATTGAGCATAGATATATTGAATATTATTATAAAACCTGCTTACAATTTGTTATTTGCGGTGCAAAAGTAGTCAATTTTGTAATATCCACATTACAATTTAGTCCATTTTTCTCCCCCACATCTAAAATATTATAATATTTAACACTGTACTCCTATTTTTCATACCTTTGCAGCGTTTTCAAACAAAATCAATAGGTTATTAGTTATGATACGTCAGTGCGCCATTTTATTTGGCTGTTTGGCTTTGGGTGAATTAATAGTTTATCTTACGGGTATCAAGCTCCCCTCCAGCATCATCGGTATGCTGCTGCTCACCCTCTTTTTAAAATTAGGTTGGATTAAGTTACATTGGGTACAGGGATTGTCCGACTTTCTGGTTGCTAACTTAGGATTCTTTTTCGTTCCACCCGGTGTGGCTCTTATGTTGTACTTCGATGTTATTGCGGCTGAATTCTGGCCGATTGTGATAGCTACCATTGTCAGTACCGCACTTGTACTTGTTGTAACGGGATGGGTACATCAGATCGTCCGCAAGTTCAGGCTGGCGCGTCAGATCACACTGGCACGCAAACTTCATCTGTCAGATTTCCATCTGCCGGAGAAACTACACCTTAAAGATAAAATCAACTTAACGAATAAAGACAAATGAGCTTCTTAGAAAATAATTTCTTCCTGTTGGCCATTACCTTCGGGATTTTCTTCTTTGCCAAACTACTTCAGAAGAAAACAGGACTGGTATTATTAAATCCTATATTGCTGACCATCGCACTATTAATCATCTTCCTTAAAATGACCAATATCTCTTATGAGACATATAATAAAGGAGGACATCTGATCGAATTCTGGCTACGCCCGGCCGTTGTAGCTTTAGGCGTACCTTTATATCTTCAACTGGAAATGATAAAAAAGCAGTTATTGCCTATTCTACTGTCTCAACTGGCAGGCTGCATTGTCGGAGTTATTTCAGTAGTACTGATTGCGAAATTCATGGGAGCCTCACAAGAGGTAATCCTGTCACTGGCTCCGAAATCGGTTACGACCCCGATTGCGATGGAAGTAACCAAAGCTATCGGCGGTATTCCGTCACTAACGGCGGCAGTTGTCGTAGCAGTAGGTTTATTAGGGGCTATCTGTGGCTTTAAGACAATGAAAATCATGCGTGTAGGCAGTCCGATCGCCCAAGGGCTTTCGATGGGAACAGCCGCTCATGCCGTCGGAACCTCCACTGCAATGGATATCAGCAGCAAATATGGAGCATACGCCAGCCTGGGACTGACGCTGAATGGAATATTCACTGCACTGCTAACACCTACTATCCTTCGATTATTAGGTATCTTATAAATGAACAAATTCAATCCGGAAACCGTTAATAGGAACGAAACAGTAGATTAAAAGTTATGTTAGATTTTCAACCAATCACAATAGAGTCTTTTCGCTATATAGTTCCATATTTAAAGCTACAATCATACAGAACCTGCGACTTTACCATAGGAGGCATCTATATGTGGATAGATTATTTCAAATACGAATATTGCATCGCAGACGACTTACTATTTATCAAAGGGTATGCTGAAGATGAAAACAAGAAAACAGCCTTTACCCTGCCTATCGGAACCTCTCCGTTATCACATGGCATCGCATTATTGAAGGAATATTGCGACAAACATCAAATACAATTACTTCTATCTGCAGTTCCCGAAGAAGGTAAAAAGCAAATAGAAGCATTGTTCCCATCATGCCAGGCAATTCCTCTCCCCGATTGGAGCGACTATTTATACAATCGAGAAGAACTGTCCACACTGCCGGGACGCAAGTTCAACAAAAAGAGGAATAGAGTCAATAAATTCTATAAAGACTATAATGATATCAGTCATGAACCTATCAATGAGAACAATATAGAAGAAGTGAAATGTTTTTTTCATGAGTTTTATAGTTTAAATCAAAAAGAAAGTCTTTATTTTGCATATGAAGAGGCAATGGTCAACCAAGTTCTTGACAATTATTTCAAATTGGACATGACAGGTTGGATACTAAAAGCAGAAGGCAGAATTATCGGATTCAGCATAGGAGAAATTATAAATGATACGTTATTCGTTCATATAGAAAAAGCGTTCAAGCAATATGCCGGAGCCTATGAAGTTATCAATCTTTTGTTTGCCCAAAATGCTGCTACCTCGAATGTTATTTACATTAACAGAGAAGAAGATGTAGGTGATCCCGGTTTGCGAAAGGCTAAATTGTCCTATCACCCGACCAACATATTAACGAAATACAATATTATTCTATAATACGAAAGTGCTGATGACGATAAAGCCGATAAGAAAAACAGACATAGATACAGTAGCCTGGTTGGCAGCTGAATGTTTTGCTGATGATAAATTCTACAACAGCTTGCATCCCGACCGGGAACAAAGGAAAGAGTTACTGAAAAGTATCTTTATAGAAAGTATTCATATCTGTATGCTCCATGGACACGCTTATTATTATGAAGTAAGAGGAAATTGTATTGCTTTTGCATTATGGTTCGATTATAACCAGTTGAAAAAAACGGATATAAAAGCATACAATCATATATTTACTTCTACAGAAAGCGAGTTGGAAAGTAGACTCAAAGAAGAATTACAATCGATCGAGAAGATACTGAATGACAGCCGGGAGTACCTTTATTTACTCGCCATTGGGGTAGAGCCTTCCCATCGAAGACAAGGGATAGCGACCTCATTGGTCAGCAAAATGCAAGAGGCTTATCCGCAATATAACTTATTTGCTGATGTATCCAATCAGCGTTCTCTTCAAATATATAGACAACTGGGATTTGAAGTCCTGGGAAAGGAAGAAAACTGCACTTATATCCGTTTCTTATCCCAACAAAAAGAAGATTGTATTCCTGCAAGAAAAAGTATTTATCTGGCACTACCGCTCACTTGTTCGCCAACACAATTTTTCGATAGAGAAATCAAACCCAAGCCCATTACTCTGCCATATATGAAGGTATCGGGAACCAAAGGTCCATTCTTCTGTCAATCTCTTTACCAGTCCAGTCCGGCGCAACTGGTAAAAATAAGCTATGCAGAATTGCTATGTTATCAGCGTGCTATCAATGTTATTAACTTTCAGGAACTGGAACTGACCATTAATGCTCTCTCTATTATAGCATATGTTTCTTCCAGCAATGAACAAAAGGATATTATTTATAATAACACAACATATCACTCTCTTTATTGTAAACAATGCGAATGGTCAATTATTCCCGACATATATATATCGGTCCCAATACTTTACAGAAACATCCAAACACTGATTCAGACCCACAACCAACAGAATGACTTTACCGTCAACCGCCTACTCACCTCATTGGAATTTCGGACCACCTATGAAGCCGGTATACCGGTGAAAGAGTTAGACAACAGATGTTTCAAATATAGGATCCGTCGTTTTTATTTGGGAAAAGTTACAGTACAAATCCAATCGGAAGATCAAATATCTTTTAATGGCATACTAAGTAAGAACAATATTGGACTACCGGTAGAAATCGGATTAATTGTTTCTATTGATGAAATGACGCAGTGTGGTGTCCTCCACCTCGTCTCTCTATCATGCGGATTGCCAATAACACAGTTGCTGGATTCAGCATCCCGAAACCAGATAAATATAATCCAAACTGCTTCTCAATCTGAAAACTTCTACCAATATATTAAAAGAGAATTCGAGATTGAAAAGAAGGGTACTGCCAAAAGTTTCATTACCATTCCCCAAAAAAGAGAAAAAGTGGGAAACGATTTATTGGCTTCTATTTTATTCTGCGAAACCTTGTATGCAGACAATGAATCTATTGGGAAAGTAGCCGATATGGAAATCTCCAGAAAGTTGGAGTCTCCCACCGGAATCGCGCAATATAACTATGCTTCTGTCTTTGCCCACACCAACATAGTGATTCAACTCTCTGATACACTGCAAGGAAGCATGACTGAACGCATAATAAAAGAATCTATCACCCTTTTTTACATCGAGCTGATCCTCTTTGAAGAAGCCGCCATACATATAGCCAACGATAAAATTGTAAACTTTCTCACTCAACTAGACCAATATAGCCCCAACCAAGTATTGAGAAACATCAACTTTATTATCAGCACCCATGTACGTACCATTGAATTCTGGGACATACAAATGAATTACCCGTCTTCTAAGAAATCGGTTGACGACATACGCAGAGCTTTCAAAATAAGGAAAGAACAAGAGAAGATCGAGTGTAACAAGGCGCAACTATTAACGATTTATCAGATAAGAAGTGGCATTGTAGACCGTACTGAAGCCTCCATACTATCAGCTGCCGGTGTCATATTAACGGTCATTTCTGTTATCGATCTTATCACCGATACATCTAAAAGTCCCCTATTATCTATCACAGCTCTGCTTGTAGGTATATTGTTATTAATTAAACGGTTTATATTTCAAAAAATACTTTCAGTATCTCACTCTAACAAATCATGAAAGAGCAAGTAAAAGCATTGTGGAAAGTCTGTTTTGACGATAGTGAAGAATTCGTCGAGATGTACTTCAGACTACGCTATAAGACAGAGGTGAACGTTGCCATCAAAAGTGGTGATGAGGTAATCTCTGCCCTTCAAATGCTTCCTTATCCGATGACTTTTGGTGGAGAGACTGTACAGACCTCCTATATTTCAGGAGCCTGTACGCATCCCGATTTTCGAAGCAAAGGAGTCATGCGCGAGCTTTTATCACAGTCTTTCGCCCGGATGTTACGGAATGGAGTACACTTCAGCACATTGATACCGGCAGAACCTTGGTTGTTTGATTATTATGCCCGTATGGGATATGCTTCAGTATTCAAGTATTCAACTAAAGAGATCGTTTTGCCCGAGTTTATCCCTTCTAAAGAGATAGCCGTCAGTGTTGTTTCAGAATTTCAGGAGGAGGTCTATTCTTATTTGAATAAGAAGCTTTCCGAACGGGCTTGCTACATTCAGCACACATCGGAAGACTTTCAGGTTATTATGACCGATCTTGCCATTAGTGGAGGTTATTTATTTGTAGCCAGACAGGAAAACGAAATCAAAGGAATAACCATTATATATAAAGGAGACAAACATATCATTATCAATGAACTTTACGCTGATGATAAAGATGTGGAATATAGTTTATTGCATGCGATCAGGCAGCACACCGGCTGCAAGCGCATGGTTCAACTACTGCCTCCTGAAGATAAACAGCCTCAACATCCGCTAGGCATGGCACGCATCATCAATGCCAAAGAAGTGCTGCAAATCTATGCCGCGGCCTTTCCTGAAGATGAAATGCAGCTGGAATTATCGGACAAACAATTGTCTGTAAACAACGGCTATTATTACCTGTGCAAAGGAAAGTGTATGTATAATACCGAGCGACTGCCCGGTGCACATATACAAATGAATATTAGCGAATTAACCAATAGAATACTTCAGCCGTTAAAGCCATATATGAGCTTGATGCTGAATTAAATTTTAGGCACAGATTACACGGATTACGCTGACTTATATTAAGGCATGCCTCTAAGAGCTGTGAAACCCGTGTAATCCGCACCTGTATTTATTTATTCAAATAACGAACCCGTTCGCAGGCTGCCAATAGAAACGCACCTACTCCAAAATTCGAAGTTGAGTTTGCGTCTACCACCTGACCGGGTATCGCTTTCTCACCAATCGGTTGCACATAGCCAATCTTGCCATCAGGCTGCAAAGCAACTGTTGAGAGATATTTCCATGCTTTTTCAACCACCGGCTGATATTCTGCAGCATCCAGGAAACCGTTATTGATTCCCCATTGTAAACCATAGGTAAAGAAAGCCGTTCCACTGGTTTCCGGTCCCGGTGCATGCAGAGGATCGAGCATACTGCGTGTCCAGTAACCTTCCGGCTGTTGACAAGCAGCAACCGACTTAGCCAGGGTACGGAAACGATCTATATATTCCGGACGATACTTATCTGTTTCAGGAAGTTCTTTCAAGACTTTTGCCAATCCGGCCAATACCCAGCCGTCTCCACGTGCCCAGAAATCCTTTTTGCCGTTCACACTCTTGTGTTTAGGATACACGTATTTTCCATCCCGGTAATAAAGTCCGGCCTCTTCATCATACATAATACTATCAGCATAGGCGAGGTATTCATGCAGTTTCTCCAAATAGAGCGGATTCTTAGTAATGTTATACAGCTTTGTCATGACCGGCATGACCATATATAAGCCATCTGCCCACCACCAATAATCATGATTGGGGGTACTCATCTGATATTCCATCACTTCGCGGGCACGGGCTATTTTCTGTGTATCCGGTTCCAGATTATAGAGATCGGCATATGTCTGGAAACAAATCTGATAGTCACCGAAAAGCACATAATCATCACTTTCACCGTAACTGTACTTCCAGTTTTCCTTATGATCTGATTTTGCCCCTTTCCATTCATTATGTTCCGCCCAGGCTTTCGAATATTCCAAATACTCCGGCTGCTTAGTCAAAAAATAAGCTTCCATATTTCCGGTGTGATAGGCGGCATTATCCCAAAAAGAACGTCCGTGTTCCAGATGATTCGTCTGCCAATAATTATTCACTTTATGAATGGTGTTTATCACTTCTTCAGCAGAAGCATCCTTCTTATCCGTACAACTTGCACAGATTGCACCGCCTAGAAAGAGTGCAGAAAAAAGAGTTGCATATAGTTTCTTCATATCTTTATTTATTTGTATCCATATTCGTTTCCAATACATATATCATTTGAGGCTCAATTTCCGCTGTGCGTTCACCGTCTCCCTGACGGGTGTGTTGTACAAAGAGATGCAGTTTCCGCTGCTTTTTCCAAAGTTCCGTATCATGAGAGGGTTCCCAGGCATCCACCGAAAAATCCGTCAGATCCGTTATCGTCCACTTACTCGTACCCACATCATTCGTATGTGCCATCGACACACGGCTTCCCCGTTCCTCATCACGGAAAATATAAAAGACTTCCCCACCTTCTACCACAATACGCGGACGGGCAATAGGGATCATTTTCGTACCTCCGCCCTTCAGGGTAAAAGGTGTCCGGCGATCGGTTATCTGCCGTTGATGCCACATCTTCCCATCATTCCAGACGATGCGGTATTGAGGAACATCACTATCGGGTTCCCGCCAATAAGTAGCTATATACGGATTTCCTCCCGCATCGGCACTCATACTCGTCTGATTTATCAACTCACAGTTTTGAGGTAACCGACAGGCATACTCCGCATTGGACAATTTGATCGGGAGTTCATATCGTTCTCCACTCGTCTTATACCAAGTTATCCCATTATCAAAAGAACGGGCATAACAAATATCATGGTTTGTTTCCACATGCCAAGTCTCGCGCCATACCCATGAAAGATGAATCGTCCCTTTCTCATCAACATATAACTGCCAATAGGCATTCCGTTTATTTTCCCCGTCGATCAATATATCCTGCACACGAGTCCATTTGTGTTCTTTCAGCGAATAACGGTTCATTACCAGATTTCCACGACCCGAAGAACCGGAGCGGTAAACAAACAATAAATCTCCTCCGGATAAAGGATAGAACTCCGGATAGGTGACATTTCCTTCGTCAACTCCGGTCATAGGCATTTTATCCCCCAGTTCCAAAGAACCGGGAGCAATGCTCCGGCAGTAATTCAAAGGATGTCCATGATGGTCAAAAGATACGTGTATATACCCTTCTCCATCTATCATCATGCTAATTATATTATGAGCATCCTTCACATTTCCCTGATATTGGGTGCGATGTAATGTCCATTGTTCCGAATCCAGTTTCCGCTTTCCAAGTACCAGATAGCCATCGTTATCGTAATAACTGATATATTGTTCATCACCGTGTGTAACCAGCGAATTATTCCGAAAGACCGTCGTATTGACCGAAGTACAGCTATACCCCTTTCCCACTTCAACCAAATGCTGGGAACAGGCAATAACGGGAACGAGCATTATTCCGCAAAGTAGTAGCAGTATCCGTTTCATATTTATTTTTTATTTGTCAAGGATAGAAAGGTTCCATTTTTCATGCCAAGGGATAGTTATTTTCCCATCTTTTACCAACACAGGCAGCCATACATAACGGGAATCTTCCAAATCCTTCTTCTTCCAACGGTCGAACATGGCAATATATGCATCCTTCTTTCCGACAACGGGCTGGACATAAGTACTCTGGGCATAAAACGTTTTATCTGCATCCGGTCCCGTACAAGGGTTTCCGATTGTCTTCCATGTTCCCATAATAGAATCGGCTACTGCGATCTCGGCTATATTAGGATCCCAGCCAGTACAACCGGAGCTTAACATATAATATTTACCATTATATTTAAATACTGCCGGAGCCTCTCTCGATTCTTTTACGAAATTGCGTGTAAAACGTCCGCTCGGTTTCAGATAATCATCAGTCAGAAGGCTGATATACATCGTTTCATTATTTTCTGAAGAATAAAACTGATAAGCACGTCCATCATCATCCACAAAAACAGTCTGATCGCGGCTCATCGCATTGTTCGGACGAAAACTTCCCTGATAAACGAACGGACCGACAGGAGAATCGGAAACTGCCACTCCGGCACAAGCCTTACTGTAATCAGCACTTTCCACATGGGCCCACATTACAAATTTGCCCGTATTCTTATTATAAACCACTTTCGGACGTTCCAATACTTTGGAGGGATGCAGGTCATGATTCGGATCGTCTTTAACTGCCGGAAGTACAATACCCTCAAATTTCCAACTCAGCAAGTCTTTAGAAGAGTAACAACCTACTCCGACCACATCCGTACGATAACACTCCCACGTAGCCCAGTCAGGCAAGATGGTTTTCCCTTTCTTGTATTCACCATACCAATAGTAAGTGCCGTTATGATATAGAAGTCCACCACCATGGGCATTGATCGGATTCCCGTCCGTATCTTTCCAAACTTCTCCGGGGATAAAACTCGTATTCTTTTGAGCTTGTATTGATATTGGAAGGAAAGCTCCTATACCAACTACAATCAGTAATAATAATCTAATCATATACAAAATAATTATCGGTTAATTTCTTTTAATGAACGGCATGATCTTTCGGAAAGTCTTTTCCTTCCCAAGCTTTCTTACTTGTCCAATCCTCAGTAGGTGATGTCCAAAACGGGTGACTGGCGGGAAGTCCCAACGGAAGAAAAGCGAGTGACGCCATATATAAGCTGCCATTATTAGTATACCAATCTGATATATTCGGCTGTTTACCATTGAATCCTAAAGTCAGGAATCCTTTTTCATTAAAGTTACGGTCATCCCCGAACATCCGTTCAATAACCGCCGTCATAGCCGCACGTACTTGTCCGTTCGATAATTCTTCAGGAAGCCACTCTCTCCATGCCAGCAACGCCAGCGGTTGCAAAGTTCCCGTACGATAAGTGATAGAACGACCGAATACAGGGAGAGTCCCTTCCGGAGAAACAAACCGTTCCAAAATAATTCCGAAACGCTGCATTCGTTTGACTGCACGTTTATAATCACAGTCCGGCATATTCCACACTTTATTCTTGCCGGCATTTGTCATAATCTCCAACGGTTCTATATACATAGGATGGAGCACAAAACTATTGTAATAGTCGAAAGCAAAATCCTTACCATCCGAATACCAGCCATCACCGACATACCATTCCTCCACTTTACGCAGGGCCGAAGCAATGCGATAAGTATCACTAGCCGCACCAGCCTTACGCAAGAAAGATTCTACCGTAGCAGAAAAAAGCAACCAATTAGTATAAGGAGGATCTACTCGGCGAAGCTGTGTAAATTCAGTAATATAGCGCTGTTTTGTGATACTGTCCAAAGGGGTCCACAAGGCATCATATCCTCTTATGAAACTTTCTGCGATGTAAGCTGCATCCACCAACGTCTGTCCTTCTTTTCTCCACAACAGATAATCGGGACTTTCCGGATCAACAGCCTGCGCATAACTCTTTAAAGCCCATTCACGTAACTGTTTACGCTGAGCTCCCTCCACTGTATCATCATCCGGTAATGAAATCCAAGGTGCCAATCCTGCCATTAAACGCCCGAAGCACTCCATATAAGTGACTTTCTTATTCCGTCCATCCCATGTCGGACTTAACTCTACCAGCATATTCTGTTGTAGCTTTCCCTCACTCATATTACTAAGTACAGGGGCAGCCATACGATACAATACCCGTGTCCATAGTTCACGGTCAATCGGTTCTTTTACTTGTTTTTTCTTTTTCGCAGACAGATCCTGTGCAGGGATCAATAACATTGCTATCAGCAACAGTAGTAAGTAATGTCTATTCAAATTCATGATATTATTTTAGTTTTTTTTCGTCTACAAAGGTACTCCATACTTAGATAAATAGAGTTCAATTTTACGTCAAAAAGGGATACAAAAAGACCATTATTCTTTTCCACTCCTTAATACCACGTGTCTCGGAAAAGAAGTCAACACCTATCTTATAGAATTTGCGAGGGTCTTTGCCAAAAGGCAAAGATAAACGATTTCCTCGCACAGACATCGGCATACATAAACATAGGTATTGATAAAACACGGAGATTAGAGACGATGAAAGGGAGATGAAAGACATTTTAAACACATATTATTTAGTTGTTCACAAATACAACACCTCCCTGTGGAAGGATTTCCAGTTGCACTTTTCCGCTTTCTTTTACTTTCAACGTCACAAGTTGAGGTTCTCCTTTTTTATCATCCTTATACAGAGAAACGGTTTTTCCGGCAAACATTTCTAAATCCAATTTCAACTTTACGATTTCTTTCCCGGCATTCACAGCCGCCAGATACCAAGTGTCACCGTGGCGACGTGCCAAGACTACATATTTTCCCGGATATCCGTCAATGAAACGTGTTTCATCCCACGTGGTAGGAACCGTTTTCATATAGTCCATACAAACAGGGGAAACATCTTTCAGGTTGTTGGGAGCAAGCGCAAAATTCTGTACCGGATTCTGGAATAATACGGTAGTGGCTAATTGAAAGATATCAGTAGTACGGCGGATAGTTCCTCCGTCATTGTTGCGGTTCAGCCGTTTGTTCAGGAAACAACCACCGAATTCCATGCAACCCACCGCGTTGCGGATAAACGGATGCAGACAGGCATTGAAAGCCTCTTCATCACAGAAGTGCTGGCTGAAAACCATATTTTCGGAGGCCAGTACAGCCTCGCTGCCTACATAGTTCGGGTACATACGTTCCCATCCGCGAGGGATGGTGCAACCGTGGAAGATTACCATCAGACCGTGGTCGTCAGCATCACTCAAAATATCTTCATACAGACGCATCGTCTCTTGTTTGTCACCACCAAAGAAATCTACTTTGATTCCTTTCACTCCAAGACTCTGCAACCATTTCATTTCACGTTTGCGGATAATGGCATTGTCCATGTGATTCACCGGCCCCTGCTCAATATCATTCCAATAGCCGGAAGAGCTATACCACAAGAAGAGTTCCACTCCTTTGCTCCGTGCATATTCCACTAGAGATTTCATGCGGTCACGACCGATTCTTGTATCCCACCAATTGTCAATCAATACATATTCATAACCCATTGCGGAAGCAAAATCTATATAGCGGACCTGATCGTTGTAGTTGATACTGTCATCCTGCCAGAGAATCCAGCTCCATGTGCCGCGTCCGAAACGATAATCATGCTTCGTTTCATAAAGAGGATGTACCACATCCCAAGTGACAGTCGTTTCCACAATCGGTTTCAAGGTCTCGCCAACAGTTATGGTACGCCAGGGAGTGGCACCGGGAAGGGCAAACGCCGGAGCAGAAGTTCCGTTACCGTTATTTTCTTCCGCCATCGGAAAAGCTATTGTATATAGATTACCTTCAGTCACGTCACTCAAATGTGAACCGCAATAACGGCTGTCTACTCCCGTCTCGCTGATCAATACCCAACCATCAGTTCCGATACGGAACAGGCAAGGGAATGTGTAGCCATGCCCATATTGCGAACGCTCACTCATAGGCGCATCTGCTTTATATTCTTCCTCGTAACTGGGTTTTGTTCGTTTCCAACCTATCATGGCATCGCTTTGCGGACATAAGAAGGTAGTAGTCTGCTGTGGAAAACGGAAACCGGTTTCTTCGGCAGTCACCGTCACACTTCCTTTTCCATTCTGGCGAGGCAAACTATATCGAAACGCTACGTCATTGTTGCCAATACGGAAGGTCACATTCATTTTCTGTCCTTTGGGATTCTCTAAATTACAAATCAGCTCGTTCGCCCGATAGTGTATTTGTGATGTCTTGATACGGTTCTGACCATAAACGGTATCAATCGGAGTGACGGAATGTCCTGTCAGTTTCATACCCTTTGTAAAGTCACCAATATTGGTGGTCATTCCCAAAGGAGATTTCTCCAGCATTGTCTTTCCATTATAAACAATAGAATAAACAGGCTTCGCCTCCGAAGAAACAAATACCGCTAATTGTAATTTCCCATCCGGTCCGTCCATCACTATATCTTGCGCCATCAGAGAGGTCAGGCAGAAACTTGCCAATACTGTTCCTATCAGTTTCTTCATAATCATTACTATGATATTAGGGATATGTCAGTTTACTTTCCATTAATTCGCCTTCTGTATCCGGATCACCGTAAAAGAATAGGCGGGCAGGTTGCAATCAAACTTCTCTGCAATTTGTATTCTGTCTTCAACAGGTAACGGAGTATCCGTCGGCTTACCGGTCAATACGGTTCTCTTCGCAGAAGGTTGTACCGCACCGATTCCGGAGAGATCCACATTCGTATTTACCTCCACCGGAAGCAGATTCACCAGTTTCACAATCACATCCCCGCTTGCCGAATCACGAACAATGGAAGAAGCAAAACGCTTCCTCACCTTATCGTCTTTATTGTCTAAAACAATTTTGGACGGCAAATATTCGTTTCCGGCATTCTGCCCGTAAAGCTTCTGAACATAATAACCGGTAGTAGGCTTCACTTCCCGATTATTGAAGTAAATCAAATCCGGATTCCATTGGGTATGTCTTTCTTTGGCGAGAAGAGGAGCATAGGAAGTCATGTGTACTACATCCCCATTCCGTTCCAAGGAGGCCAGATAAAGAGCTTCCGTCAAAGCTGTTTCAATATTTGCTTTCCGTCCCGGTATGTGAGTGGCATATTCTCCGAGATATACTTTTGTTTTCTTGCTACGGTCATACTTGTCGTAGAAGTCCTGATTATGCAGAAACCATCCCGGAGACTGATAATAATGTTCGTCCACCATCGGAACACCTAGTTTGTCCGCCAGCTTCCATCCTTCCACATAATCCGTGCCCTCATTAAACGGTCCTACCGTACCTACAACTATCATTTCCGGATATTTTTCTTTGATGGCATTGAATATCATCGTGAAGCGTTCTTTGAAGATATCGGTGATAAGGTCCTCGTTGCCGATGCCGATATATTTCAGATTGAAAGGTTTCGGATGGCCTGCTTCAGCTCGCACCTTTCCCCACTTTGTCTTCTTCGCATCACCGTTTGCCCATTCTATCAGATCAAGAATATCCTGAATGTAAGCTCCCATTTCGCTCATCGGAATGCCGCCTTGCTGCCCTCCTCCCAAGTTGCCGTGACAGGCAGAATTCTGGCAAGGGACACCGGCAGCCAATACCGGAAGCGGTTCCGCACCAATATCTTCGCAGAACTGGAAATACTCAAAGTATCCCAATCCCATACTCTGGTGATATCCCCAAAGGTTACGTTGCGCCTTTCTTGCTTCCAACGGGCCTACCGTATTTTTCCACTGATAAATATTTTTCAAACCATCGCCATGAGCCACACAACCACCCGGGAAACGGATGAAACGGGGATGAATATCCGCTATCGTCTGAGCCAAATCCTTGCGGAGACCGTTCTTACGTCCTTTGAAGGTATCTTGTGGAAACAAGGAAACCATATCCAGATTCAGTTCTCCTGCCGATTGAGGGATAATCTCAAGGTGCGTATCCGCAGTCACTTTTGCAGTAACCACCGCTTTATATGTCTTCCATTGACGGGAAGACACAGACAGAGAAGTTTCTCCACATACCTTCCCTTCTCCATCTACCAAACGAATCTTCAATTTATTGGATTTACCTTGCGGCACACGGGCGAACATGGAAAAATCATACTTTTCACCAATATTCAACGCGATACCGTCAAATCCGGCATTGACTAAAGCCGCACCCGGTTGCTCCACATTCAACACAGCATAATGCGGATTATTGGGATGAATAGGATCTGCTGTATCAATAGTAAAGCCCGCTTTTTCTCCTTTCAGCGCCCACGAGTGAGTACTGTTCCAGTTCTTATCCCCTTCCCTGTCTGAAGGATCATATTCAAAATCACGATTCTGAATCAGTTCCGCATAAAGACCGCCATCTGCCGAATAGTTAATATCCTCAAAGAAAGCCCCCAACAATAGTTCACTGATCTCTTTTGCACGTTCCGGTTGCACAGTGACCGTTGCCTGCACGGGTTTCAAGCCGGCAAAACGTTCACCATCCTGCACCGGACGTTCTCCATATAATGAATTCCGATATTGATTCCAGTCATAGTGCTTGCTCAGTCCCTCTACCAACTCCCAAGCTACCCGGTTGATACTTCCTTTCTGCTCTTCTCCCGCAACCACCGCTTTTACTCTCATTCCTTCAAAATCCGAAGTGGTACGGGGATATTCCTGGCTGGTCCAGTAAATCAAGTCTTTAGAGGTAGCTTGTCCATATCCGTCACGGTCATTCAGTTTCCATGTACAAATCCATTCGCCTTCGGACGATTGCTTCAAACAAGGGTCAAGCATTTTCTTCTGCGATCCCCAACGGCTATAATCACAACGGAGATAGCCGTAATTACGACCGACCTCAAACCAATTCTCTTGATCCATACTCCACGCAAAACGTAGTCCGCTACGTCCGTCATCACCGGAAGTGGCAAAGGAAAAGAGATAAACAGAATCGGGGGTACTCGCCACTTCTCTGATTGCAGCCAAAGTGACTGGCTGAAACGTCACAAACAGAACAGCTAAAAACAGGAATAATTTTCTCATGGTATATACATTTCATTAAGATTATCAACCTACCGAAGCTTAAAGACCTTCCGGCTTACCATACGCTTTGAACAAGCGTTTCAGTTCTTTTCCGGTAATGGGTATCACAGTACCGTGACGCGGATGAAAGTCCATACTCACAGCATGGTCTATTACTTTAAAGTTTTCGAGGTCGGTACTTTCCGTAAACTGGTATTTACCTTTCATATATACATCGTACATAAGGATATATTTGTCCGTCCCTATCAAAGGGAAAATGCCCGAACCTTCTACGGCTTCTTTGGTCTGTTGCTTATAATCATCCGATTCCTTCCACTGTCCGGAAGTCAAAGAAGGAGTGGTCGCCTTTTTGATTCCATTTCCATTGCCTTCCGTTTTATAGAACAGATGGTAAAGTCCGTTTTTATAAATAATATCCCCGTCGATACATGACTTTCCGTTTGCCGGTAGAAACAGAGGTTTCGGCTCACTTTCTATATCCGTAAAATCCTTGTTGGCATACGCATAATAAATGATATCCGCACCGTTGCCATGTTTCATTGACCAATATATCATATATTTCCCGGCTTCTTTATCATAAACCGTCTGCGGTGCCCATACCCGTTTCAGATTCTCCTGATTGGGATACTTCTTTTGGATGTTTACAACATTAGAAGTCCAGTGAACCAAGTCCTTCGATTTCAGCAACACCATGGCACGGTTAGAATCCCATCCGTTTCCACATACCATATCGGTAACGACCATATAGAAAGTCTTTCCATCTTCAGAACGGAGGATGTGAGGATCACGTACTCCACCTGTTGAACTAATCACACGGGAATCAAGTACCGGTTGATTCCCGTTCAAGGCTTTATAATTGTATCCGTCAAGGCTGACAGCCATCCGGACGGCTTCTTCACTCATGCGATTGCCTGTAAAGTAAACAAACAGATAAGCGGATTGCTGGCAGTAGCCGGTCAGCACTCCTATGAAAAGGAGTGCCAAGAGGGTGATATATTTCTTCATATTCATTTGATATTCTCTAATAGTTGAAATCCACAGGTCTTACATATACACGATATTCACGAATCATACCCGGATAGTTCTTTTCGGCACGGGGCAGATAGCGGAAACCGGTTACCGTTTCCACTTTACTCAAGTCGATCACTAAATGATGAGGATAGGCAACATTGTCTACTGTCATCCAGAAAGTCGACTCCTGCAGGTCGAATATCTTGTCGGCCGTACGGTTACCGCTACGTGTTTCCTCACTGTCGGCATAACGGATCTTCCAATGCTCGCGGGACACAGGTTTACCGTCGGCTCCCAATACATCAAACTCCGCCACCGCTGCGATATTATCATTCGCTTGCGGAGAAAGTGCTTCCAGACAGAAATAGCGTCCTTTCACCGGAGTATCAAATCGTACTTCCTGCCAGCCGTTACCAGGAGTGAAAGCTCCTTCGTATACTACTTTCTCACCTGTAAGTTTCAGCTTCTCGCCATCCTTGCGGTGTGTTTCGGGTGCTTTTTCACGAAGCACATCGAGAATTGGCTTCTTCAAACCCTTGATAGAAGCTTTGGCAGGACCTTTCAAATCAAGAACGAGAATCTCATTCTCTCCTTTTTTCAGCCAGCAACCCGGCATAAAGAGTGTTTGTTGCGGACCGATTTCCCAAAAACGTCCCATCGCATGACCGTTCACCCAAACCATACCTTTACCCCATGTACTCATATCCAGGAAAGTATCTCCTACTTTGTCCAGTTTAAAAGTACCTTTATAATAGGCTGGCATAGTCGGCAACTGTTTGGTTTCATTATATTTCTTATCTTTAATAAAGGAATAATCTACCGGGAAGTTATACACAGTCCAGTTTTTCAATTCCTTTGTCTGATTTCCTGAAATAAGTTCCACCTTTTCTGTGATTCCTTTGCGGTCGTGAATGGATTTATCAAAGTTGACACGTCCCATCGCTTCTATGAGAATATCCAGTTGCGTACCTTTCTTTAATACAGGCAGCGTTGTTGTGAACTCTCCCTTACGACGATCCAGACGCGCCAACAGCTTGCCATCGGCATAAACCTGCGCCCAATCATGTACCTCCGTAATCTTGAGGACCGTACCGGCAGCAACAGCCTCCGGCAAGGTCGTACGATACAGAATCGTTCCCCATCCCTGATTAAACTGTTCCATCGGCTGGATATCCGTTGAGTGTTTCGCTTCCGGCAAATTAGAGAAGAGCGGAGCCACTTTCGTAAAATGGAACTCAGGAATCTCTATTACGGGCAGAGCGGCAGGAACTTCCGGCAATGCAGCACCTGCAGGGAGATAGTTCTTCAATAAATCACGAAGCAAGAAATACTTCTCGGTAGTCCATCCCGCCTCACTGATAGGAGCATCATAATCGTATGAGCTGCACATGGCGGAATAAGCCGGGTTATTCGCACCTCCCCAATGTCCGAATGTCGTTCCTCCGTGAGTCATATACAGACTGAAAGAGATGTTCCGGTCGAGCATATCCTTAATGCCCTGCACCATATCTTTCGCAGGACGTGTCTCATGTTTCCGTCCCCAATGGTCGAACCATCCGCTCCAGAATTCACTACACATCAACGGAGTTTCGGGGCGAAGCTCTTTCAATTTCTTAAATTGCTGGTCGATATTGGCTCCCGTACCGAAATTCACAGTCCAGATCAAATCGTCGAGTGCATTATTTGTGAAGTTACTGCTCCAGTCACATTGGAACAAAGGCACATCGGTAAAGCCAGACTCACGCACTAAATCACGGACGGCAGATACGTATGGTTTGTTGATTCCATAAGAACCGTATTCATTCTCTACCTGAACCATTATGATATTTCCACCTTTATTTACCTGCAACGGAGCCAGTTGCTTGCCCACTTCTTTCATAAAGATACCGACCCGTTCCATATAATAAGGATCGAGTGTGCGCAAAGCTATATCCTTCTTCTTCAGCAACCACCAGGGAAGTCCTCCCATCTCCCATTCCGCACAGACATACGGGCCGGGACGGACAATGACATACATACCATGTTTCTGTGCCGCACGACAGAAAGCAGCAATGTCATTCTGTCCGGTAAAGTCGAATTTACCTTCTTCCTGTTCATGGATATTCCAGAAAATATAAATACAAATCGTATTCATTCCCAACGCTTTGCACATCTCTATGCGGTGTTCCCAATAAGCTTGCGGGATACGCGTATAATGCAATTCGGCAGCCTTCACCACAAATGGTTTTCCGTCCAGCAGAAAAGTGTTCTTGCCTACCTCAAACTTACGGGCAGTGGTTTGTGCCTGTGCACTACTAACGAAAAAAGTAACTGTAAAAAGTACCAGTAAAGCAATTAATCTGTTTTTCATGGTTTATTCAAAAATAGAATTTTAATAGTATACGGCAAAGGTAGGCGATTCACCTAAAAGAAAAGGCATAATTATCATTCAAAAAGGGGTGGAAATAAAGCAAAACACATAAAACAGATGTTTTCTGCTCTGTTTCCATCCTTGCATTATAAAGACCAAATTCACTTACCCAATTTCATTAACCCGACGATTTTATATATCCAATCGGCTAATGGAACAGGACAACTCAGCAGCCCGTCATTCTCTTTCAGATTATTCATAGAAAAGCGGATTCTGCATGGAGGAGCAAATTTATTAGCATATACAGAAAGGCTTTTACCACTTATCCGCGTGTCTGATTTAACTTCTACAGGAACGACATAAGTAGGAAACTGCAATATAAAGTCTACTTCTGCCCGATTTTCCGAACTCCAATAATAAGGCATCACATCACTCTGAGGTACTAAAGATTGCAAGATAGCATTCTCTGTCAGAGCACCTTTAAACTCTGTATAGCCGGAATTACCTGAAAGAATAACCTCAGGAGACAACTTAGCCAAACGTCTTAATAACCCACAATCGCAGGCATAGGCTTTAAAAACAGACAACTCTTGATAAGCACTTAAAGGAAGTCCTGGTTTGGCTACATTGAACACACGATAAATAAGACCTGCTTCCTCCAGCCATAACAAAGCATCTTCATATTCACGGGCACGGGCTCCAGTTCGAACGATACGATATAAAAATTTCCGGTTTTCCTTAGCCAATTGAGATGGCAAAGAACTCCACAAGCTATTTATACGAGGAATATCAATAGGGGAAGCATATTTAGAAAAATCAAGAGTATATAAATCTAAAATATTCTGCAGGGTATCTTCCACCGCCTGCATTCCTTTATTAGATAATAATGCAGTAACAGCTTCCGGCATTCCTCCACAAATTAGATATCGCTTATATTCCAGTTCTAATCTACTAAGAATTATCTCAGGCAAAGCCTCTAAAGAGTCCAACCCGTCAATATACTGACACAAACGTTCGTCCGAAGCTCCTAAAAATTCCTTAAAGGTAATAGGAAACATTCTCAGAATTTGTACTTTGCCGACTGGGACAGCCATTTTCTTCTGCCGAATAGCAACTCCCAATAAAGATCCAGCTGCTATTATATGATATTGAGGGGCATCCTCACAGAAATACTTAAGACTATTAAGCGCACCCTCGCACATCTGGATCTCATCAAATATCAGTAAGGTTTTTCCCGGTTCGATAGGCGCTTCGGTATACAGTGTGAGTTCCTTTAATATTCTACTGACATCTTTTGTCTTTTCAAATACACTAGCCAGTTCTTCCACTTTATCGAAATTGAACTCAGCTACATACTCAAAACATTCCTTCCCGAACTCTTGCATAATCCAAGTCTTTCCGGTTTGCCGAGCTCCTTTCAAAAGAATAGGTTTACGATTCTCACTATTCTTCCATTGCCTCAGTCGGTCGATAATGTCTCTACGAATCTTCATGTTTTCACATTTTATGTGCGGAAAATGTGGAATTTTTCACATTTTCCGCACGTATTAATGCAAATATAAGATTATCTTCGGATAAAAGCAAAAATCAACGACCTAAAAACACATAACGGAAGAATACTGATCTGTAGCCCTAATTTTCTTTCGTCAACAGACTTTCCAGTTCCTCCGCATTCAAGCGAAGATAGAACTGTCCGCGATAAGCTACGGAGATAGCTCCGGTCTCTTCGGAAACAATGATAGCATGGGCATCCGACTGCTGGGAGATTCCCATAGCCGCACGGTGACGCAAACCAAGTTCTTTCGGAATATTCAAATCATGGGAAACCGGGAGAATACATCCCGCCGCTTCAATACGCTTTTTACTGATAACCATCGCCCCGTCATGCAAGGGACTATTCTTGAAGAAGATATTTTCAATCAGCCGTTGGTTGATTGCTGCATCAATCACCTCCCCTGTACGGACTATCTCATCTAAAGGAGTATTATGCTCAATCACAATCAATGCTCCGACTTTTTGTTTGCCCATACTCAGACAAGCCATTACAACAGGCATAATATCATCATGCTTCAACGATTCCTTCTTCGAACCGTTAAACAACCGTGACAATGCACTGACATGACGATGAGAGCCTAAAGTCAACAAGAAGCGACGTATCTCATCCTGAAAAAGAACAATCAAAGCTATCACACCGACACTCATCAACGTGTCAAAGATAGAGCCAAGCAGTTTCATTTCCAACACCTGGGTCACCACCAGCCAAATCAAGATAAAAACAAGAATACCGGTAAAAACCTTAATAGAACCGGAAGCTTTCATCAGTTTGTACGTGTAATACAACAGAAATGCGACCAGCAGGACATCTATAAAATCTTTTATTCCAATATCAAAAAACATGGCTCTCCTTTCTTATTTTTTCAACGATCCGAACTGTTTCCACAGCTTCACGCACATCATGTACACGCAAAATATGCGCTCCTTTCATTAACGCCACAGTATCCAATATGGTTGTCCCGTTCAATGAGTCTTGCGGAGTGCCTCCCAACAGTTTATAAATCATAGATTTGCGGGAAACTCCCACTAGTACCGGAAGTTCAAAGATGTGGAACTCTTCCAGATGCGCCATCAGTTCATAATTATGCTCCAATGTCTTACCGAACCCGAATCCCGGATCGAGGATGATATCCTTCACTCCCAAATCACGAAGTTGCTGCACTTTACGGGCAAAATACAAGAAAACTTCCTTTATCAGATTCTCATAATGAGGTTCTTTCTGCATACTTTGCGGAGTTCCCTGCATATGCATCATAATATAAGGTACTCCCAATTCGGCTACTGTTGCAAACATCCTGTCATCCATCTCACCGGCTGCTATATCATTGATAATAGCAACTCCGTATTCCTTTACACAGCGTTCTGCCACCTCCGCCCGAAATGTATCTACGGAAATGATGGCCTCCGGATGATTCCGGTTCAGGATTTCCAACCCGGTACGAAGTCGGCGCATCTCTTCTTCGGCAGAGATATGTTCGGCATTCGGACGCGAAGAATAAGCGCCTATATCAATAATAGAAGCACCCTCATCCAGAATCTGCCGGGCACGGGCGGCTATTTCTTCTTCAGTCTGCATCCGGCTACCGGAATAAAAAGAATCGGGAGTTACATTCAGAATCCCCATTACTTGCGGAGTAGCGAGGTCAAGCAACCGCCCTTTTACATTTATATAAATAGGAGACATTGGCTTTATCATTGATCGTATTCCTTTTAGATTGTTGCAAATGTAGAGAAATAATCCGAAAGAATAACCTATCTTTGCAGCGTTTTTAAATAAAAGATCAGGTTATGAAACTTTCTGCTCTTTACCAGATTTTCCTGGAATGCCAATCAGTAACTACTGATAGCCGGAACTGCCCGGACGGTTCTTTGTTTATCGCCTTGAAAGGTGAGTCGTTCAACGGTAATGCATTTGCCAAGTTTGCATTGGACTCCGGATGCGCGTATGCAATTATTGATGAAGGCGAATATGCCGTAGAAGGCGACCAACGCTATATACTCGTGGACAATTGCCTGCAAACAATGCAGCAACTTGCCAACTACCATCGTCGCCAACTCGGTACCAAAGTAATCGGTATCACCGGAACAAACGGAAAAACGACTACAAAGGAATTGATATCTACCGTACTTAGCCAGGCATATAACGTACTCTATACGCTAGGAAATCTGAACAATCATATCGGCGTGCCGACTACTCTGCTCCGTCTAAAACCGGAGCACGACCTCGCTGTGATTGAGATGGGAGCCAATCATCCGGGAGAAATCAAGTTTCTCTGCGAAATAGCAGAACCTGATTACGGCATCATAACGAATGTGGGCAAAGCACATCTGGAAGGCTTCGGCTCGTTTGAAGGAGTCATCAAAACCAAAGGAGAACTATACGATTTCCTTCGCAAGAAAGAAAACTCCACCATCTTCATCCACCACGATAATCCCTATCTGATGAATATGTCCGAAGAGCTAGACCGGATTTATTACGGAACCCAAGATGGCCTGTATATCAATGGACATATCACCGATAATTCACCTTATCTGACTTTTGAATGGAAAGCGGGAAACGGGAACGAAATCCACCGGATACAGACACAGCTAATCGGAGAATATAATTTCCCTAATGCTTTAGCCGCCATAACTATCGGACATTTTTTCGGAGTAGAAGCGCAAAAGATCGATGAGGCCCTAGCCGGATATACTCCACAAAACAATCGTTCGCAGCTCAAACAGACAACAGACAATACGTTGATTATCGATGCATACAATGCCAATCCGACTAGCATGATGGCTGCCCTGCAGAACTTCCGCAATATGGCAGTTCCCCACAAAATGCTACTACTGGGAGATATGCGCGAACTAGGTGCCGAAAGCAACATCGAACACCAGAAAATTGTGGATTACATTAAAGATAGTAACTTCGAGCAAGTATGGCTTGTTGGAGAACAGTTTGCAGCAACACAGCATAACTTCAAGACCTACGCAAACGTACAGGAAGTTATCAAGGAACTGGAAACCCAAAAGCCCAAAGGCTATACGATTCTCATCAAAGGTTCCAACGGAATCAAACTTAGTTCAACGGTAGAACATTTGTAAGATTCTTCATTTCCTATTTTTCATTCTCGGTCTTACCCCATAATAGGCTACCAGGCTGGCCAGAACAGCCCCTGTACTGTTGGCTGCAAAGTCCAGCCAATCTCCTCCACGATAGGTGGTACAGTATTCTTGCATCAGCTCCACCGCGCCACTAAAGAGGATGGGACAGAGAAATGCACCTAACCATGCGTGCCACATCGGAGTATTATCTCTGCGATGTGCACGCAAGAACTCCAGCCATAACATCCCCGACATACCGAAATACATACAAATATGCACTAATTTGTCCAAGTTAGGTATTTCATTCAAATCCGTCTTAGGTGGTTTAAAGAATGACAGGTAAATCACTGTCAGGATAATAAAAAGCGAGATAGGATATTTCTTAATATAAGATAGCATATCTAAATAAAATTACAGTTTCAGCACAAATATAAGTATCATTTTCTATATTTGCACTTTAATACGTGTATTTTATAACGATTTGTAAGATAAAACAAGATTTATGACAAAAAATGATAGAGCGAACTTCGGTAGTAAATTAGGCGTTATACTTGCCTCTGCAGGCTCGGCAGTAGGGCTGGGGAATATATGGAGATTCCCTTACGAGACAGGAAATCATGGGGGAGCCGCCTTTATATTGATCTACTTAGGCTGTGTCTTGCTTTTGGGGCTTCCCATTATGATTGCCGAATTCCTGATAGGCCGTCGTTCAAGAGCCAACACAGCAGGAGCTTATCAGAAATTAGCACCCGGTACGCATTGGCGTTGGGTAGGCCGTATGGGTGTATTGGCAGGTTTTCTGATCCTCAGTTATTATTCGGTAGTAGCCGGATGGACACTTGAATATATATTTGAAGCAGCTTCAAATGGTTTTGCGGGGAAAACTCCCGAAGAGTTTATCACTTCTTTCCAACAGTTTTCCAGCAATCCCTGGCGACCGGTGGTCTGGCTGGTTTCCTTCTTGCTAATTACCCACTTCATCATTGTAAAAGGGGTGGAAAAAGGGATTGAAAAGTCTTCCAAGATAATGATGCCCACACTTTTCATCATTATTCTTATATTGGTAGGCTGCTCTGTTACACTGCCGGGCGCCGGTGCCGGTATCGAGTTTCTTTTGAAACCGGACTTCAGCAAAGTGGACGGCAATGTATTTCTGAGTGCTATGGGACAAGCCTTCTTTTCCCTTAGTCTGGGAATGGGTTGCCTTTGTACATACGCTTCCTACTTCAGTAAAGAGACAAACCTGACTAAAACGGCTTTCAGCGTGGGTATTATCGATACCTTCGTGGCAATATTAGCCGGATTTATCATTTTCCCGGCCGCCTTTTCCGTCGGAATCCAACCGGGATCCGGTCCCAGCCTTATTTTCATTACGCTACCGAACGTATTCCAACAAGCATTTAGCGGGGTACCTATATTGGCATATATATTCTCTGTAATGTTCTATGCATTGCTGGCAATGGCAGCATTGACTTCCACTATTTCCCTACACGAAGTGGTGACAGCCTATCTGCATGAAGAATTCAAATTCTCCCGTGGGAAAGCGGCAAAACTTGTGACCGGCGGATGCATATTCTTCGGAGTATTCTGTTCATTATCATTGGGAGTAACAAAAGAGTTCACTGTTTTTGGCTTGGGGATGTTCGACCTATTCGACTTTGTCACAGCCAAACTCATGCTTCCCCTCGGCGGACTGTGCATTTCCCTCTTTACCGGATGGTATCTCGACAAGAAAGTGGTATGGTCGGAAATTACCAACAACGGCACACTTAAAATTCCCGTATATCGGCTGATTGTCTTTATATTAAAATATATCGCACCAATCGCTATTACATTAATATTCATCAATGAGCTAGGATTCATCAAACTATAATGTGGAAAGACTTTTTTTATTTCACTAAAACCGAACGACAAGGCATTATCGTCCTTGTCGTTCTTATTTTAGGGGTACTCTTACTCCCCAACCTCTTCCCTCTTTTCAATCGTCCGAAAGAGGTAGACACCTTGAAACAAGAGAAATTTCAGAAAGAATATAATGAGTTCATCGCTTCTCTCGAAGAAGTGGAGTCTCACAAAAAGTCGAAGAATCCGACTTCCCGACCATCCGTAAGGAAAGAAATCACTCCTTTCGCATTCGATCCGAACACTGCTGATTCCATGACTTTCCTCTCTCTCGGTCTACCGGCATGGATGGCAAAGAATATTCTGAACTATCGAAAAAAACAGGGGATATTCCGACATCCGGAGGATTTCCGGAAAATATATGGGCTAGAGGAAGAACAATATCAGACTCTTCTTCCCTACATCCGGATTGCAGAGAAGATCCGTTCCAAAGATACAGTACGACTGCTCACCATACAAAACGTACGAAAAGACACGGTATTCAAGTATCAGCCCGGTACTGTTATCAGCCTCAACCAAGCAGACACAACCGAACTTAAAAAGATTCCGGGAATCGGGAGTAGTATCGCCCGAATGATTGTAAATTACCGTAAGCGGCTAGGCGGTTTCTACCAAATAGAACAACTGCAAGAGATTCATCTAAAGGCTGAAAAACTTCGCCCATGGTTTTCTGTCAATCCCGTTGAAATACACCGCATCAATCCGAACAAGGCAAGTGTGGAGCGAATGATGAATCATCCGTATATCAATTATTATCAGGCAAAAGTGATTGCGGAATATCGGAAAAAGAAAGGAGAACTAAAGAACTTGAAACAGTTATCACTCTATGAAGAATTCACTTCTGCCGACCTTGAACGGATAGAGCCCTATATCTGTTATGATTAATTAAAAGAAAGATGCATTCCTATCACACCAGACAAGAATGCATCACACACAAACAAAACAAACACTCTACTATCATCTTCACAGACTTCTGTAGAGAAGCGACTATAAATATATAACTAAAAGATAGAATACCTGCAATACTCCACCTTTTTGGTATACATTTTTAGAAGTTAGGTTCTTTAATTAATCTTTTTTAATCATACCATCCACCATATGAACCGTTCGGTCAGTGATTTTAGCAAGTCCCTCATCATGGGTAACGATCACGAAAGTCTGACCCAGCCGATCCCGCAAATCAAAGAACAGGCGGTGTAAATCTTCTTTATTTTGAGTATCCAGACTTCCGGAAGGCTCGTCCGCCAGAATTACAGCCGGATCGTTGATTAAGGCTCTCGCCACAGCCACCCGCTGTTTCTCTCCTCCCGACAGTTCATTCGGTTTATGGGAGGCACGGTCTGCCAGCCCCATAAAATCCAGAATCTTCATGGCACGATCGTTTGCCTCCCTTGAGGATACGCCTGCAATGAATGCAGGAATCATCACATTCTCTAACGCCGTAAACTCCGGAAGAAGTTGGTGGAACTGGAAGACAAAACCAATATTCTTGTTACGGAATGCAGACAACTCTTTCTCCTTCATCCTGCTGACCACAGTTCCGTCGATTTGTACCAGACCGGTATCCGGTTCATCCAAAGTACCCATAATTTGCAGCAGCGTTGTCTTACCCGCTCCACTAGGACCTACAATGCTGACAACCTCACTCTTATTGATTTCAAGATCAATGCCTTTCAGTATTTGTAATGAACCGAAGCTCTTCGTTATTCCTTCTAATTTTATCATAATAGCTTTTATAATCTTTTAATGACATATTCCGCCAGGTAACATCCAAACACAGCAGGCATATAACTGACCGTTCCGCAAGTCGATTTCTTGTTCTGTTCGTCATCTGTGAGCAACACCGCCTTTGCATCAGCCTGTTCGGTACTGAACACAACCGGGAGTTTACGTTTCATCCCCATTTTCTGTAACCGTTTCCGCACCGCTTTGCTCAATCCGCAATGATAAGTATCCCAAAGATCGGCAAACCGTACCTGCGTAATGTCACTTTTTGCCCCTGCCCCCATACTGGAAACAATCCTGATCCGCCGTTTCATCGCTTCATAAATCAAGAAACACTTCGGACTGATGGTATCGATAGCGTCCACTATGAAATCATATTTGCTGGCATCCAATAGCTCCGGTATATTTTCATCTTTCAGATAAACAGGTAAAACGGTCAGGTCGATATCGGGGTTTATATCTTTATACCGGGCAGCCAGCACTTCCGCCTTCGACATCCCCAAAGTGGAATGCAATGCAGGTAACTGACGGTTCAGGTTAGTCGGCTGCACCGTATCGGCATCTACAATCGTCATTCGTCCGACTCCTGCACGACAAATCATTTCTGCCGCATAAGCTCCCACTCCACCTAGCCCCACGACCAATACGTGAGAGTTCCGGATACGATTCATCTTCTCTTCTCCCAAAAGAAGTTCCGTTCTTTGTTGCCAGTCGTCTTTTTCCATCAGCTTTTCTTGAACCATTTATAGAACCATTTACCGACCTTCTCATAATGCTGAGACTCATTATGCCCGCGAGGATCGGAGAAAGACACGATCTCTTGTGGTTCACCGAATTGGTCGGGATATAAAATAATCAAACTATTATTTGCAAAATATTTGCCCAACTGTGACGGCAAACGATCAAAAGAAGGATCGTAAGAGATAGATCCCCGACGGGCGGAAATAACAACCAACAGATGGTCATAGTTTACCTGTCCCGTTAATAGCAAAAGATCATCCCACTCATCTAATGTAGAAAACTCGGTCGGAGTACCTACATATTTCTTTTTCACAAGTTGCTGAAGCCTCATCAATGTCCGTTCATTCGAGAAGAAATGCACACGACATCCTAGAATGCTTCCCATACGGCAGAAATGCTCCACCCACTTTGCAAAGCCGGTCTCATATTCCGCCTTTGGAGGAACGGCAATATTTATCCGGCGTAAGGTATTCACCGGCATCAGGAATTTTGCGATCATCACCTCGCGATGCGTACCTTTCAGCAGGCTTTCCGCCAAATGCCCGAAAAAAGAATCCACGATATTAGCTTTCCGGTGCAAACCGATCACCACATCCGTAACCTCATACTCTTTTATCGTATGGATAATTCCCGAAGCAATGTTCAAATCATAACGACTGACCATAGTGACAGGAACGTCGGCAGCCGCAGCAATCATCGCAGCTTTTTCCAGATTACGTTTTCCCTGTAATTCTTTCTTTTCCGAGCTATTATTATCATTGATTACATTCAATGCTATCAACCCATTTTTCTGTTTGGCGTCCTTTATGACCAATGCCAGATTGATGAGGTCTTCAATCGTATCCGGGTTGGCAACCGGAATCAATATCTGTTCATTATTATTTTTCACCCCTTCTTTTTCCGACTGCACATTTTCGTCTAAAGCAAAACGGCGGGCAGAACGCTCCGTCACCAAAGAACTGATGACACAAGTAAAGAGAATCATCACTACGGTACCGTTCAACACATCATCATTCAGCAAACGTTCTCCATTCTCCATAATGATTTCGTGTCCGATCAATACTGCTGCCAATGTGGCTGCTGCCTGTGCATTGCTCAGACCGAATATCATACTCCGTTCATTCGGCTGCATCCGATAAATCTTCTGCGTAGCCCATGCTGCCAGCCACTTACTGAAAGTAGCTACCACGGTCATTACAATTGCCACCTTCAATGCTTCCCCACCGGTGAACAGACTTCTTACATCAATAATCATTCCGACACCAATCAGGAAATAAGGTATAAACAGCGCATTTCCGACAAACTCCAAACGGTTCATCAACGGAGAAACGTGAGGAATCAGCCGATTTAAGACCAATCCGGCAAGAAAGGCTCCCAAGATACCCTCCATTCCGACAAATTCCATTAATCCACCACCCAGAAAGACCATTGCCAACACAAACACAAACTGCATCACGCTATCGTCATACTTCCGGAAGAACCAGCGGCCGATACGGGGGAAGAAGAAAACAATCAAAAATCCGAGAAAAGCGACTTTAGCAACCAGGAACGCCCAAAACCAACCATCCGCAGTTCCCTTAAACATTCCGCCTACAACGGCTAGAATAATCAAAGCAAGGGTAACGGTAACAGCAGTACCGCCAATAGTTATATTGACACTGCGCAGACGTGACAATCCGTAACGACTGATAATAGGATAAGCGATCAACGTATGGGAAGCGTACATACTTGCCAACAATACCGCCGTGAGAAAACCATAGCCCAACAGACTCATACTGCTCCATATACCTAACCCCATAGGAATCAGAAAGGTGAGCCAGCCGAACACAACGCTTTTCGTCCGGTTCTTCTTAAAATCCTCCATATCCATCTCAAGACCGGCGAGAAACATGATATAATAAAGCCCGACTTTGCCGAACAGTTCGAAACTGCTATCACGGTCGAGCACATGAAAGCCATGCTCTCCAATCAGTACTCCCGCCAGAATCATGCCTATAATATGAGGTATATGAAGCCGTCCGAGAATCATCGGAGCAAAAAGAATAATAATCAGTACCAAAAAAAACACCCAAGTCGGATCAGAAATTGGCAACGTTAAATTGAGATCAAACAGGTTCATAGACTGTGGTTTTAGGAATTCAACTACAAAGGAACAAAAAAGTTCGCATACCTCCAATTCATAAGTAGATAGATTCAAATAATATTTTTTCGACAAAAATGCGGTTTATATGGCAAATTGTTATAATTTTGCAGCCTAATCTTTCCTATTAGACAGTATAGAAAGGAAATTACAGTATTCACATTTAACAAAAGAAAAAGATGAAAGTAGCTATTGTTGGCGTAAGCGGAGCCGTGGGACAGGAATTCCTGCGCGTGCTCGATGAGAGAAACTTCCCGTTGGACGAGTTAGTTTTGTTCGGTTCTAAACGTAGTGCCGGAACAACTTATACTTTCCGCGGTAAACAGATCGAGGTGAAACTCTTACAACACAACGATGACTTTAAAGGGGTAGACATTGCTTTCACTTCTGCCGGTGCAGGAACATCCAAAGAGTTCGAAAAGACCATCACTAAATACGGTGCTGTGATGATCGACAACTCCAGCGCTTTCCGTATGGATACGGATGTACCTTTGGTAGTGCCTGAGGTTAATGCCGAAGACGCATTGGAGCGTCCACGCGGTGTCATTGCCAACCCCAACTGTACAACAATCCAAATGGTTGTCGCACTGAAAGCCATCGAACAGCTTTCTCATATAAAAACCGTGCACGTATCTACCTATCAGGCAGCCAGCGGTGCCGGTGCTGCCGCTATGGACGAATTGTACGAGCAATATCGCCAAGTATTGGCAAATGAACCTGTTACAGTAGAAAAGTTTGCATACCAATTGGCTTTCAACCTCATACCGCAGATTGACGTATTCACAGAAAACGGTTATACGAAAGAAGAGATGAAGATGTATAACGAAACACGTAAAATCATGCATTCAGATATTAAAGTCAGCGCGACTTGCGTACGTGTTCCTGCACTACGTGCTCACTCTGAAAGTATTTGGGTAGAAACCGAACGCCCTATTTCTATCGAAGAAGCCCGCGAAGCATTCGCTAAGGGAGACGGCCTAGTGCTTCAGGATAATCCTGCGGAAAAAGAGTACCCGATGCCGTTATTCCTGGCTGGGAAAGATCCGGTTTATGTGGGACGTATCCGCAAAGACCTGACGAATGAAAACGGGTTGACTTTCTGGATTGTAGGTGACCAAATCAAGAAAGGTGCAGCACTGAACGCAGTACAGATCGCAGAATATCTGATTAAAGTAAAGAATGTCTAAATCATAAAAGGTGATTTTAAGAAAGAAAAGTCCGGTTTCGCCCTTGAAACCGGACTTTTTATATACCTTTGCATTCACAAAATAGAATTTAAGCCGCAATTGCCTCTGCGTTATACACAAACAAATACGGTTCAAACATTAATTATCATCTAAGAATTAAACCGTATGAGAATTTACAAAGTGTTTACACTTTTAGGTCTGTTCATTTCCATATTCTACAATTGTTCACTTCCTGCCGATGATGAAGAAGATTCAGAAGGAGAAGATACGGCTACTTCCGGACTTTCTTGGGAAGGAGAAACAGATAAATTCACTATCAATTCTAAAGAAGGAGTCCATCTGAATGATCCGGCAGAAGATAGTGGAACAGCCTATGTCACCATACCGTCCACGTCAGTAAAGAATACCCACTGGGAGTTTGGAGTTCACCTTACATTCAATCCATCCGCCAATAACTATGCACGTTTTTATCTGACCTCTTCTTCCAACACTCTCTCCGGTAGCCTAAACGGGTATTTTATACAAATAGGAGGAGCAAAAGACAATGTGACACTTTATCGTCAGAATGGAGACCAGCCCAAGCTGCTGGCTTCGGGTCGGGAAGTGATGAAGGGTAATAACTCCCCCCAATTATACATAAAAGTAGAATGCGATAATAATGGGTATTGGACTTTTTGGACACGATTGGAATCCGAAGACGGATATACATTGGAAAAGCAAGTGAAAGATACCGGCATACAAGGTTCCGTTTGTTCGGGAATTTATTGTGTTTACACCAAAACCCGCTGTAAAGGCTTCACATTCCATCATGTACGATTATCCAACGGTGTAGAGACAACGACCGACCCCGACAATACTCCCGACGAACCGGATTCCGAAGAACCGGATATTACCGAACTACCGGAAGATGTCAGAGGTATGCTCCTCTTTAATGAGATAATGTATGATAATGCCACAGACGGTGCCGAATACATAGAGCTCTATAATCCGACTGAACAGACTATTGTGTTGCCACAGCTTTTTCTATATAAGATGCATGAAGACGGCAAAGTGTACAGTACCACTACGTTACAAAATGAATCTTCCTCCCAACCCCTGATCATTGCATCCAAAGGATATCTTTGCTTTTCTAAATATCCCGGCAAGATTATTCAAAAACACAATGTCGATAGAGAGAACCTAATAGAAATATCCAAATTCCCGGCACTTGATAATGAAGGAGGCTATCTCGCACTGTCCAGCACCCCCAAAACTGGGAAAGGACATACATTTGACACTTGTCGTTTCTGGGACGGAATGCACGATACCGACAAATCCAAAACTATCGGCATTTCACTCGAAAAGAAATCCCCGGAACTGCCTTCACTCAACAAGAATTGGCAGTCTTCTAAAAACACGACGGGAGGAACTCCTGGAATAAAAAACTCGTAAGAGTATGTATATGTATGATAAATCCCTACATTTGTAGACTAAATAAACAGTTGTTTAATATCAATTATCAAAATGAAGAAGAAAATTAATTGCTTCATACCTTTCGGCACTCCGGAAGATACCATGCAGACAGTGAAAGAACTACAAGCGTCAGAGCTAGTAAATAAGATCTATTTATTAGGTTCGGAACCCGGTAAGAAAGCTCTTCCGGGGTGTGAATATCTCTCTGTTAAAGGGTTCTATTCCACAGACACAATGAAAACTATTGCAGCCAATGCCAATTCGGAATATACGCTGTTCTACTTGAAACAGACTCCACTAAAACTGGGACTGTATGCTTTGGAACGCATGGTACAAATCATGGAGAACGATAAAGAGAATGGAATAGTTTATGCCGACCGCTATCAGCTGATTAACGGAGAACTTAAACAAGCACCTGTCATTGACTACCAACCAGGAAGTGTCCGGGATGATTTCGATTTCGGTTCCATACTCCTATTTAGTTCTTCCGCCTTCACTAAAATAGCCAATGCTTTGCGTGAAGAGTACGAATACGCAGGGCTATATGCTATGCGTCTATTCATCTCTTACAAATATTCAATTGTGCACATCAATGAATATCTATACACCGAAATTGAAACAGATACCAGGAAAAGCGGAGAGAAACAATTCGACTATGTAAACCCCAAAAATCGGGAAGTGCAAATCGAAATGGAAGCTGCCTGCACCGAATACCTGAAATGTATTGATGCTTATTTCATGCCTACTTCTTCACGGTCTGTAAATCTTCACAGCGAAAACTTTGAATTCGAGGCATCTGTCATCATCCCTGTGCGCAATCGTGCTCATACCATCCGTGATGCTGTCAACTCGGCTTTAAGCCAGCGGACCACTTTTCCTTTTAACATTATTGTTATCGACAATCATTCCACCGATGGAACGACGGAAATACTTCAAGAGCTAAGTACCGATAAAAGATTGATCCATATCATCCCCCAAGAGAATGATTTAGGCATAGGAGGTTGTTGGAACAAAGGTGTACACCACGAAAAATGCGGGAAGTTCGTCATACAGTTAGACAGTGACGATTTATATAAAGACGAATCCACTTTACAGAAAGTCGTAGATACTTTTTATAAGGAAAGCTGTGCAATGGTAATAGGCACTTATCTAATGACCGACTTCCAGCTAAACGAGATAGCCCCCGGTATTATTGACCACAAAGAGTGGACACCGGAAAATGGAAAGAACAACGCTCTACGTATCAATGGTTTGGGTGCTCCACGAGCTTTCTACACTCCTATTCTTCGTGATATCAAAATGCCGAATACCAGCTATGGAGAAGATTATGCCATAGGATTACGAATCTCACGGGAATATAAGATCGGACGTATCTATGATGTAATATACCTCTGTCGCCGTTGGGAAGGTAACTCCGACGCCGCATTAAGCACAGAAGAAGTCAATCGGAACAACTTCTACAAAGACCGAATCCGCACATGGGAAATTAAGAGCAGAATCCAGATGCATACTATCGATCAAGAGTTTCAGGAACTTGTAGAAGAAATGATAGAAAACCAAAAAGAAAACTGGGAACTTGCGAAAAGGAACTATGAAGCGTTGGAAGAAAATCTGGAAAAGAAAAAAGTATTGACGCTGAAGGAAAAAGATAGAGAAATGGAAGTTAGAATTTTCCCGAATCCTCAACGCATCCTCTCGACCACGGCAAAAACAGATAGTAATTCTATCCAAGAAAGACCTTGTTTCTTATGCGGGAAAAACCGTCCTGCAGAGCAAACATATCTACCATTCGGACATTATGAGGTATGCCTCAATCCTTACCCCATTTTTCAGCGTCACTTGACCATCATCGACAAGGAACATACTCCACAAAGTATGAAAGGACGTTTTGAAGATATGCTTCACTTAGCTGAAAACCTGGACGAGTTCTATATACTCTATAACGGACCGGAGTGCGGTGCCTCCGCCCCTGACCATATGCATTTCCAGGCAGTAGGAAAAGAAGAAGAACTGGCTAACCCTTTTGAGATGAATTTCTTGGAGAGTATATTAAAAAATGAAGACGGCGTAACAATTTATGTAGACAATGTATTCACAACTTGCATAGGTATGACATCAAGCCTGAAAGTTGACTTAATGCAACAATTCGAAAAGATCTACAAAAATCTTTCCGCCATTTATTCGGATAAAGAACCTTTAATCAACATGATAGCCTGGTATGGTCTCAATAGCATAAGCTATTTCGAAAATGACGAAATAGAAGTATGGAATTGCCTCATTTTCCTACGCTCAAAACATCGCCCCGATTGCTATTATACCCCAAATGAAAAAGGGTTATTAATAAGTCCGGCTGTTGCAGAAATGGGTGGTATATTCCCGATTGTCAGAGAAGAAGACATGGATAAATTAAACGCCCAACAACTTAAAAAGATTTACAAGGAGATTAGTTTATCTCCCCAACAGTTAAATACTCTACGCAATCTATTATTCAAGTAGAAATAATAAAGTAGTATGCAAGTCCCTCTAATAACTGTCGGCATTCTTTCCGGGAAAGAGATTGAATTCTCTTTCCCGATAAAATTTAGTTCTTCTGTCGGGACGGAAATCTCCGGAACACAGAAAGCTATTTATCAGAATGGAAAGATCCAGTGGCAAGAAAAAGAGTACGACGAATTATCCTTCATTCCTCCACAAAATGCACCTGCTTTCTTTGAACTGAAAGATGTGACCATCGGAATCAACTTCCATTGGGAACGCAAAGAAGTCCAGAAATTCAAAGGGGAATTAAAGATCATCGTCGAAGGAGAACAACTAACCGCCATCAATGTAATTTCCATTGAGGAATACCTCATCAGTGTTATTTCATCAGAAATGAGCGCAACAGCTTCTTTGGAACTACTAAAGGCTCATGCCGTCATCTCCCGAAGCTGGCTAGTTAATAAGTTGAGAGTTGAGAATGGAGAGTTGAGAGTTACTCTGCAGCCGGACAGCGCAGCCCACTCTCAACTCTCCATTCTCAACTCTCAACTTATAAAATGGTATGACCATGAAGCACATAAGAATTTCGATGTATGTGCCGACGATCATTGCCAGCGTTATCAGGGAATTACACGAGCCTCAACACCACAAGCCATCGAAGCAGTCTCCGCCACGCGGGGGGAAGTACTGATGTATAAAGGAGCGATTTGTGATGCCCGTTTCTCTAAATGTTGTGGCGGAGCTTTTGAAGAGTTCCAAAATTGTTGGGAAAACGTAAAGCATCCTTATCTAATCAGACAACGGGATAGCAAGACTGAAAAACAACTCCCCGATTTGACCATAGAGGCGGAAGCTGATAAATGGATACGTACCTCACCTGTTGCTTTCTGTAATACACAGGACAAGAAAATCCTAAGTCAAGTATTAAACAACTACGATCAGGAAACAGCAGACTTCTATCGTTGGAAAGTCAGTTATTCGCAACAGGAGCTTTCAGAACTGATTCATCAACGTTCAGGGATTGATTTCGGACAAATCATTGATTTAATTCCTGTAGAACGGGGAACATCCGGACGTCTTGTCCGGCTAAAGATTGTAGGAACCTTACGGACACTCATCATTGGAAAAGAGTTGGAGATACGCCGTACTCTATCGACTTCCCATCTTTACAGTTCCGCTTTTGTAGTAGACAAGGAGTACGGAGATGAACTTCCTTCCCGATTTATCCTCACCGGAGCCGGCTGGGGACACGGAGTGGGACTTTGCCAAATCGGTGCCGCCGTGATGGGAGAACAAGGTTATAAGTATGAAGAAATACTATCTCACTATTACCCCGGTAGTACACTTGAAAAACAATATAAATAAAATCGAACGAATGCCATGACAACACCCACTATAAAGAGAAATCCCTGGAGTTGGATTCCAACCCTCTATTTTGCAGAAGGATTGCCTTATGTAGCGGTAATGACTATTGCCGTCATCATGTACAAACGTCTGGGATTATCCAATACCGAAATAGCCTTATACACTTCCTGGCTTTATCTTCCCTGGACTATCAAACCGTTATGGAGTCCATTCGTCGATCTGATAAAAACGAAACGTTCCTGGATTATTGCCATGCAAGGGTTCATCGCCGCCGGATTTGCAGGCATCGCCTTTTTTATCCCAACGGCACATTACGTACAATTCACTCTTGCTTTCTTTTGGTTATTGGCATTCAGTTCGGCTACGCATGACATCGCAGCAGACGGTTTTTATATGCTTGGCCTCAACAACAAGGAACAATCTTTCTTTGTAGGCATCCGAAATACCTTTTACCGACTTGCCAATATTTTCGGGCAAGGCATTCTCGTCATGCTGGCAGGATGGCTAGAGACTTCTCAAGGCAATATACCTCTAGCATGGAGTATTACTTTTTACCTCCTGGCCGGATTATTCCTGGCTCTTACTTTATACCATCGCTTTATCCTCCCCCATCCCGATTCCGATGTCAAACGTCCCGGACTCACGGCAGGTAAGCTATTAGAAGACTTTCTCCTGACTTTTGTCACTTTCTTCAAAAAGAAACACCTGGGTCTCATGTTCTTTTTCCTGCTCACCTACCGATTGGGAGAATCGCAGCTAGCCAAAATAGCTTCTCCCTTCCTACTCGACCATGCCGATAAAGGCGGATTGGAACTATCCACAGCAACAGTTGGAATGATATACGGAACTATTGGTGTCATAGCCTTGTTACTTGGTGGAATTATCAGCGGCTTTCTCGTTTCACGTGACGGATTCAAGAAATGGATACTGCCTATGGCATTAGCCATCAACCTTCCCGACATATTATATGTATGGATGGCTGCAGCCACTCCTAACAACCCGATATTGATTTCCACCTGCGTAGCTATCGAACAACTGGGTTATGGTTTCGGTTTCACAGCCTATATGCTTTATCTGATTTATATTGCCGAAGGCGAGCACAAGACAGCTCATTATGCTATCGGAACCGGATTTATGGCACTTGGAATGATGCTTCCCGGTATGCCGGCAGGGTGGATACAAGAACATCTCGGATACACCAATTTCTTTATCTGGGTTTGTATTTGTACGATACCCGGTATTATTGCTTCATTAATGATTCGCAACCGATTGGATGATTCTTTCGGAAAAAGCAATAAATTCACGTGATTATATTTAAGATATTAAACTGAAAATATACAGTACAACTATGATGCTTATCGCAGACAGCGGTTCTACCAAGACCGACTGGTGTGTCATCCTCGATAATACACCTATCAAAAGGATTGGAACGAAAGGACTCAATCCCTTCTTCCAATCAGAAGAAAAAATTCAGCATGAACTGACACATTCCCTCCTGCCGCAATTGCCGGAAGGAACAATCGACTCTGTTTACTTTTACGGTGCAGGCTGTACACCCGAGAAAGCTCCCACCCTCCGGCGGGCAATAGCCGACAGTTTACCTATTGTCGGAAACATTAAAGCCTACTCGGATATGCTGGCTGCCGCTCGTGGACTATGCGGTCGTGAAGCAGGCATTGCCTGTATACTGGGAACAGGTTCCAACTCCTGTTTCTATGACGGTAAAGAGATTGTCAACCACATTTCTCCTTTAGGCTTTATCCTGGGTGACGAAGGAAGCGGAGCTGTTCTAGGCAAGTTACTAGTCGGCGACATCTTGAAGAATCAACTCTCTCCCGCCATCAAAGAAGCATTTCTAAAACAATTCGACCTGACAGTTCCCGAAATCATTGACCGGGTTTACCGTCAGCCCTTCCCGAATCGTTTTCTGGCAAGCCTGTCACCTTTTATAGCACAACATCTGGAAGAACCTGGAATACGACAATTAGTGCTAGGCAGCTTCATTGCTTTTCTCCGAAGAAATGTAATGCAATATGATTACACGCAGTATCCGGCACATTTCATAGGTTCAGTAGCTCATTGTTACAAAGAGATACTTCAAGAAGCAGCACAAGAGACAGGTATTAGAATCGGAAAGATTTTGCAAAGCCCGATGGAAGGACTCATCCAATATCATTCCGATCCGTTACATCAGCCGTAAGTTAGCTTTCCTTGATCGTTTCTATCAGCTTCATAAAGTCAGTCGGATGAACATCACCGATGTTGCCGATACGGAAAGTATCTGCCTGTGATATCTTTCCCGGATAGATGACAAACCCTTTAGCTTTCAGTTTCAGATAGAAATCTTTAAAGTTAAAGTCAGCCGAAGGATAATAGAAAGAGGTGATGACAGGCGACTGCTGTTCATCGGGCAGCAGAGTCTTATAGCCTAAAGCGCGCATACCTTCCACCAATACGCGATGGTTCTCACAGTAGCGGACATGGCGAGCTTCTACACCACCTTCGGCTTTCAATTCAGTCAAAGCCTGCATGAAGGCACGCACCACGTGAGTAGGCGAGGTGAAACGCCATTTTCCATGTCCTTTCTCCATTGTTTCCCATTGCTCATAAAGATCGAGCGAAAGAGAACGGGCAATCCCTTTACATTTCTCCATCAAAGAACGACGGGCAATGATAAAGCCAAATCCCGGTACACCTTGAATACACTTGTTGGCACTACTGATCAAGAAATCGATACCTAACTTTGCCATATCGATGGGTACTCCTCCAAAGCTACTCATAGCGTCCACAATCAATATCTTACCGTGGCGCTTCACTACGGCGGCAATCTCCTCCAAAGGATTGAGCACACCGGTCGTAGTCTCACAATGTACTACAGACACATGCGTCACCTCCGGATGTTCATTCAAATAAGTATCTATCTTATTGGCATTCACCGGTTCTATTTCTTCAAACCTCATCACGTGACAATCAATATGGTAATATTCGGAAATAATGCCCATACGCTTACCGTAAGCACCATTGGCTGCTACTAACAGTTTATCCTCAGGACGAACTACAGAGCCAAGTGTGGCTTCCACACAAAAACTTCCGCTACCTTGCATCAACACAGCCGTATACTCGTCAGGAGCGCTAGTAGCAATCTCCACCAATTCTTTACGGATAACTTCTACAATACCAAGATTGTAATCTTCATCCCAAGTACACCAGTCGCTCATCATCGCTTGTTTCACAGTGTCGGTTGTAGTAAGAGGACCGGGAGTCAAAAGTAAATAAGGTCTCATATTATCTTAAATTTATTAATTTATCGGTTTGTTATTTTTATTATTCTTTCTTTTATAATGCCATACGTTCATTGATATCCTCTATCAACATCGGCAGTTCGGCAATCGTGTCCACCACATAATCAGCACCAGCGGCATACATACGGTCCCGCACCTTAGCCATGCGGCATTTCAGTTCCCCCATCGGAAGAGTGCGGGTTTCTTCTTCAGTCAGTCCCAATTCGTTACTTCCCATTATTACACCTACACTCCACACACCGGCATTCACACCTTCACGTATGTCTGCAATCGTATCACCATATTTCAGCACAGAGAAACGGGAGGCAACGTCCAGATCACACATATTGCGATAAATCATATAAGGCTTCGGACGACCACCAGGCAGATTGTCCGAAGTGACACAATTATCAATCCTGTAACCTTTCTTTTCTGCGGCAGGAATCACCACATCCATCATCTTTTGAGTATATCCGGTAGTAGAACCGATTTTGATTCCCTGAGCACGTAGTTTGGCAATCACCTCCACCACACCGGGAATAGGCTCTGTATAATCTTCCAAAGTATCGAACAATACCTTTTGGAAACGTTTATAGCATTCCTGCACATCCTCTTCGGTATAGTCACGTCCGTACTTCTCACGAAAGTCCTTTCCTACCCGTTCAATGGAAAACAAAGCACGTATCTCTTCAATCTTAGTCAACCCCATGTGGGCACGTGTCTCGGCAGCCGTAACAGTCAGTCCCATCTGCTTGAAACTATCCACGAAAGCCGCTACCGGTGCAAAACATCCATAATCGACGGAAGTACCCGCCCAATCCATAATCACGCATTCTATTTTTTTCATATTGCAGTTATTGATATTACTCATTCTAGTGTAATTGATGTCAATCATATCGTTGGATTTGAAGTTAATAATTCGTTGTACCTATTCATGTCATTTACCTTTCTTGCGCTACCCGTATCAGGGATTTTCTTAGCCTTCATCACATAGACGGCTGCAGCGGCAAAAGCGATGCAACAGGTTATGCCTACAAAGACACTCATCTCATTATAGAACACCGCCCAGTCTATATGCGAGGCTTTCAACTCCTTAAACAGCAGTAATGCTAACGTACCTACATAACCGACAAAATCTATAGTGATAATGAAGAATCCCACATTCCCCTTCACTTTGAAACAAGCAATGAACCTTTCAAAGAAAATGGTTTGGAAACTGAGGTAAGCAATGTCTATACAGAGCGTCTGCAAAAAGAGCCACAAAGTAGTAGACAACTGTACCTCTCCGCTACCTAACAGAGCCAAGCCCCCCATACTTGCGGTAGAAAGTCCCAACAATGTATAAAGTACTTTCAAATGATTGCCGGAGAAAGCGAGTACGGCAAACGTGGACAATAATACCAATGTAGCGATGGTATCAAGTTGGGCAAACAGCCAGGAAGAAATTGTATCCACATCAATGATACAGACAATGAAATCCTCTTTAATATCACGTTGTACAGTAAGCAACAGATTGGCGACAAAAAGCAAAAGCAGTAAGGGCATATATTGTTTGAAGAGCGCCCAACGTTGCTGTCCGTTGAGAGTGACACGAACGGAACGGGCTGCAATATCCGCCGCCGTAGGACGAGGAAACTTGGTCATCATCCATCCCATAAAGCAAAGCAACGGAAAGGCCAATCCCCCTACGAGTGCAGGCATCCAAAACTCACTGACATAGAGTTGATTCAACGCATAAAGTCCGAGACTCTTTGCCACTCCCGAACTCAGTGCCATACTCACTCCCATAATACTTGCCAGAATATCGGTAGTACGACGACCTTCGAGAAAGCTGAATATCACTCCCCACATGCAACCCAAAGAAAGCCCGTTAAAGAAAAGTGCCACTATATTATAGGGCAATGGTAACAGGCCGAACGCCAACAGAGAGGCTTCGGACAAGGCAGCAGATCCGATAATGAACTTCAACCGATTCTGCGGCTGCAATTCGGAAATATATTTAATGCCAAACAACTTGGCGCATACATAACCGATGAGCTGGATAATGCTCACCACAATCTTATAATCCATACCAGCCACCGTCAATCCTTCAAACTCAGCAGCAGTAAAGGGCTTACGTAAAGCGTAAACCAACGAGTAAGACAATAGTGCCGTACCACCCATCCAGAGAATGAAAAGCCAGTCAGGAGTATGTCTTTCCGTTTTACCGCATTGTATGTCCGGTCTTTGTCCTATCAGTTTATTCAGTGATAAATTCATATTCTTCTTCGTTTTGACATCGCAAAAGTAGAACCACCCAACGAGGTAAAAAATGAATAAAACAGGAATAATAAGTACGAAATAATTCAGAAATATTCATGTAATTGTAATGTAACACACTGGAAAGAGGCTACAAAACAACCTTTTTACAATAAAAGTCACCGTATAGAGAGTTGAATTCAAGAGAGAAAGCTATTTTTGTAACAAGCTAATGAACTCCTCAATAAAAAATATGAATGAGCTGAAAGAAATCTACGACCGCATTACTTTCCTACGTGGAAAGGGTATCAAGATGAAAGAAATGGCCGAGCAAGCACAACTCACCCCGAGCGTATTGTCCGCCATGTATTCCACAGTATTCCCGGCATACTTCAAAAATGTGGAAAAAGGGATGGATGACAACGAAGCATTGGACAACGCTTTAATGTGGGTCAATAATCTTTCGAAAAAGAAACTCTTCGGACTACTTCCGCAAATGAAACAGGCACTCTTCGCTATGGAGGTAGTAGTAAAAGAAAAGCCGGACAGTATGAATCCTTTTCTTTCCGAACTAGAACACAACGCCAGGCAAAGTGTGAATCATATCACAAATTTCAGTGGCATATATACCAGCTACAGTCTCTCCTCCAACACCAATGACCTGAAAATCGAGCCTTACTTCATCGCTCCGGCCGAGAATGGCAACTACATCGAAGTGGGACACACGAATGCTCATGGCACCACTCATTGGGGATTCGGACTGATGAATGGCATGAGTCATCTCTATCTTGTTTTCAATGAGAGTCATGCCCCGCAACTTTCCATGTTCAATATTTGCCTCAAACTGCCGATGTTCGACCGTCCGCCTTTCCTACGCGGCATTTACCAATGCTTTGATTATAATTACAACCCTATCGCCCGCCGTATATTATTGGTTAAACAGACCGACAGAGCCGAACGTTCCAAGTTTCTTCAACAAAAAGGGAACCTAAAATCCTACGATGAGCTGAGTGAAATCGAGCGTCTCTATTACAGCTATACCTGTCGTGAAGGAGACGTTATACGTATGTGTAACATCCCCACTCCCCAAATGACTACCGACGACCTGACATTGGAAAAGAAAATATTGGAACTGAGTAAGCTATAACATTGGTAATCAGCAGTTATAAGAACAAAGGGCACGAATGATGTAACAATTAGAATAATATTTGAAACAGATTAAAAAAACAACGGTTACACATAGATATAGAACAGAAACAAATCTTATAATCAGACAGTATAAGATACGCTATCTTTGCTTCACAAAGAACAAAAGTATTATTAACTGTTTTATATGATGCATACCATGAAAAAAGTATTATTACTCTTATGGCTTTCAATAGTCAGCCTTTCGATGTTCTCTGCAGAACAATTCATCTCTTTCACACCTCTAGCAGATTACTTTCCGCTGATAGTAAACGGACAACCTTGTATTATAAAATGTGATTCGAATATTGATAAAGGGGTCAAAATCGCCATTGATAATCTGCAACAAGATATATTCAATGTATGTGGAACAAAACCGGAAATCCTAACAGAAGGAAATAACAAACGATGCGTCTTGATAGGAACATACCAAAGTCCTATCATCCAGCAACTGATAAAATCTAAAAAGCTGAATAAGAATGAACTGAACGAAAAAACGGAAAAGTTCCTCCTACAAATCATAACTAATCCCTGCGAAGGAGTTGATGAGGCTTTGGTAATTGCAGGTAGCGACAAACGGGGAACAATTTACGGAATATACGAACTCTCCCGACAAATGGGTGTATCTCCCTGGTATTGGTGGGCGGACGTTCCTGTTGCCAAACAAAAAAATGTCTATATAAAACCCGGAATCTATACAGATGGCGAACCCGCTGTCAGATATAGAGGAATCTTCCTTAATGATGAAGCTCCTTGCCTGACTAGTTGGGTAAAACATACGTATGGTACAAAATACGGTGATCACCGTTTTTATGCACGTGTGTTCGAACTGATCCTTCGCCTGCGCGGTAATTTTATGTGGCCTGCCATGTGGAGTTGGAGCTTTTATGCAGACGATCCGGAAAACAGCAAAACCGCCAATGAAATGGGGATTATTATGGGAACCTCCCATCACGAGCCTATGGCACGTAACCATCAGGAATGGGCAAGAAAACGCAAGGAATATGGCGTATGGGACTATACATCCAACCAAAAGACCATAGATCAGTTTTTCCGCGAGGGAATTGAAAGAGCTGCCGATACGGAAGACCTTATCACCATTGGTATGCGTGGGGACGGTGATGCGCCAATGGGAGGTAAAGAAGGAAAAGACCATGAATATGCGGCACGTGACAAGGACAACATACGTTTGCTGGAGAAAATCTTCAAGAACCAACGTCGGATTATCAAGGAAGTAACGGGAGAAGCTCCGGAAAAACGCCCGCAAGTCTGGGCTATCTACAAAGAAGTGCAACGCTACTATGATATGGGACTTCGTGCACCGGATGATGTTATCATGTTGCTGACCGACGACAACTGGGGAAATGTAACCCGCCTTCCTAACGCTGAAGAGCGGAAACATCCGGGAGGTTGGGGTATGTATTATCATGTTGATTATGTAGGTGCTCCCCGTAATTCAAAATGGCTCAATGTTACCCCGATTCAAAATATGTGGGAACAACTGCAACTGACATACGACTATGGAGTCGATAAACTTTGGATTTTGAATGTGGGCGACCTGAAACCAATGGAATATCCTATCACCCTTTTTCTGGATATGGCATGGAATCCCAAACAGTATACAGCTGATAATTTGCAGGAACATCCACGCCAATTCTGTGCACAACAGTTCGGTAAGGAACAAGCAGATGAAGCAATGCACATCTTGAACCTATACAGCAAATATGCAGGACGTGTCACTCCCGAAATGCTCGACTGTAAAACCTATAACCTGAAAACAGGAGAATGGAAACAAGTATCGGACGAGTTTGTGAAACTTGAAGCGGAAGCATTAAGGCAATATACCACACTCAAACCGGAGTACAAAGATGCCTACAAGCAATTGATTCTTTTCCCGGTACAAGCAATGGCCAATTTGTATGAGATGTACTACGCACAAGCCATGAACCACAAACTCTACAAAGAAAACAATCCGCAAGCTAATGAATGGGCAGACAGAGTTGAAAAAGCATTTGCACGCGACAAAGCATTGAGCAATGATTATAACAATGTGATGTCCGGCGGTAAATGGAAAAATATGATGATCCAAAAACATATCGGATATACTTCATGGAATGATAACTTCCCTGCAGATAAATTGCCGGAGGTATTCCGTATCCAGCAGCCGGAGAAGGCGACAGGAGGTTACATATTTACAGGAGAAAACGGCTATGTGGCTATGGAAGCCGAACATTATTTCAGCATTCAGAATGCAGCCGATGCACACTGGACAGTCATACCACATATAGGAAGAACCCTTAGTGGAATGGCCTTAATGCCATACACACAACCTACCGATGGAGCTTCCATCTCTTATAAGATGAAGTTACCAAAGGAGACTAAGACTGTCAATGTACACATTGTAGTAAAATCAACCCTTGCGTTCCATGATTCCAAAGGGCATAAGTATAACATTGGATTTGAAGGAGGAAAAACGGAAACCGTCAATTTCAACCATAATTTGAATGAGGACCCTAAAAATGTTTATAGCGTATTCTATCCTACAGTAGCCAGACGTATAGTAGAGAAAAAAGTCAAGTTGGAGTTACCACGCACATCAGACGGATTACAGACGCTGATATTCCGTCCTTTGGATCCGGGCATTGTCCTTGAAAAAATAGTGATAGATTATGGAGGATATAAAAAATCCTACTTGTTTATGGACGAATCCCCAAATAAAAGAATGGCTCAGCCTTTATAAAATTGACTAGTTATAAGTCCGGTCATTTTCATTTTCGCCATTTATGGATAAAATCAATATATCATGAAAAAACAAATCACTTTAAGTCTTATTTTATTAGTAGTAATATTATCCCGCATCACTGCTCAAGATAAGCTGTATCCCAATACATTTTCTTTGAAAGATGTAGAACTACTTGACGGACCTTTCAAGTATGCTTGTAATTTGAATGTACAGAATCTTTTAAAGTATGATACGGATCGACTACTTGCCCCCTTCCTTAAAGAGGCAGGATTAACTCCTAAAGGAGAAGTTTTTCCTAATTGGGTAAGGTTGAGTGGACACGTAGGAGGCCACTATTTGAGTGCATTAGCCATCCATTATGCCGCCACCGGAAATCCTGATTGTAAAAAAAGGATGGAATATATGCTTTCAGAACTTAAACGCTGTCAGAAGGCAAATGGCAACGGATACATAGGTGGTGTCCCCGACAGTAAACATCTTTGGGAAGAAGTTAAAAAAGGAAATATTAAAATTGTATGGAAATCATGGGTTCCCTGGTATAATTTGCACAAAACCTTTGCCGGGCTCAGAGATGCATGGTTATATGGAAATAGCCAAGAGGCCAAAGATATGTTTTTAAAGTTATGTGATTGGGGAATAGACATCATTTCTCCCTTGAACGAAAAGCAAATGGAAGAAATGCTCTCTAATGAATTTGGAGGGATGGCCGAAGTCTATGCAGATGCATACCAAATAACGAAGAATGCTCAATATCTAAAGGCAGCCAAACGCTTTTCACACAAATGGCTACTTAACAGTATGGCTGCCGGAAAAGACAATTTAGATAACAAACATGCCAATACTCAAGTTCCTAAAGCTGTCGGTTACCAACGTATTGCGGAACTAACGAACGATACAACCTATACCACCGCTGCTACCTTTTTCTGGAATAGAGTCGTAAATCACCGCTCTTTATCGCTAGGGGGTAACAGTCGTCGCGAACACTTTCCTGAAAAAGATGACTGTATCAGTTATGCAGAAGAACGGGAAGGTCCGGAAACCTGTAATACATATAATATGCTAAAGCTAACAGAAGGATTGTTCAGAATGCATCCTTCAGCCAGTTACTCTGACTTTTACGAAAGAGCAGTATTTAATCATATACTGTCATCACAACATCCTGAACATGGTGGATACGTGTATTTTACCCCTGCCCGGCCTTGCCATTATCGGGTATATTCAGCTCCGAATTCTGCAATGTGGTGTTGTGTCGGAACAGGAATGGAAAATCATGGCAAATATGGTGAATTCATCTATAGCCATACTACAGATTCTCTATTTATTAACCTGTTCATAGCCTCTAAATTAAACTGGAAAGATAAAAAGGTTACCCTCACACAAAAGACTCTCTTCCCTGATGAAGAAAACAGTCAGATAACAATCAATGTAAAAAAACCTACAAGATTCACTCTATTGATACGCCATCCACGCTGGGTGTCGTCATCTGATATGAAAGTAACGCATAATGGTAAGAACTATGCCATAGGCTCGTCTCCATCGTCATATATAAAAATAGACAAAATATGGAAAAATGGAGATGTTGTCAATATCAATACTCCCATGAAGGTCTCTATCGAAGAAATGCCTAATGTACCTAATTATATATCCATCTTACGTGGTCCGATATTATTAGGAGCTAAGACCGAAAAGGGAAATATGAAAAGATTTATTGCTAACGACAGCCGTATGGGACATGTTGCCTACGGTCCATTAGTCCCCTCATTTGAAGCTCCTTTTATCATTGGCAACAGAGATGAGATACAAGACAAATTGAATAATATGCAACCGATAGCCGGCAAACCGTTAAGCTATACCATTCCCGGTCTTGTACAACAAGAGAAATACAAGGATTTGATATTTGAGCCTTTCTTCCGGATACATGATAGTCGATATGTTATTTACTGGCAGTCTATGTCTCAAAAAGAATTTGAGTACTACCAAGCAAGTAAAAAAGAAGAAGAGATGCAAAAACTGCAAATTGACCGTAGGACAATAGATTTCGTCATAGCCGGCGAACAACAACCGGAAGCAGATCATCTCATGAAAAATGAAAAATCACGTACAGGAAACCTGGAAAAAGAAGCCTGGAGAGAAGCTAAAAACGGATTTTTCCAATACAAGCTTCATACAGCAGGAAATGAAGCACTATCACTGATGGTACGTTATTGGGGAAGAGAAACCGGGAACCGGACATTTGACATTTTAATTGATGGAAAGAAACTGGTAACAGAAAATATCGCTAAGAAATGGAACAAAAATGCATTTGTTAACGTAGAATATCCGATTCCTACTGAAATGTTGAAAAACAAACAATACATCACCGTTACTTTTCAAAGTAAAAATAATAATACAGCCGGTAAAGTTGCCGCAGTACGCTTACTCAAATAGACTACCACAAATAAGCCATTAAAACCTTAACATATTAATAGAGCGAGACTGCCTATAAAAGTAGTCTCGCTCTATATATTTTATTTATACTCCCTTCAATTGTGACGTACCGAAGGAGCACCAAAATAGCTAGGATATTTATTATTCGGGTTAACAACAATTTTTTCAAGTACAATCTCCGGATCAATCATGAATATCTTCAAAGTATGCATTCCCGGTTCTAGCACTTCAACCTCCACATCAAGCCAACGTAAATTATCGAATACTTCATTCCGGCGTGATTGTCCGGTAGCTATCAATTTAATGCTTCTATTCCTAGAAGGTAATGGTTTCAGCACCTTCGACTTTGCCAGGTTTTTAGAGTTATACTCACTAAATGTATCCACAAATCCTTTACGGGCATCAATGATTTGCGGTTCGTTGTTATCGAGTCCCATTGCAATGCGCAGTCCCCGTTGAGGATACACATCCTGAGTAGGCAATATTCCTAAACAAACAGTAGTCTTTCCTACTTTAGGTAAAAAGACTTTATACTCCAGACATGGTGCATTCCGCGGTTCGGCACTCGGTGCTGTAACCGGCTGAATCCCCATACAGGCTTCATCTCTACCCAAATCAGGTAGAACAATCCATCGTGCATTCTTTCCCGCTATATTTGCGTTATATTGATTTGCCGGTATGGAGAATTCTGCATTTGCAAGATTCCCCCAATAAGGTTCCTGAGTTTTGGGAAGCTCAGTCTTGACGACATGAACATAAACAGGAACAGTCACTTGTTTCTGTACGATTTCAATCATAGCTTCCGATTCACCGAATGGTAATTTTCCCCAATCAATACTTACCTGAATCCGAGCATCCTTTTCTACCGTTCCTTTTGTTTGACTCAGTTTTACCCAAGATTTATTTGCCCTAGCCTTGAACCGGAAAGAGCCGTTACCACGATTAAACACATCTATGTAGTAACTTTGATTACTCAGCCAATCAAATGTCGGCAAAATTGCCTTATTATCAGAACCGGGCCATGACTTTATACAACCTTCCACAGCCACTCCCATCTTCGGAAATTCCTCCGGAACTACCTCTTTCAGATTTGGCAAAGAGTCTTTTTTAGGCATACTCCATTTCACGTACCCCAAATGTACATCTTTCATCATATTTTTCCATTTCCCATTCGCCATAGAAGTATTATAATATTCCCCCAACTCCTTATCTATTTCAAAAAGCTCTCGCACCCGTCCGGCATAATCATTCGCGCTCACACGCCCCTGCTCCGCATAAAGATTATTTTTAGCCGCCGCCAAATAAATCTCGGCAACTCCGGCCGAAGCCTTTGCCGGATAAAGGACCAGTTGATAGTAAGCATCCTGTGCTTCCGGAGCTATTTTGTCTCGCAAAGCCTCAGCCTTCGTCGCAACATCACGCCAAAGACTGATAACACGATCCGCCTCAAGATGATTCACTACACTAAAAACGGTCGTTGCCTGCACCTCCGGTTTCCTCCAAAGGTTATACTTACTATATTTAGAAACTATATCAGCTATCTCTTCCGCATATCTCTCACCAAATATACCTGCTGCCCAATTCACCATATAATCCCATACCTTATTTGCCGGAATAGCATCCGGATTCCATGCGTAACGCATAATAAAATCAATGGGAAGTTCTTTGGGTTTAAGATCTCCTACATTTACAATCCAAAGATCATCAATTCCGGTCTGATAAGCCAAATTAAACTGCTCTCTTAGCTTCGGAATTGTTGTAGTATTAATCCAACGGTCATTCCACGGTCCGCCATTCATATCAATATGATAGTACAAGCCCATTCCACCTTTCCTTTCCTTTTCTTTTGCGGGACCGATACGGCGAATATATCCCCAATTATTATCACAAAACATCAAAAGCACATCATCCGGTACCGTAAATCCCTTATCATAATAGCGTTGTACCTCTGTAAAAATCGCCCATGTCTGTGGAACCTCTGCAGGATCTTTACCATAAACCTTATGTATCAGTTCACGCTGACCTTTTATGACAGAATCCAACGTAGCCATATTCTCTTCATCACTTCCTTTGCCCATGGCTACATCACCATCGCCACGCATACCGATAGTTATCAGATTATCATAAGCCTTATTACGCTCAAGACCTTCTTGGAAAAAACGGTCTACTCCTTCCCTATTTACTATGTAATCCCACGGACCTACTTCCTTTCTCCTCCTAGTATACTCTTTGTGCGCTCTCATCATAGGTTCATGATGTGATGTGCCCATCACAATACCGTATTCATCAGCCACAACCGGATTCATCGGATCATCCTCATTAAAAGCACTGCTCCACATGGCAGGCCATAGATAATTGGCTTTCAAACGTAATAGCAATTCAAACATATGACTGTACATTTTGGAATTGAATCCTCCAAACTTAGCACGAGTCCACTGTCCGAACGACGGTTCTTCATCATTGATAAAAATACCCCGATATTTTACCTTTGGAGATGGTTGAATATATCTTCCCGACTTAACATAAATAACCTCACTCTTCTTTACCGGAACATCCGCCCACCAATACCAAGGAGATACTCCTATTTTCTCAGAGACATCATAAATTCCATAAATGGTGCCCCGTTTATCACTCCCTGCAATCACCAGATTCCCATCCACTGTTTGTATCAGGAAGGACTCCCATTTACCCTGTATCTCCGAAACGTCTATCTTCTTTTCAGAAACCAATCGGTCTATCAATTTACTTTTACCGATAGTACCCACTATCACAGAGGAAGGCAGAATAGATGTTGTTGAAATAACTTTGGCAGATAGTCCCGATACTTTGCATACATCATCGCCAAGATCATTGGCAGCCCGTACCACACCTTTCCAATCAGAGGAATCGACACATATCTTAGCGGCAGTGCCATTGCCTGCTATTCTAAAAGAACCTTCCGATCTTGTCTGCTGGATATACGAAGGCATACCGAACCCCAATCCATCAACAATAGAATTGGCTTTTATTGACATACTCGACAGTGCTACCATCAAGCATACGAAAAACTTTTGTTTATTTCTCATTACGCATTTTTATTATTACATTTTCTTTATAATGATATGATCCAAATAAAAGTCTCCCGGAGTACCGGCATTCGCACGAAGTTCAATACTATTGTCTCCTGCATGTAAGTTTACCGATTGAGTAATTGTCCTCCATGCACCGTCACTGTTTTCCGTTTGAACGAACTCCGGCGTCCCAACTTTACTCCCATTTACATACAAATCAATAGAGTTCACTGTCGCAACAGGTGATCTGTACTTTATCCGAAGTGAATACATCCCTCCACTCAAAACACGAACTCTATCTCTGACTGCTGCAGAAGAGTTGGTACCAAATTCGAGGTAGCCCAAAGCAGTATAATTATTGATTGACGCAGTAACAGCGTTTTTATGTATCCCGGCAATATTCTTATAATCGAAATGCTCTGCTTCATACTGAAGTTCCCCCTCATATATTTGTGGCGACTCCGGAACTGTTACAGTCGCAGCTCTATAAACAGTCTCCCTCCCCGTAGCATTTCCAGAACAATTGATGGTAATATCCAATGGCCCGTTGTGTGTCACAGTCAGTGTAAAAACTCCATTGGACCAGTCTTCCGTCACTTTACTAGCAGTATGTTTCGCCCTGTCAGTATACGAATAACCCGGTTTCGAAGAGCTACCATAAATCTTGACAACGTCTTTCTTCAATGAAGTATCCACATTATCATAATTCGTCAAATAAAAAGTCAACCTGTCGGCATATTCACGAATCACTCCCAACGAATATTTAGAGTAGCTAAGCTCCATTCGTTCGCACGTATTATATTTAAAAGGAATAGAAGCTTCCGATCTTTGTCCGGGATTATAAGTTACCCATCCGTTTTCACTCCGTCCGGCATATAGCTCACCGGTATACTCTTGTGGGAACCAAGAATTAAACTCCCTGATCTTCGCTTGCGTATTACTCCATCTGCCCGTATACTCCGATTTATTTACTTTATAAACAAACGAATTCGCCTCTGCATCATTCAACTGATAAGCAACCGGAATAGTCGGATAACGTCCTGTCTTCTTAAAGAAATTCTCATTATAGCGGATATTTCCATCATCATCCATCCGATAAAGTCCTTCATACAAAGTTTCCGGAGTACAGTATTTATCTATATCATTACCTGAATTGACATCATGGATAATTATCACTTTGCTACGGTCAATCACCTCTTTCCGACTCATAATACGGATTGTTCCATCCAATATCTTACGGAAAATATCTACACTGATATTATCAAACTGTGAAAAGAACTCCCACCTTCTAGTCGTATATCCATCGTCTGCCTTCGTAGCGGAGACTTCACGATAACATTGCTTGGTAATAAGTTCCGGACCATCAATGACTGTTTGTCCCGTCAACATTACATGTTCCACTATAGGTATAGCCCCTGCAGGTACCGGAAAATTCTGGTCACCATTCAGTCCCTCCTTCCATCCACATTGGTCAAAACGGATACCATACTGTCCAGAGAATCCCGATAAATAAGCACCGAGGCAGGCACTCTCCGTATCAAAAAAGCCGTTCTTAGAAGTATATTTCTCACATAAGATAAAATTCTCCGGGTGCTGTCCGCAAGCATTGGCAAAGTTTGCATCCCGTTTCATCATTGCAATAGGATTCAAAGCAGCTCCCCAATAAGCATTACAAAAACTGACCATGAGATAACCTCCATATTTCCGGCATAATTTCATCAAGTGTGTCCAATGCACCAAACGTTGAGGATAGCTGACAGTAGCAGCACCTCCAAATCCCCAAAACTGCTCGCAATAATTAAAGCCGAGAAAATTAGGATAGTCCCGAAAGAACTCATTATAAGGACTATTTTCTATCTCCGAATCATCCGACAAATCCGGCAGATGACAATATGCTCCACTGGCAGGTTGCACCATTGCCCACACCCGGTTTTCGGCACACGTCCTTAACCACGATTTTGCCGTCTCGTAACCATATTGCACCTGATTCCACACCCCTTGTCCATCACGGCTGACAGATAGTGAGATATTGAATATTACATAAGGAAGAATATCTTTAGGGACCATATCTATTATCTTCTGTGGATCAGGGGTAAGCCATGTATCTATATGAATCAGCCATGCCGGTTGTTCCGGAGAAATCACCCGCCGTATACTTCCCGTAACCGGAGAGGGTCCATCCCCACCGTCCGCATTTACAGGTAATGTAATCTCTGGTGTTCCATCCGCAAATATAAATACAATATACTTCGGATCGGACACATCTACACGTTTAAAATTACTTTCTCCTTTTGATACTTGTACCTTTTCCGGCAAGATACGGGTAAGTCCTCCACTGGTGACTTTCCAATAGCCATCCTCTGTAATGCCGACTACAGGCGTTCGTCCCACTCCATCTATCACGGGAATCTTTTTATCAGTAGCTCCCACTGACAACCATTTCCCATCCAAGGTCCAATAATAAATACCTCCATATTCATCAGTACCTATTTGGGGTATATATCCGATTTCATCACTTTCCGTATTCAAAGCTGTCAATGTAGTCCGGATATTAGTAGTTGAGCCATCTGCAAACTCCAATCCATATCCTGTGCCATCGGTCAAAGCGGTATACGATTTAACACAGATTCCTTGCTTCAAAGCATTTACAATCAATTTCAACGACTTCGCATTTGCATTGATTTCGTCCAACATTTGTTCAGTATAATGAAAATCCGTCTCTGTAGGCGGCAGTTCGTCATCTTTACAACTAGCCAAGAGAACAATACTCCCCAATACTTCCAATAGAATAAATAAACGGAACTGTCTGTTTTTCAAAAATAGAAACTTCATAGGTTAATAATTTAGCCATTCAAAGATGGTATTATACAATAAATCAGTCCTACAAACATAAGTTTTAACTACTTAGCAAGCAAGAGTGGCATACAAGAATAAAAGATTTTGAAACATAACCAAAAGCATTTCCTTCTCAAAATCCTCCAAACTCATATACCTGTTCCATCAGAAAGTAAGACTTGTATCAATAACAAATACTAATGAAACACACAAAAACCGACACTACGCCAATACTGATTATCTTTGCAGCATACTAAAATATCAATAACCAATCATTCTTTAATTTTTAAACCATGAGAAAAGTATTCTTAACTTTGTATCTGTCAATAATTAGTTTGACCTGTTTCGCAGCGGATACATTTGTCGTATTCACACCGGAGCCACATCACTTTCCACTGATCACGAAAGGAGCTCCTTGTTCCATCGTAATGGATACAGCAGAAGATGAAGGAGTCAAAATGGCCATCAGCAATCTGCAACAGGATATCCGACAAGTATGCAATAACCAACCTGCCCTCTTGAATAATATTCCTGCAAAGCGTTGCGTTATTATAGGCAACTATCATTCAGCTATCATTCAAAAGTTAATCGCTGCCGGTAAAATAGATAAGGAGCAATTAATCAATAAAAACGAAAAGTTCCTCTTGCAAGTTATTGCCAAGCCGGCTGATGGAGTTGACGAAGCCCTAGTCATTGCCGGAAGCGATAAACGAGGCACGATATATGGTATCTACGAGCTTTCCAAGCAAATGGGGGTCTCTCCCTGGTATTGGTGGGCAGATGTACCTGTTATCCAACAGGAGAATGTATATATCAAACCGGGAATATACACAGACGGAGAACCGAAAGTTGAGTATCGGGGAATCTTCATCAATGACGAATGGCCGTCATTCGGAAATTGGGCTAAGGCTAAATTCGGAGGAATCAACAGCAAAGTATATAAACATGTCTTCGAGTTGGTATTACGTTTGAAGGGTAACTTTGTATGGCCTGCCATGTGGGGAAGTGCATTTTACGATGACGATCCTCAAAACGGACAATTGGCTAACACAATGGGAATCGTAATGGGGACTTCCCACCACGAACCGATGGCTCTGGCACAACAAGACTGGAAAAGACGTGGAAAAGGCGAATGGGATTACAACCATAACGCACAGAATTTACGGGATTTCTGGACGTACGGAATAGAGCGCGCCAAAAATTGGGAATCAGTCATTACTGTCGGTATGCGGGGTGATGGAGACGAGCCCATGAGTGAAGGAGCCAATATCAGTTTATTGGAAAATATAGTAAAAGACCAACGAAAAATCATAGAGAAAGTAACAGGCAAAAAAGCCAAAGAGACCCCACAGGTATGGGCGCTATACAAAGAGGTGCAAGAATATTATGATAAAGGAATGCGTGTTCCCGATGATATTACCTTATTATTATGCGATGATAATTGGGGAAATGTGAGAAAACTTCCCAATTTGAACGAGAAGCCCCGTTCCGGTGGTTACGGAATGTATTATCATTTTGACTATGTAGGCGCTCCACGCAACTCTAAATGGATCAATATCAACCCGATACCACGTATATGGGAACAGATGAACCTCACCTACGAATATGGTGTACGCAAACTTTGGATTGTCAACGTAGGAGATTTAAAACCGATGGAGTACCCTATCACCTTTTTCCTGGATATGGCATGGAATCCGGAAAAATTCAATGCGCAGAATCTGCAACAGCATACAGAAGATTTCTGCGCACAACTGTTCGGAAGCCAATATGCCAAAGAAGCAGCCCGCATCCTTTCTCTTTATGCCAAATATAATCGTCGTGTCACCCCTGAAACGTTGAATGCCAAAACTTACAGTTTTAACTACGGAGAATGGGAACGGGTTGTAGACGAATACAACGCCCTAGCTTTGGATGCCCATAATCTCGGCTTCCTATTACCGGCAACATATAGAGATACATACGACCAAATCATATCATATCCTGTACAAGCTTGTTCCAACCTCTACAATATGTATTATGCACAGGCCAAGAATCACGCATTGGCTGCCAAACTAGACCCGGAAGCAAATCAATGGGCAGATAAGGTAGAGTCTTGTTATCTACGCGACTCCCTATTGAGTCATTATTATAACAAAGTTATATCCAATGGAAAGTGGAATCACATGATGGATCAGATTCATATCGGATATACTTCATGGAACAATCCTCAAAAACAGATTATGCCTAAAGTAATACGTGTGCCGGAAAAAGAAAAAACATATACGTTCCAAGAAATTGACGGGTATGTAGCGATGGAAGCCGAACATTTCACACGTGCCATAGCTGAAGGAGAAACGTCTTGGAGTATTATCCCTGACTTTGGAAAAACATTGTCGGGAGTGACCACTATTCCCGTCACTAAAACGCCTGAGAAGATGTATCTAGAATATGATATCGAGATGAAAAAGACGGGTAAAGTGAGAGTAGAACTTCTACTTGCACCCACACTTAATTTCAATGACAATAAGGGGTTAAGTTATGCCATCAGCTTTGATGGGGAAAAAGAACAGATTATCAACTTTAACGGTCATTATAAAGGCGGTTTAGGCAAATGGCAAGCTAACCCGATTATCGAATCACGTTCTATCCATCAATTGGATAAGAAGGGCAAACACACTTTACGCATTCGCCCATTGAATCCGGGCATTGTCATTGAGAAAATCATGATTCATGCCGGAGGATTGAAAACCAGTTATTTAGGTGCACCGGAAACCTGTAAATAACATTAGCTGTAAAAGCGAGATTTCCTATCCAGCTATTGCTTTTCACTGATTATTTTTGTATCTTTAGAGAGTTTATACTTGTAAAGATAGTCAGTCACCTTATAAGATGATATTTATCACTTTATAAGGTGACATTTGTCTCTTTATAAAGTGCCCATTGTCCCCTTATAACGTGACAACTACCCAACTGCCTAAACCATGCTAAATTTGTGCACCCAAAAGCTTTAATCTCCGTAGGTCCCCCCCTTAAATAGTAGAAGAATATACCAAGATAAGAAACTCAAAAGAGCCGTCACAACATTACATCGTGACGGCTCTTTTCTCTAACTACTAAACTAACTACCTAATGATTTGATTAATCCACCTGATCTATCAATACAAACCTAACGATCTTAGCAAGTCCCGGCTTTGACTTCACCATATAAATAGCAGTAACTTTACGCATACCGTCAAATTCGCAGACAGCCTTTGTTTTCCCTCCTTCAATCTTTCCTACACAAGTACCTTTATCATCTCCATCATAAAGAACATGAACTTCTACACGTGAATCGGTCGGTTCTATTTCCAATATGATATAATTATAATCAGACAGTTCTACACCTTTACGGTTCTTCCAACCATATTGTCCATAACCATGGTCATAAGTAATTGTCCGTGTCCCCTTATCTCCTTTGGAGAAATAACCAAAAGTACGTGGAAACAGTTGAATTGGCTCCTCCTTTGCACTCACAGCTATCGCTGCAAATAAACATAAAACTAATAATATCTTTCTCATCGTTATCTATTAAAATTATTTATTCGTTATTTAATGAAAGCGGCACCAAACGCATATTGGCAAGGTTCATTTCAAAGTTTGTGATAGGTACACAATCCCATTGAGGATCCGGTTTTTCTTTATCTTTATACATCAAATTGCCATTAACAAAAGTAAAAAGGGAAGTACAAGCTGTACCACTAGAATTCGCAGCATACTTGCTTAACCACACACCTAATGTTAAGGTTTCTTTCTCACTCTCTGGCAATACAAAATCTGTGAATTTATAAGTAAAAGTATGCCATTCCTTCCCAAAGGCAAACTCTTCTTCCTTTTTCCAAGGTGCCATATTCAATATAGTAGAACTATTAATAGTACCTTTATCCTTATTAACTCTCCAAGATAACACTCCACTATTCCAAGGGTTAGGCATATAGACATCTACCTGCATTACTACATCTTTCACCAAAGTATTTGCTGTTATTTCATGAGCCTCGTTATTTTCCAACACTTTTTCAACCTGTGCCTTTGTAGAGAATCTTAAGTACGCACCGTGTTTACCAGGATCCACAGGAATAGAAGCATTCTTGAAACATATAAAATAATCAGGATTTACAGGCTGTGTATCGTTATCCGGACGAGACGTCGGACTGTATAATGCTGATTTATTCTCAGCCATGGTTCCCGAAACCGATCCTAATTTTAATTCATCATCCGTAAATTCACGCAAAAATACCCCTTGCTTATAAAACATTACGATACCTTTTACAGTCGTTTCATTCCCCTCACTTACTATACGCAGATAACCCGCCTTATCACCAACTCCTTCCGGAACAAGTACATCAATTGAAGTTCCATCGCCTGCAGCCTTTTGAACATCACCTTTCTTTTCTCCATCAGGTGCGGGGAAGAACACTTCAGCGTCTTGAAGCAGATTCACACCCGTCAAACGAATTACATTACCCGGTTTAGGCATTGTGTAAGAGACAGCAGTCACACTAGGTACAAATCCCAGAAACTTGAAAGTTTTGCTAATTCCGGTTTCATCATAAGCATTCACTATCTTCAGAGTTCCTTCACCTACTTGAAATTCTTCTGTATCTGTGGGCACTGTAAATGTAATGCAAGAACTTTCTACAGAAGCGGGCTCTATATCTATTTGCTGTCCATTAAAACTCATTTTCTGAAATGTCGCAAAGTACTTTCCTACAATTTTAACCACAGTCCCTCGTCCTGCCTCTTCAATCTTATTGCCATTGGCATCTGTTATTTCAGTAATTTCAGCTTGTCTACCCGCTACCACACAATCAAAAGTCTTCGGACCGTCATAAGCAGTTGTTATTACTAACTTATTTAGACTGGCAGGATCACTCACAGCTTTTCCAAAAGGCATATCTTCCGGAATATCTACAATCAAAGCATCGTCATTAATGGTAGCCTTTGCCAAATCTATGTACATACCATTCATCTGCAATTCTTTTATGGTCTTCAGTCCATCACCTTCAATCCGAATCCGGCTGCCAATCAGTGCTTCTTCCACCATAGTCCATGTCCTACCTCCATTCTCTGTCAGCGACAGTCCGCTAACGGAAATCAACTTTCCGAAAAACTGGAAATCCTCTGCCGTACATGTTGCAGCCCCAGCCTTATTTACAACTCTGACCAAATTAAGATTGACCTCCTTTACCTCTCCTTCATCCACGGGGATTTCCGGAATCACGAGTTCAATCGCATCCACTCCCACCTGAAAACCAGCAACCTGCCCGCCATTGATATAAACAGCAATTGTTTTATCCATATTGGTTCCCTCAATACGCAAAGGAGAACCAATACGTACCATTTGACCCGCTTCTGGAATTGTCCACTCCTGACTTTCCTCATTCCATACACATACTTTCGTTATGGTAGGAGGAAGAATCTCTTCCACATTTTTTTCATCATCACTACACGAGAATACTCCCGTCAACATGATGGCCATAGTAAAAATGCACATCACAGATTGTATATATCTTAAAGATTTCATACCCTTCATTTTTTATAGTTATACATTACTCTCCCGGTGTTTCATAAGGCACTAAACGCAGATTAGTGACAAACAGCTGAAAGTTATCAACCTGCTTAATATTAGTGAGATTGGCATCATTCAGTATGTTATAGTTCAAAAAAGCGAACAATGAATGTACCTTGCTTCCTGACCAAGCATCAATGGCTTCGCCCAATATTGAATATTTAGTATGTATAGGGAAAGTCACCGTTTTCCAACCTCCGGCAAAATCGTACGGTTTATTGTTTGCCCACGCAGCAACATTCCATGCACTCGCACCATTCCCCTTACTTCCACCCTTGTCCATGCGCCAAGCTACCACTCCGGTACTCCAAGGCTGATTTATATAAATATCAGCCTGCAGAGCAACTTTACGCGCATCGGTTTCTCTCGCAAATTCCCCATTGCTATGTTCGACTAAATAAGCTAATTGCTTGCCCGTACTGAAACGGAAGAAACCGAACGTGTCGTCATTCCCTGTTGCTATCGGGAGTGTAGCAGGGGTTTCCGGCATACAGAAGATATAATCTCTGGCTCCTTCGGGTAAGGAGGGTATAGTGATTGAAGATATAGGATAATATTTACAGTTCTTCGGACTGTTCAAGCTCTCATTTAGCCCATAATCCAAAGCAGTCGTACCATCATAATCATGCACAAACATGGCTTTATCATAGAACATATAATTAGGGGTATAATAGTTTTCACCCATATCTGCCAATTCAACGCGAATAGAGCCACTACGTTCGCCCACTCCCTGAGGAACTTTTACACGAATCCGAGTGCCATCTTCGGTCACAGTCATATCTTCACCGCCTTCAATAAAAGGAACAGCTACTTCATTTCCATCATTTCCGGGAAAATAAACGGCTGTGGCACCATTCAGATATTTACCGATAATAGTAATAAAATCACCGGATTCAGGCAAAGTAAAAGAGACATCTGTGATACCCGGCATTTTATTGATATCCTTAAAGATAAAGTTCCGATAAATTCCCTCTCCATGTGAAGTTATTACTTTAATTGTATTCCGTAAGGATTCATCTTCCACTTCATTCGCTATCGGAACACCGCTTGGGACACGAAATGTCAAATGTGCATCATCCATATAAGTAGCATTGTATTCGGTAACCCGCATTCCATTGCAGTAAATGGCACGTAACCCACTAAAACCGCAACCATCCAAACGAATCCAATTGCCTGTGTATACAGAAGTAATTTGTTTCGCCTCTTCACCCAACATATTACTCCATACACTATATATCCTTACATCGTCATCATCATCCGAACATGAGTACACTCCCAATAATGGGAACAACAGCATACCGGTCAACAAGAAATTCCAAAGTATATTATTTGTCTTTTTCATAACAGTATTCAATTATTTATTAAAGTCATAAATGATAGGCGCCGCTTTCAGTAACGGATCGCGCGTACTCTCTGCTTCCGGATAAGGGAAGGCCCATACATTATCATCCGACTTATCCGAATGAACGTAGTCACCTTCCGCCAATGGAGTATGAGTAGCCCGGATTGCCAGTTTAGAACCATCGGACTGACGGGGACTATCAGAACTGAACTCAGGAATAAGGGTGGTTTTGTTCAATGCATAGTAGTAAGCATACCAGCGATTGCTATCCCACTCGTCTCCACGTACCTCTTCTCCCTCATCATTTGTTACGGTATAAAATAATTCATTATTTATAAATTGAGTCACCCAATTCATATCATAGAATGAACGTCTGACCAGAATTGGCCACCAAAGTCCTTCCATAAAAAGTTCCATTCTATATTCTCTCATCAAGTCATTGCGAGTAAGATAGTAAGTCTTAATCTTAAATTCCGGATCATTCTCCATTTCCAGCCGATAAGCCCGGCGCTTCACATCGTCATAATATGACAATGCCTCTTCATCTGTCAGTTCATCGTTTACTCCCATACATGCTTCTACATAGAGCAGGTAAACCTCCGCCATACGCAACATTGGGGTACTGAATCCGGAGTTGCCGTTAATAGCGATATTGTTTGTATCCTCCGGACTACCAACTATCTGTTTTTTAAATGCTGTTTTCTTGCCGGTTTCTATTCCTTTCAACTTCTGCCCACTCTTATAGCCTGCACTCCAGGCTCCTTCCGCAGTATGAGTACCAATATAGCTATATGTTTGTCCCGGATAAAGCACATTGGCACGCAGACGTGAAAGTCCTCCGGAGTTTATCATCATACGCAAGCAATCATAAGAAATGTAAGATGCATTATACGCACTGAACCCATTAAGTAAATCCGAATAAGAACAGAGCCCCTGTCCGTTGCTATTTCCCATACCATAGACATCTACACCTTTCAAGGGTTGTAATGCGAACAGTACCTCCTTACAATTATTGTTCTGAACACGGAAAATCTGCTCATAATCCTCCATCAGTCCGTAACGGCTTTGTCCGGTGATTACATTACCGGCAGCTTCTTTCGCCAGATCGTAGAGCTTCTCCGCCAAATCAAGATTATCACTCGCTTCATAATAATCCATCGTTGTTTGTGAACAATGTCCGCCACGTGCATAAGCAGCTAATGTCACATAATAGCGTGCCAAAAGGCCTTCAGCAGAATATTTGGTCACTCGTCCGTCCACATCCGAAACCGGTAAATACTCCGTCGCATAAACCAAATCACGTATACCATACCGAATCACGTCCTCAAAACGAGTGGGAGCTACATTGACTGTTTGAGTATATGCTACCGGATCTTCTATTAAAGGAACATCATGCCAATAGGAGGCCAAGTAATAATAAGCAGCCGCACGCATAAAACGGGCTTCTCCTTCACAAATATTCGCCTGCGATTCATCAAAGTGCTGACGTCCTTGCGGAGCATAGTCATTGATAATATAATCCGCCTGAGTAATAACTGTGTAAAGCGAATTCCACGCATTACTCAATCCCGGAGTATTCGGCTTATCCGTAAAAAGACAGAAAGGAGCATATCCCCGTTCATTGTTGTTGTCCCCATAGATATTATTTCCACGGGCATCGCCAAAACTGAATAAATAAGTACTGTGAAAACCAAACCATGGTCTCATATAGAGATAAGCTGTTGCCTGACGCAGTTCATCGTAAGTTGTGAATGCTTTAGCTGTTTCTTTTTGATTGGAAGCATCGACTTGCAAAAAATCATCGCAAGATGTAAACATTGCTGTTGTCAGTCCCAACACTATTGATAATATATATTTTTTCATGGAAATATTCTATTTAGAAAGTTAAGTCTATACCAAACGTGTAAATTCTCGGAGAAGGACAACGTCCCGTATCTACACCGTACATCAGCATACTCTGACCGGAATAGGAATATTGTGCTTGGGTAGAGCCTATTTCCGGATCATAACCACTATAGCCGGTAAATGTATACACATTCTTAATATTTGCATAGACACGTGCATTCTCTATTTTCAATTTACGCAACCAACTTTTAGGCAATGTATAACCGAAAACAATATTCTGTATACGCAAGAAAGAAGCGTCTTCAACTATACGGTTGCTGATACGGTCATTATCATTTGCGTCATTTACAGACATACGGGGTTGGCTCGGATTTGCCCCCGGCAAAATACAAATATTCCAAACGTTATTGTTAGCAGAATTGCCGTCAATATATCCCAAGCGAGCATAATTATTAACTTCCTGGTGTACATTACCACTTGAATTCGGATTCTTCAAACGACGAGACAAATAGTTCATTGCCTTATTCCCTTGCGAGCCATACAAGAAGATGGAAAGATCGAAATTCTTATACTTAAATGTATTATTAATACCATAAGTAAACTTTGGTAACGGACTTCCCAAGAAGGTCTGGTCCTTCTCATCAATGATACCGTCATTGTTTACGTCCTCAAAAATATAGTCTCCAATATATACTTGCTTTACCAAGCTACCTTTATCCGTACCGGCATTCACAACGCAATCGCCTGTTCTCAATACAGGAGTCGCTATTTTCACAGTACTGGTTCCGTCTCCGTTGTCTATCAGATAATCAGAAGCCGTATTTATCCGTCCTATCACTTTATAGCCGTAAAACTGGCTTACCGGATGTCCTATTGCTGTACGAGTGACCACATTTGTCTCCCCACTTTGCTGATAAGTCTTATCAATAAAAGCGTTTTCCGTATTCATAGCCACTACTTTGTTACGATTCAAACTGAATGTCACATTCGTACGCCATTGAAAATCACGGTTAGAAATATTGACTGTGTTCAACGTAAATTCAAATCCCTTATTTTGCATAGAACCTATATTGGCCCATTGTGCAGTGGCAGCACCAGTACCAGTGGTTCCAACGTAACCGGGAAAATCTTGTTGTAATAACAAATCTTTGGTTTTCTTTATATAAGCATCAAAGATAAATTCCACACGATTGTTGAAGAGATTCAGATCAAGTCCCGCATTCCATGAGCGTGTGCTTTCCCATGTCAAATCCGGATTAGCTATATTAGCCGTTTGTATACTATTCCCCCAGATAGACTGAACGAAATTCCCCATCCGTTGGTAAGCAAACGAACTGACATTCGAGTTGCCAACCTCCCCGTAACTAACCCTGAACTTAAGGTTATTGACAACATCTTTCAACGGACGCCAAAAACGTTCTTCAGAAACACGCCATGCCAAAGCTACTGAAGGAAAAGTTCCCCATTGATTGCCTTTGGCAAAATTAGAAGTTCCATCGCGCCGTATAGTAGCAGTCATTTGATAGCGGTTGTTATAGCTATAAAATAAACGGCTAAAGAATGACAGGTAAGTCGTTTTACTTCCTCTTCCACTATTTGTAGCATAAACAGCATCACCTGCATCCAGGTCTGTCAATACTGCATCTCCATGAGTACGTTTACCTTGCAGATAGTCAGACTTCCGCGAAGTCATCTCATGTCCCAACATCCAACTTACCTTATGCTTTCTGGCAAAAGTCTTATCCATTGTCAACACATTTTTCCATCCCCAATAGAGACCATAGTTTTTGGAATGTTCATTGGTCGAATAAGGGTTCTTAGACCATCCTAGTTCATATTGAGGCAGAAAGTATTGATAATTATCCAAACTACCGTCAGCTGTAAAGTCTGTCCGGTATGTCAGCCATTTTACAGGATTGATCTTCATAAATAAATTGGCCCGTACTCCACCTTTCTCATTATTACGCTGAGTCAGTGACGCTAACGCTACCGGATTACTATAACCACTTAGAAATTCCTGATCATTATCCGAAGGCCCTGTAAAATTTCCTCCATTATCACGTACCGGAACATCCGGTGCCTGATAAAGTGCATTCGGAATAATAGACCAGCTGGCCATCCCCGTACTTTGCTTGGTATAAGAAACATTCACCGTACCACCAAAACGTACTTTTGACGTAGCCTGTATTTCGGTAGCCATACGGAATGTATAACGTTCAAAATCCGAACCAATACAAATACCATCTTGTCCGGTATATCCACCTGAGATGTTATAAGTCACCGTCTTAGTACCTCCGCGAACTGAGATATTATAATTTTGCAGCAACGCTTTACGGAATATTTCATCTTGCCAGTCGGTTCCACTTCCCAAAGTCTCAGGATGACTGAAAGCATCCTTTACCTTGCTTGCATCTAAAAGAGCATATAACTCGTTATAATGACGGGCATATCCTCTCAAATCCATCATATCAATTTTATTAGGCAATTCCTGCACACCGGCAGAAGCTTGAAAATTAACTCTAGGCTTTCCGCTAACACCCGCCTTCATCGATATAAGTATCACTCCATTAGCCGCTTGAGCCCCATAAATAGCCGTGGCAGAAGCATCTTTCAGAATCTCGATACTCTCAATATCAGCCGGGTTGATACCTGCAATCGCATTACTTGTATTCGATCCTGTCTCACCGGAGATAATTACACCGTCAACCACATAAATAGGTTCGTTGGTACTATTCAAAGAATTCACGCCACGAATCTGAATGGATGTACCACCACCGGGAACACCTGAGTTTTGTGTCATTTGCAAACCGGCAGCACGTCCTTGTAAGGCCTGGTCGATAGTAGAAGCCATTGATTCCTCAATAGCTTTGGCGTTCACTGAAACAACAGATCCTGTCAGGTCCCCGCGTTTCATTGTTCCATACCCAATTGCAACAACTTCATCCAACATTTTCGCATCATTCTGCATCGACACATTCAACTGACCACCTTTGGTCACTTTACGTTGCATCGGTTTCATCCCGACATACGAAAATGAGATGGTAGCTCCCGGAGACAAACTCAATGTATACTTACCATTTACATCGGTAATAGTCCCTTTACTCGTTCCTTTGACTTGAATACTAACTCCAATCAAAGGTTCTCCATTCTCATCTGTAACTGTACCGGTAATCGTAATCTTCTCTTCCGACACAGACTGTGCAATAGGGAATGACGAAGCTCCAACTGCAATAGACGCAGGAGTGACTGCATAAACGACACCGGCCGAAAGCAATCCTGCGAGCATTGTACATCTAAATAAATAATTGTTCTTCATACATATTATATTTAAACTGATAATAAACTATAAGCCAACAAATTTTGTATTGGTTGATTCTTATACAGTTTCAACCGATACAAAATTATGAACTTACACCCTATTACACTCTGTACTATGTTACAAGAGATTTTTTATTTGTACTATAGTTTTTTTAGAATGTTTCAATCCTTTTTAAAAATGATTCCCCGCAGGTTATTTCGTTTCCTTTCCTTCAAAAGACGAAGTATCTTGGGCGGATTCAATATACTCTGTGGGAGTTACTCCATATTGTTTTTTAAAGACAGTTGAAAAATTCGCCTGATTATCAAATCCCACCGCATCAGCAACTTCTGCAATATTCAATTTACGCTCCCGCAACAAGGCAGCCGCCTTCTTCATACGCAAATTACGAATAAAAGTCGAAGCCGGAACACCGGTTATGTCCTTCAACTTACGATGAAGCTGAACCCGACTGAGCCCCACCTCTCTAGCCATCATTTCTACATTAAACTCCGGGTCAGCCATATATTTATTCACAACACTCATTACACGCTCCATCAAACGTTCATCACCGGACTTATTTTCAGTAAATTCAATTTTACCTTCCTGGTCCTGTGCACCCGAATATTTCCCTCTCAATAACAGCCGGGTATCAATCAGGTTTTTAATGTGAATCCTTAACTCCTCTATATTAAACGGCTTAGCCAAATAAACATCAGCTCCCTTGCTTAATCCTTGTATACGGTCTTTATAATCCGCCTTCGATGTCAATAAGATTACCGGTATATGGCTGACATTCGGATTCCCACGAAGAGCTTTCAACATGGAGATACCATCCATTTCGGGCATAATCACATCAGAAATGACAAGATCAGGCTGATACTTCAATATGGCTTGAATTCCCTCCTTCCCATTGCGACATACGAATACCTTATATTGTTGTCCTAACTCTGCCTCCAGAAAATTACGGATCTCGTCATCATCATCTACAATAATGATCTTATTATTCGTCTTATGATATTTTACTTTAACGGCTTCCTCTTCTTCCACTGCTGGCAATGTAAATGCAGGTGTAACTATTCGTGAAGGCACAGTCTCTTCATTTTCCAATTCATTTTTCTTCAGATGATCCTTTCCAAACGGCAAGTGAATGACAAAACTACTTCCCTGTCCGTCTTTACGGTTAGAAGCATAAATAATGCCATGATGAAGTTTGACAATCATACGACACAAATTTAATCCTATGCCAAATCCCAAACTTCCGTTTGAATTATTGGGAGCCTGATAAAAACGCTCAAATATCTTTTCCAGTTTGCTTGCATCAATACCCGTTCCAGTATCTGCTACTTCAATCTCCAGATAATGACGCAAAGTATCTGTCGCATGTTCATTAACCTTTTCATGCAGGCATATCTTAATCTCACCGCCATCCGGTGTATATTTAAAAGCGTTTGACAAGAGATTCACTAGCACTTTATCAAAATTGTTACGGTCCACCCAAGCTTGCATTATTTCCCGGTCGTGCTCGAAAAGCAATCTGATATTCCTTTTCTGTGCCTGATAATCAAACAAGGAAATCAGTTCCTCAATAAAGCCTACCATATCGGTTTCCCTGCAATGTATATGCAATTGCCCTTTTTCAATTTTACGCATATCCAATAACTGATTCATCAGATTGACAATCCGATTGGCATTTTTCTGCATCAAACGCAACAGTTTCATTGTATCCGGATCATAATCACGTTTCAACAGACTCTCCAACGGACTAATAATCAAAGTCATCGGTGAACGTATTTCATGCGACAAATTAATAAACAACTTTATTTTCTCTTCATTCAGATTTTTCTGATGGCGACGCCTAAGCATCAAATAGATTTGTCCCAACGCAGTCACTACCAACAGAACATAGCAGATATAGGCAGGCAAAGAACGCCACCAGGGTGCTGCGATAGAGATATAAAACACTTTCACCGGACTATATTGCCCGTTTTCACAAGCACGTACCTCAAGTGTATAGTTACCTGAACTTAGATGATTGTATGTAATCTGATTAACCCCCAATTGGGTGGCGGTCCATTCTTTTCCATATTCCCTAATACGGTATTCATAAAAAATATTATCCACATTCTTATAATCGAACGTAGAAAATTCAAGCATAAACGTATTGTCCTCATAAGCCAAACGGATATCATTTGCCTGCGTTGCAACCGTTTCAATAATGGGCCGACTTCCCGATTTTTGCCCCACAGTCACAGCCTTTCCACCAAGATAGAGATTAGAAAGAACGACTTCGAGTTGCTTTTGCTGTTGCACGATACTGTCTGGATGAAAATAAGTTATCCCCTTGATACCCCCTAAATAAATCATTCCATCCATAGACTGAAAACTGGCTCCCGGCATATATTCGTTATCAACAAGTCCACGCTCCGAATAGTAAGAGACAATTCTATTTTCATCTACATTTACCAGATTGATTCCTTTCAAAGTACTACACCAGATATTACCATGTTCATCCTCCGCTACCCCATATACAAAGTTATTGGAAAGGCCGTCCTCCATATCATAATGTTTCAGTATCTTCCGGGATGGATTATAACAAAGAAGACCTTTGTTAGTACCCGCCCATATGTTACCCTTTACATCTTCCAACAATGAATAAGTAATAAAGCCACAGAACTCTGCGGATAAATGTTTGAACCCTTTAATCCGTGGATCGAAACAATCTATTCCATAACAATGACCTATCCACAGAAGCTCCTCCGAACTATAAATGAATGAATTAATCCAATTGTTTTTCAATTCCGTCAATGAACTTGTATAGTTAGTCACAGTCCGCGTAGGCAGATGATATTGCATAAAACCACTACCATAAACTGAAAAATACAGGTTTTCTCTATCATCCCCTATTATATCTTTAATATCCTTGTTTTTTATTTCCGGAAATAAAGAGATCACTTTCCCATTAGGTTCCTCCATAAAGATGCCACAGAACCGTCCTCCAAACCATAAATTATCATTATCATCCTTATACATTGAAGAGAAAGTTCGTTTCTCAAATAAATGCCCGACAATATTACCTTTTGAATTAATCTGAAAAATCCCTGCATTTTCTACTCCTCCGAGTATGTTACCATCTCTGTCTTTAGCAATGGTAGTAACAACACTTGCAGACGGATATTCGCGTTCCGGAACATTCCAAAAATGAAAAGGAGTCGGCTCTTTTGATATCATAACTACTCCTTTATGATAACATCCCAGCCATAGATTCATATCACGGTCTTCATAAACAGTTGAAATCTTGGCATAATTCAAATCAAAAAACGGAAGTGAAAACGGCTCTGAATACAACTCAGCCAAGTCCGATGAAATAGTTTTCAACCCTTTGCCATAAGTTGCCACATAACTTGTCCCATCCTTACAAGTTAGCACAGAACGGGCAGGCAACCAATTCTCATTATGTTTAAACTCAATAAATTTATCATGCTCTCTATCGTAAGAATAAACCGAAATAGCAGTAGCAATCAACAGGTTACCATCGGTATCCTCTGTGATACAAGAAATAATAGAACCTCCTTTAAGAGCATCATTCTTATACATTTTACTTTGGTGAGTAGCTGGATCATAACACAATAACCCGACATTATCCACTCCAATCCAAACATTCCCTTCTTTATCTTCGTAAATAGCTCCATAATGAGAGTAGTCCGCAGTCTCAGGCACATCCGTAATCCGTACCGCTACTTTTGTATTTTGGGGAATACAAAAAAGTCCTCTTCCTGAAGAGGCTACCCAAATATCACCGGAACGTAGTTGTGTTATCTTTTTCACATGTAACGGAATATTCTCATCAAAGGTAATATGCCGGAAGTTGTTTTCTTCCGGCACATAATATTGCAGTCCACTGACACTACCAACCCATAAAGTGCCCTCCTTATCAAGCATCAATGTCTTAACCGAATTATCTAACAAGGAAGTACTATCTCTCTGACTATTATAATAATGGGTGAATTGTATTCCATTAAATTTATTCAAGCCATAGTCAGTACCAATCCATATAAAACCATCTTTATCCTGACAAATAGACGTAACAAGGTCACACGTCAATTGCTTGGAATCATAGAACAATATATTCTCTGCTGTTAGTCGGGCAAAGCCAGCCAAACAAATAAGCATCAATGATAGTAGTCTTTTCATAGCAATCTGTTTTTCATTAATTCTGCAAATAAACTATTTTTTTTGCAAGTTAGAGCATATTCATTCTATTTTAAGATTATCCAAAGTTATTCTCCTGTTGCATATACCCCTATTGTGGTCCCGGTAAACCCTCCGGCAGTTGCCGTACTTAAAAGACTTGATTTTACTTTTCCCAACACAGTCCAAGATTTTGACCTGCCGAATGCATAACTGAAAGTATATTCCTCCGGTGTCAAAGCCTCTACCTTCAAATAGACCTTTTGTTTTTTCTCTTTATCTGATAAAAAGTATTCATATTCATCTTTCAATTCTTTTTTGCTGCGGCTACTATACGATTTTAGGGAAAGAATAACTTTTCCTTGTTTATCAACTGTTTTCCCAAATTGCACATAACAATAGTCATTTTGAAAACAAACTATTCCGGCAAAATCCAGTTTTCCCTCAGGAATATAAGTTAAAGCCGTCTGTGCCTTAAATCTCTTGCTATTCACCCGACGACCAATAAAAGAAGGATTACCAAATTGCTCAATACGTATTTCTCGTGGCTTCAATGCTAATTTGCCATCTTTCCTTATTTGAAAGAATTCCTCTTTAGGCGTTCGAATAAAAGTAGCCTCTTTTGAGAGCCCTTTCGAGGTCCATAGTAGAGCAGGTGCATAAGGATCATACCCCCGTATTTTATTATTCTCCGACAGATTCTTCATTCCGGGAGTCATATCCACAACATAGGGTACAACCTTTCCTTTATCCAGAATTATCGGCTGCTCATCATTCCATTTTACCGGTAATAAGAATGTTTCACGCCCCGTATTTTCATGTCCGTTACGATAAGGACGGACTGCTAGAAACACAGCAAACCATTCTCCATTTTCTGTTTCAACCAGATCAGCGTGCCCCGCACAAGTAATCGGTTCTTTTCTATCAGACGGAAGCCCCATTTGAGTCAAAATGGGGTTAATAGCACAAGGAATAAAAGGCCCCATCGGAGAATCAGAGGTTAAAATGACCTCCCGATGATTGGGACCTGTACCTCCTTCCGCAGCCATCAGATAATATTTCCCTTTTATTTTATACAAATGAGGACCTTCAATCCAAGAAGGTTTCTTTGTGATATCCAAGCCACCGTCAATCACAACTTTCGGTTCTCCGACAACCCGGTCGTTCTTCCAGTCAAACTCACGGATCCATATTGCACGATGTCCATCATACAGCGGTTCATACGCTGGAGGCTCATTGTTTAAGATATATGCCTTCCCGTCTTCATCAAAGAAAAAACTCGGATCAATGCCTTTCACAGAAGGAAGTGCTATCGGATCACTCCAATAACATTTCTTCGGGTCATCTGTCTTTACATAAGTAGTATTACCATACCCAGTACCCGTAGTTATCATATAAAATGTCTTATTATGAGGATTATACTTTATATCAGGAGCATACACTCCCCAAGACATCTTACTGTTCTTTGTCAACAATTGTGAAGGTCTGTTGAGCACATGACCTAATTGAGTCCAGTGAATCAGATCCGTACTATGCCAAATAGGTACTCCCGGATAATAACTGAAACTAGAATTAACCAAATAATAATCTTTGCCCACCCGGCAAATACTAGGATCCGGGTAACAACCGGGAAGGATAGGATTCAAATATTGATTTTCACTAGCTTTCATCTGACTCTCAGATTTATACAGAAATTCATCGAACACAGCTACATTCTGTGATGATAGTATTGTTATATTGCCTGCCAACGCTAATGTAAACAGCACTTTTCGAAAGACTTTCATGGTATTTTATTTTTAAAGATTAATATTCTGAATGATTTTCCAAAGATACAAGCCAATACAGACAATCACTTGCCCAAGTGTTTCATACATATTTTAGTGCGTAAACCGACGTTACATTTTATTTTAAAATCGTTTCATCCGCACAAAAGCAATCGGTCTTACATATTTAAAAGTTTTAGATACATCCAAATAAGTAATGATTCTATCAAAATTCCTACATTTGCCCATATCAAATAAAAACATCGTATAACCAATTAAATTTACCATCATGAAAAAGTACTTAGTCGCAGCATTTGTTGCATTACTCGGAGTTTTTAATGCCACCGCACAAGAGAATAAGACAATCGAAGTTTTTGAATGCGAAGCCAACAAACTAACAGTCGAAGGTTCAACGCTAATCTGTACCGGTTTTGGTCACTTGGTATTCCCAAAGATGGATTACAGCAATTACACCGGAATAAACTTTGAAGCAGCTAACTTCGAGAAGTTAGACGAAAAAGCCACAGGTGCCGTATGCTCATTAAAAATAGAATATACCAAAAACGGTGAAACTGTAAAAACCTCCATGGGATTTTATAGAACCGGAAAAAAGAAGATTGAATTCAAATCTTTCAAAGATGAAAAACAAGGTGTTATCAGTATAGATCCCAGTACTATTACAAAAGTTTCTATCGGAATGGGGAAAAACAAAAAGGTAGATATAAATAATATCGTTCTAGTAGCTAAGAAATAATAATGAAGAAAGTATTTTTCATACTAGAGAGTTTATTATTATGTGCAATAATATGCCGGGCTGAGGTAAAACTTCCCGGCATATTTTCCGACCAGATGGTTTTGCAACGGGAAGTTCCTATTTTAATATGGGGGTGGGCAGAGCCTAAAGAAACAGTCACCGTTACCATTGACGGCAAGCAATACAGAACTCAAGCGTCCCAAACGGGAGAATGGTCCATCAAACTACCCAAATATAAAGCCGGAGGACCATACGAATTGAAAGTCAACCAGCTAGTGATGCAAGATGTATACATCGGTGATGTATATCTATGTAGCGGACAGTCGAATATGGAACTTACCGTAAAACGGGTAATGGACAAATATAAGGACGAAATACTATCCTATGAAAACAATCTTATCCGTTACACCAAGACCAAATATGCTTATAATTTCATAGAGCCGCAAGATAATAGCGAGAATGTCTGGAAGATATGTACTCAAGAAAACGTGTTGGACTTTGCGGCCTTATGCTATTTTTTCGCTAAAGAGATGCAGACAGAAAAAGGAGTTGCGGTCGGAATTATCAATAGCAGTTGGGGAGGAACCCCTATCGCGGCATGGTCTACCCGTCATTCTTTGGAAAAGCATAAGAACTTCCAAGCCAAACTCACATCAGGATTATACAGTAATCCCGACTATCCGGACTCGGTAAAGAGGGCGGATAAAATGCTGGCTGATCAATGGAACCGGCAACAACTGGAGAAAGATCTTGGGTATAAGGGGAAATGGACACAAGATAACTTCGAAGATTCCGATTGGGAACAAACAGAGGTGTTCAACTCCAACTGGGGAGGAAGCTGGGATAAACCCGTCAACGGAGTACATTACTTCCGTCAGCGTATCAATATTCCGTCAGAGTTGGCGGGAAAAAAGGCGACTTTACGTGTGGGAACATTAAAAGATGCAGATGCCACCTATATAAACGGAGTTTGTGTAGGAAGGACTGGTTATCAGTATCCGCCACGCATTTATCAGGTCCCGACCGGAACACTTCGTGCCGGAGAGAATGAAATCGTTATCCGGCTGCTTAGCAGCAAGGGACGTCCATTCTTTGTGAAAGGTAAGCCTTATCAACTAGAAATCGAGGGAAAGACTTTTCCACTCTCTTCTCTGTGGAAACACAAGATCGGCTGTATCCTGCCTTCAGCACCCTCAAGCAGAAGTTTCCAAAACGAACCGGCAGGACTATATAACAGCATGATACATCCATTACGCAATTATAGCATTCGGGGAATTATCTGGTACCAAGGAGAATCTGATACCGGCCCGGACGGAAGTAAACAATACGAGAGTATGTTAGTCAACCTTATCAATGACTGGCGTACACAGTGGGCAAATAAGAAACTGCCATTTGTTATAGTGCAACTGGCCAATTATCAGCAAAGAAGCAACAAACCTATGGAAAGCGGTGTAGCCCAAGTACGTGAAGCACAACGCAGAGTTACTCTTCGCTTAAAAAACACAGGGTTGGCTACTGCTATCGATCTGGGAGAAAGTAACGATATTCATCCGCTCAACAAGAAAGACTTGGCGCACCGCTGTGTCCTCCAAATGAACAGATTAGCTTTCAACAAAACAGATCAAGTGGCAGAAGGACCTATGGTAGAGAAAGCCGAACTAAAAGGAAACGGGCAGATTATCATCTCTTTTATGAAAGGAACAGGCTCGCTGAAGCAAGCGAAAGAATTGGAAGGTATTGCTGTCTCCGGCAAAGATGGAAAATATAAATTCGTAGAAGCATATACCGAAGGTAATCAGATTATTGTCAAGTGGAACGGGCAGGAAGAACCGACAAGCATTCGCTATGCTTGGGAAAACAATCCGCCATCTTCCATATATAATACAGACGGGCTTCCAGCCTCCAGTTTTCAAATTCCTATTAGCAAGAACTGAAACTGATACAAGAACAACAGGGAATCCTATTTAAAATGTTAAAAAAATAGGACCCTGCCGGATAAACTCTACCAATATACCTACAATCACAAGATTTCCTGATATTACATTTCAACAGAACTAAAATAGACTTAAAACTTTCCCGATTTCCAATAAAAGTTTGAAGTATACTTAAAACTTTTCCTTATCTTAGCAAAAGTTTTAAATACAAATAAAATCTATAATAAGATGGACTTTCCTAGAATTCTCAAAAAAAGAAAAGGCTACATCGAACGGATAAAACCTTTCATGCGGAAATCTGTAGCTAAGGTACTGACAGGTCAGAGACGTGTAGGCAAAAGTTTTCTCCTTTAACTTGCAACTTATTTAAGCGGCAGATATATTGAATTCAAAATATACAGTCTCTCTTATTTGGAATTCCTCGAATTTCATGGATTAACTGACAATGAAAAAAGCTATGAACTATATAGTCGTTATGGTGGGCTTCCTTACTTGTTGAACCTTCCTCTCGAAGACGAGACAGTAAATGAATATCTGAAAAGTGTATACTCTACGATTGTTTTTCGTGATGTAGTCAGTCGGTATAAACTACGAAACACATTATTTTTAGAGAAGTTAATCCAGTTCTTATCCGAAAACATAGGAAATCTGTTCTCGGCTAAAAATATCAGTGATTATTTAAAATCACAACATGCGACGGTTTCTGTAAATCAAATTCAAAATTATACAGAATACCTAAGCAACGCTTTTCTTATTCACCGGGTAGAAAGATATGATTTAATAGGTAAACGTGTCTTTGAAATAGGAGAGAAATACTATTTCGAAAATATGGGAATCCGCAATATTGTTATTGGATACCGCATTACAGACAAAGCCAAAATATTAGAGAACCTGGTTTATAATCATCTTCTATATAGAGGATATGAAGTAAAGGTTGGTTATTATGGAGATAAGGAAATTGATTTCATCGGAGAAAAAAACGGAGAAAAACTCTACATACAAGTTGCCTTAAAAATAGACAGTGAAAAAACCGCTGAAAGAGAATTCGGGAATCTACTGAAAATACAAGATAATTATCCTAAAATGGTAATAACAGAGGATAACTTCAACGGGAATAGCTATGAAGGGATACGCCACTGTTCAATACGCCAGTTCTTAATGGAGTAGCTTGCAGCAGTAACTCAATCGATCATCTTCTTAGATGCAGATTGCACGGATCAAATAAAAATCTCTGTTCCGTGCAATCCTAATCATAAGAACCGACTAAACAGTTACTTAAAACTCAACTAAAATACGGAATACCTTCCCCGGATTAGCCGCCCATTCCTGCATAGCTTCTAAAACTCCTTCAGGTTTGGCAACTTTCGATATCAACTCTTCTACCGGACAATTTCCTTCTTTCATATAATTGATGACTGCACGGAAGTCTGCCGGCAAGGCATTCCTAGAACCACGAATATCCAGTTCTTTCTGAACAAAGAGTTTCGTTTGGAAAGCAACTTCACTTTTAGCGTAGCCGATACAAACCACCCGTCCTGTGAAACCTACTTCATCTACTGCCATTACATAAGTCACCGGACTACCAACAGCTTCAATCACGACATCAGCGCCCAGTCCTTCTGTGATCTCCTGCATCCGTTCGTGTACATTTTCTGTCTTGGAGTTAATCACATAAGAGGCGCCTACCTTTTTCGCCAGTTCCAGCTTTTCATCATCCAAGTCGACAGCGATTACTGTTGCACCTCTCAAAGCGGCACGTACAATGGCACCGATGCCAATCATACCGCAACCAATCACCATCACAAACTCGTTGTCGATCACCTGTGCACGAGATACGGCATGAAAGCCTACACTCATCGGTTCAATCAAAGCACAGTCACGAGAAGAAATATTGCCAGCCGGAATAATCTTTGTCCAGGGCAATACAGCATATTCGCACATCACTCCATTGCGTTGCACACCTAATGTTTCATTATGTTCGCAGGCATTAACACGACCATTGCGACAAGAAGCACATTTTCCACAGTTGGTATATGGATTCAAGGTCACATTCATGCCTTTCTCAAAACCTGCCGGAACATCCGGGCCGATTTCCTCAATGACTGCTCCTACTTCGTGTCCCGGTATCACAGGTAATTTCACCATCGGATTTTTGCCCAGGAATGTGTTCAAGTCGGAACCACAAAAACCAACATACTTGATTCTTACTAATACTTCACCGGCTCCAACGGTCGGTTTTTCCAGTTCAACCACCTTCATTTCGGAGGGATTGATAATTTGAACTGCTTTCATTTGATATGTATTTGATAATAAATTTATTAATCGATTACTTTATAACCTTTCCATCCGTAATAGGCACAGAAAACAAAACAAATCATCGGCACGCCATACGCGATATAATAGATGTTCTCGTTAATATGCATGAAATAAGCCGTCAACTGCGGGAGACAGGCATTACCAACGATAGCCATCACAAGAAAGGCCGAACCGCTCTTCGTCTGATTTCCAAGCCCTTTTAAAGCCAATGAGAATTGAGTAGGATACATGATGGACATAAAGAATGAAATAGCCAGCATCGCATATAGTCCGATCATTCCTCCCCATATCATCACCACTCCACACAGGAGGATATTCATCAGGGCATAGAGCAACAACATATCTTGAGGACGGAATTTCACCATCAAGCCCGTACCAATCCAACGTCCCAAAAGAAAAGCCAACATATAGAGTCCGAAGAAAGTGGTAGCCGTATCTTCCGGCAATCCCGCATAGGTGCAGCAATAGACCAGGAAAAGACTGTTGATGGCTGTCTGCCCGCCATTATAGAAGAATTGCGCAATCACTCCCCAACGAAGATGCGAGTGTTTTAATACTCCGAAGTCTATCAGTTTTTCTTTCTTACCATCAGTCATCACTGTATCTGAAGAAGCAGTTTCATCTCCAAGCTTCGGCAACTTCGAAAAGACAAATACAACCGCTATGGCAATAAGCAGTAACGCCAATATCAGATAAGGAAGTTTCATGGCATCCGTTTCCAGTTGGATATAGGCTTGCCAACCACCCGGATAATCTACAGGAAGTGTTTCCCGTGTGTAATGATTCCCACTAAGGATGAGTTTGCTTAGGAACATGGCGGCAATAAAAGCTCCGAGCCCGTTGAAAGACTGCGCCAGGTTCAATCGGCGTGGAGCCGTTTCAGAGGCACCCAGCACTGTTACATACGGATTGGCAGCCGTCTCCAGAAAACACATTCCGGTGGCAATGATAAAAAAGATGCAAAGGTAAGCCCAATATTCTTTCAGTATGGCAGCAGGGAAAAAGAGCAGCCCCCCGATAGCGGCCAGGATAAGTCCGAATATAATTCCTGCTTTATAGCTGTATCGTTTCATGAACATAGCTATCGGAATAGGGAAAATGAAGTAGGCAAGCCAATAGGCTGTCTCTGTAAAAGAAGCCTCAAAGGTGTTCAGCTCGCAGGTCTTCATCAATTGCCGGATCATTGTAGGAAGCAGATTACTGCTTATCGCCCACAAGAAGAAAAGGCAGAAAACCAAAGCTAAAGGTATTGTATATGTATTCTTTTTCATGGCATGAATATAGTTTTACGATAAGGTTGTTTTCTCAATCATTCGGACATGTTCTTGATGTAAGGAAGCACGGGAAGATCTGTAAATCCATAGAAATTCCGGGCATTCTCTCCCAAAAAGAGTCTTTTATCCTCTTCCGTTAATTCGGAAGACTTCACCACAAAATCATAAGACATTTTGTAGGTGATCGCTGTGATGGTACGCGGATAATCCGAGCCCCACATCAGTTTTTCCATTCCCACCAGATCTGCCGCTTCACGGATGGCTTTTATCGCTCCTTTAAAAGGATAGAATTCGTCATTGAAAAGCCAAGTGATTCCACCAGATTCAATCATCACATTGGAATGACGTGCCAGACGGATTTGCTCTTTCCAATCGGGGCGAGTCACCATTCCGAAGTGTCCGATAGCTATCCGCAAATCCGGACATTCCTGAATAATCTCTTCCATTTCAGGAACCTGTGTGGCTCCGTCGGCTAGATCAATAGAAAGCAGAATGCCCTTATCTTCCATATAATGGAACATTTCCATCATCTCTTCGCTGTTCAGCATCACCCTTCCTTCTTTCAGCAAAAAACGATGGGCAGGAATCTTGATGGCTTTAAAACCTTTTGCGATCAGTTCTTTTGCCTGTTCCAGAAATCCCGGTTTACGAAATTCGCACATACCGCAAACAAAGAAACGATCGGGATAACGGGAAACGACTTCCGACAAATAATCATTCTGAATACCATCAATAAATTCTTGAGTGATAACAGCGGCAGATACTTGTGCATAGTCCATATTCGAAAGAAAGACTTCCGCACTATTCACCCCGTCTATCATAAAAGGAGGAACCATCTGGCGAATCTCTCCCATAAATTCCGAACGTCCGTTTTCCAACGTACGAATAGGCAGTCCGTCTACGACCGTATCTTGCCGTAGCCATAAATGAGCATGTGCATCAATGATTGTGTAGTCCATACCAACAAGTTCGTTTTATGAGTTTGCCCAGCTTACACGTTTCTGTTCCCCGATAATCTCTTGAACTTCCCGAACGAGCTCCCAATCAATCGGTTCTTCAATGAAAGCGATATTCTTTTTCACATTCTCCGGGTTGGTTGTACTGAACAGGGTGGTGGCAATACGGGGATTGCTGACAGAGAACTGCATAGCCAGTTTTTCAATCGGATAGTTTTTGGCTTTGCAGTGTTCCATTGCTTTACGGCAGGCTTCTACCAACGATTGGGGAGCCGGATGCCAGGCAGGAACACCACGTTCGCTCAACAATCCCATCGAAAGCGGAGAAGCATTAATCACACCGATTCCTTTGGATTCAAAATAGTCCAGAAAATCCACTAATTTATCATCGCACAGACAATAATGGCAAAAATTGAGAATGGACTCGACTGTGCCGATTGGCGAGTGGTCGATTACCCATTTCAGATTCTCCAACTGTAAATCTGTGATTCCGACATGGCCTACCACTCCTTTCTCACGCAGTGCTACTAAGGCAGGCAATGTCTCATTGACAATCTGATTCAAATCGGCAAATTCAATATCGTGTACATTTATCAAATCGATAAACTCTATATGTAAGCGTTCCATACTCTCGTAAACACTCTCAGTTACCCGTTTGGCTGAGTAATCCCAGGTGTTCACTCCATCTTTTCCATAACGCCCTACTTTTGTAGAAAGATAATAACGGTCGCGCGGAAGCTCTTTCAACGCTTTTCCTAACACGGTCTCCGCTTTATAATGTCCGTAATAAGGAGAGACATCTATAAAATTCATTCCCGATTCAACGGCGGTAAATACCGCTTGAATGCCTTCTTGTTCTTTTAAATCATGGAAAACTCCTCCTAAGGAAGAGGCTCCGAAACTAAGGGATGACACTTTCATCCCTGTCTTTCCGATTTCATGGTATTGCATACTTTTAGGTTTTAAATAGTTTTGTATGCGACAAAAATAGGTCAGGAATGATTTCCGTATAGCGGTAAAGCCACTAAAAAGCAACGTAATGGTTTACGTAAAAAATATTGTTTCAGATATGCGTATTTATCCGGGAATGTGCTTTCTTTGTAAAAGAATCAAAGTAAAGGACCTTCAAATGGAATACCGGAAACATACTTCACTCAAAGACCTCGCTCAAGCATTGGGAGTATCGATTCCCACTGTATCCAGAGCACTGAAAGACAGCCCGGAAATCAGCCGTGAGCTCCGCGCCAAGGCTAAGGAACTGGCAAAAGAAATGAATTACCGTCCCAATCCTTTTGCCATGAGCTTACGGAAAAATGCCCCGCGTATCATCGGAGTGATTGTTCCGGATATCGTAACTCATTTCTTCGCCTCTATCTTGAACGGTATAGAAAATATGGCTATCGCCAACGGATATTTTGTGATTATCACTACATCGCATGAGTCATACGAACATGAGAAACGGAACGTTGAAAACCTGGTAAATATGCGTGTGGAGGGTATCATCGCCTGCTTATCACAGGAGACTACGGACTATTCCCATTTTGCGGCACTAAAAGATATCAATATGCCGCTTATTCTATTTGATCGTGTTTGTCTGACGGAACAGTTTTCTTCGGTTGTTGCGGACGGGGTGCAATCCGCTCAAATGGCAACACAACATCTTCTGGATAATGGTAGCAAACGGGTAGCGTTTATAGGTGGAGCGAATCATCTGGACATCGTCAAGAAAAGAAAGCATGGTTATCTGGAAGCTCTACGTGACAACCGGATTCCCATCGAGAAAGAGTTGGTCGTCTGCCGGAAGATTGATTACGAGGAGGGTAAAATTGCCACAGAGACCTTGCTGTCGCTTCCCCAGCCTCCTGATGCCATACTTGCCATGAATGATACCTTAGCTTTTGCCGCTATGGAAGTTATCAAAAAACATGGACTGCGTATACCGGACGACATTGCCATCATCGGATATACGGACGAACAACACGCCAATTACGTAGAGCCTAAATTATCGGCTGTGTCCCATCAAACTTATAAAATGGGAGAAACTGCCTGCCGGTTATTGATTGAGCAGATTAAAGGGGATAAGGCTGTCAAGCAAGTGGTCATTCCGACTCATTTACAGGTGAGAGAAAGTAGTATAAAATCAAATAAGGTGTTGTATCCCTTATGACCAACACCTTATTTATTTTTCTTATTCTTGAGAAGATTATCGTTCTACAATCTTATCCAATTTGACATCATAGACCAGTGCTGAATAAGCCTGTAAAGAGCCATCGCTACCTGTACCGGAACCATATCCACTCTGGTAAGGAATATACAAAGTCCAAAATTCTCCTTCTGCCATTTCAGTTAGCGTATACCCCCAGCCTGAGATTACTTCATTCAATAAGAATTCCGAAGGCACATCAAACTCGTCAGGCTCTGTTCCTGCAAAATTCTGTTGAACAACGTCACCATTAAAATAAGACATACGATAATATGCACTTACCTTAGAAGTATATGAAGGTTTATCGTCATCCGTCACACCGTCTATACGAATTCTTTTCTTGGCATATATTGTCTGCCCATTCGTCAAATCCGTAAAAGGATAAAGTCTCTCTTTTTCATCCGTGACTGTTATGCTGCCATTTTGTTGTCCAGCATACACATTGGCTATTGAATCAATAAAAGCCTCACTACGCGCACGCCAATTGTCATAACGTCCGGCCTCTTCCGTTTCGCTACAAGCGGTAAACGTCAAAGCCAACAATACTAAGGAGAATAAATAGATCTTTTTACTCATTCGTCAAAGGTTTATTGTAAAGTTTTCAATAGAGAAGTGATGCTTACTCTGTCTGCAATGATATTATTCAGTTCAGAGATAGCGACACGCTCCTGCTGCATGGTATCACGGTTACGCAATGTCACACAGTTATCTTCTAATGTCTGATGATCGACCGTTACACAATATGGAGTACCAATAGCATCCTGACGGCGATAACGCTTACCGATACTATCTTTTTCATCATACTGGCAATGGAAATGGAATTTCAAATTATCAATAATCTCACGGGCCTTTTCAGGCAGACCGTCTTTCTTTACCAACGGCATAACCGCCAGTTTCACCGGAGCCAGAGCAGCAGGCAATTTCAGAACAACACGGCTTTCACCATTTTCCAATTGTTCTTCGCAATAAGATGCACTCATGATACTGAGGAACATACGGTCAACACCGATAGAAGTTTCAATTACGTACGGAGTATAAGACTCGTTCAGTTCCGGATCAAAATATTTAATACTCTTGCCGGAGAACTTCTCATGTTGAGACAAGTCAAAGTTAGTACGAGAGTGGATACCTTCCACTTCCTTGAATCCGAACGGCATCAGGAATTCGATGTCAGTAGCGGCATTTGCGTAATGAGCCAACTTATCATGATCGTGATAACGGTAGCTTGCATCTCCGAAGCCAAGTGCCTTATGCCATTTCAAACGGATTTCTTTCCATTTCTTGAACCAGTCAAGTTCTGTTCCCGGTTTTACGAAGAACTGCATTTCCATCTGTTCGAACTCACGCATACGGAAGATGAACTGACGGGCAACGATCTCGTTACGGAAAGCCTTACCAATCTGTGCAATACCGAAAGGAACTTTCATACGACCTGTTTTCTGTACATTCAGGTAGTTTACGAAAATACCCTGTGCAGTTTCCGGACGCAGATAAATCTTCATAGAGCCATCGGCTGTAGAACCCATTTCGGTAGAGAACATCAGATTGAACTGACGAACTTCTGTCCAGTTCTTAGTACCGGAGATCGGGCATACGATTTCTTCATCAATGATAATCTGGCGAAGTTCTTCCAAATTGTTATCATTCAAAGCTTTTGAAAAGCGAGTATGAAGTGCATCTCGCTTGGCCTGATGTTCCAGTACACGTCCGTTAGTAGAACGGAACTGAGCCTCATCAAACGCTTCACCGAACTTCTTGGCAGCTTTCGCTACTTCTTTATTGATTTTATCGTCATACTTTGCCAACTGATCTTCAATCAGTACATCGGCACGATAACGTTTTTTAGAATCCTTATTGTCAATCAAAGGGTCATTGAATGCGTCTACGTGTCCGGAAGCCTTCCAGATAGTAGGGTGCATAAAGATGGCAGAGTCGATACCGACAATGTTTTCGTGCAACAGCACCATGCTGTCCCACCAATATTTCTTAATGTTGTTCTTCAATTCAACGCCCATCTGACCGTAGTCATACACAGCGCCTAGTCCGTCGTAGATATCGCTCGAAGGAAATACGAAACCGTACTCTTTGCAATGCGATACAAGCTTCTTAAAAACGTCTTCTTGTGCCATTTTCTTTTCTATATCTATTAATTTGAATTTGCTTTTTTCGTAAAAAGTGCCACAAAGATAGGGATTTATCTTATAAATAAGACAGAGAGGGTATTAATTTATCTTACTTTACCCAATAACCACTTCCAAACCGGTATTACCTTGATCGTACATCCTTCTAGCTCAATCTGTTCTTCGTCATCAAATGTTATTATCAATAATTGCCGACATTCAAGTACTTTCTTAACATTTTGTTCTAACCATTGAACAAATATAGCCAAGTTTCGTTCAATTCACAAAACAATATGGATATTTAATTAATTATTCGTCGATTTCCGGCTCTTCTACCTCGAATTCCGCCAGTTCCGTTTCCCGATCCGCCTTTTTCATTTCTTTGGTCAACATACTTTCCGGCATATAATATTTAAAAGGTATACGCATGCACTTTGTTCTCTTCAGTTCCCGGCTGAACTTGGAGTTCGCAACAAAGTACACACGCGAAATAGATACCTTTCCTGGTGTCACTTGTTCCGGAAGTTCACATCCCGAACTCGTTAATGCCGTCTGAAATGTCCCAAGCCCCTCAATCGTCACCGAATGTCCCGAAGACAGCAAATCCTGAATACTTTCAACCAGTTCCGACAGTATTCCTTCTATCTGTCCACGATGGAAACCTGTCGACTTTGCCATACGCACTGCAAGTTCTTTATTTTTCACTCCGCCTCTTCGTTGCATCTTACTAGACACACCATACCATAACTCTTTTCTCTCTCCGGACGATAAATCCGCTTTCTTTCTCACTACATAAGGGATAGACATAAGCTTATATTCCTTTCTTTATTTATTTAGCAATAACTGGTTGCACGACACCCGGATGTCATACATACCGAGACCCGGATGTCATGCACAACAACACCCGGATGTCGTACAGCACGAGATCCGGGTGTCATACAAGTTGTTCTTTCTACAAAAGTAAGCCTTTATTATAGGAAAACAAAAGATATTCATTTATATTTGCACCATGCTTGCAATATAAGTAAGAAATATAAAGCTATGATCAAAATACTTCTGCTAATAGACTATTCCAGTGAGTTCGACAGAAAGCTGCTACGAGGTCTTGTACAATATTCCAAAGAGAACGGCCCTTGGCTATTTTATCGCCTCCCTTCTTATTACAGTGCCATGTATGGAGAACAAGGTATTTTGAAATGGGCCAAAGAATGGAAAGCGGATGCTATCATCGGGCAATGGAACAATGATACGATTGATTTGCAGAAAGAACTGAACATACCTGTTGTATTGCAAAACTACCATCACCGAAGCGTTACTTACTCCAATCTGACAGGCGATTATAAAGGTACGGGCAGGATGGCCGCTCAATTCTTTGCCAAACGGATGTTTCGGAATTTCGCCTATTTCGGTATCAAAGGAGTGGTCTGGTCCGATGAACGCTGTCAAGGCTACCGCCAAGAAGTGAAACGTATCGGAGGCGACTTTTTCAGTTTTGAATCTGATAAACAGGAAGATGAAATAAGGATGGAAGTCAGCCAATGGTTACAGGAACTCCCCAAACCTGTTGCCTTATTTTGCTGTGATGATGCACATGCCCTGTTCATTTCCGAAACTTGCCGAATGACAAACATACCGATTCCGGAAGAAATCGCTTTATTAGGCGTGGATAACGATGAACTGATGTGTAATATCTCCGACCCTCCTATTTCGTCCATCGAACTCGAAGTAGAAAGGGGTGGATATTCTATCGGCAGACTTATTCATCAACAAATAAAAAAAGAGCATGAGGGCACTTTCAATATTGTCATTAACCCTATCCGCATCGAATTGCGACAATCTACGGAGAAGCACAATATCAAAGACCCTTATATACTGGAAGTGGTGAAGTATATAGATACTCATTATAATTCCGACCTGACTATAGAAAACCTTCTTGCAAACATTCCGCTATCCCGCAGAAACTTCGAAGTAAAATTCAAGAATGCACTGAACACTTCCATCTATCAATATATACTGAATTGCCGGTGTAATCATCTTGCAGACTTACTACTCACAACCGACCGCCCATTAGCCGATTTAGCCATAGAAGCAGGTTTTAAGGATTATAATAATATCTCACGCGTCTTTAAGAAATACAAAGGATGCTCACCTCTTGAATATCGCCAAAAGAAGAGTAGCCTACTATAAATTTCGTTTTTTGAAGATTAATTTTCGTTTTTCCCCCTAAGTCTCTTATTAAAAGAACATACCTTTGTTTTCGTTAATTAGCGAAAGAAGAATCACTGTGAGGAAAAATCTTTTAAATCAAAAATCTAATATTTAAAAACTTATCATGCAATGAAGAAAATCAGATGGAACCCAAGGTTGCTAACCTTATTAGTTATTACATTCTTCTTGTGTATTACTAACAGTTATGCACAAAATGTAATAAAAGGTTTTGTGAAAGATGGTAATGATGAACCATTACCTGGCGTATCTGTATCTATCAAAGGGACAACTAATGTTGGTACAATTACAAATGTTGATGGAAAATATAGCATTAATGCCCATAAGAATGACGTATTGGTATTCTCTTATATCGGAATGGTCAGCCAGGAAGTAAAGGTAGGCAACAAGACGAATATCAATATCACTCTTAAAGAAGATGTTTCCTCGCTGGATGAAATCGTAGTGGTAGGCTATGGAACTCAAAAGCGTGGTAGTCTGACCGCCGCCATATCTACTGTCTCCGATAAAGAAATCCTTAAAGCCCCAACCATGGGAATCAGTAATATCATCGGTGCACGTGTTGCCGGTATTTCCGCCGTACAAGCCAGTGGACAACCCGGTGCGGATAATGCCTCCTTGTCTATACGCGGGCAAAGTGGTATTATCTATGTTATTGACGGCATCAGAAGAAGCGCAAGTGACTTCAACGGACTCGATCCGAATGAAATAGAATCTGTGTCTGTATTAAAGGATGCATCAGCCGTAGCCGTTTATGGTCTGGACGCAAATGGAGCATTCATTGTCACAACCAAAAAGGGACAAACAGATAAAGTTACCATTAGCTATACAGGTACTGTGGGTATCAGCCAGAATGCAGAAGAACAAGAATGGCTCGACGGACCGGGATATGCTTATTGGTACAATAAAGCCCGTCTTCTACAAGGTGATACGGAAGTGTTTACTGTCGACATGGTGCGCAAAATGCGCGAGGGTGTCGACGGATGGGGAAATACCAATTGGTACGATAAAGTATATGGAACCGGTGTTCGCCAACATCATAATATTTCAGCATCAGGAGGAAGTGAAAAGATTCGTTTCTTCACATCTATCGGTTATCTGGAAGAAAAAGGAAATATAGATAAGTTCAAATACCGTCGAATGAATATTCGTTCTAATATCGACGCACAGTTGGCAAAAGGACTTAGTCTGTCATTAGGTGTTTCGGGGCGTATAGAAAAACGGGATGCTCCCAAATTTTCTGCCGATCCGGATGATTGGATGAATATTCCCCAACAGGTATGCTATGCTTTGCCATATGTACAGGACACTTATGAATATAATGGGAAAATATACGATGTTTCAACCCCGACTTCCGGTTCTCCGGTAGCTCCTATCGCATCCATATACGATTCAGGATATAACAGGTCCAACCAATCATATATGCAGTCTAATTTCAGTCTGAAATACGACACACCTTGGCTTAAAGGATTAAGTTTAAAATTCCAGGGAGCGTACGACTTAGTTCATGGGATGACTAAACAGTTGACCAAGCCGAATGAAGTCATGATTATGGATTTACCTAATGCAGCCACTACCACACTCACCTACCATAAGGACTACAGTGTTTTGAAAGATACACCTATATTATCCGAATCGGCATCACGCGCCCAAGAGTTCACTACGCAAACCAGTATCACATATGATAACAAATTTGGAGATCACTCGATCGGAGTATTATTGCTGGCCGAAACACGGGAACGTAATAGCAACAATCTCGGTGTAACGGGAACCGGATTAGATTTCATTCAGTTGGATGAGTTGAACCAAATCACAGGATTCACCAAAGAGGGGAAAGAGCAACCTGCTATACCTTCGGGTAGCAGCAGCCAGACACGTGTAGCCGGTTTTGTAGGTCGTTTGAACTACAATTACGCTGACAAATATTATTTGGAGGCTTCACTACGCCACGATGGTAGTTATCTGTTTGGTGGTATGAACAAACGCTGGGTCACCCTGCCCGGTCTCTCTCTTGCCTGGAGAATCAATAATGAAAAATGGTTTCATGCTACTTGGGTAGACAATCTGAAATTAAGAGCAGGTATTGGAAAAACTGCAACCAGCGGTATCCAGCCTTTCCAATGGAGAAATACGATGAGCACATCCCCCAATTCTGTAGTAATAGGCGGAGCCAGTCAAACTGCTATCTATCCGTCCGTATTGGGAAATCCCAATTTGACATGGGCGCAATGCCTCAACTATAATATCGGAATAGATGTAACTTTATGGAATGGATTATTAGGAATGGAACTGGATGCTTTTTATAAATATGAATATGACAAATTATCTTCTGTAACCGGTTCGCACACTCCTTCCATGGGAGGCTATTATTTTTCAACTGCCAACGTTAATAAAGCAGATTATAAGGGTTTTGATGTCACCTTTACACATCAGAACAGAATCGGAAGTTTCAGCTATGGAGCCAAATTAATCTGGTCATACGCATACGGAAGGTGGCTCAAATATGCAGGTGACTCTGAAAACACACCGGAATACAGACGACTGACCGGAAAGCAAATCGGTTCGAAAATGGGATTCATTGCCCAGGGATTGTTCCAGAGTGAGGAAGAGATAGCCAACTCCGCTACCATGCCCGACCGACCGGCTTATCCCGGATATATCAAGTATATGGATAGAAATGGAGACGGTATTATAACAGTCAATCAAGATCAAGGGTATGTAGGTAAAAGTTCAAGGCCGACCCACACAGGTTCTTTCAATTTATTTGGTAACTGGAAAGGATTCGATTTTGATATTTTAGCATCATGGGGGCTTGGCAGCGATGTTGCATTAACCGGAGTATATACGGCAACCGGTTCATCCGGAATCCAAAGCGCTACGGCCTTCACGCGTCCATTCTATCAGAATGGCAATGCACCAGTCTATCTGGTGGCAAACTCCTGGACACCCGAAAATACAAATGCAGAGTTCCCTTGTCTGGAAATCAATCCGAGAAGTTTGAATAACGGGCTGGCCTCCACATTCTGGTATCGTAACGGAAACTATTTGAGAATAAAAACAGCGCAAATAGGATACAATTTCCCTAAAAAATGGTTGAGTCCATTGGGAGTGGAAGCTCTTCGCCTCTATGTTGAGGGATACAATCTTCTGACTTTCAGCGCTGTGTCCAAGTACAACATCGACCCGGAATCTCCAGCTGTAAACAATGGATATTATCCGCAACAAAGGACTTATACACTTGGAGCTAAAATCACATTCTAAAATATACGCTATATGAAAAAGTTATCTATTAATATATCACTCTTCTTTGTGTTGCTGACTTTAAGTTCGTGCAACGACTGGCTGGATGAAGTAAAACAAACGACTACCGTTAGTGATGAAATCATCTGGCAAGATGAAACCCAGGTTGACAAATATGTGAATAGTTTCTATCCCCTCCTGCATGATTACGGTCAATTCGGGGAGGCCCAATTCTACGGAAGTTTTACAGAAAGTCTGACTGACGCATTTAAGTATGGTTCATATACGCTAGGACACAGAGCCGGCCATCCTAATCTTTATGTACTTACACCGGATGCTATCTCTCCGGATAACTGTCTATACAGTATCTGGCTACGTTCAACAGCATACAAACAGATCCGAGAAACAAACCAATTTCTATCTCTACAAAGAAAATATTCCGAATTTTCAGCAGACAGAAATAAGCTTTGGGAAGCTCAAGTACGCTTTTTCCGCGCATTTGTATATTTCCAGTTAGCCAAAAGACATGGAGGTGTCATCTTGTATGACGATCTGCCGGTATCAACTAATAAAGCCCGCAGCAGTGCTGAAGAAACCTGGCAATTCATAGCCGACGATCTTGATTTTGCAGCCAATAATTTACCCAAGGAATGGGATGCGGCAAATAAAGGGCGTATCACCAAAGGAGCAGCCTATGCTCTGAAATCGAGAGCAATGTTATATGCCAAACGTTGGCAGGATGCCTATGATGCTGCTAATAATGTAATTGCACTCAAACTATATGGTCTGACGGACAAATATGAAGATGCATGGAAAGGGAATAATAAAGAAGCGATTCTGGAGTTTGATTATGATGCTGCCAACGGGCCTAATCATCTTTTCGACCGATATTATGTACCACAATGTGATGGTTATGACAATGGTTCAACAGGAACTCCTACCCAGGAAATGGTAGAATGTTATGAAAGCAAAAATGGAGAAAAGATAGACTGGACACCCTGGCATGGCATTACTGATGAAACTCCTCCATACGACCAACTGGAACCTCGCTTCGCCGCAACTGTAATCTATAGAGGATGTACCTGGAAAGGGAAAAAGATGGATTGCAGCCTTGACGGAAAGAATGGTGTGTTTATGCCTTACCGGGAACAGGGTACTTCATACGGCAAAACCACAACCGGTTATTTTTTAAGGAAATTGTTAGATGAAACGCTGACAGACGTCAAAAATGGGAAAAGCGCCCAACCGTGGGTTGAAATTCGCTATGCAGAAGTTTTATTGAACAAAGCAGAAGCAGCTTATCGACTCAATAAGATCGGGGAAGCCCAAAGTGCAATGAATGAGGTACGCGCCAGAGTAAAAGTGAATTTACCGGGTAAATCCTCTACAGGCGAGGCTTGGTTCAAAGATTACAGAAATGAAAGAAAGGTTGAACTAGCCTATGAAGGTCATTTATTCTGGGATATGCGTCGTTGGGAATTAGCCCATATTGAATACAACAACTATCGCACACATGGCTTCAAAATCATTGGCGCTACCAATACATACGAATATGTTGATTGCGACGGGCAGGACCGCAAGTTTATAAAGAAATTATATGTCCTTCCTGTACCGTCTGAAGAATTGAAGAATAACTCATTGATTGAGCAATATGATGAATGGAAATAACAATAAAACTCTTAGAACAATGAAAAACAAAATTATATCAATCATCCAGGCATTAGTTCTTCTATGGGGAGTAACTAGTTGTCACAGTCCTGAAGAGTTGGGTTCTGACATTCAACGCGAAGGTATCAACAGCATCACTGCATCGTTTCCGAACGATGACAGCAGCGAAAATAGTTTCAAAGGTGAGATAGATTATACCAATCATTCAATCACATTTATTTTCCCATACAATTATCCCAAATTGTCGGATAATGTATTGCCGACCTCTGCACTAAAACGGGTAAGATTGAGTGCCAGTTTAGCGAATAATGTCAGTGTAACTCCACCATTACTTTATATGGATCTTACCCAAGACAATTATATCACAGTGAAAGATCAGACCTCCGGGACTAGTACCGAATTCAAAGTAATAGGTGAAATCCGTAAGAGCAACGAATGTAGCATCACAAAATTCGATATTCCTGCCATAGGGCTATTGGGAGTCATTAATGAAAACGAAAAAACAATTTCATTAGTAACCATAGATAATGTAGGGGAGCAGATAGCTAACATTGATATCTCACATGGAGCAACATGCAGTCCCAATCCCGAAACAGAAGCACTAGACTATGAACAAGAACAGACTATCGTCGTCACAGCACAGAATGGCATAGATAAAGCAACATATACGGTAAAAAAAGATATTCCGCAAAAAACTGTTGCAGGTATTCGCCAAGGAAGCGGTAAGCTATTATGGTCTAAAAGACTATCTGAAATAAGCGGTATTCTACTACCGGGTAAAGTAACCGGACTTGCAGTAGTCGACAAATATGTTGTCATCAACGAACGTGCCAATGATCGTGCCATTTACTTAAATAGCCAGACCGGAGAAATAGCAGGTTCTATGGATATCAGCCAATTTGCCGGTGATAATTCAAACTTCCATGCAACAGCAGATCGGGGAAATAATATTTTATTCTGCAGCTATACTCCATCAGGAGGTACTTTCACCGTATGGAAAGCTAATGGAGTGAATGAGAAACCACAGAAATATATTGAATATAAAACTGGCACTAATATAAGATTTGGTTGGAAGATCTCTATCCAGGGAGATTTGGATGCCAATGCCCTTATCACAACTCCGGTATTCCAAAAAGATAGTAAAGTACAATTCGCCCGCTGGCGTGTCATAAATGGTACTTTACAATCACAAAGTCCGGAATTTGTCATTATGAGTTCCTCTCTACTGACTTCAAACTGGATTAAATGGGCGGATGTGATTTATGCTGATGACACCGACACTCAAAGTGACTATTTCTTGGCCAGCCATGTCACAGACACTTCTGCCAAACGCTATTTCTACTGGTTTAAAGGAACAGACAATAGCATAAAAGCGGCAAATACAGGTGCTCCGGGTAACACAATTATCAATGCCGTAGACTATGCCGTGTTCAACAAAGTACCTTATGTCATTTACAATCATGTAAATAGTTTCAACTATGCCGTAACTGGTTCTGATGCTGTCCGTATGTATGACCTTAGCAGCGGTTCATTCGATAACCAGATAGTAGTATGTCCGGACAAGATATATGGAGGTCTCGAGAATTCCGGTCAAAACACCGAAGGAACCGGAGATGTCGTATTTAAAGTTGCCAAAAATGGTTATTATCTATACGTTTATCTCGTATTCTCTAATGGAGGTATCGCCTGCTACCAATATGACTGTATTGATATGTAATACAAACAACCAGTAATCAACCTTATAATATACCACTAAATATGAAATTAAAAAATTTATGGTTAATAGCAGTTGCAATACTCATATACGCTTGCAATGCAGAAGAAACGAGATCATGGGAAGTTACTTTTGATCCAAACAAGCCCAAAGATCCAAATGAACAAAGCATTATTAATGTGGCGGCAGGCAAATTCTATAAAATGAATGTTGTAGCCAACAGTGCCTACGCTGATAAAGCCCCTCTCGATCCCTGGACATCCGGCACCAAACTGACGGATGAGGAGACCGGTACCCTCTCGACTAAAAACAGAGGAGTCGGTTGGGATGCACAAACTGTAGAAGTAATAATTGATTTGGGATCATTACGCAGTATCACAGAAGTATCAGTACATGCTATTTCCGATCCGACATCACAAATTGTATTCCCTTCTCAAATAGAAGTATCAACCAGCAAGGACAAAAGCCAATGGGAAAAAGCAGCCTCACCAATTAGCTATTCCGACAGTAACGGAAAGTCGGACGCTTGGGGAAAAACAGACTTTAGTAATGTAGCATGCAGATATGTAAAAGCGACTCTCAAATCTTCAGCTTCCACCAGTACGATAATGCTCATCGATGAAATCAAGGTAATGGGAGAATTTCATAATGACATGAAGTACGTCCCCGAAAAAGGATGTTATCATGGAGCATTCCCACCATTATACGGATTCGATCCGGAAGACCGCGAAGGGAGTACTGACCAGTGTGCCGTTGCCTTATTTGAGAAATTGGTGGGAAAGCAACTATCTATGATCTTATGGTATCAGAATATGGAACCGGGACGAAATTTCAGCGAAATGCAAACAGTACGTGAGAAATACTGGGGAAAAGACTATCAGGGCAAATACCGATTCTTCCTTTACGGATGGCTGCCCGTCATTCCCACCCAGCAAATGGCAAATGGCGAACTTGACGATTTTCACAAATCATACTTCGCCGAAGTAGCTGCCCAAAAAGTACGTGACATGGGACCTATCTGGTTCAGACCAGCCAACGAAATGAATGGAAGCTGGACTCCGTATTACGGAGATCCCACAAACTATGTCAAGGCTTGGAGACGTATGTATAACATTGCAGAACAGTTGGGTGTCACTGCCTACAATGTCTTCGTATGGTCGCCCAACAGTGTAAGCATGCCGGGTACGGAAGCAAACGCCATGAAAAACTATTACCCGGGAGATATGTATGTAGATTGGCTGGGAGTAAGCTGTTATCCACCGTCGCTTAGTGCTACTTATCCGGAAGAAAGAAGATATCCGCTCACGCTGATGCAAGGAATCAAGCAGGTATCGGCAGACAAGCCTATCATGATTAGTGAAGGAGGATACTCCAGTACATGCGACCACCAGAGATGGGTAAGAGAATGGTTTAAGCTGAAGGATGAAGAGCCACGCGTCAAGGCCGTCGTATGGGAGAATCATGAAAATGCAGAGAATGGTGACCGCCGCCTGCAAAGTGACCCTCTGGCACTTGAACTGTACAAGGAACTCGTCCAGGATCCTTACTGGCTTGATCTGATCCCGGATGCTGTGTACAGTGAAATTGAAACAAGAAAGAATAATTCAAAATAATCAAAGACAACAAGTATTCTAGTATGAAAAGACTGACTCCATATAGCTGGCTGATTCTGATTATATTTTCCTCCTGCCTGACCGGTAATAAAGTAGCAAGTACTGATAAGCAGATAGAAAGTTTATTATCGCAAATGACTTTGGAAGAGAAAATTGGAATGTTGCACAGTAACACGATGTTTTCAAGTACCGGTGTTCCAAGGCTTGGCATCCCCGACCTGCACTACTCCGACGGACCTCATGGAGTAAGATTTGAGGGAGTAGCCAATGGGTGGGAATCCGCCCAATGGGATAACGACGCATGCAGCTATCTACCTGCATTAAGCGCCTTAGCATCTACTTGGAATCGTGATCTGGCACAGCTATATGGAGAAGTTCTTGGAGCTGAATGTAAAGCACGCGGTAAGCATGTGAGTCTGGCTCCGGGAGTCAACATTCACCGTTCCTTACTCAATGGACGTAATTGGGAATATTTCAGCGAGGATCCTTTCTTCTCCGGTGAGCTGGCTGTTCCATATATACAAGGAGTACAATCACAGGGAGTAGCCTCTTGTGTGAAGCATTTTGCTCTAAATAGCCAGGCATACAATCAGTACAAAGTGAGTGTAGAAGTAGACGAACGTACCTTACACGAAATTTATCTTCCGGCTTTTGAAGCTGCCATACAGCAAGGTGGAGCCATGGCAGCCATGGCGGCATATAACAAGGTTCGAGGGTTGTGGTGTACGGAAAGTCCTTATCTTCTTGATACTTTACTTCGTGATGAACTAGGATTTGACGGATTAGTCGTATCAGACTGGAATGCAGTCCATAACACAGAACGAACAGCTCTGTGTGGTATGGATGTCGAAATGGGAACAAGCATCAAAGAAAATGGGAAATATGCTTTCAATAAATATTATTTGGCCGATCCTTTATTGAAGAAAGTACGTAATGGAGAGATTCCGGAAGAAGCTGTCAACAAAAAAGTACGTAATATTCTGAAATTGATGCTTCGACTTGATTTAATAGGACAAGTTCCTTATGACACTACAGGTATGGCAGCCAAACTTGCAATACCTGCCCATACTAAGGCTGCCAGAGAAATAGCGGAGGAATCATTGGTATTATTGAAGAACTCCAAAGATATGCTACCACTAGACCCGGCACAATACAAGAATATCGCAGTGATTGGCGCAAATGCAACCGAAGTATTTGCAGCAGGAGGTGGCAGTACAAAACTCAAAGCTAAATATGAAGTCACTCCTTTGGAAGGGCTACAAGAGTATTTGAAAGGGAAAGCGCACATAGAATATGTACCCGGCTATAAGCTAAAGAAAAAAGCTTTCAAAGTAGGACATTGGTTTACCAATGAATTTGAAGACTTTGATAAAGATTTGTATAAAAAAGCCGTCTGTGCAGCATCCCACGCAGATTTGGTAATCTACGTAGGTGGAACCTCACACGAACATGGATCTGATTGCGAAGGATACGATAAACCCAACTTAAAACTCCCCTACCAACAAGACAAATTGCTAGACGGTATTCTGAAAGCTAATTCCAACACAGTAGTAGTGCTGATAGCCGGTGGACCTATAGAAATGGGACAATGGTACAACAACGCATCTACATTGCTATATGGAAGTTTTTTGGGCATGGAAGGAGGAAACGCATTGGCACGTACATTATTTGGTGAAGTTAACCCTTCCGGCAAGCTGACTACAACTTGGTGTAAAAAGTTAGAAGATATGCCAGATCATATTTGGGGAGAATATCCTGGGAAAAATGACACCGTCCGATTCAAAGAAGGAATCATGGTAGGATACCGTTACTTTGATACATACCAAATAAAGCCTCAATTCGAATTCGGTTTCGGTCTCTCTTACACTTCATTCGAATATTCAGATTTAGATATGAATCCAATATGGAATGAAGCAGATGATACCTTCGATGTTTCTTTCACTGTCAGCAACACCGGTAAGCGATATGGTCAGGAAATTGCACAGCTATATGTACATCAACAGGAATGCAGTGTTCAACGCCCAGTCAAAGAATTAAAAGGATTTGAAAAAGTAGCGTTACAACCTGGGGAATCTCAAAGAGTAACGATTAAACTAACCAAGCGTGCACTACAATATTATGATATTAAGAATAAAGGCTGGAAAGCAGATCCCGGCACTTTTACAATACAGATTGGTGCATCTTCCCGCGATATTAGATTACAGAAAAATTTCAAGCTAGAAAAACTGTAGAATCAAGATTATACTTTAACAAATCCATTATGAATCGCTATTTAAAAGCAATATTGTGTATATACATTTTTTTATTGGCATTTTTGTCAATGACAAAAGCTGAAGAAACACAGGAAAAACAGCAGGGAACGCCTCAAACTTATACAGTCGTCAAGGATATCCGCTACGGGCTGCAAAGAAAAAAGCTTTCTACAAACGATCATTCCTCCGACAGACTACTAGATCTTTACCTACCCGATAAAAAAAAGCCAGAGAAAGGATTCCCCGTTTTTGTATTCATACATGGAGGAGGGTTTACCGGAGGAGATAAAGTGGAGGCTAACGGGCTTAATCCTATTTGCAAAGCTATTGTTCAAAAGGGATTTGCCGTTATCTCAATAAACTATTTTCTCACAATGAAATATCATCACCGTAAAGGGGTATCATGTGAATCGCAAATGAAAAACGGAATACCTGTCAATCACAAATTTCATCCACTTATCAGACAATCTATAAAGAACGCTTCTTTGGATGCAATAAGTGCATTGGAATGGCTGAAAACGAATGCCACGAAATACAACCTGAATATTCATTCTGTATTTCTTTGCGGTGGCTCTGCCGGAGCAATAACCGCCCTTCATACGACCTATGTAGAATGTCCTACATTCATTAAAATAAAAGGAGTTATTAATCTTTGGGGAGCTATGGAGAATCCAAGTATGATCACAGCCCCCGCACCTCCTATTTTCACATTTCATGGAGATTGCGATGATGTTATCAGTGTTGAATATGGACATGCCATCCAACAACGGATGAGAAACATAGGTGACACAATTTCCAGATTCCAAATACTAGAAGGCAAAGGGCATGCACAATATAGTTATATTGCTACTAATTATATCAATGACATCATATATTTCTTAAATAGTCAATTAAAACAATGAGAATTTGTTTCAATAAGAATACGTTTTTTGAATATAGCTTTTCGCTTTTCTTCTAAAAACATCACTTCTACATACCTAACTTTGCAAATAGAAAATAAGAAAACCCTGTAAACTAATTTATCTATAATAATGGAAAACAATAATACCTCAAATAAAAAGACCTACTACATTTCAATAGCCATTCTCGCCGGAATGTTCTTTATTTTTGGATTTGTCTCTTGGGTCAACTCCATACTTATTCCTTATTTCCGTATATCTTGCGAACTGACACATTTCGAATCCTATTTTGTAGCATTTGCTTTCTATATTGCCTATTTTGTAATGGCCGTTCCCTCAGGAGTGCTGTTAAAGAGAGTAGGCTTCAAACGAGGGATTATGTACGGCTTCATGCTAACCGCATTGGGGGCTTTCATATTCGTTCCGGCCGCTTTAGCCCGACAATTCGAGATCTTTCTGATCGGTTTGTTTTCCATAGGAACAGGTTTGGCAATCCTGCAAACAGCAGCCAATCCATACGTAACCATTATCGGTCCGATTGACAGTGCTGCCCGGCGTATCAGTATCATGGGGATATGTAACAAATTTGCCGGAATCATTTCTCCTCTCATTTTCGCTGCACTGATTCTGAAAGCAGATGACAGTGAACTTTTTGCCTTGATAGAATCGGGTACATTGGATGCAACAACCCAAAATGCCATGCTTAACGAGCTGATACAACGTGTTATCGTTCCGTACGCTATACTAGGAGTGCTGCTTTTATTAGCCGGAATCGGTATCCGTTATTCTGTCTTACCGGAAATTAATACGGATGAGCAGAATGCGACAGACGACAAAGAAAGCGGGCATAGCAACCGGAAAAATATTTTTGGCTTTCCATACCTCATTTTAGGCGCATTAGCGATCTTCTTTCACGTAGGAACACAAGTAATAGCCATTGACACTATCATTAATTATGCCAATTCTATGGGTATGGATTTACTGGAAGCAAAAGCATTTCCCTCATATACTCTGGCATGTACAATGATCGGCTACATATTGGGAATCATCGTAATCCCCAAATATATCTCACAAAAGAACGCACTGATTGTGTGTACAGTACTAGGATTATTCCTCTCATTTGGAGTTGTATTGGCTGACTTTAATGTAACTCTTTTCGGCCATCAAGCCAATGCCTCCATCTTTTTTCTCAATGCACTAGGCTTTCCCAATGCACTAATTTATGCAGGTATCTGGCCATTATCCATTCATGGATTAGGAAAGTTTACGAAAACAGGTTCCTCACTGCTAATCATGGGACTTTGTGGAAATGCGATCCTACCGTTAGTTTACGGTCATTTTGCTGAAATATACGATTTGCATATCGGCTACTGGGTATTAATCCCTTGCTTCCTTTATCTTGTATTCTTTGCTGTTAAAGGGCACAAGATCACTTCATGGAGATAAAAAACAAATGATGAATAAACCTCAAACAACATAAAATGAAGAGACTAATCATTATAAATGGACAACTCATCTTTCCGGACCATATAGATACCGGTAAAGCATTGATATGCAACAACGGAAAGATTGAACAAATCGTCACCAATGAAATGCTTGAAATAAACCCGGACGATCAAATAATAGATGCGAAACAGCAGTATGTATCTCCCGGTTTTATTGATATGCATGTTCATGGGGGTGGCGGGCACGACTTTATGGACGGAACAGTGGAAGCATTTCTAGGGATCGCGGAAGTTCATGCGAAGTACGGAACAACAGCTATGGTACCTACAACGCTAACCTGTACCGATGAAGAATTAATGAATACTTTTACCACCTACAAAAAAGCAAAAAGCCTCAACAATAAAGGCGCTAAGTTTATAGGGTTACATCTTGAAGGTCCTTATTTCTCACCCTCCCAATGTGGAGCCCAAGACCCTAAATTTCTTAAAAAGCCATATCCAAAAGAATATAACCATATTATAAATGTCTCACAGGATATTGTGCGTTGGAGTGTTGCTCCAGAACTGGAAGGAGCTATCGAAATGGGTAAAGAATTGCAAAGACAGCATATCCTCGCTTCCATTGCACATACCGACGCAATCTATGAAGAAGTGGAAAAAGCATACAAATCCGGGTATACCCATGTTACCCACTTATATTCGGCCATGTCATCCGTAACACGCAGAAATGCTTTTCGATATGCAGGAGTAGTGGAAGCAGCCTATTTGATTGATGACATAACTGTGGAAATCATTGCTGACGGCATACATCTCCCCAAACCGCTTCTTCAGTTTGTCTATAAATTCAAAGGACCCGATAAAACTGCACTTTGCACTGACGCAATGCGAGGAGCAGGAATGCCGGACGGAGAATCCATTCTGGGAAGTCTGACCAATGGTCAGAAAGTAATTATCGAAGACGGAGTTGCAAAAATGCCGGACCGTTCAGCTTTTGCAGGCAGTGTAGCTACTACCGACCGCTTAGTCAGAACTATGATACAAGTAGCCGACGTCCCTCTCACCGACGCAGTACGCATGATGACGCTTACCCCCGCCCGCATCTTACATATAGATTCATCTAAAGGTTCTCTTGAAATAGGCAAAGATGCTGACATCGTCATTTTCGACAATCAAATCCATGTTATTAACACAATATCAGAAGGCCATGTTATCTATAGTAAATGAATCAGAAACCAAAGTATTTCAACAAGAGCTATTGACCGTTAAAATTTATCCCACTCTCCAACAGATGGGCAACGAAGCTGCAAAAGAAGTTGCTGACAGAATTTGCAAACTCTTGGAAGAAAAGGCTGAAATCAATATGATCTTTGCCGCCGCTCCCTCACAAAACGAATTTTTAAATCATCTAATTCACGATAAGCGAATTGACTGGACTAGAATTAATGCCTTCCATATGGATGAATACATCGGTATTCATCCGGACGCGCCACAAAGTTTCGGTCATTTCCTCCGCATCCGTATTTTCGATAAAGTTCCTTTCAAAAAAGTGAACTACCTGAATGGACGTGCAGAGAACCTTGAAGAAGAATGCAAACGATATGCCAATCTACTTACTAAGTATCCGGTAGACATTGTCTGTCTGGGTATCGGAGAAAACGGGCACATTGCTTTCAATGATCCGGATGTGGCTGATTTCAATGATCCCAAACTGGTGAAGATCGTAAAACTCGATCCGGTATGCCGCCAGCAGCAAGTCAACGAGAAATGCTTCGAGAGACTGGATTTAGTACCCAAAGAAGCATTGACACTAACAATCCCCGCCTTGCTAAAAGCAGAATGGATGTTTTGTATTGTACCTTTCAAAAATAAGGCCCATGCAGTATATCGAGCTATTTACGGTGAAATTTCAGAAAAATGTCCGGCTAGTATATTGCGAAGAAAAGAAAAATCTTCGTTATATTTGGACGCAGAAAGTGCAGAACAGATAAATCTATAACCAATCATGAAAAACAGAATCGCTTTTTTCTTTATATTACTGATGATCAGCACCAGTATATACGCACAAAAAATAATGAGAATAGGAATCATCGGTTTGGACACTTCCCATTCTACCGCTTTTACAGAATTGATCAATGGCGGTTCCGATGAAACTTTTTCTAAAGGGTTCCGGATAGTAGCCGCTTATCCGTATGGTTCTAAAACAATTCAATCCAGCTACGAACGTATTCCCGGATATATTGAAAAAGTAAAAGCACAAGGAGTAGAAATCGTTTCTTCCATAGCAGAGCTATTGGATAAAGTAGATTGTGTACTTCTGGAAACAAATGACGGACGGCTTCATTTGGAGCAGGCAATGGAGGTATTCAAAGCCGGTAAGATTTGCTACATAGACAAACCTATCGGAGCTACATTAGGAGATGCTATTGCTATCTACGAGATGGCGGAAAGATACAACATACCGATCTTTTCATCCTCTGCCTTGCGGTTTACTCCCCAAAATCAGAAACTGCGGAATGGAGAACTAGGCAAAATTTTAGGAGCAGACTGCTATTCTCCACATAAAGTGGAACCTACCCACCCGGATTTCGGTTTTTATGGGATTCACGGAGTTGAGACTCTGTACACTGTTATGGGTACAGGATGTGAGTCTGTCAACCGTATGTCTTCTGACAGAGGGGATATTGTAGTGGGGCGCTGGAAAGACGGAAGAATCGGCACATTCCGAGGAATCACCAAAGGACCGCAGATTTATGGAGGTACAGCCTTTACACCCAAAGGCGCAGTAACCGTCGGAGGATATCAGGGATATAAAGTACTCCTCAAACAAATCCTAACATTCTTCCAAACAGGAGTTGCACCTATTTCAAAAGAAGAAACAATTGAAATATTCACTTTTATGAAAGCTTCTAATATGAGTAAAGAGCAAAATGGAAGAATCGTCACATTGGAAGAAGCTTATCAAAAAGGTAGAAAAGATGCACAGAAATTAATTAAGGCTTATAAGTAAGAATAAAGGATGAAACGCATATACAACAATATCGGTTTCTTAATACTTTCATTGGCGATTGCCTCATGCTCCTTATCTAAAAGACAGGCTGACAATGAAGCAGACACGAACGAATCTCGTAAAATAGAGCTGATCGTTTTAGATCCGGGACATTTCCATGCCAGTTTACTCCAAAAAGACACGCTGACAGATGTCAACGATACAATCCACATATATGCTCCCGAAGGGACAGAACTCAACCAATATATGGAAAGTATCAACTCTTATAACCAGCGTGCAAAGGCCCCCACCTCATGGGTAAGCCAAGTATATACAGGAGATGATTATCTCTCCCGGATGCTCACCGAACAGAGAGGAGATGTTGTTGTTTTAGCAGGAAACAATCAAAAAAAGACACAATATATAATAGAATCCATCAAGGCTGGATACAACGTTCTTTCGGATAAGCCTTTAGCTATCACCCAACAAGATTTCGACTTACTGGTTGAAGCTTATCAGTTGGCGAAAGAAAAAGACCTTCTTTTATATGATTTGATGACAGAGCGATATGATATTCTCAACATCATAGAAAAAGAATTATTACAAAAGAAGGAACTGTTCGGCGAACTACAGCAAGGTTCACCGGAGAATCCTTCTATCACTATGGAAAGTGTTCACCATTTTTTCAAAAACGTATCCGGCAAACCATTGCTCAGGCCTGCCTGGTATTACGATACAGCGCAACAAGGTGAAGGTATTGCTGATGTAACCACTCATCTTATTGATCTGGTGCAATGGCAGTGTTTTCCGGACAAAACGATCCATTATCTGTCGGATGTGAAAGTAACCAAAGCTACACACTGGGCCACTCCAATCACATTGCCAGAGTTCTGCCAATCAACTCAAATGGATTCTTTCCCTCCTTATCTTCATAAATACGTAAAGAATAATGTATTGGAAGTACTGGCAAATGGAACATTAAATTTTACGATTAAAGGAATTCATATAGGAATGAAAGTCATTTGGAACTATACTCCTCCAACTAATGGTGGAGACACCTTCACCTCTATCAAAAAAGGTAGCAAAGCCACATTAAAAATAGTCCAGAATAAAGAGAACGGATTTATAAAAGAGCTCTACATCCAAAAAGCCCAAAATACTGAAAATGCCACATTCAAGACTCAGCTGGAGAAAACCATTAAAGAATTGCAAGATACTTATCCATTCTTATCTATAAAAGAAAGAAAGAACGGACTTTATCTGATTGATATTCCACAAGCATGCAGATCAGGACATGAAGCTCATTTCAGCAAAGTTGCCAAAACATTCTTGCATTATCTTCAATACAAGGATATGCCGGAATGGGAGAATGAAAACACAATCTCTAAATACTATATTACTACCACTGCAGTAGAAATGGCTAAGTCAAGAGATAAATAAATGAATCAATAGAATGTCAGCAACAAGGTACCAATATTACGATAATGAATCCATGTTTCATGGATTCATTCCTCATATCATGGGGACGCGATTTGATATCTTGATCATTCATCCTGATGTTACTTTATTACACCGGATATGGATAACTATCACAAATGAACTGGAATACCTGGATAGAATATTAAATCGCTTTGACCCGAAAAGTGAAGTTAGCAAAATCAACGCCTTACATTCTCAGAACTCCATTCCTATCAGCGCTGAATTAGGTAATATTCTTCAACTCTGCCAGTACTACTATGAACACACGTTCCATCTCTTCGACATTACGTTGAAGGATTTCTCGGAGATACAATTCTGTAACCGACACATTTCTTCGCCTGCATCCGAACTCACACTCGATTTCGGAGGATTCGCGAAAGGTTATGCACTACAAAAAATCAGGAATATTCTCCAACAAGAAAATTTGCAGAATGCTTTTATAGATTTTGGCAACAGTTCGATACTAGGCATGGGACATCATCCTTACGGCAATTGTTGGAAAGTCAGTTTTCTGAACCCATACAATCAAAGCATTTTAAAAGAATTCAACCTGAAAGACTGCGCATTATCAACTTCAGGCAACACGTTACAATACAATCGACACATCATCAATCCACTTACCGGGATATATAACGGTGAACGGAAAGCAAGTACCATATTATCCCCCGATCCTTTGGAAGCGGAAATACTCAGTACAGTCTGGATGATTGCCGACCACAGCCAACGGGAGCATATTGCAAAGAACTTTAAAGATATACAAGCAACTCTATACGATTTATAATATGAAAGATAAAAACAAAAAGGGAGTAGATCTAGGTCTCAGACAATTCATAAAGAATCTGGGATACGTAGCCGGAGGGACCGCTTTGCTAGCAACGACTCCATGGCTTACCTCTTGCACTCCGGAAAAACTAAAAGAGATCAAACATGAGAAAGCACGGGTAGCCCTAATCGGTACCGGTTCCAGAGGGCAATATCATATTCATAACCTAAAAGAAATACCTCATGCGCAAATCGTCGCTTTATGTGACAATTATGCTCCAAACCTTCAACAGGCGTTGAAACTTTGTCCCACTGCCAAGCCATATACGGATTATCGTAAACTATTAGAATCAAAAGACATTGACGGAGTCATTATCTCCACTCCATTGAACTGGCACGCTCCTATGGTACTAGACGCACTAGCCGCTGGGAAACACGTCTTTTGTGAAAAAGCAATGGCACGTACATTAGATGAATGCAAAGAAATCTACGACACTTACATACATACCAACCAGGCACTTTATTTTTGCATGCAACGTATGTATGATGAAAAATACATCAAGGGAATGCAAATGATTCATTCCGGCCTTATCGGAGATGTGGTAGGCCTGCGCTGCCACTGGTTCCGTAATGCGGATTGGCGTCGTCCGGTTCCCTCTCCCGAACTGGAACGGAAGATCAATTGGAGACTATACAAGGAAAGCTCCGGAGGATTAATGACCGAACTAGCCTGCCATCAATTGGAAGTTTGTAATTGGGCAGCCGGAAGGATTCCGGAATCCATTATGGGTATGGGGGATATCGTATATTGGAAAGACGGACGGGAAGTATATGACAGCGTCAATGTAACCTACAGATACTCCGACGGAATCAAAATAGCATACGAATCACTAATAGCCAACAAATTCAACGGTATGGAGGACCAGATACTCGGAAGTAAGGGGACAATGGAAATGGCAAAAGGTATTTATTATCTGGAGGAGGATCATTCAACATCGGGTATCCGACAGTTGATCGGGCAGGTAAAAGATAAAGTTTTTGCAGCCATACCAACCGCAGGACCGAGTTGGAGACCGGAAACAAAAATGGAATATACACCACATTTTATCATTGACGGAGATATTCATGTAAACAGTGGGCTAAGCATGATCGGAGCAGATAAAGACGGTTCGGATATTATCCTGTCTTCTTTTTGCCAATCCTGCATAACCGGAGAAAAAGCACAAAATGTAGTGGAAGAAGCATATTGCTCAACTGTTCTATGCTTGCTTGGCAATCAAGCCATGGATGAGCAACGCAGCATTCTCTTCCCCGACGAATATAAAATACCTTATATGAAATTCTAAATCATGAAAGATATTATCATCACATCAAAAAAACTGAAACGAGAAAGAAATATCTATCTTTTAAGTTTCATACTGGCATTTATCATCAATATCATTGCCGTCATTGTCTACACCCGGCCATGGATTGAATTAATATCCCAAATCGGATATGTGATTGTCATCAGCTTTCTCATTTACTTCCTACTATGGATTCCTCGAGGAATTTACAATGCTTTTTTCTACCTTTTCCGAAGGAGAAAATAAAAGAATTACGTTTTTTGAAGGAAAAATGACGGAAAAGCCCATTCATATATCCCAATAACAACCTAATTTTGAGAAAAAATAAATACTATGACTACAAGAAGAGATTTCATCAAAAAAACAGTGGCAGGCACAGCTGCCCTTTCTTTAGGAAGTATTCTTCCGGGATTCGGTTCCAACAGGTATCAAGATATTCTGGGAGCTAACGAAAAAATACGTATCGGAGTTATTGGTGTAAATTCCAGAGGCAATGCTCTCGCTCAAGGATTTGCCAAACAACCCGATTGTGAAGTTACATACATTTGCGATGTTGACTCCCGAGCACTTGAAAAATGCCAGGCCGCTATCCGCAAACTGACCGGCCGAACTCCCAAAGGAGAAAAAGATATACGCAAGATGTTGGAATCCAATGAATTTGAAGCGGTAGTAATTGCCACTCCGGACCATTGGCATGCCAAAGCCGCCATCATGGCAATGCAAGCAGGCAAACATGTCTACCTGGAAAAACCTACCAGCCATAATCCGGCAGAAAACGAAATGTTGGTACGGGCAACATTAAAGTATAATCGGGTTGTTCAAGTAGGCAACCAACGCAGATCGTTCCCGAATGTAATCAAAGCGATGGAAGAAATCAAATCGGGCACTATCGGCAAAGTGAGATATGCCAAATCATGGTATGTCAACAACCGCCCATCTATCGGAACCGGCAAAGTAATTCCCGTACCGGATTATCTGGACTGGGATTTGTGGCAGGGCCCCGCTCCTCGTGTACCCGATTTCAAAGACAACTTTATTCATTACAACTGGCATTGGTTCTGGAACTGGGGAACCGGAGAAGCTTTAAACAACGGAACGCACTTTGTAGATATGCTACGCTGGGGATTGGGAGTAGACTACCCCACAAAAGTAGACTCTATCGGTGGACGTTACCGCTATCAGGATGATTGGCAAACACCGGATACCCAACTCATCACTTTCCAATTTGGCGACGAAGCGTCTTTCTCATGGGAGGGACGTAGTTGCAACACAATGCCGGTAGACGGATATGGAGTAGGAACAGCATTCTATGGAGATACGGGAACCATCTTTATCGGTGGCGGCAACGAATATAAAATAACAGATATCAAAGGTAAGACAATCAAAGAAATAAAGAGTGATTTAAAGTTTGAAACCGGCAACCTGCTAAATCCTTCGGAGAAATTAGATTCTTTTCACTTCCGGAACTGGTTTGACGCTATCCGCAAAGGTACTAAGTTAAACTCCGGAATTGTAGATGCCTGTATCAGTACCCAGCTAGTACAATTGGGTAATATTGCTCAGCGCGTCGGCCATTCATTACAAATCGATCCGGGAAGCGGCCGTATTCTCAACGACCTTGAAGCCAATAAGCTTTGGGGAAGAGAGTATGAAAAAGGTTGGGAAATACGTGTTTAAACCATATCTACATTTCCCGTTTTCATTAGGTCTATAATTTCACATAAAGGTATATCTAGTCCAAGATATGCCTTTATTCTTTTCTTCCATAAGCTGATTTATACCCTTTTAACATTCGGAATATCCCCCTTTCTTTTCCGAAATCTCTTTTATTTTTGTATTTTTGCCTGCGTATGCGTTAAAATAATAGTATATACAAATTTATGAGTGACGAAATCAACGAGATACCGGAAGGACATTCAGATTACAAACCGGCGGACGCACGGGACGAAAGCGTAAAACATCAGCTCACAGGCATGTACCAGAATTGGTTTCTGGACTATGCTTCGTACGTTATACTGGAACGTGCCGTGCCTCATATCAACGATGGTTTGAAGCCGGTACAACGCCGTATCCTACATTCCATGAAGCGTCTGGACGACGGACGATATAACAAAGTGGCTAACATTGTGGGACACACCATGCAGTTCCACCCTCACGGTGATGCTTCTATCGGAGATGCCCTGGTACAGTTGGGACAGAAAGACCTGTTGATCGATTGTCAGGGTAACTGGGGTAATATCCTTACCGGAGACGGCGCAGCTGCTCCCCGTTATATCGAAGCACGCTTGTCCAAGTTTGCGCTGGATGTTGTCTTCAATCCTAAAACAACTGAATGGAAACTTTCTTACGACGGACGAAACAAAGAACCGGTCACTCTTCCCGTGAAATTCCCGTTATTGCTGGCACAAGGCGTGGAAGGTATCGCCGTGGGACTTTCTTCCAAAATTCTACCGCATAACTTCAACGAACTTTGCGACGCCTCCATCAGCTACCTGCGTGGAGAGGAATTCCAGTTGTATCCTGATTTCCAGACAGGAGGTTCTATCGACGTAGCCAAATACAACGACGGAGAACGCGGCGGAGCGGTGAAAGTACGTGCCAAGATCACTAAGATTGATAATAAAACACTTGCTATCACAGAAATTCCATACGGAAAGACGACTTCGACAGTGATCGACTCTATCTTGAAAGCTGTTGATAAAGGAAAGATCAAAATCCGTAAGGTAGACGACAACACGGCTGCCAACGTAGAGATACTGGTACATCTTGCGCCCGGCACTTCTTCGGACAAGACTATCGATGCACTGTATGCATTCACTGATTGCGAAGTAAGCATTTCCCCCAACTGTTGTGTCATTGATGACAGCAAGCCACATTTCCTAACCATCAGTAAAGTACTGAAAAAGTCGGCAGACAACACGTTGGATTTACTGAAGCAGGAACTGGAAATTAAGAAAAGTGAAATACTGGAAGCATTGCATTTCGCCTCCCTCGAAAAGATATTTATCGAAGAACGCATCTATAAAGATAAAGAGTTCGAGCAGTCCAAAGACATGGATGCAGCCTGCGAACATATCGACAAGCGTCTGACACCTTATTATCCGCAGTTTATCCGTGAAGTGACCAAAGAGGATATCCTCAAGCTGATGGAAATCAAAATGGGACGTATCCTGAAATTCAATTCAGACAAGGCGGATGAACTGATCGCCAAGATGAAAGAGGAAATTGCCGAGATTGATAACCATCTGGCTCACATCGTAGATTATACCGTCAACTGGTATCAAATGCTGAAGAACAAATACGGCAAGAATTTCCCGCGCCGCACGGAACTCCGGAACTTTGACACCATCGAAGCTGCCAAAGTAGTGGAAGCGAACGAAAAACTTTATATCAACCGTGAAGAAGGATTCATCGGAACAAGTTTGAAGAAAGATGAGTTCGTGGCATGCTGTTCGGATATTGACGACGTTATCATCTTCTTCCGCGACGGTAAATATATTGTTACTCCCGTCGCCGATAAGAAGTTTGTCGGTAAAAACGTACTCTATGTCAATGTATTCAAGAAGAACGACAAGCGCACAATTTACAACGTGGCATACCGTGACGGAAAAGAAGGGACAACGTATGTCAAACGCTTCGCTGTAACCTCCGTTGTCCGCGACCGTGAATACGATGTCACTCAAGGAACTCCGGACTCACGTATCACTTATTTCAGTGCCAATCCGAACGGGGAGGCCGAAATCATCAAAGTGACACTGAAACCGAACCCGCGTGTCCGCCGTATTATCTTTGAACAGGACTTTAGCGAAGTAGGTATCAAAGGAAGACAGGCACGAGGCATTATCCTCACCCGGCTCCCGGTACATAAGATCGCCTTGAAACAGAAAGGCGGTTCTACTCTCGGAGGACGTAAAGTCTGGTTTGATCGGGATATACTCCGCCTCAACTACGACGGAAGAGGAGAATATCTCGGAGAATTCCAAAGTGAGGACACCATATTGGTTGTCTTGAACAACGGTGATTTTTATACCAGCAACTTCGACCTGAGCAACCATTACGAAGATAATGTAAGTATTGTCGAGAAGTTCGATCCCAACAAGGTATGGACTGCCGCACTATATGATGCAGACCAACAGAATTATCCATATTTGAAACGTTTCTGCTTTGAAGGTTCCAACCGCAAGCAGAACTATCTGGGAGAGAATAAGAACAATCGCCTTATTCTGCTGACGGACGAGTACTATCCGCGCCTGGAAGTTATATTCGGAGGACACGATAGCTTCCGTGATCCGCTGGAGATTGAAGCCGAAGAATTTATCGCAGTCAAAGGTTTCAAAGCGAAAGGCAAACGTATCACCACCTACGCAGTGGAAACTATTAACGAGCTGGAACCTACCCGCTTCCCCGAGCCTGTACAAGAGAGTCAGGAGGAGCCGGAAGAAGAACCGGAGAATCTGGATCCGGACAGCGACAAGAGCGAAGGCGATATTATTGATGAAATCACGGGGCAGATGAAGTTATTCTGATGAAGAAACAAACACTATATCTAGGGCTGGCAGGATGCATCCTGTTCGCCCTTTGCACAAGATTACAAGCGCAGACAACAGACAGTCTGCAGATCCACCGTTATGTAACACGTGCAACGATGTACGGTGTCGGATTTACGAACGTGTTCGACACTTATCTTTCGCCTCAGGAATACAAAGGAATCGACTTCCGTGTTTCCCGCGAAACAATCCGTATGACTAAACTTTTCGACGGGAATGTGTCTGTACAGAATTTCTTCCAAGCGGATATCGGCTATACACATAACCGTGTCGACAATAACAATACATTTTCCGGATTGGTGAACTGGAACTACGGGCTCCATTACCAGTTCCGCCTGACAGAGAACTTCAAGCTGTTGGCAGGAGGATTGATAGACGCCAACGGAGGTTTTGTCTATAATCTTCGGAACACAAACAACCCGGCTTCGGCACGGGCATATATCAATCTGGATGCATCGGGAATGGCTATCTGGCACTTGAAAATCAAACGTTACCCGATGGTATTGCGCTATCAAGTGAATTTGCCGGTAATGGGAGTCATGTTTTCCCCTCATTACGGACAATCTTATTATGAGATATTCTCGCTGGGAAATGCAGGAGGAGTCATCAAGTTTACTTCTTTACATAACCAACCTTCACTCCGGCAAATGCTCTCCGTCGATTTCCCGATAGGATATACTAAAATGCGTTTCAGTTATCTGGCTGATTTGCAGCAATCCAATGTAAACAATATCAAGACACACACCTACTCGCATGTGTTTATGGTAGGATTTGTGAAAGAATTATACCGCATCCGAAACAAAAAAGGAACTAGTGTTTTACCGTCATCGGTAAGAGCTTATTAAGTTGAGAGTTGAAAATTGAGAGTTGAGAGTTAATACAAGATTAAGAATGAGAAATAATATTAGACAAATGCTTTGGCTGCTCTGTTGTCTTCCGGTAGTGACCGGATGTATCAGGGAAGAGGAATACGCCAATGATCCTGTAGGAAACTTCGAGCAACTATGGAAGATTATTGATGAACGGTATTGTTTTCTGGAAGAGAAAGGCATTGATTGGGACGCTGTTCACGACAAGTATGGAAAACTGGTGAAACCTGGAATTTCGGATGACGACCTGTTTGATATACTAAGTCAAATGCTATATGAGTTGAAAGACGGGCACGTCAACCTCTCCTCCTCCAGTCGTATTTCATATTACGATGCCTGGTATCAAGGATATCCTTGGAACTATAGAGAGGATATCTTATACAATTACTATTTGGGAAGTGCCAGTTCCGGTTATCGTACATCCGCCGGTTTGAAATATAAGATATTCGATAATAATATAGGTTATATCCGCTACGAAAGTTTTAGTGCCGGAGTTGGAGACGGTAATTTAGACCATGTACTCGATTATTTGAAGCTCTGCAACGGATTAATCATTGATGTACGCGACAACGGAGGAGGAAACCTGACTAATTCCACCCGTATTGCCGCCCGTTTCACCAACGAAAAGACATTGACCGGATATATCCGGCACAAAACCGGTCCGGGACATAATGACTTTTCTGAAATGGAGCCGATCTACCTGGAACCCTCTAATAGCATCCGTTGGCAGAAAAAAGTAGTTTTACTTACCAATCGTCGTTGCTACAGTGCCACGAACGATTTTGTGAATGCCATGCACAGCCTAAACAACGATAACGAAGAGCAAAGAATTTTTCAGGTAGGCGACCAAACCGGAGGCGGTTCCGGGCTACCTTTCTCTTCAGAATTACCCAATGGTTGGAGTGTTCGCTTCTCAGCCAGTCCTCACTTTAACAAGTATAAAAAGCCTCTGGAAAATGGAATAGAGCCAGATGTATACGTAAATATGGATAAGATTCTGGAAGAGGGAATAGAGCATGGAGATGCAGAATCACAAAAGAAGGATGCACTGATTGAAAGGGCATTTGAAATATTAAGTGAATAACTTTATTACCGAATTATTTGTCAAATCAGAAAATCTTCCTATCTTTGCACCGCTAAACAAAAGCGACGCATGCGGATGTGGCGTAATTGGTAGCCGCGCCAGACTTAGGATCTGGTGCCGTGAGGCGTGTAGGTTCGAGTCCTATCATCCGCACATACTAAAAGATAGAAGCCTTCAAGAATTTTTCTTGAGGGCTTTTTTGTTAAAAACAAGTATTCTTCCCTTTTTCATAATCTTTTTTGAATTTGGTTTGTTTCCTTTGTTACTTTCGCCGACAGGCGACAGAATAGATACTTCAACCTAAATAGTAACAAATGGAAAAATTTAATGCAATGAGGACTAGACTTTCACAACATCTTCAGACAAAAGCCATCAGGCTAAAGGGCTTCATTATGCTCACTTGCCTGTTACTAGGTTCTATCTCTGCCTTTGCACAAACAAAGACGGTGACAGGAACGGTAACAGATGCCGCCAATGAGCCGTTGATCGGTGCATCGGTACTCGTACAAGGGACTTCTACCGGAACCATTACGGATATGGACGGTAAATATTCAATCTCCGTCACTCCGGAGGATGTATTGGTATTTTCATACGTGGGAATGACCACACAGAGTATCAAAGTAGGAGCACAAAGCATAATTAACGTCACCCTAAAAGAAGACTCGCAAGTACTAGCCGAAACAGTCGTTATCGGATACGGTAGTGCAAAGAAAAGAGATCTGACAGGTTCCATCACCAACGTCAAAGGAGAAGAAATAGCCAATAAACCGGCTATGAACCCACTTTCTTCCTTACAGGGAAAAGTGGCAGGTGTGCAGATTGTAAACTCAGGACGAGCCGGAGCCGATCCGGAAATCCGTATCCGTGGTACCAACTCCATCAATGGATATAAACCGCTGTACATTGTCGACGGTTTATTCAATGATAATATCAACTTCCTTAATCCGGAAGATATCGAGTCGATGGAGATTCTGAAAGACCCGTCGTCTCTAGCCATCTTTGGTGTTCGCGGCGCAAACGGTGTTATCATCATCACCACCAAGAAAGCAAAAGAAGGACAGACCTTGGTCAATATAAATACTTCTTTCGGTTTCAAGAAAGTGGTAGACAAAGTAAAATTAGTCAATGGCGCGCAATTCAAAGAGCTGTATAGCGAACAACTTGCCAACCAGAAAGATGCCCCGTTTGATTACACCGGCTGGGATGCCAACACCGATTGGCAGGATGAAATCTTCCAGACTGCCTTTATCACGAACAATAATATCAGTATCACAGGAGCTTCTCCCAAACATAGTTTCTATCTGGGTGTCGGCTACTCTTACGAACAAGGCAACATCGAGCATGAAAAATTCAGCAAGGTGACCATCAATGCCAGCAATGATTATAAAATCACCGACTTCCTGAAAGTAGGCTTCCAGTTCAACGGCGCACGCCTTCTCCCTGCCGACTCGAAACAGGTGTTAGGCGCCCTCCGCTCCACCCCTATCGCTCCGGTATATAACGACGAGTATGGATTATACAGCGCTTTGCCCGATTTTCAGAAAGCACAGATCAACAACCCTATGGTAGATGTCGATTTAAAAGCGAACACCACGAAAGCTGAAAACTATCGTGCATCGGGTAATGTCTATGGCGAAGTGGACTTCTTGAAGCATTTTACCTTCAAAGCGACATTCTCTATGGACTACGCTTCCAACAACGGACGTACCTATACTCCTATCATAAAAGTATACGACTCTACCGTCAAAGGAGATGTTTCCACTTTGGGAACAGGTAAAACAGAAGTCAGCCAGTTCAAGGAAAACGAGACGAAAGTGCAGAGTGACTATGTGCTGACCTATACCAACAGTTTCGACAACGGCAATCATAACCTGACAGCCACTGCCGGCTTTACCACTTATTATAACTCACTAAGCCGCCTGGACGGAGCGCGCAAACAAGGAGTAGGCCTTGTGATTCCGGACGATCCGGATAAATGGTTCGTCAGTATCGGAGATGCCGCTACGGCAACCAATGGAAGTACCCAATGGGAACGCAGTACCGTGTCTATGCTTGCACGTGTCATCTACAACTACAAAGGAAAATATCTGTTCAACGGGTCATTCCGTCGGGACGGTTCTTCCGCATTCTCTTATACAGGCAATGAGTGGCAGAATTTCTTCTCGCTAGGCGGCGGTTGGCTGATGACCGAAGAAGAATTCATGAAGGACATCAAGTGGCTGGATATGTTGAAGATTAAGGCCTCTTACGGAACATTGGGAAATCAGAATCTGGACAAGGCCTATCCTGCCGAACCGCTATTGACCAATGCCTATTCGGCTGTATTCGGTAAGCCGTCCATCATTTATCCGGGATATCAACTTGCCTATTTGCCTAATCCTACCCTCCGCTGGGAAAAAGTAGAGGCATGGGAAGCCGGATTTGAAACGAATATGCTTCGCAACCGCTTGCATTTCGAAGGTGTGTATTATATGAAGAACACTAAAGATTTGCTTGCTGAAGTTCCCGGAATCTCCGGAACAATGCCCGGTATCGGTAACTTGGGACAGATTCAGAATAAAGGTGTGGAAATGGCAATCACCTGGCGCGACCAGATCGGCGAATGGGGATATTCCGTCAGTGCCAACCTTACCACAATCAAGAATAAAGTAAAAAGCCTTGTTCAGGACGGTTATTCCATCATTGCCGGAGATAAACAGCAAAGTTACACAATGGCAGGTTATCCTATCGGATACTTCTATGGCTATAAGATAGCGGGAGTCTATCAATCGGAAAACGATATCAAATCGTCTCCTGAGAATACGCTTGCTACAGTTACTCCCGGTGACTTGAAATTCGCCGATGTCAATAACGACGGAAAGATCACTCCCGCAGACCGTACCATGATAGGTGATCCGACACCGAATGTCACTTACGGTTTCTCGCTCGGCGTGGATTACAAGAACTGGTCTTTTGGTATCGATATGATGGGACAAGGCGGAAACCAGATCTTCCGTACATGGGACAACTATAACTTTGCCCAGTTCAACTATCTGGCACAACGCATGGACCGCTGGCACGGAGAAGGAACATCCAACAGCCAACCGTTATTGAACTCCAAACATTCCATCAATACGTTGAATTCCGAATACTACATCGAAGACGGCAAGTTCTTCCGTATCCGTAACGTACAGTTAGCATATTCTTTCGACAAGAGCCTGCTCGCAAAGATACGTCTGCAAGCCCTGAAAGTCTATGTCAACATTCAGAACCTGAAGACATGGAAACATAACACCGGCTATACTCCCGAACTGGGTGGTACCGCTACCGCATTCGGAGTGGACAACGGCAGTTATCCCGTACCGGCAGTCTACACCTTCGGAATCAACTTAACCTTTTAAAACGATAATTGTATGAAACTGGATAAATATATATTTTCAACCTTTATTGCCGCTACCACACTGCTTCTGAGCAGTTGCAGCGACTTTCTGGACCGTAGCCCGCAAGGACAGTTCACAGAAGATGACAATCCGAACGCACTAGTGAACGGTAAGATCTATAATGTATACACCATGATGCGTAGTTTCGACGTAACCTCCGGTACACCCGCCTTCGCCATCCATAGTTTCCGCTCCGAAGATGCGGAGAAAGGAAGTCTTGCCAGCGACGGTTCCGATGTGGCCGAAATGTACGACGACTTCATCTACACTCCTTCCAATGGTCAGTTAGGTGCTTATTGGGGCAAAAATTACGCCATCATCTATCAATGCAATGATATTCTCGACGCTATCGCCGAAAAGGAAACAACGGGACAGACGGAAAGCGAAGACATCATCAATAAAGGAGAAGCCTCCTTCTTCCGTGCTTATTGTTACTTCAATCTAGTAAGAGCCTTCGGTGAAGTGCCTTTGGTGACTTATAAAATCAACGACGCTTCGGAGGCCAATATTCCGAAAACGACTGCTGATAAGATATACGAGCAAATAGACCGCGACCTGAAAACAGCGGAAGAGTCATTGCCTGAAACATGGAGCTCCGATTATACAGGACGGCTGACTTGGGGAGCCGCACGTTCTTTACACGCGCGTACCTATATGATGCGTAACGATTGGGACAATATGTACACCGCCTCCACCGACGTAATCAAGAAAGGCCTTTATAACCTGAACACCCCGTACAATAAGATATTCACAGACGAAGGTGAAAACAACAGCGGTTCCATATTCGAACTGCAATGTACCGCTACCGCCGCCCTGCCGCAAAGCGATATTATCGGTAGCCAGTTCTGCGAAGTACAAGGTGTCCGTGGAGCCGATCAGTGGGATTTAGGTTGGGGATGGAACATGGCAACCGAACACATGGCGGAGGCATACGAACCGGGCGATCCGCGTAAGAATGCCACTCTACTTTATTTCCGCCATTCGGACAGCGACCCTATCACTCCGGAGAATACGAACGAGCCTTACGGTGAATCTCCTGTTTCTCCGGCGATAGGCGCCTACTTCAACAAGAAAGCATACACCGATCCGGCTTTGCGTAAAGAATATACCAATAAGGGTTTTTGGGTAAACATTCGTCTGATCCGTTATGCGGATGTATTATTGATGGGAGCCGAATCAGCCAACGAAAAAGGAATTCCGGGGGAAGCTATCGACTACCTGGAGCAAGTTCGTGCACGTGCCAGGGGTTCTAATGCCAATATACTGCCCAAAGTGACAACTACCGATCAAGGAGAGTTGCGCGAGGCCATCCGTCACGAACGCCGTGTGGAACTAGGAATGGAATTCGACCGTTTCTATGACCTTGTCCGTTGGGGGATTGCCAAAGATGTGTTGCACGCGGCAGGAAAATTAAATTACCAGGACAAGAACGCCTTGCTTCCACTTCCGCAGACGGAAATTGATAAGTCAAAAGGAGTATTGGTACAAAATCCGGATTATCTATAAATAAATATAATAACATGATATACAAAAAATTAAGTTTACTCATCCTGTTGTTTGCCACAGGTCTTCTGACTGTATCGGCACAAAAGTCTCCACAGGATATGGATCGCTTCATCGACGTACTGATGAACAAAATGACTTTGGAAGAAAAAATTGGGCAATTGAATCTTCCCGTCACCGGGGAGATTACCACCGGTCAAGCCAAAAGCAGTGATATTGCCGCCAAAATCAAAAAAGGCGAAGTGGGAGGACTGTTCAATCTAAAAGGAGTAGAGAAAATACGCGATGTACAGAAACAGGCAGTGGAAGGTTCCCGCTTGGGTATCCCATTGTTGTTCGGCATGGACGTTATTCATGGTTATGAAACCATGTTTCCCATCCCGCTCGGCCTATCCTGCACTTGGGATATGTCCGCTATTGAAGAATCCGCCCGTATTGCAGCCGTAGAAGCCAGTGCCGACGGCATTTCATGGACGTTTAGTCCGATGGTGGACGTCTCACGCGACCCTCGTTGGGGACGTGTATCTGAAGGTAGCGGTGAAGACCCGTTTTTGGGAGCCATGATTGCCGAAGCGATGGTACGCGGTTATCAAGGAAAGAATATGCAACGGAATGATGAAATCATGGCTTGCGTGAAACACTTTGCCTTATATGGCGCAGGAGAAGCCGGTCGTGATTATAACACCGTAGACATGAGCCGCCAGCGAATGTTCAACGACTATATGTTGCCTTACGAAGCTGCCGTCGAAGCAGGTGTAGGCAGTGTGATGGCGTCATTTAACGAAGTAGACGGAATACCCGCCACCGCCAATAAATGGCTGATGACCGATATTTTGCGCGGGCAATGGGGCTTCAACGGTTTTGTTGTAACCGACTACACGGGGATTTCTGAAATGGTCGATCACGGAATCGGTGACCTTCAGACAGTATCGGCACGTGCCATCAATGCCGGAGTCGACATGGATATGGTAAGCGAGGGCTTTGTGGGAACACTGAAAAAGTCCGTTCAAGAAGGTAAAGTTTCGATGGAGACACTGAATACAGCCTGCCGCCGTATTCTGGAAGCCAAATATAAACTCGGATTGTTTGATAATCCTTATAAATATTGCGACCCGAAACGTCCGGCACGTGACATCTTTACCAAAGCCCACCGTGAAGCCGCCCGCAGGATTGCAGCAGAAAGCTTTGTCTTATTAAAGAACGACAGCCCCGACGGGAACCCTAACGGAAATCCGCTATTGCCTTTCAACCCCAAAGGCAATATTGCCGTAATCGGTCCGCTCGCCAACAGCCGGACGAATATGCCCGGCACATGGAGTGTGGCTGCCGTACTCGACCGCTCGCCTTCATTGGTGGAAGGTCTGAAAGAGATGACAGCAGGAAAAGCGAATATCATGTACGCCAAAGGGAGCAACCTGATCAGTGACGCCGCATACGAAGAACGGGCAACGATGTTCGGCCGTTCACTGAACCGTGATGGCCGCACAGACCAACAGCTGTTGGACGAGGCACTCAATGTAGCACGCCGTTCGGATATTATCATTGCCGCTTTAGGAGAGTCTTCGGAAATGAGTGGCGAGAGCAGCAGCCGTACGGATCTGAATATCCCCGATGTACAACAGAACTTATTGAAGGAACTGTTAAAGACAGGAAAGCCTGTGGTACTGGTATTATTCACCGGCCGTCCGCTTACGTTAACTTGGGAACAGGAACATGTACCCGCTATTCTGAACGTGTGGTTCGGAGGCAGTGAAGCTGCATACGCCATTGGCGACGCACTCTTCGGTTATGTCAATCCGGGTGGTAAACTCACTATGACTTTCCCGAAGAATGTCGGACAGATTCCTCTTTATTACGCACATAAGAATACCGGACGCCCGTTGAAAGAAGGCAAATGGTTTGAGAAGTTCCGCAGTAATTATCTGGATGTGGACAATGATCCGCTTTACCCATTCGGCTACGGACTGTCCTACACCACCTTCTCTTACAGCGACATCGACCTGAGTCATTCATCAATGGACATGACCGGCTCACTGACCGCAGCAGTAGAAGTTACCAATACCGGCACATGGCCCGGCACAGAAGTGGTACAGCTCTACATTCGTGATCTCGTAGGCAGCAGTACCCGCCCTGTGAAAGAGCTGAAAGGTTTCCAGAAGATATTCCTGCAACCGGGTGAGATGAAGATTGTCCGTTTCAAGATTGCTCCGGAAATGCTGAGATATTATAACTATGACTTGCAACTGGTAGCCGAGCCGGGTGATTTTGAGGTGATGATCGGCACAAATAGCCGGGATGTAAAATCTGCGAAATTTACTTTAAACTAAAGCGAACTCATTATGAAAGATAAATATCGAAGAATGTCAGAAATGGGTGCATTGCCTCTCACACTTGTGTTTCTTGCGGCCATCATCCTGACTTTCGGAAATTGCAAAAACAAGGGTAACCAATCGGATGCGTCCGCTGCCGACACACTGACAGATGATGCCTTAATGGACACTGTCCAACGGAGAACTTTCCTTTATTTCTGGGAAGGTGCGGAACCGAATAGCGGCCTGGCTCCCGAACGTTACCATGTAGACGGGGTATATCCCCAAAATGACTCCAATGTAGTCACGTCCGGTGGCAGCGGTTTTGGTATCATGGCTATCCTTGCGGGGATAGATCGTGGCTATGTCACCCGCGAAGAGGGATTGGCCCGGATGGAACGTATCGTTTCCTTCCTTGAGAAAGCCGACCGTTTTCACGGTGCATACCCTCATTGGTGGTATGGTGACACCGGAAAAGTAAAGCCTTTCGGTCAAAAGGACAATGGAGGCGACCTGGTGGAAACCGCTTTCCTCATTCAAGGTCTCCTTGCCGTACACCAATATTATGTAAACGGAAATGAGAAAGAAAAAGCGATCGCCCAACGCATCGACCGTATCTGGCGCGACGTAGACTGGAACTGGTATCGGAAAGGCGGGCAAAATGTGCTCTACTGGCATTGGAGTCCGACGTACGGCTGGGAAATGGATTTCCCCGTACATGGCTATAACGAATGTATGATTATGTATATCCTTGCCGCTGCTTCGCCCACGCATGGAGTACCTGCCGCCGTTTATCATGACGGATGGGCACAGAACGGCGCCATCGTTTCTCCGCATAAGGTAGAAGGAATCGAACTGCATCTCCGCTATCAGGGAACGGAAGCCGGACCGCTCTTTTGGGCTCAGTACTCTTTTCTGGGACTCGATCCCGTAGGACTAAAAGATGAGTATTGTCCCAGTTATTTCCACGAAATGCGCAATCTGACATTGGTAAACCGGGCTTATTGCATCCGCAACCCCAAACATTACAAAGGGTTCGGGGCAGACTGCTGGGGACTGACAGCCAGTTATTCCGTAGATGGATATGCCGCTCATTCTCCCAACGAGCTGGACGATAAAGGCGTCATTTCTCCTACCGCCGCACTGTCATCCATCGTATATACTCCGGAATATTCGATGCAAGTGATGCGCCATCTCTATAATATGGGAGATAAGGTATTCGGTCCCTTCGGGTTCTACGACGCTTTCAGCGAAACGGACAACTGGTATCCGAAACGTTACCTCGCTATCGATCAAGGTCCTATCGCAGTCATGATCGAGAACTACCGGACAGGATTGCTTTGGAAACTCTTCATGAGCCATCCTGACGTACAAGCAGGACTCACCAAGCTCGTTTTCAACACCAACAAGCAGGATGTGAGACAACAATAAAAAGGAATTACGGTTGGCGGGAGCGGGCTATTGAGCCCCTCCCCCACCGGTATTTCCATTTCCACCTCCTCCACCTTTGACATCGTTGTTGTCAATGCTTCGGGCAGCTTTCTTCACGCTCGCCTTCAGTTCTCCAATCCGATAGCTGATACTGAATCCATAATACCGGCTCGGATATTTACTGGAGCTTCTCGACATAAAGTTTTGTCCCTCAGTATGATTATTGTATGTCCTGTATTTCTCCACAAAGTTGTTACAATAGACATTCAATGACAGACGGTCTTCTTTCAAGAAAGAACGGCTCAAACCTAAACCATAGTAATTATAACCCGAACCTTTTCCTTGCAGACTAATATACGGTGTGCTCCCTCCTCCATTCAGGCTCAGACGGATTTTCCAAGGCAAAGTATGCTGTATTCCTCCATAAGCGGAACCGCTCCACCCATAATTATGCAAATTCTGTGAAGGACTTCGCAAATCCCTGTAGTTTCCACGCCCGTTAATATAGATCCGCGTCTTGGGAGAAGCATTCCAGTTCACATAAAAGCTCAAACCGGTTTCCCTACTCTTCCCGATATTATCATAAGTACTGTACAGAGCACCTTGAGGAGCTTTATGGTCTCCATCAAAGATTTCTCCATTCGGGTCGGTAACCAAATGGCTGACCCTTTCGATACCATTATTATTGAAAGAATGGCGCAACGAAAGGTTGACATTGAATTTCGCCGTGAAATTGCTATAAGACAAATCGAACGAATGGCTTTTCTCACTCTTCAGGTTCGGATTACCCTGATTAATAAACATCGGATTCTGATTGTCAAAGTAAGGATTCAAGTTCCAGATTCCCGGTCGCCAAATACGCATATTATATCCTCCACGCAGGTTCTGCGTCTTTCCAAGCTTGATACCTAACGAAACGGAAGGTACCAGATCGCTGAAATTCGTATTGAAATCCTCTCCCTGACCTACAATATACTTCACCCGTTGCACGGTCTGTTCATAGCGAAGTCCCGGTTTGAAAGTAAGCCCCTTATATTTCAGCGTATATCCGGCATAAGCCGAAATAATATGGTTCAGATGTCGATACTCGCTACTACGATCCTCGGTATATACATAATTTTCACTTCCTCCTTCGGCTTCATAAAACTTGTTGTCGCTGGAATTACGGCGGAAAATATACTTGGCACCCGTTTCAATCGTATGCAATTTCCCAATCGGAGTCGTGAAGTCCACTTGGAAAGTCTGTTCCATCGTATTCGTTTTTCCATCCGAATGGAAGTTCTTTAACAGGAGATTATCTACGATTTCCTGTCTGTCCGCCTCCGGTTCGATGTCCAAGTAAGTGTTATATGAATCATTTGTTTGAGGCTGTGAGTTTATTTTATAAGAGAGGGTAATCATCCGTTCCTTATTCTTTTTCGAGGTACGTTGGTAATCTACATTACCATTGATGGAGTACCAAGAGCCTTTTCCATGATTATCCGTATTATACCGATAGGCAAAACTCTGATGGTCGGCTCCATACATGATGGTACTTCCGTCACTATTACTCTTATTATTACTGCCGTACATTCCGAAAGCCACCGTCAGCAGCCGTAACGTATCTATTTCGTAACTAGCCTCCAGATTTCCATATTGAAAGTTCCCTTTCGACTTGGAGCTGCTTCCCGATTCCAGATACTTCTCTTTGTCCGATTCATAATTTTCCCGGTAACTGTCGGAATAGCTACGCGGACTGTTGTTATAATTATAGTTGTAATTGGCGGAGAGGGTCAGTTTTCCTTGTTTTATCATGGCATAGCTACCCGCACCCACCCCGTTATTATTGGCATTTCCTCTAAAAGTAGCCGTATATCCTTCAAATCCGCTACCCACCGTAACAATATTCAGAATACCTCCGATCCCCTCCGCATCATATTTAGCGCCCGGTGAAGTAATGACCTCAATATACTTGATTGTATTTGCCGGCATACTTTTCAACACCTCTTTCGGATTGTTGCTCATCATATTGTTAGGTTTCCCATTCACGTGTATCTTGAAACTGCTGCTACCGTTTACCTGCACATTATCCTCTCCGTCCACCGTTACCAGAGGAACTTTCCGAAGCATTTCCAATATACTGTTCGATTTTGAATCCGGATCATCTTCAATGTTGTATTCAATCTTATCCACATCCACTTTAACCAAAGGCTTTTGTGCGACGATTTCCACACCTTTCAACACATTGTTAGCCTCCGAAGAGTATAAAGTCCCCAAATCAACCACCCTCACCGACGGTTTTAAAGCAAATTCTTTCACGATAGGAGATTTGCCAATAGAGGAAATCGTAATAACATACTCACCCGAAGCCACATTCAGTTTTTCCTGAAAGTGTCCGTTCGCTCCGGTCACCGCCATTTTCACGGCCTTATTCGGAGCATTCTTCTTTGTAATCCTGATTGTTGCATACGGTTCTCCTTCCTGAGTTAAGGAATCCAATAGTATCCCTTTAACAGTAAAAGAAAGAGGAGCGGATTTCTGGGCCCATCCCAACGCAGATGTAACGAACATGAATAGTAATAGTAGCAATAGTCTGTGTTTCATGACTAGAATTATTTAGTTTTTTATTAATCTTCCCTTTACTGTTTATTTGTTTTAAAGCCTCTTCCGGAGTACCGTCCACCTTAAATTCAAAAACATAAATGGCATCTTACATCTTTAATTCCGTCTTATCTACATAGACGTTATTATTATTGCGTAACTGCTCAAAGTTTTGTATTCCTATCGGATATATTCTAAAAGTATTATCCATGTCTGTCTTTATTAAAGTGAATCACAGGCAAATATAGGTATTTACAGACAGACCGCAAACAGTAGATAAAAAAATAAATGCACAGATTCGAAATAACATCAAGTTATTCAAATCTATGCATTTACATTGCAATATACGACAATAAAATTAACGTATCTCTTTCAAAAAATAAATCAATACGGGGAAGTGATCACTATATCCATTAATAAAAGTATTACTGGAGAACGTACGCCACGGATATCCTTTACGTTTTCCTTCCTGTGTTGTCAGGAAATCACGATTAAATATTTCCGCTTTCCAAAATTTTAGAGTCGATCGGTCTTTACCCAAAAGATTACCTGAAATAATCAACTGGTCAAACAGATTCCATTTGTCCTGATAACATAAGGAACCAATACCACGGTCAAACAAAGGCCATGTGGCATTAAAATACCCGTCCAGTTCTGTATCTTTTGCTTTCCGACGAGCTTGCAATACATCTTTTGTGCTTTTATTATTCGGATCATCGTTCATATCTCCCACGATTACCACTTTAGCATTAGGATCAGCAGCATGAATGGAGTCTGCTATATGCTTAGTTATAGCAGCAGCGGCCTCTCTATAAATTGAAGAGCGGTCACCACCATAACGAGAAGGCCAATGATTCACAATCATGTGAAAAGATTCTCCCGCCAATAATCCACTGACCAACAACTGATCGCGTGAACGGAAATTCGGTTGTGAAGGCATTACAAAAGGATACGTCTTTGACGAAAGCAAAGTGAATAATTTAGGATTATAAAGACATCCCACATCTATCCCACGACGGTCAGGAGAATCATAATGCACAATCTCCCATCCCATTGAAGCAAGCGGCTCAGTCTTCACCAAGTCTTCCAGCACTCGGCGGTTCTCTATTTCGGAAACACCAAGAATAGCCGGTCCACCCGGACATTTCTCACGGGCCAACTTAGCTATGACCTTTGCCATATTCTTCAGTTTCTGCTGATATTTCTCCGGTGTCCATGCATAAGGACCATCCGGCAGAAACTCATCATCACCCGGATTGTTGGGATCATCTTCCGTATCAAACAGGTTCTCCAAATTATAAAAGCCTGCGGAATACACACCCAAACGAGTTTGCCCCATCAGTCCTACCGATAGAGCAAACAATAAAACATTCAATAATACAAGTTTCTTCATTAGCTATTGTAATTATTGGAATCTAAACTCTTTGTTTCCAACTTTACTTAGTTGGCTCCGGCTTGATAGTATCACCGCCTCCACCACTTCCGGGAACTACTAATTTCACATCAAACAGACGTAAACCTACTGTATTCTGTACTGATGAAGAGAACTCTAGTTCTGTCGAAGCGCTAACAGACACATTCTCTATTTTCAGTTCAAACGGTTTGTTCGCCTCTCCATTAGCTTGCGACACAACTTTGGAGGGAACAGACAATTCCACCCCATTGCATTTCACTTTCAAAGCAGCTAGGTCCTGAGTAGTACCCGCATCATACACATTCGCTCCCACATTATAGATCAAAGTAGCCGTTGTAGCTCCACTTATCACAATATTCTTGATGATAAGTTTTACAGTACTACCTTGAAACCATATATTGCCATCACCGCTATTAGAGCGTGCACTCAACTCATCCAAATCACCATCGAACATGGAATTAGGATTATCAAATGTATTGGAAGCCGCAGCGTTCCACCATTCGGTTACTGATACCCATTTACCATTAATTTTATCAGGTGACTTAAACGTTTCCTTGAACAATATCGTTTCACCGGTTTCTCCACCTTCGCCACCGCCTTCCTCCGGATCAATTCCATCAAAGCCGAACACGTCTGAACGGGCAGGAATGGAAATCTGCCACGTGCCTTTAAAACGTCCGAGAATACCCACCACAGTTCCTGTTCCAACCGGCAGTTTTTCTGCCGCAAAAGAAGCATAACTACTTGTACGCACCATAATCACGTTACCATGAGCATCTTTCAGATTTTCCTCTCCATACTCTTTTGTTTCTACTTTGGCAAATGTATTCTTGCCACCATTTTCGAAATGAACACCTTCCAATTGCACCAAGCGGTACGTCATGCGGTCCACATCTAGATTCACCGTACTAATATCCGTTATCACTTCCGGTTTCACATTATCTGCAGACGGCCACCCGTTCTTCTGTACACGTTCCTTAAAATCGGTCATAGTCAAACGATACGCGCTACCACCATTCGGATCGCCCAATTGCTGCTGCTCGCCATACACAGACACACACAATCCTTTCAGATTAACAAATACTTCCTGCCCACGACGATAGAAATTGCTGACATTACTTTCGTCCACTTGTATTGGTATAGCTCCTGTTTCATCCTGTACGATAACCTGTTTGTAAATATTGCCAGACTCATCGTTTCCAGATATATACGCACGTAATATCCAATCGTTATTAATTGTTTCCGGCTTATCTTGCGTAGCGTTTTTGCTGTTCGCTTTCAGATCAGCAATTGTAATGTTCGCCGGTGCTCCGGTATAAACGGGCTCATCCAATGGAGGAGCATCATAATCGCGTTCACAACCGGTCAACACTGCGGCAGCCAACACTAAAAAGGAGAATATTTTCTGAGTCATTTTCATATTTGTTTCTATTTAAATCGTTATACTCTTTTTGCTCCGTTTAGTTTAAAAACGGTAGCTGATGTTCGCAAAACAGTTGATACCCTGCATATAATAATATTTATTAGGGAACAACAACGGGTTCACCAAAGTTCCATCGGAACCAAACACACGTGCCTGTTCGTATCCTCCCGTACGAATATCACGCTTATTGAGCACGTTATTGACCGAGAGGTTGAAGTTAATAGACTGCCGATTACGCAGATAGAAGATCTTACCTACTGAAAGGTCAAGCGTACAAGCACTCCCGATGCGTTCCTGTGTGGTCATTGTCTGATAAGTATTCCATTGCTCCGGAATCGTAGGATCCACCGAGTCATACACACCTTCCATGCGACGAGCTGGTGCCACATCAATATAGTTACGTCCAAAAGCATTAAGATTAGCGCCCAAGAACCAGTAGTCAATGAAATAGCGCACTCCAAACGTACCGGCAAACTGTGGCGTGCCGGATACATATAAGTTCTTCATATATACTCTCGAAGTCTTATCACCCTGTGTAGCCTCGTAGTTTTCCACAGCCATTGGATTGTTGTTATAATAGTATTCCGAAATAGTACCTGCTAAATCAAAGCTCCAGTGATCATCCAACTTATAAGTGGCCCCCAATTCAATACCACGATGTATACGGTCCACACCATAAAGCACGTGATTGAAAAAGTTGGTTCCGTTAAAATAACTACTACGCTCCATTTGATCATAGAAGTTGGTCTGATAGAGAGAAACACGTCCCGTGAATGACGGCAATGAGAAAATATAATTGACATCGGCAGAAAATACTCTTCCGCTCTTTAATTCCTGCCCATTTTCCACATCTTCGGAAGTAAAATCAGAAATACGAGGAGAAAGGTAAGCGTTGTTAGCCAACGGAGCTTCCGTACCATAACTTACATTGGCGGTCAAGAAATGACGACCGTTGAACTTATACGTCAATCCGGCTTTCATTGCCATATCTACAAACGAATGTGTTCGTCCCTTGCCGTAAGAATTCTCCGGGTAGCGCCCGTTCTTCATCTTACCATCACGATAGAAGCTTGTATAGCTGACTTTCGCTCCATAATAGAAGTCTACTTTAGCATACTTGTGCTGATTCATTATCCACGCATTCGCTTTGAAGATGTTCAAGTTGAAGTTATAGCCGAAGATACCTCCTTCATACACTTTACGATCGGGGCGGTTCAAGTCGTTCTGCTTACTGTCAAGATTGTCGTAAATGTCTCGCTCGGCATACTTGTCATAGTCCATCACATACGATGCACCCAATAAGTCGTCTACCGTCTTGAACTGGCGTGAGAGAGTGTGGCGCAGTTCTGCACCTGCTGTCAGCCAATTATGTTCACCCAATTTCGTATTGAAAGTGGAGTTTAAGGTTGTCTCAAACAAGTCGCTGCGACGTTCTTCCACCATATATTGCGCTCTTCCATCAGGCTGTGCGTAATTAGCAAGGTACATTTCATCCCAATTGACCTGTGTGACACTTGTATTATTACGTCGCCATAACAGTTCTACATCTTCTGCTGCTTCGGTAGATACCATAATTTCTTTAGCAAACGGAAGTTTACGGTAATAATCCGGACGAGGGTCAGAAGCATTGTACCAGTTCAACGCCGTGTTACCATAGCGTCCGTAGTGTACCCCCAATCCCGTGACGAGTGAAGACTCGTCATCAATCTTCCATACGTGCGAAAGCACCAGTGTAGGGTCGAAAGCCATTACGACTTTCGCATTTCTTTTCTTTCCGTTCTGGTAACCCCAGTTCGGATTGTATTGGTAGTTGTCCACCAACTCACACGCCTGTTGGTAGGTGGCACTCTGCTGACCACGTTGCACGGGAGAGCCGAAAGTAACGATAGAGATACTATGTTCCCCATCTTTCCATTGTTTTTCAGCAGAGAGGGCATAAGAAAAATTGCGATAAAACGTTCCGTCTACGGCTCCTTCATACGAGTATCGTCCGCCCACAGAAGCGGCAAAAGCCCACCCGTTGTCAAGCAAGCCCGTAGAGTGAGTTACCATTGCCCGCAAATAATAATTTCGGTTGGCATAGGAAAGTGTAGCCTTCGTGCCGGGAGAGATTGAAGAAGCACGCATATTAATATTTTCCGTACCTCCGATAGAACCATAGGTGAAAGCGGAAGGACGATTATAATTCACCACATCGCCATTGCGAGTCATATCGTTCAACGCTCCTATGGATGAATAGTTGAAAACACCTCTCAACTGGTCGTTGAAATTAACTCCATTGATATATCTTTGCTCGTAGATGTTCTCGTATCCTCTGACACGAAAACGCATAGGGGATAACTGATAAGAAGCCTTATTCAGATAGACATCATTAGAAAGTATGACTTTCGAACTAATTTCCTGCGAACCGCTCTCTACATCATCGTCCACCGATGCCTCGTCGAGCACTCCAATCAATGAAAGATTATCAGTGATGGTCAGTTCCACCACCTCAATGTTGCCAAGATCGGTCACCATGCCTTCGGTCACTTCCGCCAATATGTTTTTTGGAGTGATGCCTACAGAATTGAAGATTAGCACATCTTTCCCTGGTGACACTTCATCAAAGAAAAAAGCTCCTTTCACATCAGTTCGTGTTTGACGATTCTCCCCGTTTAGAGTGACAATAACTCCGGGAACGGGACGCTTACTATCCGCACCAATCACGCAACCTTTTATCCCTGTGCCTGTTCGCTGGGCAAAAAGAAAGGAGGGGAAAAGAAGTGCCAGTAAAAGCACTAAAGTTTGTTTCATATTTATCAGTTATTCGTTATAAAAACGAGTTATATTTTAATATGCTAAATAAAAGCAAGACCGTGTTGAGATATATGAAATGAAGAGGTATCCCAACACAGCCTTCATTCTGTCAATCAACGATAAACTTACTTTTTAGTCAAAGATACATTATCTATAAGCAAATCCACCCCTGCACCACTTTTGGCATTTACAAAGAAAATAGAAGCTACTGTTTCTTTTTCTACCGTAAACTCGTGCGTGATTAGCTTCCATGTAGTCGTTAACTCCTCAGCAGCATTTTGAGTATATTTATAAGCATTCATCGCATCAGTTTCTATCATATCAATAATAGCATATCCCATTTTAAACTTCGCTGTGCCAGATACACTCTTAGCATAAACGGAAAGAGAATATGTACCTGCTGCCAATGTAATATCGGAAGAGCCAAAACGTTTGTTAGTAGTTGTTCCACCAAGCAAAACAGCATTAGTACCACTTTGTGCGTCTGCACTCTTTTCATACGTAGCTGAAGTTACCGTTGCTCTTCCCCATCCTTCGGGAGCAGTAGCTGTCCAAGATTCAAAGCTCAAGTTCGTCAATTCAGTAGAGGGTTTCGGATCAACTTCTCCACCATTTTCTCCAGAATAAACTTTCAAATCTTTAATTTCCCAAGTTCCAGCATTAGAATTTGTACTATTATATTGGAAAGCCAGTTGTACTTTTTTACCTGCATAAGCAGTCAAATCAATATCACCAGCACTGATATAATTCCACGATTCTGTTGAAGGGAAAGTCATAGTCAATTCAGTCCAATCCTTTACCCCTTCTTCCTTTACCAACAATTTATAATAATTACCAAATTTAGTATCATTTGTTTTATTAATGGCATGTTTAAAAGTCAATGCAGCTTTTGTCACTCCCGACAGATCAAGTATCGGAGAAAGCAACAAACTTATCGTGGGATAACACGTATTAGCTGTAAAAGCAGAAGCTTTCATACCATACGTTGTACTCTGCTGCCATACTTCATAAGGGAATGTTCCAATATCCGTATTTTCAATAGTAAACTTTCCTTGCCCTGTCGTAAACGCTTCCGTATAAGGTTCACTATCGGTAATAACCACTACATCTTCCGGAGTCGGTTCCGGAGTATCCGAACCCTCACCAAAGTCCACATTGATGTCACCGCCAGTCACTTCATTCCAAGGTGAAATAGTAGCCGCATCCATCGTAATGACCGGCTGACCATTTTGGTCACTCAGCTTCACATTGTGCGTATATTTGCTACCACCCACCAATTCAGTCTGTGGATAGTCAGCTTCAAACGTCTTGCCATTCAGTACAAACACCACCTTCACGCCTGTCAACGCAGCAGCAGGAATCATAATTGCGCTGGCTTCTGCTCCGTTCACCAAAGCCCTGATATCAGTAGGAGCTGCTTCATTTGTCAATGTTCCGTCTGACAAAGCAAAATCGGCAGTCGTATTCAACCCCTTGAAAGTAATAGTTAGTCCGTCAAGCGAAGGAACCGTAGCGTCTTTTGTGATGTTAAATACAATTTGACTCAACTTGTGTGCAAACTGCAATTGCGGATTATTAGTCGTACCTTTGGCAAAGCCCGTAGCATTGTTAGAGTAAAGCAGGTCGATATCCGCCGGTTTGGTCTGGTCCGTCACGTTCACCTTATATAGATTACCAGTCAGCGAAGCAGCATACGGATAGTAAGCCACAAAATCCACTGTACTTCCATCGGAAGGGTAATACAACGCACTTTCCGCATTACCAGCAGTCAATATTCCATCCGCATCAGTAGTATGCAATTTGTTGGCAGCCAACGCCGCATTCAAGTCACCTCCGGCAGCCTTCATGAAAATTCCCACTTTGTCGCCTACCGTCCATTTGTTTTCCACGGCCCTCGTCATCCCCTGAATAGAGGCATTAAAACTAATAGGCTGACTTCCGTCATTCCATACACTTTTATCATCATTGTCCACACAGGCTGTGAAGACAAGGGCTGATAATGCGCCCATACATAAAAGATTAGTTAGCTTCATAATCGTCAATAATTAGTTAAACGTATATAGGTCTAAACTTTTGTTGTTATCTCCATTGGCTCGTATTCAGTGTAGCCTTAATGTCTGCCGAAATAGACGGAAAGAAGGTAAAACCTGTTTCTTTTTCTAAAGTGCTCACAGACCTTGCATAATTCATATAATTTTCTTTGGATACAGTTCCATCATTCGGTATTTTAAACGCAATAGTATAAAAAACGCCACCTAATTTACGTGCTATCGCTTTGTAATAGTATTTGGGGACAGCCACATCATTTCCAGCAGCATCCACTTCATATTCAACAGCTTCACTTTCTGTATTTCTAGCCATAGCCCCCGTCACCACAAAAACAGTGTCTACATTGCTTCCCCACCCGCGAACGGCAGCTTCCAAATCTCCCCAAATATCTCCATTCATATCTTTATTTTGTGGAGTAGCATTGGTATAATAGAAAGTTGTCGCATTCATCGCTCCATTGCCGGTTCTATCTTTGCTCGGAATCTGATGTCCTCTATTATAGTCTCTACTATACATATCTCCAGCCTTCTTAAAATTAGCTTGCAATGAAGACGAAAGTTCCGGATCGGGTATCCAATTATCCTGTCTTTGGAAAGTCCCTACACATCCGTTATAGATTGGATATGCTACCCAATAAGCCATTCGCAAATCTGAATCATAAAGCAAAGAATAATTTCTGGCTGTAGGCTTATCGGGCATATAATGATTAAGATAATGAACATTCGCCTTATCCATCATAGTCTTCGTAATGACTGGCGTTTCTCTCCACTTAGCATAACCGGTCGCTTCATCAGGAACGATTGGCGAACCTCCCCCCTTCACTGTAACAGCAAAGACATATTTTTTTCCGCTATCCAGCGACTTAATAGTATTAGGCAATGCAAATTTATGCGTTTTACCGCCTAGTCTCAGTGTTATTTCAATGCCGGAAGTTGTGGCAACCGGTAACAGTATAGCTTCCGCTGCATTTCCTGCACGACGCATAGCTATTGTACCGACAGAAGCTTCATCTACAGTCAGCTGCCCATTGGTCAGATTAAAATCAGCCTTTGTTTTCACACCCGATATGGAGGCAGTGAGTCCCGAGAAGTCCGTACCATCCGAGCTGCTGATGTTCATCACCAAACTCGACAATTTATGATAGAATTGGAGATTACCCGTAGGAGAATCAGCCGTACGTCCCGTCAAGTTGTCTGCATAAAGTAAGTCAATGTTCTCCGGCTTGGCCTGATTAGTCACGTCTACCTTATATATATAGGAATTTATTGTACTTTGATAGGGATAATAAGCAATAAAATCCACAGCACTCCCGTCTGTCGGATATTCTAACGTTCCACTAGCAGGGCGAAAATAGCCATCATTCTTGGCAGTTACAAAAGAGATATTGTCAGCTCCATTCACTATCGCATCGGGATTCAAATCCATACTTTCCTTTTTCATATAAATACCGATATGATCTCCCGCTGCCCATGAAGAACCTCCAGCACGGGTTAATGCTTCATCTTCCACCACCGAGAAGAAACGTACCTGTTGCGATTTCACGCTTTCCGCCTGTGGCAAACTTTCTTTCTCACAAGAGCCTAAAACCATTAGTAGCACTAAGCCCCACAAAACATTACTCTTTTTCATCTGTCTTTATTTAAGTTATCTTTATTCAAACTTAACCCAAAAGGGAAAACGCCATATTACATTAAGATTACAACTACGGAGCATATACGCCTTATTTATCCGTTATTTCCCTCTTTTCTAAGCTCCTGTCCAAATGCAGAAGAATCGAAAACAAATATAACAAACACTAACGAAAGAAACAACATAAAAAGCAAAAAAATCACATAAATATAAGAATTGATAGAAACCACTCATTATATAACAGTAAGATCCACATCAGATTCATCGGCTATCATCCTATCGGGAGAACTTAAAGTGGGCAGATCAGCAACGTTTATAAATCATTGCATATTTATGACGAGACTTCTCAGCCAGGTTAGGTATCGAACTAAAGTTAATGGTTAGCAGCAATGTATATTAATGTAAATCTCAGCAGCCTTCACCTTTTCGCTACAACGCCCTACCCATAGGCTATAACGGGTGAAGGGCAACTCTTTCACCCACTTCTTCAATGTTCCGCCCATGCTTCCTCTTAACAATATGGATATAACACGATTATATTTTACAGATACTTGCCCTTCCTCTTCGCATTTTATATTTATCACAGCTATGATAAGTACTTATCATAATAATGACACTTACTTATCACATACATGATGAAATATTATCATATATGTGATAAGTAAAAGATACGGGTAGCGAATACAAAGCTTGCCCAAGAGACAAACAAAACTTAGCTAATAAAAGTAGATAAAATGCTTTTAATAATTTCAAAAGAAAGAGAACGCAGCAATTTGCAACAGGAACCGTTGAAAAGTAGGTGAAGATACCCCCCTTCACCCGCTAACACCGATAAATAAAGCGTTGCAGCGAAAAGGTGAAGGGGAAAACAAACTTGCAATATCGTCCTGACTTTATCAATACGCCAATCACTGCCGGGTCACTCTGTTTTCCATGTTCATCATCAGTACACTAAATTCAATGGTGGTCTGTCAGCCATTATAATAACACAATCCAAATCGCCAAACAAATGTACGTTAGAACTAACAGCAATACGGATTTTGTTTTTTGAGTGGAAAAGTGGTAAAGTCTGGGAAAAAATCGTAGCTTTGCAATAACTAAATAAACAGATAGATATGGAACAGCAGGACAGATATATACGGTTTGACTGGGCGGTGAAGCGCCTTCTCCGTCAAAAAGCGAATTTCGACGTACTCGAGGGATTCTTAACGGTCCTTTTGGGTGAAGAAGTGAAAATCATTGAACTGCTGGAAAGCGAAAGTAATCAGCAAAGCGTAGATGACAAGTTCAATCGCGTGGATATCAAAGCCAAAAACAGCAAAGGCGAAATCATCATAGTAGAGATTCAAAATACGCGTGAGTTGTATTACTTGGAACGTATCCTTTACGGTGTCGCCAAAGCAATCACAGAACACATTTCTCTTGGCGAACGCTACTACGAAGTGAAAAAGATTTATTCCATTAGCATTCTGTACTTCGACATCGGAAAAGGAAATGATTATTTATATCATGGACAGAATAGTTTCACCGGAGTACACACCGGAGATCGGCTTGAAGTAACAACAAAAGAAAAGGACGCTCTCGTCCATAAACTTCCTGCAGAGATTTTCCCAGAGTACTTCCTTATCCGCGTAAACGAGTTCAATAAAGTAGCAGTCACTCCTTTAGAGGAATGGATTGAGTACCTAAAAACCGGCTGTATCCGTTCAGACACCCAAGCTCCCGGTTTGGCGGAAGCTCGCAAAAAGCTGATTTATTATAATATGTCTCCTGCAGAACGCCATGCTTATGACGAACACCTGAGTGCCATCATGATACAAAATGACGTGTTGGATGGAGCTAAATTGGAAGGGCGCATGGAAGGAAAAATGGAAGGGTGTATAGAAATAGCCCGAAATCTGAAATCAATGGGATTGGACACAGAGACAATCCAAAAAGCGACAGGATTATTACCGGAAGAAATTCAGAAGTTATAAATGACCTCTAAGCATATAATTAAAGTAAGACTGTCTTCTTTTTACCTATTAGAAGACAGTCTCTTTTTATATCTAAGAAAAGTGAAATTATTCATTCTTCATTTAAATAATCTCTATCCCCTTCTCCTTGCAAAGTTTCAAACCAAGATCTTTCAGTCTGAATTTCTGAATCTTGCCACTGCCCGTCATCGGGAACTCATCCACAAAGAAGATATATTTGGGGATTTTATAACGAGAGATTTTATTTCTGCAGAAGTCACGCACATCTTCTTCCTGCATTGTCACACCTTCTTTCAGAATGATAAATGCACCGACAGCCTCTCCGTATTTCTTTGACGGAACACCGGCTACCTGCACATCTTTCACTCCATCAAGTTTATAAAGAAACTCTTCGATTTCACGTGGATAAATGTTCTCTCCACCACGAATAATCATATCCTTGATACGCCCGGTAATCCGATAATTTCCATCTTCATCCTTAATGCCCAAGTCGCCCGAATGAAGGAAATTATTCTCATCAATGACTTCCGCCGTAGCTTCCGGATTTTTATAATATCCCTTCATGGTGTTATATCCACGATTACACATCTCCCCCTGTACACCAACCGGACATTCCTCACCCGTCTCCGGATCAATCACCTTCACTTCCGTAAACTCAAAATCACGCCCTACCGTATTACAGCGCACATCAAATGAATCATCTATACGGGTAGCCGTCATACCGGGAGCCGCTTCCGTCAATCCATATACACTGGTCACCTTCATATACATCTTTTCTTCTACCTGCTTCATCAATTCGACAGGACACAACGAACCCGCCATAATACCGGTACGAAGACAGGACATATCAAAGAGGTCAAACATCGGGTGATGTAGTTCGGCAATAAACATAGTAGGTACTCCATAAAGAGCCGTACAGCGTTCCTTGTGAATGGAAGCCAGTACAACCAACGGATCGAAACGCTCCACCATTACTTGCGTACAACCATGAGTCAGACAGTTCATGGTAGCCAGCACAACTCCGAAACAATGGAACAACGGCACACAACAACAAAGCTTGTCATTTGCCGTGAACTTCATGTGTTCACCGGTCAGGAATCCGTTATTTGCAATATTATAATGTGTCAACATCACTCCTTTCGGGAATCCGGTAGTACCTGACGTATATTGCATATTGACCACATCGTGGCAGTCAACCTTGCTTTTGAGCTCATTCAAACGGTCATCTTCCACATTCTCTCCCAACAAAAGAATCTCCGCCGTATTATACATTCCGCGATGTTTCTCCTGACCGACATATACTACATTCTTCATATACGGAAAGCGCTCGCTCTTCAGATGACCACGTTCGCAAGTCTTCAATTCCGGAAGCATGGTATAAGTCATCTGTACGAAGTCGCTATCCTTCTCGCCATTTACAATACAAAGGGTATGCATATCCGAGTTCTGGCAAAGATATTCCAACTCGGATTGCTTATAGTTCGTATTTACGGTAACATATACCGCACCGATTTTGGCACAAGCATAAAGCAACGTCAGCCAATCCGGAACATTAGCCGCCCAAATGCCGACATGGGTTCCCCGTTCCACGCCGATAGAAATAAGTCCTTTCGCCATATCATCCACACGGTGATTGAACTGGCTCCAGGTGAAACGGAGATTGCGGTCGGAATATACGATATATTCCTTATCAGGGGTCTCTTCAGCCCAGTGTTCCAGCCACTGGCCCAAAGTACGATCAAATAATTGCATGTAGTTAGTGATTAATTGATTAGTAATTAATGATTAACCGTATTTCGCTAAATCGGAGTGTAAATCACTGCCAGAATCTTAGCGGCCTGCCCCTCGTAAGCATGCACATGATGAGGAACAATGGAATCGTAATAAATGCTATCTCCCTCTTCCAGCAGATAGGTATTTTTACCATAACTGATTTCCATGATACCTTCCATCACCATAATAAACTCCTCTCCCTCATGAGAAGACAGCACAAAGTCGGTATCCTCAGTCGGCATTACATCGATAATAAACGGCTCCATGTGGCGATCCGCTTTCGACTTCGACAGAGAATGATATTCCATGTGCTTGCGGGAATGAATCGCATTATTAGAGAAACTAATCGCATCTTTAGCTTCTTTCTTACGGCATACCACCGGACCGACTTCATCTTGGTCGTCAAGGAAAGTACCCAAACGCACTCCCAGCACGCGCGCAATCTTAATTAGCGGTGCAAGAGAAGGGATATCGATATTATTCTCGATACGTTCAATCTGTTCAATGGCCAGACCGGAACGTTGCGCCAGTTCTTCTATGGTTATTGTTTTATCTTCTCGCAGAGCTTTAATTTTTTCGCCGACAATTTTACTTGTATCCATATTGAAAGCATTTTAGTTATCAAAGGTGATAATTTATAATAATTAAACTGCAAAAATAGCAAATTCTTTAGATGGACACAATTATAAGTGAGAAAATATGCTCATCAGCCCAAAAGAAGAAATAAAAAAGCCGTTCCCCCTAACAAGGGAACGGCTTTTCAATCTTTTCGCAGCAAGTAAATTACTTACGCAAACCAAGTTCTTTAACGATTGCACGATATCTTTCGATATCTTTTGCTTTCAGGTAGTCAAGCAAACGACGACGTTTACCTACCAACATTGTCAAAGCTCTCTCTGTACTATAATCTTTTCTGTTGAGCTTCATGTGCTCAGTCAGATGAG
>ENA-UOIV01000024-UOIV01000024.1-human-gut-metagenome-genome-assembly--contig:-C59-NODE-24-length-197677-cov-69.197655_pt1 | contig 197677 bp, 190 predicted proteins | sample MGYA00242333_ERZ723880 | MGnify/ENA metagenome assembly ERZ723880 | reverse complement strand
TTTGGCCCGATCAATCCATATAGCTGCCCCTTTTCTATTTTTAGATGAAAGCGGTCAACCGCCTTAAGCCCGCCAAAAGAAACACTCAAATTTTCTGCTACAAGCAATGCCAAATCAAATATCCTCCTTTACAACCGCCTTTTCTTTTCCTCTTTTCCTATATAACACCTTTTTAAAAAGCCGCGCCTTAAAATTTTGAAACGGCCCATTGGCTTTTAAAAGCATAATCCCTATCAGCGCAATAGAATACACCAGCATACGATATTCGTCTGCACCTCTGAACAGTTCCGGCAGCACAGTAATAAATGCCGCTGCTATTACGGAGCCCCTGATGCTGTACATCCCACCTAAAACAACCATAACCAGAATTTCAACCGATTTATTATAATCAAAAACGGACGCCTGCAAAATACTGATATTGTGTCCGTACAGCACACCTGCAATTCCTGCAAAAAATGCCGCCGAAGCAAACACGCACAATCTGTAGCGAGTTACATAAATCCCCATGCAGGACGCCGCAATCCGGCTGTCCCGGATGGAAGCAATTGCTCTGCCATACCGCGAATCCATTACATTGCCGAGAACAATAACCGTTAGAAGCACCAGTATAAAAGCTACAGGGTAGCTGGCATCCTGCGGCGTACCCTTTAAACCGGACGGGCCGCCTGTAATATCCAGGTTCATCGCCACAGAGCAGATAATCTGCCCAAAGGCAAGCGTTACAATCGCCAAATAATCACCCTTAAGCCTTAAAACCGGAATTGCAATCAAAAAACCAAAAACGGCCGCAAGTATTCCGCCAACCAAAAGGGCAAGTGAAAAACGGACTGCCGCAGGCAAAGCATCCTGTAAAAAAACGGAAAACAAACATCCCGCATATGCCCCCACCGCCATAAAGCCTGCATGCCCAAGGGAAAGCTCTCCTAAAAAGCCCACAATCAAGTTTAAGGAAACTGCTAAAATCATGTTGATTGCAATTGGTACAAGCAGGCCTTTTATCTGCCTTGAAAGTATACCAAGCTGGTCCATAAAAAAAACAGCAGCAAACGCGGTAATTAAAATTGCACAAGTCATCCACTTGCTTTGCGCTGCTGTTTGAAACGGATCTCTTTTCAATCTACCCGCCTACACTTTCTCCGTAATCTTTTTACCAAATAAGCCTGTAGGCTTGATCACAAGCACAACCACCAGCACTCCAAATACAATGGCGTCGGCAAACTGGCTTAAATTCAGTATTTTTGCAAAGCTCTCTATCAATCCAAGAAGTATACCGCCCACAAATGCGCCCGGCACGCTTCCTATCCCGCCAAAAACGGCCGCTACAAAAGCTTTTATCCCTGGCATAGCACCCGTATACGGACCTATATAGTCGTAAGAAAGCCCATAAAACAGGCCCGCTACCGCGGCAAGTGCAGAGCCAATTGCAAAGGTTAAAGCAATGATTTTATCCACATTTATGCCCATCAGCCGGGCGGCATCCTTGTCTTCCGCTACCGCTGCCATCGCCCTGCCTGCTTTTGTTCTGTTTATAAATAAAAAAAGGACAGCCATCAGCACAAGCGTCACCGCAAGCGTCACAACGGAAGCGCCCTGTATGACCAGGTTCTCTGTTATACGGATTGGCGCAAGATTCAAGATATTGGGAAATGGCATCCGCCCTGTTCCAAAAACAAGCAGCGCCAGGCTTTGTAAAAAATAACCCACACCTATAGCAGTGATTAAAACCGCAAGAGGCGATGCATTTCTTAGCGGTTTATACGCAATCTTTTCTATGATAATCCCCAAACCCACGCAGACAAGGATTGCGAATAAAATAGAAACAGCAGGCGGCATCGCCATATTGGATGCTACAATCACTGTAAAAGCCCCTACCATAATAATATCTCCGTGCGCAAAATTCAGCATTTTTGCTATGCCGTAAACCATTGTGTAGCCAAGTGCAATCAGCGCATAAATACTGCCAAGGCTTAGGCCGGTAATAAAGCTGGATAAAAATTCCATTGTTTCCTCCGTCTGTTTTTGTGGGATGTGTTTTTACATGTACCTTAAACGATGGTATCTAAAATAAAAAAGAGCACAGACTACTGTGCTCCGCCTGTTGGTCACGACACGGCAGTTAACTTGCAAAAACATATTTTCCTTTTTTTATGGTAACCGCTCTTGCTTCCTTTGAAGGCTCGCCGTCCGCCGTCCAGGTCATGGCGCCGGTCAGCCCGTCCACCTGAATTTCGGTCATTGCCTCTGTAAGCTTTTTACCAAGTGCGCGAATCCCGATCGATACATCCTGGATGTCGGCCTTTTCCATAGCCTCTTTAATTGTATACACGGCATCATAACCGTCTGCCGCAAACTGGTCGGGTGTTGTCCCGTAAGCGTTTTGATAAGTCGCAACAAAGGCTTTTGTCTGCACATCGTCGGCATCTGCACTAAACGGTGTTAAAAACATAACTCCCTCCGCCGCTTCCGCATTGTCTGTGCCAAGTTTTTCAAAAATTCCATCCAGCCCGTCACAACCGAAAAACGGGATCTCTATCCCTGCTTTTTGCGCCTGTATCAGGACAGATGCTGCCTCCTGTGCGTAAACAGGAAGAAAGATCAAATCCGCTCCGGCGCTTTTTGCTTTTTGCAGCTGTATATGAAAATCTGTGTTGGTCTGCTCTGTAAAAGCCTGCTCTGTAACAATTTCAAGTCCGTGCATACTCGCCTGTTCCCGAAAGCTTTCGGTAATTCCCACGGAATAATCGTTTGATTGATCGTAAATAACCGCTATTTTTTCCGCGTCAAGATTTTCAGCAATATAATCTGCGGATGCCTTTCCCTGCTGCGGGTCTGTAAAGCAAATCCGAAAGCAATTATCATACTGCACACATTCCTTTTGGGAGCCGGAGGGTGTGATCATAAAAATTCCGTCTTTTTGTGTTTCTCCAGCCACCGCAATACAAGCACCGCTTGTCACCGCTCCTAAAGAAACCGCCATACCTGCGTCTATCAGACGGTTGTAAGCATTAACCGCTTTGGCTGGGTCTGCTTCATCATCTTCAAATTTCAGCGCAAAGGCAATACCGTTGACGCCACCGGAGGCGTTGATTTGATCCACCGCAATTTGCGCCCCCTGTTTTACAGACACACCATATGTCGCATAATCACCTGTAAGCGGGCCGATCCCTCCAAGGACCAATGTGTTTCCCTGATCTTGCGCAGTGGCGCAGGCTGCCATACAAAGCACGGCCAAAAACAGTATTTCCACAAGCAACACCGACAGCTTTTTCATAACAATACCTCCGTTCAAACGGTGTATGCGGCGTTATTATTGTATATGGTTTTCCTAAAAATATGCAGCACCTGCACCGGCGGCAGTGTGTCTACCGGGTGCGTTGCAGAACCAGGTTTAGATTAGATAATAAATTCATACAAAATTATCTGGTTCATAATTTTTTTAGAGATTTATATTGACAGAAAAAGTCAATATAAATTATTTTAATTATAGTGGATTTTTAAAATTAGTTCATTAAAAGAATCATTTTTTAAATTAACTTTATTTTCGAAAAATAGTTTGCAGACGGTTATCATGCAGATATATATTTTTAATAAAATTTATATTTTATTTGTTTTTTATTAGACAAGGAGTGCAATCCGTTGTAAAAAGCCAAAGACTTTCAAAAAATTCAGTTTTATAAAATAATTAGTTATATAATTTATTATGGATTTGTTAATAAAATTGGTTTCCGTTAGAAGTTGTAAAAAATTAACAAAGGTTTCAACAACACTTTTGCAAGTGCTGTCAAAATAAAAAAGAGACTTTACTTGAGATTTTTATTTTATTTAGAAAGGAGGGATTCTTTATAAAAGTGGAGTTTTTTAAAAAAGCCGTTTCTGCGATGTTAGCAGTTATTATGATATTTTTCTGTGTACCAAGCGCGTTTGCAATAACTGTTAAGGACGCTTATGAATACGGCGCAGTTTTAGTCTCCCTGCATTCAGGTTCTGAGTCTGTGATCAATGGATTACTTGTGGATTTTGATGTAGAATCAGTAAGCTACATTACGCCCGGGTCTACCACTCAGAATGTTTATCATGTGAGATTTACGGAGAAAACAAAAGAAATCGTATGGGAAGCCATAGCGGTTCTTAAAAACAGCCCGTATGTCAAATATGCTGAACCAAATTACTATGGGGAATATCTGCCGGTTGACGAACCTGTAACGGAACCCGCTACAAAGCCAGCCACAGATGCTACCGAGCCGGTGACAGAAGTTCCCGAACCAATTACTGATATGGTAAAGGGAGATGTTAATGGTGACGGGATCTTGTCAATGTTGGATGCCTTAGCTATTCAATCATTTCTTGCAAAGCTATGTGACTTAAATGAACAGCAGTTGTTAGCAGCAGATACAGATGGTAATGATTTAATATCTATCGATGATGCTACAATGGTTCAAAAAAGACTTGCCGGTTTTGCTATTGAATTTGGAAGCGATTAAATGTAGCTAAACAATAATAAACTCTTTATAAACATCGTAGTGTTGTTGAAACATTTTACCAATAACTAACGGAAAATTATTATGGACTTTTTTGAAAAGTCATGACCATCCAAAGGGGTGGCATGAACAGGGCCTAGAAGGCCTTAAAACAAGCCAGCGTCTAAATGACGCTGGTACCACGGAAGGCTACATATACCGTTCCGTCTCCCAGGTCAATATGTAAAGCCGAAAAATCAATCTGGGTAGAGACCTCTGTCAATTCTATAAAATTAAAAAGCCTTACATCCCGATAGCGGTTTGATTCGGCCATCATACGAAAAAATTCCGCAGAAGGTCCATCTGCGCATATCTTCTTCCGGTTTTGCTGATAAAAGGCGGGTGCCGCTTCCGCGATGGCAACCTAGGCGCGTTCTTCCTTTGCGGGCACAATACCTGCCAAATCCAAATAGGCCAATTCTGAAAGCACAAGATTATCCACTTCACAAAATGGCCGCTCTGTGAAAGTAAGATCGCCGCGCCATTTTAAATAGCTCAAGATATTTCCCAAAGCATTGTCTCCTTTCTTTTGTTCTTTCATACTTTCAGTATACCGGCGCCCTGTTATCAAAAGAATTGAGAAATGTTTGTAAGATATTAAAAGCTAACAGAAAAACAGACTGGACAGCAGGGAGACTCCCTTTGGTCCAGTCTGTTTCCTTATACAACAAAAAACAGCGTTCTATAAAACGCTGTTTTTTACATAAGTATAATATTGTATCTTACTATTACATTTTAAGGCAGCTTCTTTTAACTGAGAAACCGCACTGTGTTTTGACACAGTGCGGTTTTTGATAGAATAACAAGTAAAATAAGAGCAGTTTGCAGCTTTTAATACATGCCCATATCCGGAGATGCAGGAGCTGCAGGGGCCGCGGGTTCTTTAATATCTGTTACAAGCGACTCTGTCGTAAGAACCATAGCCGCAACAGACGCCGCGTTTTGCAAAGCGCTGCGCGTAACCTTTGTGGGATCCACGATTCCTGCAGAGATCATATCTGTATATTCCTGCGTAAGCGCGTTAAAGCCATAACCGACTTTATTTTCCGCCTTTACCTTTTCAGCAATCACAGAGCCTTCCAGCCCAGCGTTGGCAGCGATCTGGCGCAGCGGCTCCTCCAAGGCCTTAAGCACGATTGCCATGCCGGTCTTTTCGTCGCCTTCTGCATTTTTAACTGCCTGCTCTACAACTGGGATCGCGTTCATCAGCGCAATACCGCCACCTGCTACAATCCCCTCTTCTACAGCTGCTTTGGTTGCTGCCAGAGCATCTTCAATTCTCAGCTTCTTTTCTTTCATTTCAACTTCCGTTGCAGCGCCCACTTTAATGACTGCTACACCGCCGGCAAGCTTTGCAAGACGCTCCTGCAGCTTTTCCCTGTCAAAATCAGAAGTTGTGTTTTCAATTTGCGTGCGGATCTGGTTAACCCTGCTTTTGATTTCGCCGGAATCGCCTGCACCGTCAACAATAATTGTATTCTCTTTGTCAACCTTTACCTGTCTTGCACGGCCAAGCTGATCCATCGTCGTATCTTTCAGTTCCAAACCAACATCTGCAGAAATAACCTGGCCGCCTGTAAGGATGGCAATATCCTGCAGCATTTCCTTTCTTCTGTCGCCAAAACCCGGTGCCTTGACAGCAACACAGGTAAAGGTGCCTCTTAATTTATTCAGCACCAATGTGGTAAGCGCTTCGCCTTCCACATCCTCTGCAATAATCAAAAGCTTCTTACCAGCCTGCACAATTTGCTCCAAAATCGGCAGGACTTCCTGAATATTAGAAATTTTCTTGTCTGTAATCAAAATATAAGGATCGTCCAAATCTGCAACCATTTTGTCGGTATCTGTTACCATATATGGCGCAATATAACCACGGTCGAACATCATTCCTTCTACAACCTCAGAATAGGTTTCTGCTGTTTTGGACTCCTCAACCGTAATAACGCCGTCGCTGCTCACCTTTTCCATTGCTTCTGCAATCAAATCCCCGATGTATTCATCGCCGGAAGAAATAGCCGCTACCCTTGCGATATCTTTAGAACCATTTATTTGCTGAGAGTTCTTATTAATAGCTTCTACTGTTTTTTCAACTGCGCTTTGAATCCCCTTTTTCAAAACCATGGGGTTTGCACCAGCCGTCACATTTTTCATTCCCTCACGAATCAAGGCCTGTGCCAAAAGCGTCGCGGTTGTTGTACCGTCGCCGGCTACATCGTTGGTTTTTATAGAAACTTCCTTAACAAGCTGTGCGCCCATGTTTTCAAAAGGATCTTCCAGTTCTATTTCCTTGGCAATGGTTACGCCGTCGTTCGTGATCAGCGGCGCGCCAAATTTTTTGTCCAGAACAACATTTCTGCCCTTAGGCCCAAGTGTAATTTTCACTGTATCCGCCAACTGGTCAATGCCGCTCATAAGTGCTTTTCTTGCTTCTTCACCATATGCAATTTGTTTCGCCATGATAAATTCCTCCTATATACGTATACAATTTTTAAAGATATCATTCAACAATTGCCAGAATGTCCGCTTGACGTACAATGGTATACTCTTCGCCGTCGAGCTTAACCTCTGTGCCGGAATATTTACTTGTAATGACCTTATCGCCAATCTTCACGTGCATGGTGATATCCTTACCATCCACAACACCACCGGGCCCCACTGCAATAATTGTGGCAAACTGGGGCTTTTCCTGTGCCGAACCCGCAAGCACAATCCCACTTTTCGTGGTTTCTTCAGCTTCCTCCATTTTTAATACAACTCTGTCAAGAAGCGGTTTAATTGTCATATAAATTGCCTCCTTAAGCAAATAATTGAAAAGTATTTAGCACTCTTGCTTCTTGAGTGCTAAATATATACTAACCCTTTCCTGCAAAAAAATCAAGTAAAATTTTCCTTCTTCATAAATTATTTACATATTCAATAAGTCTATGTGAAAAACGGTACAAAATATACCTTTTTCTTACAAAGCAAAAAATAAGCGCTTTGTTTTTCTAAAGCCAAAAAGGCAAAAGAAGAAAGCGCACAAGAAATTTTATATGCGCCTTATCTATTTAATTTTTAAAATACATATATACCTGACATTTGATCATACCGTTATAAAGCTTCCTACGCTTATCGGCCTTGCGCCCAAAAAAGTGCTCAAACAATTCGTCCGGGCTGATCACCGTATAGCTCCAGCCCGGCTTTTTTTCAAAACGAGCACCCATTATACCGTATAACTTCCGCGCCTGCTTTACATCAAGAAGCCTTTCACCATACGGCGGGTTGCAAATTACGCTGGCGCGCGGCATTGTTTCATAAAAATTACAAATATCCCTTTTTTGAAATATAATTGCATCCGCAACGCCGGCTTTCCCGGCATTTTCTTTTGCAAGCTGCAGCGCCTGTTGGTCTATATCATACCCCAGCCCTTCAAAAGCGCTGTCCCTTTTAATTGCATCCCACGCCGCTTCTTTTTCCCTTTTCCAAATAATTTGCGGCATATTTTCCCATTCCTGCGCTGTAAAACGTCTGTGCAGACCCGGCGCAATATTTCTTGCTTTCATGGCAGCTTCTATTAAAATTGTGCCTGAACCACACATAGGGTCGATCACAGTATGATTTGCACGCACTTTTGACAAATCCGCCATGGCCGCTGCCAGGGTTTCCTTCAGCGGCGCCGGCCCGGCGTTTTGCCGGTACCCCCGCTTATACAACCCAGTGCCGCTTGTGTCGATCATCATACTGACCATATCCTTCAAAATCAAAAACTGTATTTGATAAAGATGCCCCGTTTCTTCAAACCATTCTATCCGGTACTTGCTTTTGAGTCGTTCTACCACCGCTTTTTTGATAATTGACTGGCAATCCGGAACACTCATAAGTTTGGAAGAAAGGGCTTTTCCCTTCACAGGGAACCGATCCTTTTTCCCAATAAAATTCTCCCAGGGTAATGTCTTTATCTGTTCAAAAAGGCTGTCAAACGTATCAGCCCGAAAAGTGCCCATGAAAATTTGTACACGTTCTGCAAAGCGCGAGCATAAGTTTATTCTTGCCAGCATTGTAAAATCTCCGTCACATAGTACCCTTCCGTTTTCCGGACGTACGTTTTGGGCATTCATTCTTCTAAGCTCTTCTGCAACTAGGCCTTCCATACCGAGCAGACAGGGGCAAACCAGTTTAAATTGTTCCATAATCATTTCCTTTACTTAATGCACGATGCTTATTACTATAGCACCGTACAAAATATTTGTCGAGTCTTTTTTTCTTTTTATCAAAAGTAAAAAGCGGAGCGCTGGAAGCGCTCCGCCAAATACGTATATATTAATCATTTGTAGGCTGCAGCAATCCGTAAGCGCCGTCGTCGCGGCAATAGACAACGTTGATTTCCTGCGTGTCTGCGTTTCTAAACATAAAAAACTTATGATTCACCATATTCATACGCAGAATTGCCTCGTCGACCAGCATAGGTTTGACAGGAATATTTTTCACCCTGCAAACTTCATAGCTTGTTTCTTCGTCAATATCGTCCAGCTCCGGCGTCTGTGCAATATATTCGTCGAACACCCCGGAACGCAATTTTTTTTCAAGCTTTGCCTTATTTTTCCGAATTTGCCTTCCCAAGACATCTACGACCTTGTCCAGCGCATCGTTCATTTCGGGCGCAGTGTTTTCCGCACGGTAAATCATCCCGTTGTCGTTTATGGTTATTTCAACCGTCTGCCTGTTTTTTTCAAGCGTTACCGTAACGTTTGCCAACGCGTCTTCGCCAAAAATGCGCTCAAATTTTTTTAGTTTTTTTTCAACACGCTCCTTAAAATTATCCCGCAAATTTACCTTCCTGGCTGTATAGGTAGTGGTCATAGCTTCGTCCTCCTTTTCAGTTACATAAAATAAGGAAAAGCTTTCCTTATTTCTTTTTTAGTATAGCATATATTTTATAAAAATGGAACACAATTTTGTAACTTATTTATTAAAATTTACAGCTTTTAGAAAAAATACATATTTTCATAGCACAAGCTTTATAAAAGTCATGACCACCCCTAAAAGGGGTGGTCATGACTAAATCAAATATTAATGCCCGTCAAGCGCATTTTCAGTTTGGAGAACGGTAAATATGCACGATTATACATAAGCTAACAGTCTAAGCATACAGCCTGTATATATCATCACGCTATTTTTTAATTTGGCTTTCGTGCGGAGCGAAAAAGTCTATTCTCGGCTCTAAAAACTTCATTTCATGATTATCCGCATTGTCAAAGAAGAAATATATCTCCTCGAATATATTGTCCCAGTTCCACACGCTTTCCGGCACACGCAGATATTTCCTTATCATCTCACAGCCCGCCGGCGCTATCGGATGATAAAGCGTAGTCAGCACACGTATTTCATGGAAAGTATCGATAAGCAGCCGGCCCATAGCTTCCGCGTCGTCCTTAGCCTCGCGGCTTATTGCCGACCAGCGCTTATTGCAGTCGCGTACAAAAAGGTCAAGCTCTTCTATAACAGCATTAAACTCATATTTATACATGCACTCTTCGTATTTTAGTATAAGTTTATCGCACTTTTCCTTTACCTCTGCGCTTACCTCGCCGTGCGGCAATATTCCGCCAAAATACTTCTGCAGCGAGTAAAAGCCGGAGCGCACAAGTCTGTTAAATACATTTGTAAGCAGACTTCCCTCTTTAAGCGCGGGGTCAAATTTGTCCTGCGGCTTTGCATCCTCCGGCGCAAACGCGCGCGGACTGAAGCTTACGCTTTTAGTGGAAAGTGCCATTCCCAAAAAGTGCATGCGCATCTGCTCAGGCGTATAATAGTCCAGCAATCTGTCAGCCATAGGCGGCTTTATTTTGCCGCTGCTGCTGGCCTTGTTTCCCATAAAGAAAACATGCCGGTTTGGTATTATATTCGGCAGACGCAACCCTTTTTCCATCTGCTTTGACGCCGCCATGAACATTGCCGTTTCGGCTATACCGTAAAAATATATATTATCCTCACCTATAAATTGATATATTTCCGCGCCGTCATCCGTCCACCACTTAAGCCATTCGTCATCATCGCAGCCGCGCATCTTAAGCGCCGCTTTTGTAAATGATATCGGCGCCCACAGAGACTCCGGCCACACCCAGAAAGTGCGCCCATTTACGCCGTCCTTTTCCGGCACTGCTATGCCCCAGCCGCCGTTGCCGGATATTCTAAAGGGCACAATGGTCTTGCCGGTACGATAGCGTATGTCGTTTTTATTGAGTATTTCACACGCTTTCTCTCGGTCGGCCAGACACGAAAAAGTCAGTGTGACCGACGGCTTCTTTTCGTCGTCTGTTACCGTATATTCCGGCATATCTGAAAGAGTCTGCGCCTGTGGCATAAACTCACGTTTTACATATATAGTCGGGTCGCGGTAAAACTCGTCCGTCACCCTTATAAGGTTTTCCCTTACGTTGTCTCTTTTGCGCAGCTCGTCCTGACGTTTTATGAGAGCATCGCGATATTTTTCCATATCAATGTACCAGTTCTGCGTGGGTTTTAGCACCGGACGTTTTCCCGTAAGAGTGCTTATGGGGTTTATGAGGCCCTGCTCCATATACTGATGCCCAAGCGCGCATTCGTTGGCGTACGCCGCCTCCGACTTGCAGCCGCTTATAGGGCAGCGCCCCACTACCTGCCGGCCGTTTAAAAAGGCGCCGGCCTCTTCATCATAGAACTGATACGCATTGTCAAGTTTAAGCGCACCGGAAGTATAAAATTTTTCAAAAATATCGCAGGAAACCTTTTTGTGTATCTCGCCCGCCTCGCCGAACGCCGACGCTGCAAACAAATCAAGGCTTATATAAAATTTCTCCAGCGTCGACTTCTGCTTTTCATGATTGGATTTTATATATTCAAGAATATCAGTATATCCGCCGTTTTCTTTCTGCTTTTCAAACCCCTCTTCAATAGTGGAGCCATAACAGTCGGTGCCGGAAATAAAAAGAACATTTTCGCTTCCTATCCTGTCGCGCAGAAATCTTGCCATCATGTCCGCCGGAATAAACACGCCGCCGACATGTCCGAAATGCAGCTCCTTATTCCCATAAGGCATGCCGGCCGTTACTATTGCCCTCTTCGGAAACGATGGGCGCTTCTCAATATTTATGTCGTTATTTTTACTGTCTGTCATATTTACACATTCCGGCCAATCCAGCCGATCTCCTTCCAACCTGCATTCATATAAGCAAAATTCCGCTTTTATCAAAGCATAGGCAAAAATTGCTATACCTATTTTACTTTATATAAAACCCCAAGTCAACATTATTAGCCGCTGTATTATCTAATTATAATTATAAAATATTTTTATTTTAAGTCTTTTAAATGTTATATTAATAGGATAAATAAATCATTCGCTTATTATATTTTACTTTAAATCTATTTTACGCAGAAAATAAGCTTAACCGGCTCGACCATGCGTCATTTTTGATTTATATTTTAATAAAAAATTGTGGTGCAAGTGTATGAATATAAGAGATGCAATATTAATCCTGACAAAATCGCAGCCCGAGCTGCGGCAAAGATTGGCCGAATATTTGGGCGTTGCGATGCATGATATAACGGATTGGGAAAGCGGAAAATCCGCCCCAAGCAAAGAAATATCACAGGCAATAGCTGAAAAATATAATATAGCATGAAATGAGCCTTCGTGGGAGCATTCCGATTTTTCCGGCGAAGTGGTTTTCTTTATACAACAAAAACCGACGCCTGACAGGCGTCGGTTAAAGCATTTATTTTTGCGGTTTACGTCTGCGCGGCGTATTTTCCCCTCTTTTTAACGCAGACATCTTTTCGTCACTGGATTGCTTAAAGCGCAGCATCATATCTTCAAAGCTGGCAGGCTCGCTTAATTTACTATGCCATTCAAAGTCGCCAGGGCCTTTAACAGGCGGCGCAGACGAAGCCGTACGCCTTCTTTCAGCAGTGCGCGGTTTTTCCATTGCTTTTTTTATAGACAAACTGATCTTTCCATCTTCGCCGATAGACAGGACCCGCACTTTGACCTCCTGCCCAATTTTTAAATGGTCACGAATCTGGCTTACATAAGTAGGCGCTACTTCAGAAATATGTACCATGCCGGTCAGACCGTCAGATAAATCTATAAAGGCGCCAAAATTTGTGATTCCTGTAACTTTTCCTTCTAAAATATTTCCGACTTCAAGCTGCATAAAAAAAACTTATCCTCCTTGGACGGTTGGGTCAGATACGGAAAAACCGTTTATTCGCCTGCTATATTTATAAAAATGCGCTCGTCTGGATTTGCATAATCAAACTCCTCCCGCGCAATTCGTTCAATATAAGAGGCATTGTCCTTTTCATCAGAGTTATAAACTTCTGCTATCTCTTCATTTTTAACCTCTTGAATAATAATATCATTTTCCAGCGCGGAAAGTTCCGCCTCTTTTTGATTAATCTGAATTTGTTGATTAACAAGCGTAACAACTGCATATATGGAAAAACCGGCCAAAGCCAGGTATAAAACAAAGCTTTTCTTTTTTTTCTTTTGCTTTCTCTGCTTTTTTGAATCTTCCAGGTTGACTTCCTGAATCACTTTTTTATTTGCAACATCAGACATATTTGTTCCCCTTTCCTTTTTTACAAGCGCGGGAAAAAATAAAAAACTTTTTTTTATTATACACCAAGGAAGAATTCAGTTGCAAGTTGTTTTTCTTCTTTTTTTCACGATTTTTATAAAAAATAATATTTTTTTTAAAAAACGTACGTTTACAGGCAAAAAAGCCACTCTTTAGCCGGCCGCACACCGCAATTGCGGCGTGCTTCAGCGCTTTTCCTCCGCTTGCAAACAAAAGAAACAAACGGCCTGTGAGCAAACCGATTGTAAAGCGGTAAGCCAAAAGGCCGCATAGATGTCCGGCTACCGTATATACGCGTACCTCCCCATTATTATAGGCCATGGCAAAAAAGAAAGCGCAAACAGCCGCTATAGACATAAAAAGAATATCCTGAATAAACGTATGCACAAATGAACACAGACCCATCGCCCTTAAAAAACGGAAAACATCATATACAACACCCAGCACAGCACCTGCCGCGACCGCCAGAAAAAAAATGAGCGTTTGATTGAGCTCCGGCAGTTCCACATATGCCACATCCTATCTGAATAGCTTTGTCAGCAAGCCGCCTGCAGGGCGGTTTTCTGTATAAATAAGCGATACAATATCGCCGTCTATAGAAACTTCTCCCGTTTCCAGACTAAGTTTATTGATATGCAGCGTACTGCCTTTGATATTGAGCTCTCCAAAATCTGTATAAATAACTACAGACTGCTCGTCAAAGCTTCCAACGTCTAAAACGCCCGAAAGCGAAAGAAAATTTCTGTTTTCCAATATCATACTGTGCGGCTTTTTTTGCTTTACTTTCTCTTCAGCCATATTGCACCTCCAAATAATCCCTGCTGTTAATTTTATGAGAGGGTGCTGGCATTTATACCGGAACTCAAGGGATTATTCTATACATTTGCGCGGCGTCTTCTTTTCTTATATGTTCGTTTACCGCAAGGACTTCCACTTTCATCGGCCGATTTCCTAGCTGAATTTCAATAATATCACCGGGTTTAACCGTATAAGAAGCCCGTTGCGGCCGCCCATTGACACACACCCGCTGCGCATCACACGCCTCGTTTGCAATCGTCCTACGCTTAATAATCCTTGCAACCTTTAAATATTTATCTAATCTCACAAACACAACTCCTGTCAAAAATTTTTTATATAAAAAGGCTGCCCTGGTGCGCACCAAGACAGCCCTTTACATTACAAAAAAGCAAAATTACTGATCCACAGCCTCTTTAAAAGCCTTTCCTGCCTTGAAAGCGGGAACCTTAGAAGCCGGAATTGTAATTTGTGTTTTCGTTCTGGGGTCACAGCCGGTTCTTTCATTTCTCTGGCGCTGTTCAAAAGTACCAAAACCAACAATCTGCACTTTTTCAGCCTTCGCTACACAATCTACAATTGTGTCCAGCACTGCTGTTACTGCCTTTTCAGCGTCTTTCTTTGAAAGTTCGCTTTTTTCTGCAACTGCTGCAATTAATTCTGTCTTGTTCATAAAAAAATCCTCCATGCCATTTGATATTATTTATTTTTGACACTCCTTAACTTCATCCCACAAAGAATCAAGTTGGTTCAGGGGTGCCTCTTTTACATCAATGCCGCGCTGTGCGGCCAGCTGCTCTAAAGCGGAAAAACGCTTTATAAACTTGTCACAAGCATTATATAGAGCTTTTTCCGCATCTGCGCCGACAAAACGCGAAACATTTACTACAGAAAAGAGCAAATCACCCAGTTCTTCCTCACAGGCGCAAGTATCCTCCTTTGCAAAAGCAGCCTTTAATTCGCCAAGCTCTTCTTCCACTTTTGCAAAAGCGCCATCTGCGCTTTTCCAGTCAAAGCCAATCTTCGCCGCTTTCTGCTGAATCTTTGCACTGCGCATAAGCGAAGGCAACGCTTTGGAAATACTCTCCATCGCCTGCCCCTGGGTCGACTGTGATTTTGTTTCCATTTTTATTTTGTCCCAATTGCTTAAAACCTTTTCAGGCGTATCTGCCTTTATGTCAGAAAAAACATGCGGATGCCTTATAATCAGCTTTTTACAAATCCCATCTGAAACGTCATTTATATTAAACGAACCTGCTTCAGCTTCAATCTGCGCATGAAAGACAACTTGTAAAAGCACATCGCCAAGCTCTTCTTTTAAAAGCTCGGTGTCTTCTTTGTCAATTGCCTCAACAACTTCGTATGTTTCTTCTATAAAGTTTTGCCTTATGGAACGGTGGGTCTGTTTTTTGTCCCAGGGACAGCCTTGCGGCGTTCTTAAAAGCTGCATAATACGGACTAAATCATCAAACGTATAATTTGCTTTTTGTGTAAACTCCAACGTGTGCTACACCCCCAAGTCAAAAAACAGCCATGTTAAGGATGTTTCGTAACATATTCTACCTTATTAAATGATGTTTTTCAAGTGTTTTTGCAATTTTCTTCCCTTTTGGGAGCATGTTAATATCGTCTTTTGTAATAGCGCGTAATAAAAAGAGTGCAATCGCATAGATAACCACCGCTAAAAGGATCGCCAAAATTGTCGCAATCTTCGTCGGTATCACCAAAACAATCAGATTATAGCTTAAAATCGCCGTAACTGCGCACAATAAAGCTGCAAGCAAAGGCTTAATAAAAACCGTGACAAAATTTGGTATAATTTTTGTCTCTTTGCAAAGAAAATATAGCCCCATTACCAGCACAAAAAGATATCCGACCAGAGAACCGACCGCTGCGCCCTGGATATTTACAGAAGGAATTCCTACCAGTGTATAATTTAAAATAATTTTAATTACCATACCAATAGTAAGAAGTTTAAGTGGAAGATCCACTCTTCCTACCGCTTGCAGCATACTGCAAACCGGCGTACTGGTAGCAATAAAAATAACCGATATGCCCATAATTTGCAGCACATTAGAAGCAATTTGAACCTCTGCGCTGTTATTGCCGTTGCCATAAACCAAATTTGTAATCGGCCAGGCAAGCACCGACATCCCAAAACCTGCCGGCAGCGTTACCAGCGTTGTCGTGCGCAATACCGTTTCAATACTTCTCCTGATCCGCTTCTTATTCCTTGCCGTCCATGCAGCAGTAATAGAAGGCAGCGCACTTGTACCAAACACCTGTGTAACGGCCGTGACTAGCATCATAAGCGTCAGGCTATAGCCATAGCTGCCAAATAAGAACGTCTGTATTTTAAAATCCCCGTCTGCATTCGGCAAAAAGTAGGACGGATCCACAAAATCAAAATAGGACTGCAGTAAGTCCGGCTGCGATTCCATAATATCCAAAATACGCAATTGCACCAGCGTCGAGTCAATTGTACCGGAAATACTCATAATAATTGCGCCCAAACCTATCGGAAACGCCGTTGTTATCAACTGCTTGGTAATAGATTTTGCCGGACGCGACGGCGGCGCATGTACAAGCTGTACTCGGCGTATGCCGTCGCCTTTGATCTTATGCCTTAAAAACAAATAAAGAAATCCACAAAATGCACCAATTGCAATGCCCAATATGGCAGCCGCTACTGTATAGCTCATTAATTGTGTATAAAATGCTTCTTCATTCGCAATGGCTTGCCCAAACAGCGTGCCGCTTGTCTGATATTCCTGCGTACCAAAATAAGACACAAGATAGGCCAGCGACAATCCCAACAGCAGCTTTCCAGACGCTTCAATAATTTCTGAAACCGCCGTAGGCACCATGTTGCGCAGACCTTCGTAATATCCGCGGTAAATCGCCATCAGGCATCCAAACAAAATCATTGGCGAAAGCATAAAGATAGCAAGCTTAGATTCAGATGACTCCACAAGATCTGCATAAAAATTGCCGCCAATCAGCATCAGTAAAAAACAGATCATCCCTGTACAGATAAAAATAGGGATTGATATCCTATGCAGCTTCCGGACATCTCTGTACCTTCCCTGCGCAACGCTTTCAGAAACCATACGCGAAATGGCAATAGGAAAACCTGCTGTCGCCAGCATAAACAAAGGGTTATACAGTTCATACGCTATATTAAAAATGCCGTTCCCAACGCCGTCTAAAACACGTGCCAGCAGGATTTTGTAAACCATCCCCATAATTTTTACAATAACCATACTGACGCCTAGCACCATGGCTCCCTGTAAAAACGACTGGCCGCCTGTTTTTGCTTTTTCCGCCACCGGAACACCACCTTTGACCGTCATAATGATAGGCGGGGTTTTCCCCGCCCAGCCGTATCTTTTACAAAATTATTACTGTGTGGATGTGTCCTCAGCAGTATTCTTTGGCTTTTGCCCTGCATTGGCGCTTTTTTCGTTTGCTTTTTTCTCCTTAGAGGGCTGGCCTGACTTTTTATCCTTTTGCAGTTTTGCCCCGCATTTATAGCAGATAAAAGCCTCTTTATCATTAACGCTCCCACAAGCCTTACAGCATTTTTTATTTTTTTCCGCCGCAAGCATTTCCCTGGTCATTTCAAGCTGCTGATACAACTCTGTCAGCTGCTCTATCTTCTTCTCCAGCAGTTTCGCGTCTGTTTCACCCGAGACGGTCGATTCATATACAAAGCTGCCCAGATCCCGCAGCTTTTCCTCAATTTCATGATGAATACCGCTTTCCGCATATTTAAGCTTTGATAAATCCACCAACTGTTCTGCCTTCTTGCCAACAACATTGACTGCAGATTTTGCATTCATCACCACATCGTCAAAAATCCCCATATTGTCTTCTCCTTTTCTTTCCAACCAGATTCTTGTTTTATTATAGCACTGCCAGCATTTGGATTCAATGAAAATATTGTTAACAGCTGTCAATAACTGTAGCTTCCGCCGCCAATAAATTCCCTGAGCAGGGAATCCTGTGGGATCAGTTGCAAATCCAGCTTTGCAAAAAAACAGATCTTTTCTAAAAGCTCCTGTGCTTTTCGGTGGTGGGGGCTGTCCCTTTCTATCGTTTTGAGCAATGGTACGGCAAGCCCACCGACCGCGCACGGCTCATAAAGATGAATTGTATTCAATGTAAAATCCGAATGCTTCTTATAAGGAGCAATGTTTCTTTTTTCCCCTTCGCACACAGACGGCCAAATATCAAAAGTGAACGCAGGCAGCGCCTTGCGGAACTGATAGTCGCGTACCATGCGTCTTAAAAAGCGGATATCCTGCGCGGATAAAAGCTCCTGCCCGCCTGAGGAGATCCCCTGCTTTACGCTCACATATAACTTTAAAAGGCCGTGGCAATGAAATTCATCCGTAAAAACCGGATTCAGTGCGTGCAGTCCTTCTATTATAGCTATATGCCCTTCCGGTAAAGTTATGATCTTTTTTTCATTATATGGTTTTTTCATGCGGAAGTTAAATTTTGGCATTTTACAATAACCATAGTGAAGCAGGTCAAACATACAGCTATGTACCTGGGGAATATCCAAAGCATAAACAGATTCATAATCCGGCTTTCCGTTTTTTCCAGGCGCGGTACGCGCTTCCCCCAGAAAAAAATCATCCAAAGAGATTGTCACCGCTCCAAAGCCTTGTTTTGCAAGCGCATCAGACAGTTTTTTTGCCGTTGTTGTCTTTCCGCTTCCGGAAGGTCCCGTCAGCATTACAATCCGGCATCCACATGCAGGTGAAAGAATCTGCTGTGCAATATGTTGCACAGCATTATTATATGCGTCTTCAATATACCGGACAAAATCCTGCGGCGCGGTGCGCACAGAAGTATTGATTTGTTCGGCAGTTGTAACAAAGCGGTGATAGCTGTTAGGCATAATGTTCATAAAACGGTTCTAGCCTTTCCTTACGCTTGAGCATTTCCTCAAAATGACTGATATATTCATATGGGTATTTATAATTAAATATACGTTCCAAATACGTTCCAGACGGCTGTTTAAGCTTTGTAACAGCGCCTGCGCCGCAGCCCAGAATGGTATGCGTTTCGTCCATAATAAAAACATTATACAGCCCCTCGTGTCCTTTTTGGGACCATCCCACATTTTCAAGGTTCCCTACCATCCTGCTTTGTCTGTATAAATAATACGGTTGATATCCATGCTTTGGTAGCGATAAAGCACAAAGGGCATGCATATCGGCGGCTGTTGCCGCATCTTCTCTGTACAGCCGCATCCCCTCTTCTGTCAGCCGGGAGGATTTTTTCATTGCAAGCGTATGCACCGTAATGCTTTCGGGCGAAAGGGAAAGCAGCGTGTCCAGTGTATGTTGAAAGCTTTGAACGCTCTCTGTTGGCAGTCCGGCAATTAAATCGGTATTGATATGGCCAAAGCCCGCCTGCCGCGCAAGTGAGAACGCTTCTAACGTTTGCTTTGCCGTATGCCTCCTGCCAATTTGCGCAAGAATTTTATCGTTTAAGGATTGCGGATTGATACTGATCCGTTCTGCTCCGCCGTCCCGGATTGCCAGAAGCTTTTGATAGGTAATCGTGTCTGGTCTGCCGGCTTCCACTGTAAACTCCCTGCAGGTCTGCATATCAAAGCTTGTATGAATAGCTTCCATAATTCTGGAAAGCTGCCCGGCAGACAGAGTAGTCGGCGTTCCGCCGCCTATGTATACCGTTTCAAGTACAAGCCCCAGCCTATTCGCCAGTCTGCCGGTTTCGGCAATCTCTCTGCACAAAAGCTGTGTATATGGCTCTATCAGCTTCGCCGCCTTTTCTACCGACTGTGATACAAAAGAACAATAGCTGCAGCGGGAAGGACAAAACGGGACAGAGATATAAAGGGAAAAGGAGTGTTTTTTTGAAAGTGTCAGAATTTCCCGTTCCACACGCTCCGTTTCTGCAGCCAGTTGTGCTTTGGCAGGCGAAACAAGGAGCTTCTTTATAAAATAATCCTGTGCGTACCTGCTGCCGTGCGCATCGGTCAGCGCGCGCAGCAACTTAACCGGTCTTACGCCCGTCAATATTCCCCAGGGTGGGTACATTTTCGTTTGCTCGGAAAGTATTTCGTACAGCAAAACCGCCATAACTCGCTCGCATTCATCTTCTGTTTCGCTGCGCGTATCAAAAACCTTCTGCGAAGCTTCTTTTTTATTTCCATCAATCGCAACAGCTACATATACGGTAGTGCACCCCGCCTCCGCATCGGCAAGGCGTGTTAAGATGCAGGGTTCTTGACAGATTTCATCTGGATGATCCTTGATAACCTCCAGCTTTTCATTTGGAAAAAATACCCGAACCAGGTTTTCTATTTCATAATGGAACGAATGGTTTTCAATATAGATCTTCATACCGCATATTCCTTAAATAGTGATTGTTCTCTATTTCAAACGCAAGCGTCGTATCTTTTCCATGTCCTGGATGTATCATATAATTTCCTTTTAAAGCTTTGAGTTTTTTTAAAGATTCTTGCAATTTCTTAATGTTGCCGGTAGGCAGATCCGTCCTTCCAACTGTACCGCACATCAGCGTATCGCCCGAGAAAATCCTTCCGTCTGCTATAAAGCAGGCGCTGCCGCTTGTGTGTCCCGGCGTTTTGATCATACAAATCCTTGTCTGACCAAGCGTTACAGACGCATTTTCTCCAAGCAGAAGCTCCGCTTCAAAAGGTTTGACAGAATATTGTGTAAACATTGACGACAAATTCAGCGCAGGGTCGCGTAAAAGAGCGGCTTCATCTTCACATAGAACAACAGGTGCGCCCGTCATTTTCTGAATATCTGGCGCGTTGCACATATGATCAAAATGCCCGTGTGTAAGCAAAATATAGCGAAGGTCTTGTTTGCATTTTGCAAGCTGCTGCAAAAGGGGCGGCGTCATGCCGCCCGGATCAACGATCGCATATAGCCCGCTTGCCACATCTTTTATAAGATAGCAATTGGTTTCCAGCATATTCACAGTATATTTTTTGACTTCCAGCATCAACAAGCAAGCTCCTTTGAATCTAAAATAATTGTGACAGGGCCGTCGTTGCAAAGCGATACCTGCATATCCGCTCCAAAAACGCCTCTTTGTACATCTTCTATTCCATTTTTACGCAGACATTCACAAAAATACATGTATAGCTCGTTTGCTAAATCCGGTAAGGCCGCGCGCATAAAATTGGGCCGCCGTCCTTTTTTGCAGTCTGCGCACAGCGTAAAGTTTGAAATCACCAGCATCCCCGCCTTAACATCTGCAGGTGCAAGATTCATTTTTCCCTCTGTATCTTCAAAGATACGTAACCCAGCCACTTTTGTAGACAATACCTCTACCTCTTTACGGCTGTCGCCCGCTTCCACACCAAGCAAAACTAAAAAACCGCACCCAATTTTTCCTACCGTTTGCCTCTGTACACAAACTGCGGCATTGCTAACACGCTGTATGACTGCTATCATATTGCTTTCCTCTCTAAAAACCAAATTTGCACGGCAAAACAGCTGTGCGCTGAAAAATTATATTCTTTCCACCGTAAGAATTCCCGGAATACTCTTTAATTTATCCATAATCGATTGTAAATGCTCCCTGCCGTTTACACGAATGGAAAAACGCACAATCGCCTGGCCGTTTTTGCTTTCTCTGGAATCCATATTATGAATAAAAATATGCATATTCGCCAGTTGAATGGCAAGATCGGCGAGCAGCCCCGTCCTGTCAGAAGCCAAAATACGCAGATTTGCCTGAAAAACCTCTTTAACCTGCTCTGCCCATTGGGCTTTCACCCAACGGTGCGGTGCTTCACATTGGTCCATATTTTGCGGTACATTTACGCAGGTTTTTTTATGGATGGAAACACCGAAGCCTCTTGTAATAAATCCGACAATATCGTCGCCCGGCAACGGATTACAGCACTTTGAAAATTTAATCAGCATATCATCCACGCCTTCGACAATCACACCGCTGCTGACCCGGCGCTTTGGCGGAGCTTCCTTTTGGATCATCTGCGGAGCTTCCTGCGGCGCGGGATTTTTCAGTTTGGCATACTCCTCTTTAAGACGAGGCATAATTTTCCATAATTGCACGCCGCCGTATCCAATTGCGGCAAAAAGGTCTTCTTTGCTTGCAAAATGCTGTTTGCGCAGCACAGTAAATACAAACTGTGCCATTTCGTCTTCGCTGAGTGCAATCCCGGCGTGCTTAAATTCGCGTTCGAGTTCTGCCTTGCCCTCTGCAATGTTTTCATCACGTTTTTCTCTTTTAAACCATTGGCGGATCTTGCTTCTGGCTTCGCTCGTTTTTACAATTTTCAGCCAGTCCCTGTTGGGCGCGCCGCCCTCTTTTTTGGTGATAATCTCTACAATTTCACCCGTTTTGATCTTATAGTCTATGGGCACAATTTTCCCATCCACTTTTGCACCTGTCATTCGATTACCGACAGCGGAATGAATGGCATATGCCACATCTATGACCGTTGAGCCAAGCGGCAGATCGATCACATCGCCCTTTGGGGTAAAAACAAACACGTCGTCGGAAGCAAGATCCGTCTTAATGTTGCGAAGGATATCGGTTGCATCGTCGTCTGCCTGATTTTCAAGCATTTTACGAATCCAGGCAACCTTTTCCTCTAAGGAGTCCTTTTTAGATAGGCCCAGCTTATACTTCCAATGTGCCGCGATTCCATATTCCGCCGTATGGTGCATTTCCCAAGTGCGAATCTGCACCTCAAAGGGAATTCCTTCTTTTCCAATGACCGTGGTATGAAGCGATTGGTACATATTGGGCTTGGGTGTTGAAATATAATCCTTAAAACGGTTTGGCAATGGCTGAAATATATCATGGATGATTCCCAGAACGTTATAACAGTCGTTTACCGTGTTTACGATTACCCTAACTGCAAAAATATCGAAAATCTGTTCAATGGTTTTTCCTTTCATATAGGTTTTGCGGTAAATTCCGTTAATGCTTTTTACACGGCCTTCTACATATACATTGGGGATGATTCCTTTTGTGCGCGAAATGATGTCATTTTTAATTTCAGATATAAACTTATCCCGCTCCGATTCACTCAATGCAAGCACATGCTCAATTTCACAATACCCTACCGGATCCAGGTAACGGATCGACAGGTCTTCCATTTCCTCCTTCAGCGCACGGATGCCCAATCTGTGTGCAATAGGCGCAAAAATCTCCATATTTTCAAGCGCAATATCTCTGCGTTTTTGCTCTTCCATACAGTCGATTGTACGCATATTATGCAAACGGTCAGCAAGTTTTATAATGATTACACGAATATCGTCCGCCATAGCCATAAGCATTTTGCGTATATTTTCGGCCTGCTGCAGCTCACGAGAGGAAAAAGGAATTTTACGCAGCTTTGTAACGCCGTCGATCAAATGTGCAATTTCCGTCCCAAATTCCTTGGATATTTCATCCAATGTGACCGGCGTGTCTTCCACAACGTCGTGCAGAAGGGCCGCTGCGATAGATTCCGTGTCCATCCCCAGATCGACCAAAATACATGCAACCGACGTAGGATGCAAAATATACGGAACACCCGAAACACGCCGTTGATCGCCGTGTGCCTCTAACGCAAGATGATATGCTTTGTCGATCAGCTCCATATCAAAATTTTGATCGCTCTTTTTGAGCATGCTTACAAGCTCGTCATAATCCTGATAATGTATCATAGATTGCGGCATTCAATATCAGTCCTCTCTTGCTTCCATACAAATAGAAGCTATTGTAAGTTTTTAAGAGTTTTCATAATCGGCGCCGTAGCCAGGTCTACTTTTCCGGAAAACGCCGGTAAATGAATGTGGCATATGTTTCCATCATCCCTTAAATTTATAAGCAAAAGCTGCTCCATAGCTGTAAGAATCACCATTAACTTTCCATAATTTATAGATGGTACCGCCAAACGGCAGCATAGCAGGTCTGCTCCAAATCGCCATTCTCCAGCATTTTTTAAAAAACGGTATACAAGCGCAAATTCTTCTCTTTGCGGCGTAAGATAGGTATACTGCTCCTCACTGAGAGCTTCTTCCCTCATAAATGCCTCAAACAGCCGCTGTGCATACAACATTTCTTCATTATCTGCTTTTGAAAGCTTTATATCGCGAATAATAATGCTTAGGTGTTCCTGCCCGTTATATACATTTACGTCTAATGTTACCGCGATATCTACCATATCGCCCACCAGAAAGGGAAATTGCGCAGCAGTACAAGCAAAGCGCATTGCTTCGACAACCGCTTCCCCTCTTGAAAGGCGCAGGCGCAAATGCTTGCCCCCACCCACCGGATGAATGTCATCTACACGCATTGCATATAACCCAAACAACGCCGAAGGATTTCCTGCGCCGTAAGGCTCCAAGACAGAAAGCTGTTTTGCAAGGGCTACAGAAAGCGCCGCAGGGTTAAGCTTACAGTCAATCTCCAACGCAGGCAGCGGCATTTCCTGTGTGGCGGCAGCATATTTATTGACTGCCCTGCGAAAGGCTTCTATATGATCAGCCGTCAGGCTTATCCCAACTGCCATAGGATGCCCACCGTAATGTGTAAGCAAGCTGCTACAAGAAAAAACGGCATCGCACAGTGAAAAACCTTTAATACTTCTTCCCGACCCTTTTGCCATATCACCATTGCGCGTAATCACAATAACGGGCCTACCGTAAATTTCTTTTAGCCGGGAGGCAACAATGCCAATCACACCCTGGTGCCAATCATCCCCGTCCACCACCAAAATTCTGTCGCGCTTTAAAGCAGGGTTTTGTGTTAACCTATTGATAATGCTTGTTAAAATTTCTTTCTCAATCGCTTGTCTTTTCCGGTTGTCTTGTCCCAATGCCGCCGCAATCTGCTGTGCCTGTTCCATATCCTCTGTCAAAAAAAGATGGACAGATTTTTCCGATAATCCCATTCGTCCACATGCATTAATGCGCGGAACAATTGTAAACGAAACTTTTCCTGCGGTGAGCTTTTCACCCTCCAGGCCCGCTTCCTTCAACACTGCAGCTACCCCAGGCCTTTTAGCGTTCTCTATAATGGACAATCCGTGCCTGACAAGCAGCCGATTTTCGCCCACAAGGGGAACAATATCTCCAATGGTACCGATTGCTGCAAGGTCTGCATAAGAAGCAATCAGCCTTTCCATATCCAGCGTTTCGTCCTCCAGCGCCATAATCAGCTTAAATACAACACCTACACCAGATAACTCTTTAAACGGTGCGGTACAGTCCGGCCTGTGCGGGTCAACCACTGCAACAGCATCCGGCAGCCCCTGCGATGGCATATGGTGATCAGTGACAACTGTATCAATAGACAGCTGCTTTGCATAGGCAATTTCACGATGGGCGGCAATCCCGTTATCCACTGTAATAATCAGCGTAACATCTTGTGCGTGCAACGTATCGATCGCATCTGTATTCATCCCATAACCTTCTGATTCTCTTTCCGGAATATAATACATAACGTTTGCACCTACAGATTCCAGGTACGTACATAAAAGCGCCGTAGAGGTAACGCCATCGGCGTCATAATCACCATATACACATATTTTTTCAAAAGCCTCTACCGCAGCCTTTATGCGCCGCACGGCCTTTTCCATATCTGCCATAAGAAATGGATCTGAAAAATCTGCTTCGTCGCTTAAAAACTGTAGAACTTCGTCTTCACTTTTAAAGCCGCGTATTTGTAACAGCATTGCCACCAGTACCGGCAGTTCAAATTGCTGCGCTATATGCAGAGCCGCGTCTTTATCCAATTTTGCAATGGTCCACTTTTTCATAGTTCATCCTGCTTTTGTGATCGGTTTACTGTTTTTCTAACATTTCTTCCGCATGCTGTAATGTAAGGTCGGTAATTTCTACACCGCCTATCATCCTTGCCAGCTCATACTTCCTTTGTTCATACGTAAGACGCTCTACCTGTGTAAACGTTCTGTTATCCTTTACTGTCTTTCGTATTAAAAAATGTGTATCTGCCAGCGCTGCAATCTGCGCCTGGTGCGTTACACAAATCACCTGTTTTCCATTTGCCACCGATTTGAGCTTGTAGCCTACCTTCTGGGCTGCACTTCCGCCAATGCCGGTGTCCACCTCATCAAAAATAAGCGTTTTAACATGTTCTTCCTTATCCGCCATCACATTTTTAATGGCAAGCATCATACGTGAAAGCTCACCGCCTGAAGCAATTTTAGATACCGGTTTTGGATCTTCACCCGGATTAGCAGAGATTAAAAATTCTATTTTATCACAGCCGTTCTCCGTAAGAGGCGTATGTTTCAAATTGACAAACAGGCGTGCATTTGGCATATCCAGATAAGTCATTTCTTCCCTGACACGCTGGGCAAACACCTGCGCGCATTTTCGCCTTTTCTCAGACAGATGCTCCGCCAGCACAGACGCTTGCTCTGCTAACCTGTTAAACTCCGTTTGAAGCTTTTCCAAATTAACTTCATAAGCCTCAAGCTCTTCCAGCTCGGCATGTGCCTGCTGTGCAAACTGCAAGATATCAAAAATGGTCGCACCATACTTTTTGGAAAGTCGGTAAATGATATCAAGGCGAGTTTCGATTTGTGCAAGATCTTCTGTGGGCGCTTCATTTTGCTCCTGCAGATGCACAAGCTCCGAAGCACAATCCTGCAGCTCATAGAACATATCCTGTAAGCGCGCCGTAAGCCCGGCAGCCTCCGGAATATAATCCTGTACGTTCCGTAAATCCGACACCGCCTCTTCCAAAAGCGATAGAACACCCGAAGCATCTCCATTAAGAAGGCCGTAAGCGTCTGCAAACGACTGCGTAATTTTTTCTTTATGGACGATTGCATTTCTTTTTTCCGTCAACAGCTCCTGCTCTCCTTCAACAAGCTGCGCGCTGTCAATTTCTTCCGTCTGGTAACGCAGCAGGTCAATCTGGCGCGCACGCTGCGCGTCATCCGTTTGCGCACGATCAAGCGCTTGTTTACAGGTCTTTAAACTTGTAAAAACCTGCCGGTATGCAGCCAGGTCTTCCTGCAGGTTCCCAAAACTGTCTATATATTCCTGGTGCCGCTGCGCAGATGTCAGCTCATAGCTTTCGTGCTGTCCATGCAGATCAATAAGGTTGGCCGCAATATCTTTTAAAACGCTTACCGGGACCGGTCTTGCGTTGATCCGACATATATTTTTCCCGTTTTGTTGAATTTCTCTTTGCAGAATCAACGTACCGTCCTCTTCTAAAGGAATGCCATACGTTTCCATAGCCGCGCGCGTAGCTTCGTCTATCTTTTCAAAGACAGCGCTTACAAAGGCATATTGCGCGCCGGTACGGATAATATCCTTGGAGGTTCTCCTCCCCAGTACTGTATTGATTGCGTCAATTACAATCGATTTACCCGCGCCTGTTTCGCCTGTCAATACATTTAATCCCATCGTAAAATCAATAGACGCTTTTTCAATTACCGCTATATTTTCAATAAAAAGAGTTGCAATCATAACAACCTTCCTTTAAAACAAGGTTATAAAAGCTTTTTTAACGTAGTTGCAAGGGAAACAGCCTTACTGTTGCTGCGCGCAACAATAAAGATCGTATCATCCCCTGCGATTGTCCCTACAACACCTTCCCAGTCCATATGGTCCAAAGCCGCGCATACGCCCTGCGCCATACCGCTGGCTGTTTTCAAAACAATCATATTCCCTGCAAAATCCACTTGTAAGACGGTAGCAGAAAACAGCGTATAAAAATTACGGCTGACATCTGCATCGTTTTTATTTCCCATAGTGTACTTATATTTTCCATTTTTTTCAAGTGTTTTTAGAAGACGCAGCTCTTTAATATCTCTGGAAACGGTCGCCTGCGTCACATTAAAGCCTTCCAGACGTAAAAGACGTAAAAGTTCCTCTTGCGTATCAATGGCGTTTTCCTGGATCAATTCAAGTATTTTTGCATGCCGCCTTGTTTTCATAAAAACAACCCACCTTTTTATCCCGTGTGTTCGCTTAATTTTTCGCTTAATACTCTGTAAAAGCTTTTATTATGCAGGCAAATCAGCTTTGTCTGCATATCTGCCTTTTCAATTTCTATAATATCCTCTGAACAGACCGGTACAAATTCCTGCCCGTCCACCGTAAGAAAAACCTCTGCATGCTCCTGGTGCGCCGCTTTAACCGTCAGCTTTGAATGTGCGCAAAATAAAACAGAGCGTGAAAAAAGCGAATGAGAGCATATAGGCGTTAATAAAATACACTGCATATGCGGTTGGATCACCGGGCCTCCTGCCGAAAGCGCATACGCCGTTGAACCGGTCGGCGTTGAAAACAAAAGGCCGTCGGCACGATATTCGCATATTTCCTTTTCGTTAAGTGAAACGGACAAATCAATCATTTTAGAAAGCGCGCCTCTGGATACGGTTACATCGTTGAGCGCGTAAAAAACATGTTTTTTTTCTTTATGTGTCACCGTAGCCTTTAGCATCATACGGCTTTCACAAGTATATTCGTTTTTGAACAAAAGCTCCAGCTTTGAAAGTTCATGCGGCTCAAGCCCCGCTACAAACCCAATTCTTCCAAGATTGATGCCCAAAAGCGGTTTGTCTGCAACCGCCGCATATTTGGCAACGCGTATAATGGTACCATCACCGCCGACGGTGATCATGATATCGCTATGCGCTGCCAGCTCTTTTATATTTTTATAGAAGGCAACATGCTTTTCCTGGCAAAGCTCTTTGTTTTCTTCCAACAAAAGCATTTGTCCACCGTACTGCGCAATAATTTTTGCAACATCGCGCGTACATTCCCGCGCCCCCTTTTTTGTCAGGTTTGGAATAACTGCAATTTTCATCTGCATAGCATCACTTTTCCTTTTTATCCAGCACTGCATGGGATTTGATTGCCAGCTCCTGCGGTGTTATACCTGCAAGCATTTTTCCATGCGTCGCCGGTTTTATATAAACCAGATATTCAATATTTCCTTCCGGTCCTTTTACCGGGGAAAAATCAAGGCCTAAAACATCAAAGCCGTTTGCAAGGCAAAACGTGCATATATTCTCTATTACCTCTGTATGTACAAGGGGATCACGTACGACCCCTTTTTTTCCAACTTTTTCTCTTCCAGCTTCAAACTGCGGTTTTATTAAGCACACGGCGGACGCGGTTTCTTTCATAAAGGCACTTGCAACAGGCAAAACCAGCCGCAACGAAATAAATGATACGTCCACACTGAAGAAGTCAACCTGTTCCGGTATCTCTTCCTTTGTTACCTTGCGGATATTGGTACGTTCCAAATTGACAACTCTTTTGTCGTTACGAAGCTTCCAGTCAAGCTGCCCATAACCCACATCGACCGCATACACCTTTCGCGCACCATTTTGCAGCATACAATCGGTAAAACCTCCGGTAGATGCCCCAATGTCCATAGCAATACAATCTTTCAAATCAATTTTGAATACCTCGATAGCCTTTTCCAGTTTTAAGCCGCCCCGGCTGACATATTTTAATTTTTCCCCTCTGACCTCTATTTGCGCATCCACAGGATACAGCGTTCCCGGTTTGTCCGCCTTCTGGTTATTTACATAAACCTGCCCGGCCATAATTACCGCTTTCGCCTTTTCCCTGCTCTGTGTATAGCCGCGTTCAAAAACAAGCGTGTCCAATCGTATCTTGTCTGCCAATTTAATTTATGTCCTCCTGTATTCCTTTTGCAACAACGTGAACCATACCTTCGTCGTCCAAGTGCAGCGCATGCAAAGAAACGGCTGTCGGCGCATGCTGTACATAGCGGTTATCAATGGCTGTAAGCGTATAATGCCCGTTCCAACAATGCCGGGAAAGCTCATACATAAAATGCTCCCCTGTACCGCCCGCCGCCATCCCTTCTTCAAAGAAAAAAATATGCTTGAAATGCAGCGATTCCAAAATTGCCTCTTTTGGAATGGGTTTAATTCTGTTTAACTTTAATATAGTGATGTCTACACCGCTTTTATAAAGCGTTTCCTTTGCAATACAAGCATAGCTGAACAACCTGCCATATGTAACCAAAAGCACCTGTGCAGACATTCCACCATAAAAATCAAACGTCTTTTTTCCCGGCAAAAAATTGGCTGGGCGATAGAGTTCTCCGCCTTTGGGATAGCGCACGGCAATCACCCCGCTGTTGGAATACGCCGCTGTCTGCAAATCGCGGCGTAGTTCTTCAAAATAGCAAGGGCTGTATATTTCCACATTCGGTATGGGGTTTAAAAGCGCCACGTCAAAAACGCCCTGGTGTGTTTCGCCGTCTTCACCGACAATCCCCGCCCTGTCAATAGCAAGAATCATATGCAGCTTTTGCGTCGCTACGTCATGGATAATCTGATCCACACTTCTTTGCAGAAAAGTAGAATAGACGGCAAACACCGGCAGCATGCCGCCCGCGGCAAGCCCACCGCTGAAAGTCACTGCATGCTCTTCTGCAATGCCAACGTCAAAAAAGCGATCCTTATAAAGCCTTGCAAAACTGTTAAGCCCCGTTCCGGATTTCATAGCTGCCGTTACAGCGCAGATTCTCTTATCATCCTGCGCCATTTCACAAAGCTTTTCACCAAATACATCTGAAAATCCAATTTTTGAGGTAATGGGCTCCCCGGTTTCTACATCAAAGCTTGAAATCCCATGAAAGTTTTTGGGGTCGTTTTCTGCATATTGATAGCCTTTTCCTTTTGTTGTTACCACATGCACCAAAACCGGGCCGTTTACATGTTTTGCCGCATTAAAGGCATTTTCCAACTCCAGCAGGCTGTGCCCCTCCACCGGCCCGTAATAGGTAAAGCCCATGTCGTCAAACAGCGTATCTTTATATACAATTTTGCGCACGCTCGACTTGGACCGTTTCAGAAAACGCCGCAGCGGATTACCAACCACGGGCGTATGAAGCAGCGCCTTTTCCACCTTTGTTTTCACCCGCAAATATGCCGGTTTTATACGGATCCCTGATAAATAGCGCGCTACAGATCCTACATTTCTTGAAATAGACATTTTATTGTCGTTTAATACGACTATAAAATTCTTCTTAAATCGTCCGGCATTGTTTAAGCCCTCAAAAGCCAGCCCGCCCGTCAAAGCACCATCGCCGATGACTGCAATGGTATATCCATCTTCTCCTTTAAGCGCCTTAGCTCTTGCAATACCATATGCAGCAGAAATAGATGTACTGCTATGTCCCGCGTTGAACGCATCATAGGGGCTTTCTGTTCTTTTCGGAAAGCCCGAAAGCCCTCCTTCCGTTCGAATTGTTCCGATCTCTTGAAATCTGCCGGTAAGAATTTTATGCGTATAGCTTTGATGCCCAACGTCCCAGACGATCTTGTCTTGAACATCCGGAAACATTTTTAAAAGGGCAACCGTTAATTCTACCACACCCAGGTTTGAAGCCAGATGACCGCCGTTTTTGGAAACGGTTTCTACAATTGTCCGGCGTATTTCAGAACAAAGAACATTCAGTTCGGAAATGGAAAGAAAACGGAGGTCCGATGGCGTACGGATTTTATCCAGATATTGAAAATCTGCCATTTTACTTTAAAATCCTCCTCTTTACAAGTACATTAGCTCGTCCTTGTTACAAGAGCGCGCGCCAAATCTGCCAATGGCCGCCCGCCGTCTTCAAAGATATGCAGTGCATGGATCGCTTCCTGCGTCAGCTCCTGCGCAAGCTGCCTGCACACCTGCAGTCCCAACAGGGAAACATAGGTGGATTTTTGCTTGGACATATCGCTTCCAACCGGTTTACCCAGCGTCTTTTCATCAGAAGTAATGTCTAAAATATCATCCACAATCTGGAATGCCAGACCAATTTTTTCTGCATATACGGCTGCAGCGTGGATTTTGCGCGCATCTGCATCTGCGGCAATACACCCCAGCACGCATGCTGCTTTGATCAACGCGCCCGTTTTTTTCGCATCCATAATTTTCAGCGTTTCAATCTGCGCATTCCGATTTTCATTCTGCAGATCAATTACCTGTCCGCCCACCATGCCGCAGGCTCCACAGGCATTTGCAAGAAATTTGGCCGCCATGCCGCAGCGCATGGCATTCTCCGGCGTGCAGGAACGAAAAATGGTTTCAAATGCCAGGCTTTGCAACGCGTCACCTGCCAGAAGCGCAATATCTTCTCCAAATGCAATATGGTTTGCAGGCCTTCCCCGGCGCATAGGATCGTTATCCATACACGGAAGGTCATCATGAATCAACGAGTATGTGTGTATCATCTCCACTGCACACGCAAATGGCAATGCATCGCTGCTGTTTCCTGCACATGCCCGGCAGAATTCCAGCGTAAGCACCGGTCGGATACGTTTTCCTCCCGCCATTAAGCTGTAGCGCATGGCCTGCACCACATCCTTTTCCAGACAATTTTCAGACGGCAACGCTTCTTCCAAGGCCTGTTCAATCAACCGGATATCTTCATTCATTTTCCTTTTCCTCCGGTACGGTTAAAATTTTTATCTTCTGTTCCGCATCCTTGAGCTTGCCATAGCAGAAAGCCGTAAGCTGCGTCCCTTCTTCAAATAAAGCCAGTGTCTCTTCCAAAGGCTGATCACCGGTTTCTAAAAAACTTACAATCTCGGTCAGTCTTTCAACAGCTTCCTCATACGTTTTATATTCTTTCATCCCACTCATTCCTTTACTACGCATTCTGCCTGTCCGTCGTAAAAACGCAAGGTAAGGACATCCCCCTTCGACAGCGTTTTTACGCTTTTAACCGGCTTTTTTCCTTTTTGGACCAATGCATAACCGCAAGACAATATGCGCAATGGGCTAAGCATATCCAGCTTGACGGATAGATTGGACAATTGCTGCTCTTTACAGGAAAAAAAGCGTTCAAAGCTACGCTGTAGCCCAGACGCTATTTGATCCAACGCCAAAAAACGGTTTTGGATAGGAGCCAAAGGGTTTCTCATCACATCTTTTTCAGCAAGTGTGTGCAAACGGCTTTTTGCCTCCCAAACCTTTTGCTCTGCCATCCTGCGCATAGCTATAAATTGATCGAGCAGCGCCATCTGAAGCTGTGATGCGTCCGGTACGGCCAGCTCCGCCGCGGCTGAGGGCGTTGGTGCGCGCAGGTCTGCGACAAAATCACAAATTGTAAAATCTGTTTCATGCCCGACCGCAGAAATAACGGGCGTCTGCGTACGATAAATCTCCCTTGCAAGAAGTTCGTCGTTGAACGCCCAAAGATCTTCCGCGCTGCCGCCTCCCCGGGCAATAATGATCACATCGCATAAATGCGTACGGTCCAAATACCGCAACGCCCTGCGGATCTGTCCCGCTGCCATATCCCCCTGCACAAGCACGGGGCAAAGTAAAATTTCAGCCATTGGAAAACGCCTGTTCAGTATATTTTGTATATCTTTTACCGCTGCACCTGTTGGAGAAGTAATCACCCCAATTTTGCGCGGTAATTTTGGAAGCGTTTTTTTATGTGATGCGTCAAAAAGGCCTTCTTTTTCCAGACGCTCTTTACATTGCGCAAAAGCAACGGCAAGTGCGCCGGCCCCATCCGGCTGCATATCTTCAATATAGAGCTGATATTGCCCTCCCGCTTCATATAAGGACGCTTTACCGCGGACAATCACCTTCATACCATTTTGCGGTATAAACTTCAGACGTGACGCAAAACTTGCAAAAACCACACATTTTACCGCCGCTTTTTCATCCTTAAGTGTAAAATAAATATGTCCTGAGCGGTATTGATCAGAAAGATTGGAAATTTCCCCGGAAACAAAAAGAGAGGCCAGGTTGCTGTCCCCGTCCAAAAGAGAACGAACATAAAAATTCAACTGTGAAACAGAAAGTATTGGAGCCTGCATAAATTCTTCCTTCTCTTAAAATCCATTTTCTTTTAAATTCGCCAAAACCGCAATCCCTGCGGCGTTATCGCAGGAAAATTCCGGAGCCGCAAAAAAAGCGGAAAAGCGTTTTGCCAAAATCTTTTGTATCATCGCGTTTGACATAACGCCCCCTGCAAACAAAACAGGCAACTTAGCATATTGCATAAGCAGCTTTTCACACATAAGAACAAGCGTTTGTTCAACATATTTCAGGCAGTATTTTGCAACATACGCATCCGGCGCGCCTTTCCTTTTCAGGTTTGCACAGATATTTTCCAATCCGGACAGGCAACAATTTGTACCTTTTAAGACCGGCCTGACCTTTATTTCCTCATCACAGCCCAACGCCAGTTGCTCCAGATCTTTCCCGCATGGAAAAGAAAGCCCAAGCATAACGCCCGTTCTGTCGATCGCCTGACCTGCGTTCAAATCCAGCGTGCCCGCAACAACCTGCGTTTTACAGATCTCCTCACGATCCGGCTTTACCAGCAGCGCTTCCGTCGTACCGCCTGAAACATGGAATGCTAAAAAAGGCTGTTCCAACAGCTCCAGCTTTTCGGCGCTGTACAGCGCTGCCGCAATATGCCCTTGTTGATGAGAAAAGGTATACAAGGGTACTTTTAAAACGTCTGATAACACCCGGGCGGCACTAAGCCCGACAGTAAAGCACGGCATATAGGAGCCTGCTTCCCTTCTGGGAGCATCAGAAGCGCCAAGCAAACCGGGCGGCGTCTGTGTAAAATGCGCCTGCAGCGTCTTTATCACCTGCGGCAGTTGATTGATATGGTGAAAAACAGCTTCGCTCTGGCGCAAGCCCTTTTCCCCTTTTTTAACGGGCAGCAGCAGCTTTGACTGGTAGATCGTCGCGTTTTTTAAAACGGCTGCAGACGTTGTATAATTGCTGGTATCCAATCCAAGCACCGTTTTCATTGCTCTTGATCCCTTGCATCTGGCAATTGCGTACATTTTGCATGCTTGGCCACTGTTCCCAGCACGCCGTTTATAAAAGCCGCGTCCTCCGGGGTGGAATACTTTTTTGCAAGACGCACGGCGTCGTTGATCACCACGCTTACAGGATTTTCTGCATCACTGTTTTCTTGTACAAATAAAATTTGAAATACAGACAGCCGCAGCAATGCAAGGCTTACTTTTGATAATCTGCCCATCTTCCAGCCTTTGATGTTTTTTTGGATCTCACAATCAATTTCGGGCAATTTTCCTTCCATCGCCCTGACCAGCGTAACGGCAAAGTCATCGGGCCGCCGGTCGTCAGACAGGCGTGCGGCTTCTAAAATTTCGTCTACCGAATCGCTTGTAAAATTTTTTTCAAACGCCAGTATAAACGCCTGCTCTCTTGCCTGTATGCGCGAAAAAGATGTTTCCATTTTTTATCCATCCCAACCTTTTGTTTATCTAATAATTATAGCATATTTTTGTATATAATCAAGCAAAAGCCGTGTATTTATACAACTTTAAAAACTTTTTTCGCGAAGAAGTTCTCTTTGTTTTTATAAATTATTGGTTTTTATTGTAATCAAAAAAAAGGAATGCTATAATAACAAAGCAAATAATCAAATTAAAAATTTGAATAAAAACGTTGGATGTGATTCTATGCAGTGGACGCCGCAGGGCTTTACACAAGGCGCAGATTGGCTTTATTTTTATCATAAAGATTATAAAAAAGATACCGAAAAAAGAAGGCTTCGCTCGCTTGCAAATAAAACGGGAATTTCGCAATGCATTCTTCTTGTTATTTTTAACCTGATAACGACCTTTCTTATTTTCATTACAGTAATTTTCGGTGCCATCAATTATGGCCAGATGGACATAGCTTCTACTTTCCCGCCAGATGTGTACTATACACTTTCGGGAATTGTGTCGGTTGTGGGAATGTTTACAACTGCTTTGATTCTGCGTGCCATGGTCGGCCGGCGTTTTGACGATCTTTTTTCATTCCAGCAAACTGTCAGCATAAAGCGTATTGCTGCGCTTTTGCCCGCGGGGCTTGCCGTGGCAATGTTTGCAAATTATATGGTTGACTGCATGCTGCAAAATCTTTCGATGATCGGTATCCATTATAACTTAGATGCGGTATCCACTGTAAAACTCGATGGCCAATGGGCCACCAATATCCTTTATATTCTGGCGGTTGCCGTCACGCCGGCTTTTGTGGAGGAATTTCTATACCGTGGTGTTTTATTGGGCGCTTTACGAAGCTATGGCGACGGCTTTGCTGTTTTAACATCCTCGATTATTTTCGGCCTGATACACGGTAATCTGATTCAGATCCCGTTTGCATTCATTGGAGGCCTGGTTTTCGCTTACATCACTGTATACAGCGGATCCATAATCCCGGCAATGTTGCTGCATTTTATGAATAATTTGTTTTCCGTGCTGGGCGATATTATAAATTCGCAGTTTGGACAAACCGTTGCAGAAATCTATTACGCAGGTTTTATGGGTCTGTTTTTTCTGTTGGGTATTCTTGGGATTGCACTGGTCGCAAAAAAAGACCATACTTTGCTTACTTTTAAGAAGCCGAATCATATTTTGACTTTCCGTGAAAAGATACGCTGCTTTTTCCTTTCCCCCGGTATGATTGTTTTAAGTATATTGATTTTATTAGAGGTAATATCGTTTTGGATGCTTATGTAACACAACCACAGCAAGAAGATATCTTATTTATGCGCGAAGCTTTGCGTTGCGCCGAACATTCTGCCGAAAATGGCGAAGTGCCGGTAGGTGCTGTAATCGTAAAGGACGGGCAGATCCTCTCGCGTGGGTATAACCGTCGCGAACAGGTAAAAAACGCGCTGTGCCATGCAGAGCTTGAGGCGATTGCGCAGGCATGCCGGATACTTGGCGGCTGGCGGCTGTGGCAATGTACGATTTATATAACGCTTGAGCCATGTCCTATGTGTGCAGGCGCTATTATCAACGCCCGCTTAGAACGCGTGGTATTTGGTGCGTATGATAAAAAAGCCGGATCCTGCGGTTCTGTTGTTAACTTGTTTGATCTGCCGTACAATCATAAGCCAAAGTTGACCGGCGGAGTATTACAGACAGAGTGTAGCGCTGTTTTGCGTAACTTTTTTAAAGAATTGCGCCAAAAAAAAGAGTCTGATAATCCACCGGGTTGGATTTGAAAGCAAAAAGGTGAAAGCAATATTTGCTTTCACCTTTTTTGTAGAAAACAGAAACATAGCTTTTTATAAGCTTATTAAAAGCCGCTGCCTGTAGCCACCATATAAAACAATTCGCTATTTTATAAACCCTTCTTCCAGCATGGACTGCGCCGCCAGCATAACTCCCAGCCTTCCGCTGTGGAAATTGATCCCCCCCTGCAGCCAGGCGGCATAGGGAGGGCGCAAGGGCGCATCTGCAGAAAGCTCAATGGAAGCGCCAAGGGTAAACGCGCCTGCCGCCATGATCACTTTGCTGTCATACCCCGGCATGTCCCACGGCTCCGGTATCACAAAAGAATCCACAGGCGCGCCGCGCTGAATGCCTTTACAGAAAGCTACCAGCGCCCCGCTGTTTTCCAGCAAAAGAGTTTGGATAATATCCCCCCGTTTTTCATCATAGCGCGGCGATACCGCAAAGCCAAGCAGTTCAAAAAGCGCCGCTGCGAAAACGGCCGTTTTCACCGCCTCCCCCGTAACATGCGGCGCATGAAACGCGCCCATGAACAGTTCGCGGTTGTTGCCAAGGGTCGCGCCGATTTCCCTTCCGGTAGAAGGCGTCGTAAGACGGCAGGCGCACATTTCGACCAAATCCTTTTTCCCGGCAATATATCCGCCTGTAGGTGCGATTGAGCCTCCGGGATTCTTAATCAATGAACCTGCCATAATATCAACGCCGTTTGCAAGCGGCTGCTCTGTTTCAACAAATTCACCGTAACAATTGTCCAGCATAACAATACAACCCGGTACAACTGTTTTTGCCGCATGGGCGATCTGTGCGATTTCTTCTGTTAAAAGAGACGGACGCAGATCATACCCCCGTGACCGTTGTATGTAAACCATTTTCGTATGACTGTCCAAAGCCTCTTTCATTGCCTGCAAATTGACATGCCCATTTTTATCCAGAGGTATTTCCCGGTAACAGATGCCAAAGTCCTGCAATGACCCTTTATTGCGTGTTCCCTGCTTTTCGTCTATTCCTATTACGCCAAGCAGCGTATCGTACGGCCTTCCAGTCACGCACAGCATGGTATCGCCCGGGCGCAAAAGGCCAAACAGTGCTACGGTCAACGCATGTGTTCCGCTGACAAAATTATGCCGCACCAGCGCATCCTGTGCATCAAAAACTGTTGCAAAGACCTGGTCCAGTGCATCACGCCCTCTATCCCCATAGCCGTAGCCCGTACTTGCTGCAAAATGGCTTTCGCTTACACCGGCCTGCTGAAAGGCATACAGCATCTTTTGCTGGTTGTATTCCTGAATCTCCTCTATCCTTTGCATCTGTCTGGCACACAATTTCATGGCCTGCTCTGACATTTGCAGAATTTTATCATCTATCTGAAACAAACTGTTTTTCATACTATACCACTCCATTTTCCCTATGTAATTCCAATGCGCTGCCGCATACGGCAAAGCCCGTTTTTTCATAAAAAGCGACCGTGTTGCGATGTGCCGCGTGCAAAAAGATCCGCTCCACCTGCGCCTTTTGCAGTTGCCCTGTCAAAGCTGTAACGGCCTGTTTTCCCAAGCCATTTCCTCTGTATTGCGGATGTGTTGCTACACAACCTATTACCGCTCCGTGCGGGCAATAAAACACTGCCAGCGCACAGGCGCAAAGCCTTCCATTGCGCATAATACCCACACACAGTGCAGATTCATGCCGTATTCTGTGTGACAGTTCCAGATAAAAACCCTCAAACGCCGGTAGTATAAAGCCTTCGCCTTCACATTGATGCAAAAGGGCATAAATATCCTGCAGTCGGGGTTGCGTATAAACACACCCGGACAGAGTATCAAGCGATTGCATCTTTTTAAGGCGCATAACCGGACAGATGCGCGCGGAAAAGCCCGGGATCTGTAGAGGAAGCGCGGCATCGCACAACAGGCTTACAGCCCCCGTAAGCGCTATAAAAGCAGACAGCTCTTCCATATCTGCACAGGGATCGGCATCCAAAATAAGGGAGGCACCATTTTTTGCAAGAAAAGAAACGGACCTTTCCCCCGTGCGCTGTACCCAGAACTGGCAAAGGGCTGTATGCTTATAGGCATGAAATAAGGAATAGATCCGGACATTATAAGGGTTTGGGGTTTGTAAAACCCTTTGCAGGATCGCTTTTTCGTAGGTGTTGTCCCCCAGAAAGATCATACAACCTCATCCCCGGCAATTTTTTCCGCTGTTAAAAATACCGTCTGATAGACAGCCTCCAGATCCTCTTCGGTAATGATGGATGTGCCGCTGTGGATATACCTGCATGGAAGCGACACGGCAACCGTACGTACGCCGCCTCTGGAGCAATGGATCACACCCGCATCGTTTCCGCCCGCTACAGCCTGCTTGAGCTGAACCTTTACGCCTGCATGCTGGCCGCAACGCAGCGCAAGCTTATAATAGTCTTTATCATAAATGGTCCGCTTGTCCATAAAAGAAACCACTGCACCTTCGCCCAAACGGCAAACCTGTCTGGAAGGATCCACGCCGGCAGTATCCGCCGCAGTTGTCGACTCTACCACGATACTTGCATACGGCTCGACCGTATACGCAGCCGCAGCGGCTCCCCGCAGGCCAACCTCCTCCTGCACTAAAAACGAAAAATGCATATCATATGCCAACTGCTGTTTCAGCATTTCTATCAGCACAAGGCAACCCGCTCTGTCGTCGAGTGCTTTTGCAAAAACACGACCTTCCCTGCATAAAAACGGTGTGTCAAACACAGCATAGTCCCCAACATTTACAAAACGCAACGCCTGCTCCTTGCTTTCGGCGCCAATGTCCACATACATTTTTTCCATAGATGGGATTTTCTCTTTTTCCTCATGGCTGGAAAGGTGCACAGGCTTGATCCCAAATACACCCTTGACCCCGCTTGCCCCAACAGTAACAGCCTTACCGCAAATTACACGTCGGTCCATGCCGCCTACCTGCTCCACCTTCAGCATCCCGTCGCTTGTAATATCTATAACAATAAAACCAACCTCGTCCATATGCGCGCTAAGCATCAGCTTCCTTTTTGGGGAGCGCTTTCCCTTTTTAAAGACAAGCAGATTTCCCATAGCATCCGTCTGTATATGATCCGCATACGGCGCAACGGCAGAAAAAAGGATCTTTCGAACCTGCTCTTCATCACCGGACACACCGTTTGCAAGGCAGAGTTCCTCCAAAAGCTTTAAATCCATCAAATCATTCTGCCCCTTTCCAAAATATATGCCGTTATTATATCAGCCGTCGCTTTTATGTCGCATAAGTCCACAATTTCACTCTGTGTGTGCATATTTTTCAAAGGAATGGAAAGCAAAGCCGTTGGAATCCCGCCTTTCGTTATGGAAACCGCGTCTGCATTGGTTCCGGTGGCCGAGCCCATCACCTCAAGCTGATATGGAATTCTGTTATTTTTTGCCACAGCAATCAAGCGGTCGGACATTTTTTTTGAAATCGTCGGCGCTACCGCAATCATACTACCTTTTCCCATAACACCGCTTTTCCCTGGCTGCACGCCGCTTTGGCGCGCAAAGCTTACATCAACAACAATTGCCTCATCGGGAGTCTGTAGAAAAGAAGCTGTTTTTGCTCCGCTGGCGCTGGTTTCCTCCTGTGTGCTGAAAAGGATTACGACCTTGCATTTAGGCGTTTCCTGTGACAGCTGCTTTGCACAGTACAAAAGGCAGGCGACGCCGGCACGGTTATCCAGCGCCGGCCCGGTCACGCGTGTGCCAAGCATTTCTTTCAGCACACAGTTAAATACAATGCGGTCACCCGGGCAAACCAACTGCTTTACCATATCTGGCGGCAAGGCTGTATCAAGCCATAAATCCTTTGCTGCCACCGCCGTGTCTTCCCCGCCGTCTGATAAATGCGGAGGCAGGCAGCACACCACGCAGGGGACTTCCTGTTTTCCCAGAGCTGCACACATGGTTCCCTGCAATACCCTTCGGTCTATCCCGCCGCAGGGTTCTGCTTTTATAAAGCCATCTGCGTTTATATCTGTAACAATCAAACCAATCTGGTCCAGATGTGCATCCAGCATAATGGTAAAATCTGCATTTGTATCCCCCAGTATGCCGATGACATTTCCATTTTTATCTACAGACACCTGTGCATAATCGCTTAGCAACTTCCCTGCTACTGCCGCTGCGGCATCCTCGCTGCCGGAAACGCCGCGTGCGCTGCAAAGCTGCCGCAATGTTTCTATCATGTTATTCATCCTTTGCAATTGTATTATAGGCTGTTGACCAGCTTCTTAAAATGCTTACCTCTTTGATCAAAATTTTTATAAAGGTCAAAGCTGGCGCTGGCCGGAGACATGGATACAATATCACCGCTTTGCGCATGCGCATGCGCAGCTTGGACAGCCTCTTCCATGGTATTCACCCGCAGGATCACAGGGTTCCCGGCAGAATATCCCTGCGCCTGCCGGACCGCCGCTTCAATTTTATCAGCCGTTGCCCCCAGAAGAATCAAAAGCTTTACCTTTTGTACGATAACCGGCCCCAGCGGCGCATAGGGGATGTTTTTGTCATAACCGCCTGCAATCAAAATAATTTTTTGATCATACAGGGAAAGTGTCCCGGAAATCGTTCTGGTTGGACTCGACGCGATCGAGTCGTTATAATAGCGCACGCCGTTGACTTCACGGACAAATTCCGCACGGTGCTCAACCCCTTGAAAAGTACGCGCTACCTCCTGTATGGTTTCTTTATCCACAAGTCCCCACACAGCTCCGATTGCTGCAAGATAGTTTTGTACATTATGCATACCCGGGATCCGTATGTCCGCCTGATCCATCACCTTTGTAGTATGGCCACCCACCGCCATCCTGATACTTCCGTCCGAAGCAAGGTAACAGCCGTTTTCCACCGACTTTTGGCAGCTGAATTTATATACCATTCCCCTGCATTCTTCTGCAAATGCATCGGTAATGCTGTTATCCAGATTTAAAACAGCCCTTCCAAATGCGTTTTGATGTAAAATAATATTCTTTTTTGCGTACACATACTCCTGCATGTCCTTATGCATATCCAAATGATTGGGGGTCAGATTTGTGACAACTGCAATAGAAGGGCTTTTACGCATAGAAATCAACTGAAAGCTTGAAAGCTCCACTACAGCTACATCATTATGGGAAATAGTTTCTATTTCGGGCAGCAAGGGCTTTCCTATATTGCCGCCCAAATGCACGCGCTTTCCGGCGGCACGCAGCATCTGCGCAATAACAGACGTTGTTGTGGTTTTGCCGTCACTCCCGGTCACTGCAATAATGCGGCAGGGGCAAAGGTCAAAAAAGAGTTCCATTTCCGATGTGACCGCCACACCGTTTTTGCGGAAACGCACAAGCTCTTCCATATAATAGCGCATGCCCGGCGTACGAAAAAGAATTTCCACATCCAACCCGTCAAGATACCGCTCCCCAAGGGAAAGCGACGCGCCGGCGCGCTGCGCCTCTTGTGCAACATCGCCAAGCTCTTCTTTCGTACGCCTGTCACAGGCGGTTACCTGCGCGCCATATTTTTTAAAAAGCGCAATCAGCGGCAAATTGCTGCTTCCAATACCGCATAATGCAATTTTTTTCCCATTTAAGGTGTCCAGAAAAATTTTTACTCTGCTGTCCATTCTATACGCTGCCTTTCGGTTTATTTTCTATCAAGAATGATTATACTAATTTTACTAAAAAATAGCAACTAAAATGCCGCCAACACCCAAAACGGCATTGAAAAGGCGCATAGAGAATGCTAAAATAAATCGAAAAGAATGGTTTGAGGGAATGGCATGATCTATGATTTTTTAACCCTGAAAAAACATGCGGACACACCGCTGTATGTGCAGCTTTATTCCGCTGTAAAAAATGCAATTGAAAACGGTGCGCTTAAGCAAGGGGAAAAACTCCCGTCAATCCGGCGGCTTTCAGAAGACCTTGCTTTAAGCCGTACTACGGTAGAAAACGCCTACCAGCAGCTATGTACCGAAGGATATATTAAAAGTATGCCGCAGCGTGGTTTTTTTATCCAAAGTCCGCCATATCCCGGTATGGAAAATACAAAAGTACAAAAGCCGGTTACATACCCCACGCGTTTTCATAACATAATAAAATATGATTTCAGCAGCAAAAGCGTGGATGTCAGCAACAGCAACCTGAAACTATGGAGAAAATATGTGCGCAATGTTATAAACTGTGATTACCTGATTACCTCCTATGGCAATCCCCAGGGTGAACTGGAGCTACGGCGCGCGCTTGCTTCTTATTGCTACGGTGTGCGCGGCGTACAAGGCGATGAAAGAAATATCGTCATTGGCGCCGGAACGCAGTCGCTTTTATATTTGATTTGCGGTCTTTTACACGCTTGCGGCTCTACTGTAGCAGTAGAAGCGGATGGATCGGCCCATGCTATGCAGGTTTTTTCAGATTGCGGCATGCATGTGGTCACTGTAGGCAGCGACTGTGATGGGATTGTCCCTGATGCGCTGAAAGCAAGCGGGGCCAGGCTGCTGTTAATCAATCCTTCAGGCTCTCTGCGCACCGGGAACCATATCAAAATGAACCGGCGGTATGCGCTGCTGCGCTGGGCAGAGGCCCATGACGCCTATATTATAGAAGATGATTATAACGGTGAGCTGCGCTATAAAACCAGGCCCATCCCCGCGCTGCAGGGGTACGATAGCAGACATGTGATCTATCTTGGCTCTTTTTCTAAGCTGCTGCTGCCTTCTGTCAGAATCGGTTATGCCGTTTTACCAGAGGCTTTGTCCGCACGCTTTTCCGAACGTGCAGGCAGATACAATCAAACCGCCTCTAAGGCCGAACAGCTTGCGCTTGCCAAATATATCAGCGATGGACAGTTGGAACGCCATTTGCGCCGTTTAAGAAAGCAGTACCATGAAAAGAGCCTGCTTTTGTGCGAAGCTTTGCAGGAATGCCTTCCCTGTAATATAAACATAACGCTGCTGGAGACGGCCTTAACCGTTGTGGTAGAGCTTCCGTTTGAAATAGACGGACAAACGCTTTACCGCTCGCTTTTGGAACAAGGCGTACGAATCATCCAGGGTAAGCGCTGCGGGCGTTCTTTTAAGCTGGGATTTTCCGGAATCCCCTGCGATAAAATCCGCCCCGCTGTAGAAATGATTGCAGACACAATAAAAAAGCACATCCAACAGACGGATGTGCTTTAATCCCAAACAAATCATGAATACCGGCAGGGTTTATTCTCTCCCCAGTAAAGAATCCACCGTAACCTCCAAAATATCTGCAAGCGCAACCAGCTCGACATCCGTAACATAACGGATTTGCCCTTCCAGCTTAGACAGGCCAGACGCATTCATATCAACGCCATTTACCTGCAGCTGTGCCAGCAGCTCTTTTTGCTTCATCCCCTTTTTCTTGCGGGCCGCCTCCACTCTTGCTCCCACCAAGTTTCTTGTCCCCAGTTCCTGTTTACGCAATCTCATACATTCCACTCCAATTGTTTATTCTAAAACCAAATAAAATGCGGCCAAGCAAGGCTATTATATATCTTATAGGGGAAAAAAACAAGTCAAATTTACAAAAAATTTTTATAAAATGCAAATTAAACCCTTAAAAATGCTTTATTTTCCATTGGACTCTGTCTAAAGTGAATTTTTTAATTTTCCACGGAGGTGGTTTTTATGCAAAAAGAAGCTTTTTTAAAGAAATCCGGCATATTTTTAGGCATGCTTTATGATGATTTTGCAAGTACGCCTACCCTGCCGCTGCACAGCTTTGCAAAGGAAAAAACAGCAGCCGTAGCTGTCGACATGGTGAACGGCTTTGTTAAGGAAGGAAATCTTTCCAGCGCACGCATCCTGCAAATAAATGATAACGTCGCCGCATTTTGCGCCGCCTGCATCAAGCGGGCGCTGCCCGTTCTTGCATTTGCCGACAGCCATGCAACGCAATGTCCGGAATTTTCTGACTATCCCGTGCATTGCCTGCATAACACACTTGAAAGCGAACTGACGCAGGAGCTAAAGTCCATACCCGGTATCAGGCGGATTGACAAAAACTCTACCAATGGATATCTGGAGCCGGAGTTTCAGCGGTTTTTGCTCGAAAACCCGCATCTGGACACATTTATTGTCACCGGCTGCTGTACAGACCTTTGCATACAACAATTCTGCCTGACGCTGAAAGCCGCCTTTAACCGTGAAAACAGGCGCTGCCGTGTTGTTGTTCCGATACAGCTTACCGCAACCTTTGACCTGCCCGTACACAACGGTGATTTTTCTGCCGTTTGTGCGTACTTTAACATGCGTCAAAACGGGATTGAAATCATAAACAATATAACTTTATAAAAGGGAAGGATCGCTATGGAGCACAATTTGAACGAGCGCAATTTAACAATGCTGGCCGATTTTTATGAGCTTACCATGGCTGGCGGCTATTTTGAAAACGGGCTGCAAAATACTGTTGCTTATTTTGACATGTTTTTCCGAAAGATCCCAGACAACGGCGGCTTTGCAATTATGGCCGGCGTAGAACAGCTGATCGAATATCTGCAAAGCCTGCGCTTTTCAAAAGAAGATATTGCCTATTTGAAAGAAAAAAAGCTATTCAGCGACGCTTTTTTACGTTATCTTGCAGATTTTCGCTTTACCTGCGACGTATGGGCCGTACCGGAAGGTACGCCCATTTTCCCCAACGAACCGGTTGTAACTGTCAGAGGTCCCGTTATACAGGCGCAATTTATAGAAACCATGCTCTTGTTATGCATCAACCACCAGAGCCTGATCGCTACAAAGGCAAACCGCATCTGCCGGGCAGCCGGCGGCCGGGCGGTTATGGAATTTGGGGCGCGCCGGGCGCAGGGCTTTGACGGCGCTGTTTACGGCGCAAGAGCAGCTTATATTGGAGGCTGCACAGGTACCTCCTGCGTGCTTTCCGATATTGCCTTTCAAACGCCTGCCCTGGGTACGATGGCGCATAGCTGGGTACAGATGTTTGACAGCGAGGAAGAAGCGTTTCGCGCATATGCAAGGCAATATCCGGAAAATTGTACTCTGCTGGTAGACACGTATAACACCCTGCAGTCAGGCGTTCCAAATGCAATTAAAATTTTCAATGAAGAGCTGCTTCCAAAAGGCTTTCGCCCGGCCGGGATCCGGATTGACAGCGGGGATATTACCTATCTTTCAAAAAAAGCAAGAAAAATGCTGGATGCGGCAGGTTTTGCCGATTGTAAAATCTGCGCCTCCAACGCGCTTGATGAATATCTGATCCGCGATATGCTCCTGCAGGGCGCACCGATCGACCTGTTTGGCGTTGGGGAACGCCTGATTACGGCTTCTTCCGACCCGGTATTTGGCGGTGTATATAAGCTGTGTGCAATAGAGTCGCACGGACGCATTTTGCCCAAAATCAAGATCAGCAACAATGTGTCTAAAATTACTACCCCTTGTTTTAAAAACCTTTACAGGTTATTTGACACGGCAAGCGGCAAGGCGATTGCCGATGTTATAACGCTGTTTGACGAAAAGATCGACGACAGCTCCCCTTATGTAATATTTGACCCACAGTTTACATGGAAAAGAAAAACCGTCACAGGCTTTAACGCAATTCCGCTGCGTGTACAGCTCTTTCAAAATGGGAAGCTGGTTTATACACCGCCCGGCCTGCAAAGGATCCAGACCTATTGTACATCCCAGCTTGAAACCTTATGGGACGAAGTAAAGCGCTTTGAAAACCCACATAATTATTATGTAGACCTGTCCCAAAAACTGTGGGATACCAAAGATACGCTTATAAAAGAAAGGAGAGGCTTGTTTGCAAATTCGGCCGGAAGCACTGCAGGATTATAATAAAATATATACATTGACCCAAACCGCGTTTGTATCGGCGATATCCCTAATTTATACGTCCTTGCCTGTACATTTCCCCCAAACATTTTAGAAAATTTAAAAGGTAAGCCCGTTACGCTTACATAGCCTGTAATAATAAAAACCGTTCCTGCTGATACCGGAACGGTTTAAAAACGCGACCAGGCCTGTAAGCCGGGTTCTGTCGTGAACAGCCATCTATCTTGGCGCGGCGTTGCCGCCTGCGCTCAATGCCACCTCCTAAAGACGCGCCGGGCCGGCGCATGCGTCTTTCCACGGTGTTGCTCCGAATAGGGTTTGCAGGGCCGTCAGGTTCCCCTGACGCCGGTGAGCTCTTACCTCGCCTTTCCACCCTTACCTGCCTTAACAGGCGGTATATCTCTGTTGCACTTTCCCTGGGGTCGCCCCCGGCGGCCGTTAGCCGTTATTCTTGCCCTTTGGAGCCCGGACTTTCCTCGGACATGTGCTTTCGCAATATGCCCGCGGCTGTTCAGCCTGCTCGCTGTAGTTATTGTAATATACCCCCCGGTCTTTGTCAAATACATGTTGCTCCCCGCTGCTTTTTGTTATATACTTTATAAAGCGAGCGTTTTGAGCAAACAGACGTGGCATCGTATTGGAAAGGACTGTAAAAGATGGACATACAAAACGAATCTTTAAAAAAGCATTACCAATGGAATGGGAAAATTGAAATTGTATCCAGAGTTCCCATACATACAGCAAAGGATCTTTCGCTTGCCTATACCCCAGGCGTTGCCGAGCCGTGTATTGCCATACAGCAGGATTATAAAAAGTCTTTTCAGCTTACACGCAGGAACAACCTTGTAGCGGTTGTGACAGACGGTACCGCCGTTTTAGGGCTTGGCGATATAGGCCCGGAAGCCGGCATGCCCGTTATGGAAGGAAAATGCGCGCTTTTTAAGGAGTTTGCCGATGTGGACGCGTTCCCTATTTGCGTGCGTTCCAAGAATATAGAGGATATTGTAAAAACCGTATATCTGATTTCCGGAAGCTTTGGCGGGATCAATCTAGAGGATATTTCCGCCCCGCGCTGCTTTGAGATAGAGCGGCGTTTAAAGGAAATATGCGATATTCCCGTTTTTCATGACGACCAGCACGGCACCGCCATTGTGGTTGCCGCTGCGCTGCTCAACGCTCTGAAGGTTGTAAAGAAGGAAATCAGCACTATTAAAGTTGTAATCAACGGAGCAGGATCAGCCGGAATCGCCATTGCCAAACACCTTTTGAATATGGGGGTACGCCATCTGATTATGGTAGACCGCTTTGGCATCATTTGTGAAGGCATGTTTGAGCTTAATTCGGAACAGGCCTTTATGGCCGCCGTTACAAACAGAGAGCATAAAAGAGGCTCGCTTTGCGACGCACTGGAGGGCGCGGATATGTTTTTAGGCGTTTCGGCTCCCAATATTGTTACAGAAGATATGATAAAAAATATGGCTGAAAATCCCATTGTCTTTGCGATGGCAAACCCTACGCCAGAAATTATGCCGGACGCGGCTAAGCGCGCTGGCGCTGCCGTTATTGGAACAGGAAGGTCTGATTTTCCCAACCAAATCAATAATGTGTTGGCCTTCCCCGGTATTTTCAGAGGCGCGCTGGATTGCCGCGCCACTGAAATTAACGAGGAAATGAAGGTAGCGGCCTCCCTTGCCATTGCACAGCTTGTTCCCGAAGAAAAACTGTGTGCAGAATATATTCTGCCAGACGCACTGGATAAAAGGATTGGAAGCGCCGTCGCTCAGGCGGTTGCCCGGGCCGCCAGGGAAACCGGCGCCGCAAGAATATAAAAATACAATGCGCCCGCGTTGCCTCTGTAAAGAGGGACGCGGGCTATTCGCTGTAAAAAAGCTGCTTTGCCTTTTGCAGCAGTACATCCTTTTTGTTGGGAAGACTGTCGTCTATCACCATATCGAGCAGCCGGTTTAAAAGCAGCCCGACCTGCTTTCCCTGCGGAATGCCTAGCGCAAGCAGATCATCCCCGCAAACTGCAAGATCACGCAGAGAAAAGCAGTCGCCGTTTTGCAGCACGGCCTGGAGGGTCGTTTCGTACGCTTTAATCAGCCCAATCTTTTCTGCACGGCGAAAATCTGATTGGGCTGCGATATCCGCTCTTCTGATCCATGCAAGCTGACGCGCAATATCCGCTCCCGTTTTCTGCAGCAGGCGCTTGACCGCACGCTGTGTAGGCGCACAGCGGTAATCATGATACAGGATCAGCGTTACCACACGCTCTATGCACTTTTTGGAAAAATGCATGCGGGTAAGGATTTCACGCGCCATTTTTGCGCTGACGGCCGGGTGCCCATGATAATGCGACACCCACTGTGCGTCTGTTGTTTGTACGGCAGGCTTGCCAATATCATGAAGCAGCATGGCAAGCCGCAGGTCTTCCTGCGGCTTAATTGCTTCTATCGCCGTTACGGTGTGTTCCCACAGGGAAAGGTTGTGGTAAGGTGTGTTTTGATCAAAATGAAGCATTGGCTTAAGCTCTGGTATACATACAGCAAGCACGTCGCCAAATTGTCTTAATACCGCTCCTACATTTTTCCCCATAAGCAGCATGTGTATTTCTTTTGCACACCGCTGCAAAGAAACACGCGTGAGGAGCGCTTTTTTTAAATGAATTGCCTGCGCCGTTTTTGCTTCTATTGAAAAAGACAGAACCGATGCAAAGCGCAGCGCGCGCAGCATGCGCAGTGCATCTTCCTCAAATCGCTTCTGCGCGTTCCCTACACAGCGTATTCTGTGTTTTTCCAGATCCTCCCTTCCTCCAAAGCAATCGATAATCCCCTCTTTCTCCCCGTAAGCCATAGCGTTTATTGTAAAGTCACGGCGGGCCAGATCCTTTTTGAGCGCACCGGTAAAGGTAACCTTGTCAGGATGCCGGCTGTCGCTGTAAGCGCCATCCACACGGTAGGTAGTAATTTCATAAACCTCCTGCCCGAGCACAACACCAACCGTGCCATGGGCCATGCCGTCCTGTACAAGACGATATGAGGAAAAACAGCGCACAATCTGCGCAGGAAGGGCGTTTGTGGCAATATCCCAGTCCTGCGGCGTTTTTCCGCGCAGACTGTCACGTATACAGCCGCCGACAGCATACGCCTGATAACCGTTTTGCTGCAATCGTCTTATAATTTCCCGCGCCTGTGCAGGCATATGGATTTCCACAGTTTCACCTTCTTTTCCTGATTGCAATTTAAATATTTTTTGTTTTCTAAGGCCAAACCAGCACAGCCTTCTATTGCAAAATACATGGTTGATCTACAAAAAATAAAGATTGACATTTTTTGTTTTTAATCATATAATAGAAAAAATATCAGATAAGGGTTTTCTTATCGGGCTGTTGTTTACAGCAGCAGATGTAATTTTCGGCGTCTGCGGGACAATATAGTTATTGTTCCGCAGACGTTTTTTTCCTATACGAATGAAAAGGGGACGCTGATGATGGATACGGCACAATCCAAAAAAATTGCCATGCGGGTTTCTTGGGTCAGTATTATTATAAATATCGTTTTATCTGCCGGAAAATTTGTGGCAGGTATTGTGGGGAGTTCCTCTGCCATGATTTCAGACGCCGTGCATTCTGCTTCCGACGTTTTCAGCACGCTGGTTGTAATTGTTGGGGTGAATATTTCCAGCAAAAGCTCTGACAATGAGCACCAATACGGGCATGAGCGTATGGAATGCATCGCGGCTTTTATACTTGCCGTAATTCTTTGCGCAACCGGTATTGGAATTGGCTATTCGGGGATTGTTAAAATCTTTTCCGGCGGGGAATCCATCGAAACACCCGGCCTGCTTCCGCTGATTGCCGCAATCGTGTCAATTGCCGTGAAGGAATGGATGTACTGGTACACGCTTGGCGCTGCCAAAAAAATTCGTTCCGGCTCCTTAAAAGCAGACGCCTGGCATCACAGAAGCGACGCGCTTTCTTCTGTGGGAAGCTTTATCGGCATATTAGGCGCGCGCATGGGATTCCCTGTTTTGGACCCAATTGCAAGCGTCGTGATCTGCCTGATGATCATCAAGGCTTCATATGATATCGTTAAAGATGCGGTGGATAAGCTGGTAGACAAATCATGCGATACACAAACGATCCAGCAAATGCACACCGTTATTCTGGAGCAGGAAGGCGTTTTAGGCGTAGATATGCTCAAGACAAGGCTGTTTGGCTCCAAAATATATGTAGACGTTGAAATCTGCGCTGACGGTGCGCAAAGCCTAAGCCAGGCGCACGCCATTGCCGAGGCCGTACATGATACTTTAGAAAAAGAGTTCCCTGCCGTAAAACATTGTATGGTGCATGTAAACCCTAAAAAAGAATAAGCTATCTACGCGCTGGCCTATATCTATACGCCAAGGCCGCGCGTATTTTTTCTGCTGCTGTTAGTTACTTTTTGTATCAATAAAAATTGCCCTTAAAAGCCAATCGCTGCATACACGTACCAACCGTCTGGCTTTTAAGGGCGTTTTTATTTTGTCTTTCCAATATCCCTGCGATAAAAGCAGTCTGTAAAGTGTATTTTTTCAACGGCGCGATACGCCTTTTCCAGTGCGCTGTTCAGCGTTGGCGCCTTTGCGGTAACGCCCAGAACTCTTCCGCCGTTTGTGTAAAACACGCCGTCCTTACATGCCGTACCGGCATGATATACAACAGCATCGGCAACCTGCCCGTTTGCGTCAAGACCATCGATTATATAGCCCTTCTGATAGCTTTCCGGATAGCCACCGCTTGCAATGACCACGCATGCGGAGCAGTCTTTCGACCATACAAGCTCTATATCTGCAAGCCTTTCGTCAATGACCGCGTCACAAATATCAAGCAGGTCTGTTTTAAGGCGGGGCAGTACAACCTGTGCCTCCGGGTCACCAAAGCGTGCGTTATACTCGATCACCTTCGGTCCGTCCGGTGTAAGCATCAATCCAAAATACAAACATCCCTTGAAAGGCCGCCCTTCCGCTTGCATTGCGCGGATGGTCGGCTCAAAAATGGTATTCTGGCAAATTTGTGCCATTTCCTCCGTATAGTAAGGGTTGGGACTGATGGTACCCATACCGCCCGTGTTCAAGCCCCGGTCGCCATCCAACGCCCTTTTGTGATCTTTGGAAGAAACCATCGGCCGGATCGTCTTCCCATCTGTAAATGCAAGCACTGAAACCTCCGGGCCGGTTAAAAACTCTTCAATCACAACACGATTGCCGGACTCTCCAAACTTTTTATCCTCCATAATCGAAAGGATCGCCTGCTTTGCCTGCTCCATCGTCTGGGCAATGATGACGCCCTTTCCAAGCGCCAGGCCGTCTGCTTTGACCACAACCGGCAATTTCCCCTGCATTTCTACATAAGCAATCGCATCCTTGCTGTTGTCAAACACCTCATAGTCCGCTGTAGGAATGCCATACTTTTTCATTAAATTTTTAGAAAAGACCTTGCTGGCCTCAATCTGCGCCGCCTTTGCATCCGGCCCAAAAGCCCGTATACCCTGTGCGTTCAAGGCGTCCACCATGCCGTCCGCAAGCGGGTCGTCGGGTGCTACAAACACCATATCAATCTTTTTTTCCTTTGCAAACTGTACAATCGCCGCTTTGTCTGTAACCGGGATATCCACACAGATGGCTTCTTTTCCAATTCCGCCGTTGCCGGGCGCGCAATACAGCGCTTCCAGCCGCGGACTTTCATTTAATTTATGGATCAGCGCATGCTCGCGCCCACCGCTTCCGATCATTAAAACCTTCATATATCTTTTTCCTTCCCTTATCAGTGATGGAACAGGCGGACACCTGTAAAGCACATTGCCATATGGTATCTGTTACATGTATCGATGACGTTATCATCACGGATGGAGCCACCGGGCTGCGCAATATAAGCCACACCGGAGCGCTTTGCACGCTCAATATTGTCACCAAACGGGAAAAAGGCGTCGCTTGCCAGGGAAACGCCGCTCAGCTTTTGCAGCCAGTCCCTTTTTTCTTCTTTTGAAAGCGGCTGCGGTTTTTCTTTGAAAAACTGCTGCCACATGCCGTCGCGCAGAACGTCCATATAGTCGTCTGAAATATATACGTCAATCGTATTGTCACGGTCCGGCCGGCGGATGTTGTCTACAAATTGCAGGCCAAGCACCTTTGGATGCTGGCGCAAAAACCAGATATCGGCCTTATTGCCCGCAAGGCGTGTGCAATGGATCCTCGACTGCTGCCCGGCCCCAACGCCGATTGCCTGGCCGTCTTTTGCATAACAGACGGAATTGGACTGTGTGTACTTGAGTGTGATAAGCGCAAGGACCAGATCCAGCTGTGCCTGCTCCGGCAGAATTTTATTTTCTGTCACCATGTTCGTAAGCATGGCTTTATCAATTTTAAGCGTATTTCTTCCCTGTTCAAAGGTCACGCCATACACGTCTTTGTATTCCTTTTCCGCCGGCGTATAGGCGGGGTCGATCTGTACAATATTGTACGTGCCCCGGCGCTTGGATTTAAGAATTTCTAGCGCCTGCTGATCATAGCCCGGTGCAATGATCCCGTCGGATACTTCCCTTGCAATCAGCAGCGCCGTCTGTTTGTCACAAACATCGGACAGCGCAATCCAGTCCCCATAGGAGGACATCCGGTCTGCACCTCTGGCTTTTGCATAAGCGCTTGCAAGCGGGGACAGTTCTAGATCATCCACAAAATATATCTTTTGCAGCGTCTGCGACAACGGTGTACCGACGGCAGCGCCCGCCGGGCTTACATGCTTAAAGGATGCCGCTGCAGGAAGGCCCGTGGCGGCCTTAAGCTCCTGAACAAGCTGCCAGCTGTTGAAGGCATCTAAAAAATTGATATATCCGGGCTTTCCGTTGAGCACCTCTATAGGAAGGTCTGCGCCGTTTTTCATAAAAATTTGCGATGGTTTTTGATTTGGGTTACAGCCATATTTTAATAAAAGCTCTTTCATGTTCCGACATTCCTTTCATTTGTAAAAGCTGCAGGCCGCTTTCCACCTGCCTTGTTGGAGGATTTGCGCACTTATTGATTTTTATTGATGATCCTGCTTTCAGCTTCACCTGTGGAAAGCGTAATATAGCGTACAAAAAGCGAAACTTTATTGTCTGCATTCAGCGTATCCCACAGCGACTGCGCAAAAACATCGATCGGGTCGTCTGCAAGCGTTATAAGCGTAGGCTCGCCTTCAAAACTTGGAAGCGGGTCGCCGTCTGACCGGTAGGTATGGATCAGCCTGCCCTGCCCCGGCAGTGGGTCAGAATAAGAAAACGTATAACGCTGGCAGGAATCCGGGTTTCCGTCTGCGCTTTTTAAAATGGAAAGGGCAAAATTAAAATCCCCGTCCCCACATTTTACAATACCGGAAATTCTGGGCGTATAGTTGGGCGCGTCGGGCTCAAATGTTCTGGTGCGCAGCGCCTGCTCAAAGGTAAGCTGATTGTTCATTAAATCATAGAGCGTGTCAGTCTGGTCACCGTTTGTGACAATTGTCTTATTGCCAAGCACGCGTACCGGCGCGTAAATGATCAGGGACGGGTCAATAAGCTTGCTTTCGTCAAACGCCTGCGTCCGGATACCCATGCCGTCCTGAACAAAAACACGGTTTCGGCTGTTTTGACTTCTTCCCATAATAAAATAAGCAAGCACCGCGCGCTTTCCGTCTTTGCTTTTTCCAATCAGAATGCCTCTTCCCGGATAGGCGTTTGCGCCCAGCGCCTTTTGAATGGATACCATTTCCATGCTTCTCTTCCTTTCAAAATTTATAATAGTATGGTTTTATTTCCTTCTACTTTAATTTTATCTTCACAAAACAGGGAAACCGCCTTTGGGAGAATCACCCATTCACACTGCTCCATCACCCTTTTCTGCAGCAGCTCCGGCGTATCCCCGCTTTTTACCTCTGTTGCTTTTTGCAAAATAATCGGTCCGCCATCGCAAACCGCGTTGACAAAATGAACCGTGGCGCCTGTAATTTTTACGCCTCTTTCCAGTACCGCGCTATGTACGTGCAGGCCATAGTATCCCTTTCCGCAAAAGGAAGGAATCAGGGAAGGATGCACGTTGATCATTTTATTTTCATACGGCGTTGTGACCGCACTGCCAAGTATGGTCATAAAACCGGCGTATACGACAAGATCTGCCTGCTCCTCGTCCAGCGCGCGGCGCATAGCTTCGCTATAGAGGTCGGTGTTTTCATAAGACTTTCGCTGTAAAACCCTGGTTTTGATCCCGTGCCTGCGCGCGCGTGTCAGGGCGTACGCGTCTTCTTTAGAGGATATCACGCAGGTGATTCTTCCGTTTTGAATCGCGCCGCTCTCCTGTGCGTCTATCAACGCCTGTAAATTGGTTCCGCCGCCGGAAACAAGAACAACAATGTTTTTCAAAAGATCACCCCGCAATCTGGCTTATACAAGAAGCACGCCTTCTTCCCCTTGGGTAATTTCGCCAATTATATATGCTTTTTCACCCGACTGGGAAAGCAAACGCAGCGCTTTGTCTGCATCCTGCTTTGCAACGGCTACGACCATGCCGATGCCCATGTTAAAGGTATTGAACATGTCGTGCTCCGATATATTGCCGGCTTTTTTTATAACATCAAAAATAGGCAGCACCGGCACAGCGGCCTTTTCCACCCTTGCTGTCAAGCCCGCTTTGAGCATGCGCGGTATATTTTCATAAAATCCGCCGCCTGTAATATGGGACACCGCTTTGACATGAACCTGCTGCATTAAAGCAATCAAAGGCTTAACATAGATTTTTGTAGGCGTCAGAAGCGTTTCCCCAAGCGGCTTGTCCAGCTGGTCGTAATGGGAAAAGATGGTCGTTTCATCAATATGCAGCACTTTTCTTACCAGGGAAAAACCGTTGGAATGGACCCCGGAAGAAGAAATACCGACCAGTACATCCCCTTCTTGCAGGCTGGAGCCGTCTATAATATTCTGCCGGTCTACCATGCCGACGCAAAAACCGGCAAGGTCGTATTCCTCCTGCGGATAAAAACCCGGCATTTCTGCCGTTTCCCCACCGATTAACGCGCAGCCGGCCTGAACACAGCCCTCTGCCACGCCGGACACAATGCGTGCGACCTTTTCCGGTATATTTTTCCCAACCGCCAAATAGTCCAAAAAGAACAATGGCTGTGCGCCGCAGCACACAACGTCGTTGACGCACATGGCAACGCAGTCTATCCCAATTGTGTCATGCTTGTCCAGCAAAAAGGCCAGCTTGAGTTTTGTTCCTACGCCATCTGTTCCGGAAACAAGCACGGGCTGCTGCATGCCCGCTATATTGGGGGCAAACAATCCCCCAAAACCGCCAATCCCGGAAAGCACGCCGTCTGTTACAGTTTGCGCAACATGCTTTTTCATCAATTCCACCGCTTTATAGCCGGCGGTGACGTCCACACCCGCTTCTTTATAACTTTCGCTGAAACTTTTCATCCCTGCCACTCAATCCTTTCTTTGAACAAGAGCATCTGTATTTATTTCTGGACTATTTTTCTTGAAAACTTATCTTCATAGATGGTTTGCGGAATCTCCGCAGGATAGTTGCCTGTAAAGCACGCGTCGCAAAAGCCTACCGAAGCCTCCTTTGCAATACGGTGCAGTCCGGAAATACTTAAATATCCCAAAGAATCTGCGCCGATCTTCCGGCAAATTTCCTGGGCAGACAGCTTTCTTGCAATCAAATCTTCTTCGTTTTTAATATCCGTTCCAAAATAGCACTGGTTTAAAAAGGGCGGGGAAGAAATGCGCATATGCACTTCCTTTGCGCCGGCTTCCTTTAAAAGCCTGACGATGTGAGCACAGGTGGTTCCCCTGACGATAGAATCGTCAATGATTACGACCCGCTTGCCTTCCACCGCCGCCTTGAGCACATTGATTTTAATTTGTATCAAACGCTCCTTTGCTGCCAACTGGCGTTTGGCAAACGTGCGCCCGATATATTTGTTTTTAATTAAGGCAATCCCAAAGGGGATTCCAGATTCTTCTGAATAACCAAGCGCAGCGTTGACGCCGCTGTCTGGCACCCCGCAGACCATATCCGCTTCCACAGGATGCTCCTGCGCCAGTATCTGTCCTGCGCGCTTGCGCGCCATATGGACAGATACACCGTCGATTACACTGTCCGGCCTTGCTATATAGACATATTCAAACATGCATAGCGACGACTTTCCGGTACAGTTTTGCTGATAGCTGTGCAGTCCCTTTTCGTCTATTACGACAACTTCCCCAGGCAAAACATCCCTTATAAATTCCGCGCCAAGGCTGTCAAAGGCGCAGGATTCTGAAGAAAGCAGCCAGCTGTTTTTGATTTTACCAATACAAAGCGGGCGGAACCCGTTTTTATCGCGCACGCCGATGAGCTTTCTTGGGGAGGATATGACCAGCGAATAAGCGCCCTGAAGCTGCTGTACAGAACTTAAAACGGCTTCTTCTATAGACCTTGTAACAATCCGCTGGCTTGCCACAACGTAGGCGATCAGCTCTGCGTTGCTGTTGGATTGGAAGATTGCCCCGCCCTGTTCTAACCGATGATGCAGCTGGGCCAAATTGGTAATCGCGCCGTTATGCGCAATGGCAAGCGAGCCCTTGATATACCGCATGACCAAAGGCTGCGCCGCCGCTCTTATAAAGGCCTCGTTTGGCGAATAGCACACATGGCCAATTGCAATTTTACCATCGCCTAAAGCCTCCACAGCAGATGCGTTGAGCGCTTCAGATACCATCCCCAAATCCTTTAGACATGTAAACTCGCCGTTTTGATTGATTGCAATACCGGCGCTTTCCTGCCCCCTGTGCTGCAATGCAAAAAGCGCGCCGTAGACTTCGTTTGCGATATGCATGTCGTTATCGTTTTTATAAATACCGAATACACCGCATTCTTCCTGCGGCGCACCGGAAAAAGGGCCGTATTGGTTTGCCGGTCTGATCAAAGCTCTCTCACCTTATCCTGTATTGCAATATCTTTTTTTACTACGCCGTCGTTCATCTCCTGTTTTGCCTGCAAAAGCTTTTGCGCAAGCGTATCGTCATAAATTGCAAGCATTTGCACTGCAAGCAGCGCGGCATTGTCTGCACCGTCAATGGCTACTGTTGCTACAGGAATGCCTTTTGGCATCTGTACCGTTGCCAAAAGCGCGTCAAGTCCATCTAAGGTCGAGGATTTTACAGGAATCCCGATAACAGGCAGTGTTGTGTGCGCTGCAAGCACGCCGGCAAGGTGCGCTGCTTTTCCTGCCGCTGCAATTATTACACCAAACCCGTTTTCCCTAGCCCTGGATGAAAATTCCGCAGCAAGTGTAGGTGTTCTGTGCGCAGACATCACATGTACCTCATACGGAACCGAAAAATCCTTGAGCGTCCGAATAGCGCCGGCCACTATGGGAAAATCGCTGTCGCTCCCCATAATGACTGCGACCTTTTTTGACTGATCCATACCTTATCTTCCTTTCCTTTTGCAAATGGCTAAAAGCTTGGACGTTACTAAAACACAAGAAAAGAGGCTGCGGTTATATGCCACAGCCTTTCAAATGACAAATTGCAGGTTTACGCAAATATCCCATTGCGACGCAGAAAACATCTGCTTCGTTGTTTTGTGCGCAATGGTACATCGCCGTTTCCCTCCGTCATCAAAATCATACATATATTTTATTGCATTTTTACGTTAAATTCAATAGCCAATGCCTCTATATGCCTTATTTTGTATTATTATAGAAGGAACTCTGCTTTTTGCACCATATTTTGTTTATTCTGCTCATTACTGCTTTGCATGGTCTTTCTCGTCCACCACAAGCTCTTTCAAAGAAGTAGCAAGCCCCGCCAGTGACTGGATTTCAGAAGGAATAATAATCTTTGTGGCCTTGCCGTCTGCGGCCTTGCCAAATGCCTCAATCCCCTTGAGCGTAAGCACTTTGTCGGTAGGTGAAGCCTCATTGAGCATCCTTAGGGCGTCTGCATACGCTTTCTGAACGGAAAGAATGGCTTCTGCTTCACCCTGCGCTTCTCTGATCTTTGACTCTCGGACAGCATCTGCGCGCAATATAGCGGATTCTTTATGGCCTTCCGCCACAAGGATTTCGCTGCGCTTTTCACCTTCCGCGTCAAGAATTCTGGCACGGCGCTCGCGTTCGGCCTTCATTTGCTTTTCCATCGCTTCCTGAATTTCACGGGGCGGCAAGATGTTTTTAAGCTCCACACGCTTGACCTTAATGCCCCATGCGTCTGTTGCTTCATCCAGGATGATGCGGATCCTTTCATTAATATCATCACGGGAAGTAAGCGTGTGGTCCAGCTCCAGGTCACCAATGATATTACGAAGCGTTGTCGCCGTGAGATTTTCAATTGCAAAAATGGGCTTTTCCACCCCATAAGTATAAAGCTTTGGGTCTGTGATCTGATAATAGATGACCGTGTCGATCTGCATGGTAACATTATCTTTGGTAATAACCGGCTGTGGAGGAAAATCTACAACCTGTTCTTTCAAAGATACCTTTTTGGCGATTTTATCAATAAACGGTATTTTTATATGCAGGCCCTGCCCCCATGTACCTTTGTAGCTGCCCAGCCTTTCAATAACAAAAGCGCTGGCCTGTGAAACAACCTTAATATTTGCAATAACGATCCAAATCACCAAAACAACGATCGCAATCACAATGGCAATTGCAATTGGATCCATAATTACCCCATCCTCTCTGTCTTTGCAAATTCTTATTTTGTAACTGCAACCTTTTTGGGAAGCACCATCAGCTTTATTCCCTCAATTGCCTGTACAACGACAAATTCACCGGCCGGTATGACAGAGCCGTCAAGTGCTCTTGCCGGCCATACGACGTCGTCTATTTTGACCTCCCCTGTAGAAAGGTTGTTGTTAATTTCTGTAATAACCACAACGGTTTTCCCAATATTCATATCGGCATTGGTCGCCACCTGGGGCGTGTGTTTCAGCTTTTTTACAATCGGCCTTGTTACAAGAAGCGCCACAAGCGAAACACCGGCAAATACGCCCAGCTGGATTAAAATCTGATCTGTAAAAATACAGGATACCGCAGCCCCGATCCCGCCAAAAACAAACCAAACGGACACAAGCTGCGCCGTGCACATTTCCAATACGCCCATAACAAGCGCAACTCCCAGCCAAATAAAAGGCATCCATTGTTCCATAATATAACCACCCTCCCCCTTTCCGGTTTCTGCATACACAGCGTAGCATATTAGAAAGATATTTGTCAATGGCTTTTCGATACCATCTTCTTATGTGACTGTGACAAATTTCGGTAAAATTCACACCGCATAATAGAAAGGCATAAAAATGTTACTCTATACACAGACAAAAAAACATGGTATACTTTTTTTATAAAAAATACTGAAAAGGTGGAACGCATCCATGGATTTTAACGCTTTTTCCGCTGGGATAGAACCGGGCGGCCTGCGCAATAAAGATGAAATCAGGCTGTTAATATGTTATGTACTTGAGAGCGTAGATAAACCTATGAGTCTCAACAGCATGATCGGAATTTTACAGGAAACCGGGCTTGCCAATTATTTTGAAGGCGTTGAAGCCTGGGGCAGCCTGGAAAAAAACAAAAATATAGCGCCTACGCCAGAGGACCCATCCCTTTTTACCGTTACGGCAAGCGGCAGGATGATTGCAACCCAGCTGGAAAACGAGCTTCCTTCCTCCGTGCGGGATAAGGCGGTCGGCGCGGCGCTTATGCTTTTTCACAGGCAGCGGGCAGAAAAGGAAAATGCCGTGCACATCAAAAAGCTGGAAAACGGCTATAACGTCAGCTGCCACATATCGGGCGGAGACATGGATTTGTTCCATTTTGACCTGTATGTACCGGACAGCGCGCAAGCCAGGGTTGTAAAACGAAATTTTCATAAAAACCCGGACCGGATTTATAATATTATGATTGCAGTACTGACCAAAAACACCGACCTTGCCAAAACCGCCCTGGAAGAACTGACAGGCAGGAAAAGCTAAAAAAACATATTCAGTACAAGCATGAGCGTAACACCCGGTATTCCGCCAATAGAAGCAACGCAGAGGCTTAGCGTGCTCACCGGCAGGGATACGCCTGTAAAAAATGCAGACAGATTTACGGCAAGCATGGCACAAAGACCCAGCGCCATTGTCCCCACGGCTTTCCTCAGCGGCTTTTTGCTGCCGGAAAACACCTGCACCAATAAAAAAATAAAAAATGTGCCGCCCAAAACGGCCCATACGACCCATTGTGGCATAAAAAAGCCCCCTATATTTCGTTGTTTGTCCTTATATTGTATGCAAGGGCTTTTCGGTTAAGAAGCAAATTCCAACAAAAAAAGCGGCGGTTTGTAAAAACCGCCGCAGCTTTTTTATGCTTATTTTACCATGCCTGCAACTTCTTCTGCAAAATTGTCCTGCCGCTTTTCAAGGCCTTCGCCCTTTTCATAGCGTACAAACGCTTCGATTGCAATAGAGCCGCCCAGTTCTTTTGCAGTATTTTCCGTATATTTTGCGACACTCAGGTCGGGCTCTTTAACAAATGCCTGGTCTACAAGGCAATTTTCTTTATAAAATTTCCCAATTTTGCCCATAACAATTTTGTCTGCAATTTGCGCGGGCTTTCCTTCGTTGATTACCTGTTCTGTCAGGATCTTCTTTTCATGCTCAATTACATCTGCCGGAACGCTTTCTTTATTCAGGTAAGATGGATTTGCCGCTGCAACCTGCATGGCAATATCCTTTGCATAAGCCTGAAATGCGTCATTACCGGCAAGGTCTGTGTTAAAGCGTACCATAACGCCAATTCTGCCGGCCGCATGGATATACGTTGTAACGACCCCTTCATAGCGTTCAAAACGGCGGATCTTAATATTTTCACCAATGGTAAGCACTTTTTCCTGCAAAAGTTCTGCAATTGTCATATCACTGCCGGAGGCCTTGCACGCCGCAAGCGCTTCCACATCGGCGGGGTTTTGTTCCATAACCGTCATGGCGCAGGTTTTTACAAACGCCTGAAAATCTGCGTTTTTGGCAACAAAGTCTGTTTCTGCATTGACTTCAATCACCACGCCGACGGTACCCTCATCGTTGGTGCAGGCAAATGCAACACCCTCTGCCGCAATTCTGCCGCTTTTCTTTTCCTGCTTTGCAAGCCCCTGCTCCCTTAAAAAGTCAATTGCTGCATCCATATCGCCATTGGACTGGGTAAGCGCCTTTTTGCAATCCATCATACCGCAGCCTGTTTTTTCTCTTAAAGCCTTAACGTCCTGTGCTGTAAAAGCCATTTTTATCATCCTCCTGTATTTATTCCGTAACATAAACATAGATCGGGCAGGCACAAGACCTGCCCGCAAAAATCTTGATTTATTCAGCAGACTCCTGCTGCGGTTCTTCCGCCGTCTGATTGTCTGCGTCTTCTTCTGCCTCTTTTGCTGCGGCGCCCATCTGGCCCTCATGTCCTTCAATAATCGCATTGGCCATTGTCCCTGCGATCAGCTTAACGGCGCGGATGGCATCGTCGTTTCCGGGAATAACATAGTCGATCTCATCCGGGTCACAGTTTGTGTCGACAATTGCGACGATCGGAATCCCAAGCTTTTTTGCCTCGGCTACCGCAATTCTTTCCTTGCGGGGATCAACAATAAAGAGCGCACCCGGCGCCTGCTTCATTTCTTTGATGCCGCCCAGAAATTTTTCAAGCTTTTCAATTTCCAGCTTCAGCTTTATGACCTCTTTTTTAGGAAGCAGATCAAACGTTCCGTCTTCTTCCATAGCCCGAAGCTGCTTTAAGCGGTCAATTCTTCTTTTAATTGTTGTAAAGTTTGTCAGCATGCCGCCAAGCCAGCGTGCGTTGACATAATACGCGCCTGCGCGCTCAGCTTCTTCCTTTACGGAATCCTGCGCCTGCTTTTTTGTCCCGACAAACAGAACACTTTTGCCTTCTACGGAAAGGTCACGAACAAAAGCATATGCCTCTTCAAGCTTTTTAACGGTTTTCTGCAAATCAATAATATAAATACCGTTGCGCTCTGTGAAGATATACTCCGCCATTTTGGGATTCCATCTTCTTGTCTGATGACCAAAATGTACGCCGGCCTCCAGAAGCTGTTTCATAGATACTACTGCCATTTTCATTTTCCTCCTTAGGTTGTGTCCTCCGCCGTGTCCATACCGGAACAACCGCCTTTTAAAGGCAGCACCTGTCCGGCGCAACCCCGGCGTGCGTAATGCCTAAGTATTATAACACAACTCATTTTGAAAAGCAACCGTTTTTTTCCATACTTTATTTAGAAGCATTTTCTGCGTATATTTTGAGCAAAGAAGGTTTTAAGGATACAGATGCGGTATAATAAAAACAGATTTTCCTGCGCGCTTTGCTATATAGACGCAAAAGGATTTCTGAATTTTTTCCTGCGCTTTGGCGGGCAGCGATGGTTAACCAGGATCGTATCTTCCCCTATCAGCTCAATATTTTCCCAACGGATTACAATATCGTCGCATCTGCCAAAAATACCAAAGCATTTCAACCGGCCGTAAATCACGATCGACACCAACCTGGCGGTGCATGTGTCTACTTCTACATCGTCCACAAAGCCCAGCCTGGCTCCGTCCTTTGCGTTGATCACTTCTTTATGGCGCATATCGACAATACGGCAGTTCATAAAGGTCATCCTTTCTGTCGGTAAAATTGCCTGTTTTAAGTATATTCATAAATTAATGATTGTATCACACACAGTTTTATGTTATGATGAAAAAAGACATTTTATGGAGGTTCATAATGGAGAATTATGTTTTGATTTCCGACTGTACGCTGGATTTGCCTGTACAGCACTGCAACGAGCTGGATATCCATGTAATTCCTATGGAATTCACGTTGGACGGGCACCCCTATAAGCATTATATTGACGCGCGCCAGTTATCTTACCAGGCGTTTTATCAGGCAATGCGCGCCGGCAAGTTTTCCACCACAAGCCAAATCAATTACAAAGAGTTTTCAAGCTTTTTTAAACCTTTTTTGGAGGACGGAAAAGACATCCTTTATATTTGCTTTACTTCCGGAATGAGCGGCACATATAATACCTGCAGAATTGCAGTAGCCGATCTGCAAAAAAAATATCCGGACAGAAAAATTATGGTTGTGGATTCTTTGTGCGCTTCTGTTGGGGAAGGACTGCTGGTTTACCATGCAGCGCTGAAAAAACGCGACGGTATGCAGCTTTCTGTGCTTGCCGACTGGGTGGAGCAGAATAAGCAGCGCGTATGTCACTGGTTTGTTGTGGACGACCTGGAGCATTTAAAACGGGGTGGGCGGATCGGCACCGTGACCGCGGCCTTTGGGAAAGCGCTGCAAATTAAGCCGCTTTTAAGCGTGGATTCAGACGGCAAGCTGACAACTGTAGCGAAAATCCGGGGTGCCAGCAAGGTGTTGGAGGGTTTGGCCGACCGCTTGATAAGCGACGGCGCCAATACACAGGAACAAACCGTAATCATAGGCCATGCCGACGTGCCGGAGGATGCACAGGCGCTGGACAGGCTGCTCAAGGATCGCGGCCTTATAAAGGACAGCATCATCGCTGATATTGGACCGGTGATCGGCACACATGTAGGCGCGGGTATGCTTGCGCTTACATTTATGGGGGAGCGCCGCATGAAATAAAGCAAAATCTTCCCGCTCTCTGCGCAAGCTTCCATGCGGTTTTGCATACACCTTTTAAACTTAGGAGTCTGGAGTGAAGCATTATGAAAAAAATCATTGTCCTATTCATGAGTATATTGCTCTTTACGGCCGTGTTGGCCGGCTGCGGCGGCAATAATTTGACAATTGATGAGACAAAAGTTGGAGAAGACGGCTATTTGGGAAGCACCTCGAACGATTCGTATGAATACGACGTGTTTGACACGCACATTCGTATTACAAAGTATATTGGCCAAGAGGCACAGGTAACCGTTCCTGAAAAAATTGACGATAAATTTGTAACCCATATTGGCAACAGGGCTTTTATTGATACAGCGCAAGAACTTGTTACAAAAATTACACTTCCTTCCAGCATTTCCGACATTCACGATTATGCATTTTATGGCGCGATGGCGCTACAGGAAATTGCGCTTGACAGCGCAAACCTGGACTTTACCGTAGTAGACGGCGTGCTTTTTACAAAGGATATGACAAAGATTATATGCTACCCGCAGGATAAGCCTGCAACATCTTTTGAAATTCCCGCCTCTGTGAAAAGCCTAGGCGGCAGTAACTTTGCCATGTGCACGCACTTGGAGAGCGTTACAATCCCGGACACGGTTACTTCTATTGGCGACTATGCGTTCCAGGGCTGTACGGCTTTGGTGGAAATGGTTATACCCGACGGTGTTACGCGCATGGGTTCGACCGTTTTTCTTGGCTGCACCAGCCTTCAAACGCTGACGCTTCCAAAGCATTTGCAGCAGGCGGATGAATCGATTGTCTGGAATTGCACGGCTTTAAAGGAAATTAAGGGCTATGAGGGAACGCCTGCAGAAGAAATTGCCGCAAGCGCCGGCGTAGAATTTGTAAGCTTAGGATCCGTTGACGCTGTACCGACAGAGCCTTCCAGTGAAGTTGCATAATTTTTTCCTTTTTACTTTTAAGCAATATAGCATAGAAAAAACGCCTGCGTTAGCGCGGGCGTTTTTTAGACGCTCTTTTTTAGGGTAACAGGCAGCTGCACTGGCGGCACTGCCATGCAGGATTTATGCCAGCTTTATCGGCTTTCATAGCCGTGGGCCTGTTTGAGCATCATATCCTTTACCTTCATCAGGCGAATCTGCGTGCTGCGTTCGTTTTCGTCAAGCTTCATGGTAATATATTTAATATTGCTTTGCATTTGCGGAATCATCACATGCTCCAGCGCATTGACCCTGCGCCGGGTCTTTTCAATTTCATTTGCCATAAGCTGGCAGGATTTTTCACATTCCGCCAGGCGAAGCATGTCCGGCAGAACATTTGCCAAAGACTTTACCGCGTCGTCCAGATCTGCCGAGGTAAAGGCAAAGCCGTAGGCGTAAATATCGTTTGCATCGGACGTTCTTGTCTGGTATTCAAAAACGGGTATGTCAACGCTCATTACATTTTTGGTGCCAAGCCTTAAAGAAACCTCCTGCTTTGGCGCTAAAAGCGCTGCGTTGAGAAGCTCGTCGGACATGGAAGCCCTGGCCAGGACAAAATTTTTGTTGGCTCTTTCAATGCCCTGCTCAACGCGCTGACGCAGGACTTTATTTTCCCTGACAAGCTCTAAAAATTGCCGCATAAGCTCGTCACGCTTGTCTTTTAAAAGCTTGTGGCCGCGCATTGCCGTCACCAGCTTTTTTTTCAGGCGCGTAAGCTCCATTCTGGTTGGGTTGACCGTTGTAGAAGCCACTGGCGTTCACCTCTTTTTTCTCACTTGCCATAGTATTCGTCTAAAAATTCATCCTTAATACGTTTAAGCTCGCTTCTGGGAAGAATAGACAAAAGCTTCCAGCCGATTTGCAGGGTTTCCTCAATTTCCCTGTTTGTGTTGTAGCCCTGGGACACATATTCTTTTTCAAACGCGTCTGCAAATTGCGCATAAAGTTTATCTATGTCTGTCAGCGCCGCCTCACCCAGGATAACCATAAGCTCCTTTGCATCCTTTCCCCTTGCGTAGGCCGCAAAAAGCTGGTTCATCGTATTGGCATGGTCCGCTCTGGTTTTTCCGGCACCTATGCCCTTGTCTTTTAAACGGCTCAGCGAAGGCAGCACGTCTATGGGCGGCATAATATTTTTCCGATACAGATCACGGCTTAAAATAATTTGTCCTTCTGTAATATAGCCTGTCAGATCGGGGATTGGATGGGTTTTATCGTCCTCTGGCATGGTCAGGATGGGGATCAGGGTAATACTTCCCTGCTTTCCCTTCTGGCGGCCTGCACGCTCGTATAAGGACGCAAGATCCGTATACATATATCCGGGATACCCGCGCCTGCCCGGGACCTCCTTGCGCGCAGCGGAAACCTCACGCAGGGCATCTGCATAATTTGTGATGTCCGTCATAATCACAAGCACGTGCATACCTGCATCAAATGCCAGATATTCCGCAGCCGTAAGCGCCATGCGCGGTGTTGCAATGCGTTCAATGGCCGGGTCGTTTGCAAGGTTAACAAACATGACCGTTCTGTCGATCGCGCCGGTTTCTTTAAAGCTTTCAACAAAATAATTGGATTCTTCAAAGGTAATCCCCATTGCTGCAAAGACAACGGCAAACGGTTCTGTGGTACCGCGGACTTTTGCCTGTCTTGCAATCTGCGCTGCCAGGTTGGCATGCGGCAGTCCCGAGGCGGAAAAAATAGGTAGCTTTTGGCCGCGGACCAGCGTATTGAGGCCGTCAATGGCCGAAACCCCCGTTTGGATAAATTCCTGCGGATAATTGCGCGCCGCGGGGTTCATGGGAAGCCCGTTGATATCCAGACGCTTTTCCGGTAAAATTTCCGGCCCGCCATCAATTGGGTTACCAAGGCCGTCAAAGACGCGGCTGAGCATATCAGAACTGACGCCCAGCTGCATGCTTCTTCCCAAAAAGCGTACCTTGCTGTTGGAAAGATTGATCCCGGCGGAATTTTCAAACAATTGCACCAACGCGTTGCCGCCGTCAATTTCCAACACCTTGCAGCGCCGTTTTTCACCGTTTGCAAGCTCTATTTCGCCAAGATCGTTATACCGTACGTCTTCTACGCCCCTGACAAGCATAAGGGGGCCTGCTACCTCTTCGATTGTTCTGTATTCCTTCGGCATCAGAAATCCGCTCCTTTGCTCACTTCGTTTCCCATATCAATATCAAGCTGCTCCATCAAAAGCGCATATTCTTTTTCCATGTCTTGCGCCGGCACATACTTAAACCGGCCCAGACGTTCCCTCACAGGCATTTTTACAAGGCCGTCGACCGTTGCGCCCTTTTCCAGCGCCTGCATGGCTTTTTGATAATATGCAAGCACCAACTGCATCATCCTGTGCTGCTTTGCAAGCGGCGTATAGGTGTCTACCTCATGAAAGGCATCCTGATGCAGAAAGTCCTCTCGGATGGAGCGTGCGGCTTCCAGCTTGATCCTGTCGGGCGGCGAAAGGGCGTCCATACCGACCAGCTTGACAATTTCGTCCAGTTCCGCTTCCTCTTGCAAGATGCGCATCAGGCTATGCCGGCACTCCATCCAGTCCGGCGCAACCGTCTGATTAAACCACGCGGCCATAGTATCAAGGTAAAGCGAATAACTTTTCAGCCAATTGATTGCCGGAAAATGGCGTTTATAGGCAAGGTCTGCATCCAGTCCCCAAAAAACCTTCACAATACGCAGCGTCGCCTGGGAAACCGGCTCTGAAATATCCCCTCCCGGGGGCGATACGGCGCCGATAACGGAAAGCGCACCTTCTGTATCTGCACTGCCCAGTGTGATCACGCGCCCCGCCCTTTCATAAAATTGCGCAAGGCGGCTGCCCAGATACGCGGGGTAGCCTTCCTCCCCGGGCATTTCCTCCAGACGGCCGGACATTTCACGCAGGGCTTCGGCCCAACGTGAGGTGGAGTCGCCCATCAGCGCAACGGAAAATCCCATATCACGAAAATATTCCGCAATGGTAATCCCGGTGTAAATGGAAGCTTCGCGCGCTGCAACAGGCATATCCGACGTGTTGGCAATCAGCACGGTGCGCTTCATCAGCGAATGACCCGTTTTGGGATCGATCAGTTCCGGGAATTCATTGAGAACGTCTGTCATTTCATTGCCGCGCTCTCCACAGCCGATATAAACGACAATATCTGCCTCCGCCCATTTGGCAAGCTGGTGCTGCACCACCGTTTTTCCGCTGCCAAACGGTCCGGGAACGGCGGCAACGCCGCCCTTTGCAATGGGAAAAAGCGTGTCGATCACGCGCTGGCCCGTTACAAGAGGCATTTCCGGCGAAAGCTTTCTTTTATAAGGGCGCCCTACACGGACCGGCCATTTTTGCATGAGGCTTACTTTTACGTCTCCTTCTTCTGTTGCAATAACCGCCACCGTATCCGTTACGGTAAAGAAGCCCGCCTGTATGCTTTTTATTGTGCCGCGCAGCTTATGCGGAACCATAATTTTTTGCCGGACGATTTCTGTCTCCTGCACAGTGCCGAGCACGTCGCCGGTTTCAACCCGGTCGCCTTCCTTGGCAACGGGCTGGAACTTCCACTTTTTGTCCCTTTTGAGCGACGGAACCTCCACACCCCTTTGCAGATTGTTGCCGCTGACTTTCATAATATCATCAAGCGGCCTTTGGATGCCGTCATAAATACTGCCGATCAGGCCGGGGCCCAGCTCAACGCTCAACGGCAGTCCGGTAGATTCCACCGGCTCGCCCGGCCCGAGCCCGGAGGTTTCTTCATAAACCTGAATGGAAGCCCTGTCACCGTGCATTTCTATAATTTCCCCGATCAGCCTTTGGGAGCTGACACGTACGACGTCAAACATATTTGCATTGCGCATTCCCTCGGCAATGACAAGGGGGCCTGCAACCTTTTTAATGATACCTGTGCTCATAGTCAATTCCGTTCCTTCCATGGGTATTTCCTGCGCCTGAAGCCTGCAGCGGTCAGGAGCCTTTTTAAGTGAATCAATCGTTAAACAGAATATCGGACCCGACGGCTTTTTCCACAGAGCGCCTGACGTTTGTCATGCCCATCCCTGTATTTCCATATGCGCCTGGTATGGGGATTACAGCGGGCAATGCAGAAGAAGCATAGCGGGCAAATTCTTTTTCATAAGCAAGGGCAAGCGCTTCTGTAACATATACTACGGCATACTTGCCAGTACAAACCTTACGGATTTTTGAAAGCGCGTCTTCCTCCGGCTCTACAAAGACCACGTCAAGCCCAAGCGCAGCAAACCCGTATATGCTGTCCCGGTCGCCGATTACAGCTATTCTATACATACATATCGCGCAGCCTTTCTTTAATCATTTGCAGATCCAGTCCGTTTCGCTTTGCCGAAAGGATCAGCCTTACCGCTTTAATTTCTGTTTCTCTGGCAATGACGTACGCCGCAAGAGGCCCAATGGAAAACGGTTCCCACTTTTGTGTTTGCAACTGATGGATCAACAGATCGTCGCACCATTTTTCAAAAGCTGCCGGTGATTGCTTAAGCGCCTCTACCGCTGCCGCGTAATCTGTAAAACGCAAATAGGCGTAAAGCTCTTCAAGGGATTTGGACGCAGCCCTTGCAAGCAGCTGCGTGTTAAGTGTTTCACACGCGGCCAGGCTGTTTTGGATAAACGCAAGCGTTTTTCCCGTTTTACAGCAGCGCACTGCTATTTTGATGTCTGCAAACGCAACGGTAAGTTCCGCATAAAGGGAAAGCACCTCGCTTTTCGCCTGCAGACTAAGCGCTCGCACCGTTTGCAGGCAAGCCTTGTCGATAATGCTATCGCAAAGCTGTCCATCGCCTGTCTGCAGCAGCACCGTCATTGCCTGCCTGGCACAATCCTGCATAGCATAAGGTAAGTCAGTATAAACCCGCTTGCCGACCGATTCATAAATATGCTGCGCCGGTACCGTTCCGTTAGGAAGAAAGATCCCCGACGGATCCACACTGCGTGTAATTGCCTTGACAGACGCTTTTAAATTATGAAAATCGCTTTGTACAAGAAAAACATCAAACGCATGAACGTCATCCACCAGCTCGCGCATCAGTCGCCAGGTTTTTTCCTGCTCTGCCTGTAAAAGGTCTTCTGCGCTTTGCTCCTGTCCTTCCTTGCCCCATCCCTTGTCTGCAAGAAAACGCAGGCATTGCTGTTCATCCTTGCAGGCAAGCAACGCGTCCAGGTCCTGCTTTCCAAAAAGCTGCAGTTCTTTTGCCCGTATCCGGGCAACTGCATAGGTATAATCTGCCGCCATATATGTGAAAAGCCTCCTTTTCAAGTAAAGAGCAGTCTTTGCACCTCGTCCTGCAATTGTTCATGCGCGCCGGAAAACAGCGCTTCAAAAGAACAATTTTCTTCAATATCCCCGTAAAGCAGGATGAAGCCGCCGTCTATACGGGCAGGCTGCCGTGCAAGCGTCAGCCTGCCGTTTGCCCTGCTTTGCAGCTCGTCATGAAAAAATTGAGGCATACGCGCAAGATCCTTTTGGCAAAGTGCAATTTGTCCCGAAGCCTTTTGCGCGTATTTGTCGACCATTTTCAGCAGCAGGGTAAAATATTCGTCCGCAGGCAAGCTTAAAAGCGCAGTTTTTGCCTGGCAGATGATATTGCCTATTATCTGCTGCTTTGCCTGTAAAAGTGCCTTGCGTTTTACAATTGCCGCCGAAGACTTTCCTCTTTCCAGAATATCTTTACATTGTACCGCCGCTTTTTCTTCCATTTTCAGGGCTTCTTCCCGTCCCTCATCCTGTGCCTGCTGTGCAATTTCCCGCACCTGGGAATCGGCTTCTGCTTGTATTCTTGCGGCGGCATCCTGTGCTTGCCGGTCGATCTGTTCCAGTATTTTATCTATTCCTGCCATAAGCGTCCGTTTCTCCCGTTCCGGTTATTTTTATGATAAAATTATACATCCAATCCAGGAATATTAAAAATAGCAAGCATGGAAATAAGCAGCGCAAGGATTGCATACGTTTCCACCATGGCGGGCAAAAGAAGCGCTTTTCCAAACTGGTCCGGCTTTTTCGAGATTGTGCCGATCCCTGCCACCGAGCATTTCCCCTGATGGATTGCCGAAAAGAGCCCTGCAAAGGCAATGGGCAGGCTTGCACCAAGATAAAGCAGCCCCTTTGTTGGCGAAATATTGGGATCCCCGCCCAGAATGCCAATATTGGAAAGAATCAAAAAAGCCACCAGCAAGCCATAAATGCCCTGTGTTGCGGGCAACAGCTGAAAAATAAGCACCTTACCGAACTTGGAAGGGTCTTCTGTCAAAACACCGGCCGCCGCAATGCCCGCTTTTCCAACGCCGATTGCAGAGCCCGTGCCAGCAAGAAAGGTTGCCAGCGCAGCGCCCAGCAAAGCAAAAACCAAACCCAAATTATCCATGATAGATTTCCTCCTTAATTTTGTAATGCTTCGTATTGATTTGAAAGGGGGTAAACTTTTTGCCGCCGCCTTCATAGAACTTTCCAAAAAACTCTACAAACTGCAAGCGGTTGGTATGCACGTAGGCCCCCAAAGCATTGATGCTGATATTGAGCGTATGCCCTATAAGAAAAACAACTGTAAACGGCAATATGCCGATCCCTCCGCCAAACATGGCGCCGATCTGGTTGAAAACCTGTGCAATGACGCCGGTCGCCAGGCCAAGCGCCAACAGTCTTGAATAAGACAGAATATCGCTTAAATACCCCGTGACCCCATATAATCCGTAAGCGCCCTTTAAAAAACGCTTGACCGGCTTGGAGCCCCTTCCTGCAAAGCAGAGGATCAGCACCGCCCCGGCTGCTGCGCATATGCCGCCGATAGCCATGCAAACGGGCGGCAGCACAAAGCCTGTCAGGGATTTGAGCATATCTATGGAAAGCAGCGCCAAAATACCGCCGCCCACCAGCAGATACCAACTGAGCACATCGCAGACCGCATCCAGCGGCCTGCCGTTTTTAATATGCATATAGCCCTGCATACCAAGGCCGACAAAGATATGAATGATTCCCAACAGGAAGGCAACCATCAAAAGCGTCATGGAATTGGTTCCCTCCACCGGGTTAAACCACAAGGGTGGAATTGCAACATCCACCTGAAAAAACGTCTTTCCAATTACCGTCACTGCGTCGCCAAAATAGCTGCCGAACAAAACGCCCCAAAAAACGGTGGAAATGCCACAGCCTAAAAACATTTTTACGCTTTTTTTCAGGCCTTCCTCCATATTTTTAAATTTTTTCAGAAGAAAGGCACATCCAAGCGTCATAACAAGGCCATAGCCGGCGTCTGAAAACATCATACCAAAAAAAATGTAATAAAAAATTGACATAACAAAGGTGGGGTCCACCTCTCCTCTTGCAGGAAGGCTGTAGGTTTCCAGCACGCTTTCCACAGGCTGGGCAAAGCGATTGTTTTGCAGCGCAACCGGCGGCGCTTCTTTTTCTTTGGGCTGCTCTACCTCTACCGCAGCACCGTATTTTTTTGTAAGTTCAGACGCAATCTCATACACTCTGTCCGCCATGGCATAGCCTGTCAGCAAAAACATATGCTTTGTGTTTTCCAAACGCTCGATTATGCTGTACTTTTCGGCCCGCATGACATAGTAGTCCTCCATAAAGCGAAACGCATTCTTCATACCGGCATAGCTTATAATTTCGGCCTGCGCCGTTTCTATTGCATCCTTTTCTTCCCGTATATGCTCTTTCAGCTGCGCTATGCGCTGTACAGGCGTAAATTCTGAATCTGCCGGTGGCCTTGCATATCCCATAGAGCGCAGCGCTTCTTCCACCTGTTGTGCACTGCTACGGCTGCATACCAGAAAAAAGCAGGTCTGCTCCTGTGAGGCGCTGACAATTTCTAGCGCAAGATCCTGTATTTGCGGCAGCAGGCGCGCCAAGCGGGAAAGCAACTGTGCATAAGAAAAAAACTCCGGCAGTGTGCCGATAAATGCCGCAGTAGCCACAGTGCCCTGAAAGCGCAGAGGAATATCAAACGTCTTCCACGGCTGCAACGCCTCAATCTGTGTCTGTAACCGGATTATTTCCGCTTTGGCATCCGATACGGCCTTTTGCAAATCATTCACCCGGTAGGCTGTTCGCATGATTTCGGACGATTCAGCCACAAAGCTGTCATATTCCGCAACCGAAATGAGGCTTCTGCCCTCAAACATAGAAAGAAGCTTTCTTTTTTCTGGAAGATAGCTGCACAAAGCTTCATAGGCTTGTCCTGCCGCCGAGGATGTTTTTAAAAAAAGCGCTTGCTTTTGCGCGGTTTGTTCTTTTATAAAAGCACTGTCTTCCAGCTGCAGGTTTTCCACCTCCAGCACACCCTTGCGCTGGAGTGATTCAAGTATGGCCTTGCGGTGCTTCTTTAACGCATAAATTGTAATGCGCTGCATATTGCGTACAGACAAACCATGCACCTCCGCTTCATTTTTTATATAATAAACACTTCGCAAAAAGTATAGCCGGTTTTATTCAACAATTTTCTCAATAATACGCCGTATGACCACACGCTGCTGTGTTTGCGCCTGTGCTTTGAGCGCCTGCACCTGTTGGGCTGCTTCTTTTTCCGCTGCCGTTATAAGCGCCTGTGCTTCTTCCTTTGCCTGCTGTATACGCATATCTGTTTGCTCTTTTGCCTGTTGCTGCATTTGCTGTACGGTTTCTTTTGCCCGCTCCTTTGCACGGATTATGGCCGTCTGCGCCTGCTCCCTGGCGTTTTGCTCTGTCTGCGCCGCTGCTGCTTCCGCCTGTTTTATCCTGTTTACCGTCTCAAGCGCCAATTCTATCACCACCATAAAAACTGCTTACATTAAAAAGTATATAGGGTTATTTTAACCAAAAAATGGATATTTGTCAATCTTTTTCTGCTATAGCACGCACGCCTAATTCAATAGAATTTTATAAATACCACGGTCCTTTACTGCTTTTTATTGATCTGAAACAGGCACATAAAACAAACACCTGTAAGATTTCCCAATATAAAGCCGATTACAAGGCCTATACCCATAAGAAGTCCCCCTTTTTATTTTTCTTTTGGAAAAACAGATTGTGACAATAAATATTCATTCCCTGTGGGATAATACAGATAAGGATTTCTATTTGAAGGTGTGCGCAGCATGAAACAAACCGTATATCTTGACGTCTTGATTTGTCTGAACCTCTTTATCAATTATTTTATACTGCTTGCGTGCGCAAAATTCACAAAAATACCCGTTAAGCAGCGGCGCCTGGTCTTGGGCGCCGCTGTAGGCGCCATAAGCTCTTTTATTATATTATTGCCACCCCTTCCAGTTGTGCCAAATTTTCTTATCAAGCTTGTTATTGCATTTTTTGTTGTTTTGGCGACCTTCGGTTTGCACAGTCCAAAGGCTTTTTTAAAAAACATCGCTATATTTCTGTTAATCAGCCTTTGCTTTGGCGGCGCGATGATCGCTTTATGGTTCTTGTTAACCCCTGCGGGAATGGTAATAAACAACGGCGCCGTTTATTTTAATATTTCTCCTTTGTTACTGGCTGTGTCTACACTTGTGTGTTATGTTCTGCTGCGGGTGTTTACAAGGCTGCTCCAGGCGCGTCTGCCCCAAAAAACTGTAAGCAGGGTAAAAATTGTAAACGGCGGCCGCACCTGCGAGCTTTTGGGCAAGCTGGACACCGGCAATAGCCTGATTGAACCTTTTTCCCAAAGCCCGGTGATTGTAGCGGATTTTCAGACGGTGGAACCGGTGGTCCCTGAGGAGATCAAAGGATATTGTACCGCACATGCTGCAGGCCCCTCTATGCAGGAAGGCGCAGTATACCCCAAAATCCGGCTGGTTCCTTTTACCTCTGTCGGTGGCGAGGGAATTTTACCGGCTTTTAAGCCAAAGCAGGTCTTCATTGACGACCATTTATGTGTAAAAGAAATTTACATAGCGCTCTGCCCCAGGGAACGGCTTTCCGGCGAATGCAGGGCAGTCATTAATATAGAGTGTATAGACGGCTGAACATATAAGGGGGAAATACAGATGCATATTTTTCAAAAGCTTTATTTAAAAATCCGAAGGCTGCTGGGAATACGAGACGATGTGCATTATATCAACGGCTCTCAGACGCTCCCACCTCCCCTGACAGCTGAGGAAGAGGCAAAGGTCATGGCGAATATCGCCGCGGGTGCTGCAAACGCCAGGGAACCATTGATCACGCACAATTTGCGCCTGGTTGTATACATTGCAAAAAAATTTGAAACCAGCGGCGCCGGCGTGGAGGATCTTATCTCTATTGGGACAATCGGTTTGATCAAGGCTGTCAACACATTTTGCCCAACACGCAATATAAAGCTTGCTACATATGCCTCGCGCTGCATTGAAAATGAAATTTTGATGTACCTTCGGAAAAGCTCGCAGCTTAAAAATGAAATATCGATCGACGAGCCTTTAAACATAGACTGGGACGGAAACGAGCTGCTGTTAAGCGACGTGCTTGGCAGCGACAACGACGTTGTAAACCGCAACATCGAACAGGAGGCCGAATGCAATCTTTTAATTGAAGCCGTATCAAAGCTTGGGCAACGCGAAAGAAAAATTATGGAACTGCGCTTTGGCCTTTTGGGAAATAAGGAACATACGCAAAAAGAGGTTGCAGACCTGCTGCATATTTCGCAATCGTATATATCGCGTTTGGAAAAAAAAATCATCGACCGCTTAAAAAAAGATTTAAGCGCAGCGCTGTAAAGTGCGTTCTTCCTGAAAATCTTTTTTCTGTGTATTTTTCTGTTAAAAACGGAAATAAATATTACTGGCCGTAAGGCAAAAATTTTTCAGGGAGTGTAAATATGAATAAAATACTTTCCGTTACATTAGCAATTTCCTTAATGGCTATCCTTTTGGTTGGCTGTAACGCTGAAAACGGCAAAATAGGGAATGGCATCAACGGTACGGTCACTGACAACCAGTCCGCCGTAAGCTCCACACCCGGTGTTTCATCTGCTACCAGCAACAACGATAACGACAACAATGTTCTGGAGGATATCGGCGACGGCATTTCAGACGCTGTAAGCGGTGCCGTAAGCGGGTTTGAAGAAGGTATGGAAGGAAACAACGACAACAGCCGGAATGACGACAACAATAACGACAACAATGCAAGCAGCAACGCCGGTAACAACACGGCAAACGGGGCTTCGGAAAACGAAAGCAACAACGTTATGTAACGATGCAGCCTGACAAAAAAGCACACCGCAAACGGACGACGGTGTGCTTTTCTTATGCAAAGCCGCGCCGTTTTTTCAGCGGCGCGGCTTTGTTATTTTAATTGTCTTTCTGTTTTTCCATATGGACCACAATCTGTTCATATGGTATATCGATCCCATTTTCATCAAAGAGCAGTTTTACCTTTTCTTGCATATCGTAATACAAGTCCCAGTAAAGATCCTTCTTGCACCAGACCTTTACATCTATGGAAATACTGCTTTCGTTATGGCCCGCAATCCCAACAATCGGCTGCGGGTCTTTACATACCATTGCATGCGATTGTACCAGGTCCATCAACAGCTGCTTTGCTTTTAAAATATCGCTCTGGTAGGACACCTGATAGGTCAAATCCACCCTGCGCAACTCATGCGATGTATAATTGATCACGTTTTCCACCGTCAGTCGCGAGTTTGGTATAATAATTTCTTTATTATCAATGGTGTTCAGGCGTGTGTTAAATATTTCTATTTTACTTACCGTTCCCTGCAGGCCTTCAAATTCCAGATAATCGCCCACTTTAAACGGTTTATTGATAATAATCAAGATTCCGCTTGCAATGTTGGACATACTGTCCTGAAGCGCAAGCCCGACCGTAACAGCCGCGGCACCGATTGCCGTAACGATCGATACCACGTTGACACCCAGCTGGGCAATCGCAGAAATAATCACGATAATCCGCAGCGCACAAAGGGAAAAGGAGCAGATAAACGACACCGCCGCCTCTTCGGCCCTGCCTTTTTCCAGTGTTTTGCGTATCAGCCTTGTAATGACCTTGGAAAGCCACCAACCCAGAAAAAAAATTGCAACTGCAACCAGCAGCTTGGGCAAAAACGCAAGCCCCCACTGCCAAAGGCTGTCAAGCCAATTTTGCAGTGTGGAAAGCGACTCCTGGGGTGTTTCGTTAATAAATGGCAGGGTTGCTTCTGTTGACACATTCATCACCGTCTTTTCCGGATTACTCCAAAATATAATCGTAAGAAACCGTTGAAAACACAGCGCGGGCGCTGCCCGTTGCCGGCTCCTTTACAAAGCGTGCGCGCAGCTCTCTTCCATCCCCAAAATAGATAACACCCATGCCCTGGGGCGTGCCGTTTTCAAAAAAACCTGTATATCTGTGATCTGGGTAAAGCATGGTTCCTTTGCCGTGGGGGATCCCCTGCTCCCCCAGCATGCCGGAATATATTCCGCCTCCAATAGGCTCTTCCACCGCAAAGGCAGGCGCTGTGCGGTAACTTTCATATTCTGTATTCTTCAGCTTTTCGCAATATACAAGCGGGTCAAGCTTTTTTACGATAACCTTCATGCTTTTAAAGGGCTCGTTATATTTAAAAATTCCTTCAAAGCTCTTTTCGCCAAATTCCGTAAACGCACAGCCCATGCCTTCCCGCATCTCGTTTTTTATACTACCTTCATACAGCAGCGCCCCGTCCGGTGCATAGCTTCGCATATAAACGCATTTACCCTGCTGATATATACACTCCTGCGCAACATGCTCGTTAGAAATTTGGTTGATGCGCCCATGCATTTTTCCGGCAGAAAAGGAACCTGCATACTTGGGCCTGTCTTTTTCAAAAAGCACACCCTGTCCATGGTACAGGCCGTCTTGAAAAAAGCCGCAGTAAATACGCTGTCCGTTTTCAAAACGCTGGCCATATCCGTTTGGAAGGCCGTGTGCAAACATTCCCATATAAACGCACGCACCGTCTTCAAACAAGCGGCCCATCCCGCTTTTCTCTCCGCAGGCAAAGGCGCCGTCGTACACGGGCTTATCCTCTTCATACAGCACGCCCTGCCCGTCGTAAAGGCCGTCGGCAAGCGTACCCTTATAGCGCAGGCGTCCTTCCTTGGAAAAGCAGGAAAAACGACCCGCTGCCTTTCCCTGTATAAAGCGGCCCTGCATTTTAGAGCCATCGGCTGCATATAAGGCGCCGTCCCCGTCCGGCAGCCCGTCTTTCCACATGCCGTCGTATACAAGTGTACCGTTGTCTGTATATTTGCGCGCCGTTCCGTTTACTTTCCCGTTTGCAAACGTGCCCGTTATGCTGCCGTCTTCTAAAAAGAGCCTTCCCTGCCCTTCAAACACATCGTTTTTAAACATGCCTGTATAAACAGGTGCGCCGTCTGCAGCAAAAAGTGTGCCTTTTCCTTCTTTTTTACCGTTTTTAAGGCCGCCGCTGTAATAAACCGTACCATACATATCCAGTAAAGCGCCCGTGTTCTTCTGCTTTCCGTCTTCCCATGCGGTAACCTGAAGCGCGCCGTTTTGCGCGATTGTAATACCGGCTCCGGTTTTTACTCCATCTTTCCAGTTGCCGGCATAGACAAGCTTCCCCTCTTTGTCAAAACGGGCGGCCGTCCCCTGCGGCGCGTCGTTTTCAAAAACGCCCACATGGACGCTGCCGTCTGTCGGACGGAAGGCAATCCCAAACCCGTCGCGCTTATTATCCTTCCAGTTTCCAAGATAGCTGATCCGGCCTGTTTTGAAATAATATGCGCCAAATCCGTTTCGCATATCGTTTTGGTACATTCCGTCGTAAAGTGTTTTTCCCTGGGAGGTCTGCGTTCTGCCCAAGCCTGTACGGGCGCCGCTTTCATCCAGCGCTCCATAATAAAAGCATTTTTCTTTTCCCGAAAGCGGTAAAATCTTATCCGGCCCGGCAATACCAGCCGTCTGCGGCTTTTTTCTTTTCCGTTTTTCTTCTGTTTGCGCCGGCGGCTTTTGCGGCAAAACTTTTTCTCTTTCCGGGCGTTCTTTTTTATTTTCCTTTTCCTGCGCCGCATTCTGCTGCGGGACGCCCGGGCTATCTACGGAAAGATATGGCGCCTTTGTAAGATCAAATACCGTTTGTTCGTCTGCAAGCGCCTGTATATCAAAATAAAAGGTACCCGCTTTTTTTCTTGTCCTTTGCGCCTTGGCGGCGTTTTTTTCTTCTTTTGCTCCCAGTTTATTAAGCATTTGCGTCCAAAGCGCATACTTTTGCTCTGTACAAAAATATGCAAGCCCCTGTGCCGTCTGCGCACAGGCTTCAGGTAAAACCTCCTGCACAAGGCGGTCCAAAAGCGCCTGCTCCTGCGGAAGAGGCACGCTTAACAGGATAGACGGCGTTTCCTGCTCTGCGCTATAAAGCGCCAGACCGGCTTGCTTTGCGTTGACCCACGGCATAAGCGTAAATTCCGGCTGCGGATGAAAGCCGTCAAAATATTCCGTACGCAGCCATTGGTGCTGCAGATCAAAATACATTTTTTTGGTTACCGCGTCGGAATAATCCAATGTTTCCACGCAATAACCGGATAGCCCCGTCTGCCTGGCGCGTTCACAAAGCTTGCCTTCGCTTACTTTTTTCCATTTGAGAGGCCTGTGGTTTTCCATTGTATAAAAGCACTGGATAGACTCCCCCTGCGCGTTTAAAAACATTTTATCCTTTTGCCGTTTGCCGCTTGTAAAATACGCTTTGCGCACCTTAAAAAGAATATCGCTGCCAAAGCGGACCGGGTCGGCAGACAACAAATAGGCTGTATAATACATGATGTCACCGCTGATTTGTGGCCTAGTGGAAACCGTCATACTCTACCTCTTTTAAAATTTATCGTTTTCCCGAAGCTGGGCAATTGCCTGTGCAATTTTGCGGGTTGCTGCGCGCAGCTGCGGAGCAGTTTGCGTTTCCTTCTGCAGACCAAGCTCCTGCGGCGTAATGGGGGGCGCGTAAGAGATCTTCGTGGGATTAAAGAATTTCAGTTTTCCTCCCTTGGGCGTAATACAGGCCGGAACAATCGGAACCTGCATTTGCGCGGCAATCAGCGCCGCGCCGGAGCGCATGCGCAGCAGTTCCCCTGTTTTTGAACGTGTGCCCTCCGGGAAGATTCCCAGAACCTCCCCATTCTCCAGGATTGAATCGGCCGTGTCAAAGACCGCATTGTCATGCGCGCCGCGCTGCACGGGAAATGCACCCAGGCCCGTAATGAGCCGGGCAAAAAAGCGGTTGCGAAAAAGCTCTGATTTTGCCATATAGCGGATTTCCCTTTTCTGTCCGATCCCCAAAAGCAATGGGTCGGAATACGAAATATGGTTGCTGCAGATGATGTAAGCGCCGCTTTGCGGTATGTTGTCTTTATTTGTATAGCGGTAGCGGTAGAGAAGCTTAAAAAGCGGTGTGCAGATCACCCTTGCCAAACTATATAAAAACCTTTTTTTGCGCATGCTCTTTTCCTCCGTTTTTAAAGGCGCTCTTCAATGATACCGACAAGCCTTGCAAGAGACGTTTCAAGCGGCTCGTCGGAGGTATCCAGCAAAATACTGCCGCAAGCCGGTTTTAAAGGCGCAATGGCGCGATGGGAATCGTTATAATCTCTTGTTTCAATATCCTGCAGAATATCTTCAAATTTTACGTCCATCCCTTTTTCCGTAAGCTCCTCATAACGGCGCTTTGCACGGCAACGGGCGGAGGCTGTAAGAAAAATCTTGATCTGTGCATTTGGCAGCACAACTGTACCGATGTCTCTGCCGTCCATAATCACATCATATTTTTCTGCCATGCCCCTTTGCAGGCCCAGCAGAAAATCACGCACCGGCTTAAGCGCAGAAATGCCAGACGCCGCCATGGAAACCTCCGGCGTGCGGATGTCGTCCGACACGTCCTTTCCGTTAAGGTACACACGCTGCACGCCGTCTTGGAATGCAAGCTCAATCTTTGTTTTTGCAAGCAGCGCATGAACCTGCTCCTCATCACTGATCGCTACGCCGTTTAACAGAGCGTTAAGACCGATTGCCCTGTAAAGCGCACCTGTATCCACATATATAAAATGCAGTTTTTTTGCCGCAAGCCGCGCAAGGGTACTTTTCCCCGCGCCGGCAGGTCCGTCAATTGAAATTGCTGTCATTTTATTGATTCCTTTCTGCTTTGAATTTCTGTCTGTTTTATGGCAAAACGGCGGCGCTTACACCTGCAAGATAACCGGTTGAAAAAGCAATCTGCAAATTATAACCGCCCGTATATGCGTCCACATCTATGACCTCGCCCGCAAAATAAAGTCCCTTTACTAGCCTGGACTGCATGGTTTTGGGATCAATTTCCTTCACATGCACACCGCCTGCCGTTATGATAGCCTCTTCTACCGGACGGAAACCTTCGATCTGCACAGCAAAATTTTTGAGCAGGCTGGAAAATCCCATCCTTTGCTGCCTGGTTACACCATTGCATTTGGTATGCGGCAAAATGCCGGAGCGCGCAACCACAACGGGGATCATCGCTTTAGGCAACAGGCCGTGCAGCGCGTTTAAAAAAGCTTTGTTTTTATTCTCCTGAAAATCACGCAGCAGTCTTTTTTGCAGCTGCTCCTCTGAAAGCGCCGGCTTTAAGTCAATATAAACCGTATATCTTCCCTTGCGCATGGGGCGCATATGCGCGCTTGCGCTTAAGATGACCGGCCCGCTCAGCCCAAAATGTGTAAAAAGAAGCTCCCCAAAGTCTTTGTATCTTTCTTTTTTCTGTTCCTGATCTATGACCTTAATCGCAATATTTTTCAGCGTAAGGCCCTGAAGCTCCGGGCAAAACGCATCGCTCGACATAAGCGGAACCAAAGACGGCCCAAGCGGTGTGATCGTATGCCCTGCGGCACGTGCAAGACGGTATCCGTCGCCGGTAGAGCCTGTTCGCGGATAGGATAAACCGCCGCAGGCAATGATTACGCAATCGCCGGAGAGTACTTTCCCATCCTCCGTACGAACGCCCTGCACCCGACCGTTTTCCAGCAAAAGCGCCTGCGCTCGCCCATGGACGATATTGCAACCCGTTTGCCGCAGGAACCGGGTCATGGTTTCCACCACGTCTGATGCTTTGTCCGACTGTGGAAAAACGCGGCGCCCGCGCTCTGTTTTCAGGGCAAGGCCGCAGCTTTCAAAAAAGGCCATGGTGTCATGCGGGGAAAAGCGGCTGGCCGCACTGAACAAAAAGTTTCCGTTTGCCGGCACGGCGGCTATAAAATCACGGACGTCACAGTCGTTTGTAACATTGCATCTGCCCTTCCCCGTGATCATAAGCTTTCTGCCGGTACGGGCGTTACGCTCCAACACCACCACCTGTGCGCCGTTTTGCGCCGCTGTCCCTGCCGCCATCATCCCGGCCGCGCCTGCGCCGACCACCAATATACGCTTGCCGGGCATCACTGCTGCTCCGGAAGGCCTTCGCCCACACCAATCTGCTCCGACGTTTTTGCATAAACGTCGTATTCGTCCCATACCTGTTCCAGCTTTGTAAAGGTCTGCTCGACGTTTTCCTTCTTTTCCAGCACGGTCGCTACAAGCAGCGCGTTGATCATACTCAACGGCGCTACGAGTGAATCTACCACCGAAGCCATGTCGCTGCGCGCAAGCAGCACATAATCTGCCGGGCCGACAAGCGGCGAAACCATGCTGTCTGTCAATGCAATAACGCCTGCTTTTCTGTCAGATGCAAACTGCATGGCCTCGACGGCCGTTTTGGAATAACGTGGAAAGCTAATGCCAATGATGACGTCTTTTTCATTGATATGAAGCAGCTTTTCATAAATTTCTATTTTGCTTGTCGTGCTCACCACATGCACGTTACCAAACATGAGGTCAAAATAATAACCCAGAAAGCTGGCAAGCGCGGAAGAGCTTCTGACTGCAAAAATATAAATATTCTTTGCGCCGACAATCGCTTTGACCGCCTTGACAAAATCGTCCCGCGAGGTTTCCTCCAGTGTTGCCCTGATTTTATCAATATCCTGGTTGAGCACGCTTTCCAGCACGTTATGATCGCCAATGCGGTCGGCGGTTACCTGTATGCGCTGTACAGACGTCAGCTTGTCGCGTATCATCTCCTGCATGGCTTTTTGCAGCTTAGGGTACCCGTCATAACCGATCTCGGTTGCAAAGCGCACGACGGTCGATTCGCTGACGCCAACCGTTTCCCCAAGCCTGGAGGCTGTCATAAAGGCCGCCTTGTCATAGCATTCTTCAATATAGGCCGCAATGCGCTTTTGTCCCTTAGAAAGCTTTTTTCGCTGTGATTCTATCCTTAAAAACAAATGTTTTTCCATTTTACCATTCCCTTTGCATCAGCCGTTTGCGTTGATTTAAATGCATATTTAAATTAATTTTAATACTTAGTCCTGCAAAAATCAAGCAAATGCACAGAAATAAACGGCCGTTTTTGCAGGATTGTTTTTTTCTCTTTCAAATGAATTGCCAAAACGGCCTGAATATGATAGAATAAACTAAATTTTTTACAGAGAGAGATTGGATTATGATTGCTGTAATCGACTATGGCGCAGGAAATTTGCAAAGCGTGGTTAAAGCGCTTACACATATTGGGTGTGAATCCGTCATCACACGCGACAAGGAAACCCTCTTACGCTGCGACGGCGCAATTTTGCCGGGGGTCGGCTCGTTTGGGGATGCCATGCACTGTATGGAGCAGCGCCATATGCGCAGCGCCGTGCTTGCGTTTAAAGACACCGGAAAGCCCTTTTTAGGCATTTGTCTGGGCTTACAGCTGCTTTTTCCAGGCAGCGAGGAAAGCCCTGGGGTAGATGGCCTGTCTTTTTTTCAGGGCAGCATCCGGAAAATTCCCAACACAACCGGAAAGCTGAAAATCCCCCATATGGGCTGGAATTCGCTCTCCATCCGGGATCACAGCGGTATTTATGCCGGCATAGAAGAAAACCCCTATGTTTATTTTGTACATTCTTATTATCTTAAGGCGGCGCAGCCATCTATTGTAACGGCGCAGACAGAATACGGCGGGACGGTCATAGACGCCTCCGTTCAATACAATAATGTGATTGCCACCCAGTTTCATCCGGAGAAAAGCGGTGAAACAGGCCTGAAAATGCTGAAAAACTTTGCCGGTATGGCCGGGCAGCCGATATAAAAGAAAGGAACACACCTGCATGTATGCAAAAAGGATTATTCCCTGTCTGGATGTAAAAAACGGCAGGGTCGTAAAAGGAACCAGCTTTGTTCATCTGCGCGATGCAGGCGACCCCGTAGAGGCCGCCGCCGCTTACGACAGCCAGGGGGCAGACGAGCTTGTACTGCTGGATATTACCGCTTCAAGCGACGCACGCAAGATTATAATAGATATTGTGCAAAAGGTCGCAAATACCATCTTTATCCCATTTACCGTAGGCGGCGGTATCCGTACTGTGGATGATTTTACAGAAATTTTAAGAGCGGGGGCCGACAAGGTTTCTGTTAATTCAGCGGCTGTACTGCGTCCAGAAGTAATCAGCGAAGCCGCCTATAAATTTGGAAGCCAGTGCGTTGTGGCTGCAATTGACGCAAAACGGCGGCAGGACGGCTGGGAAGTATATATAAACGGCGGGCGCACACCCACAGGGCTTGACGCCGTACAATGGGCTGTGCAGGCAGAAGCGCGCGGCGCAGGCGAAATATTGCTGACAAGCATGGACTGCGACGGACAGAAAAACGGATACGACCTGGAACTGACCAACGCTGTATCTGAGCAGGTAGGCATCCCCGTGATTGCATCGGGAGGCGCTGGCAGTATGCAGCATTTTTACGACGCGTTTACAAAAGGAAGCGCCGATGCAGTACTTGCGGCCTCGCTGTTCCATTTTGGCGAAATTTCTATTCCGCAGCTAAAGACCTACCTGCAAAAAAAAGGCGTTCCGGTCAGGCTGTAAAAAAGCCGTACGGCGGCCCCAGTGCTATTTGTGAAGAATACAAATTAAGATAAAAAGAGAAAGACAGGCAGAAAATATGCCTGTCTTTTTTCATTTATGCCCGAATCCTCTTTACTAGTCTATGGATAAAGCTGAGAACACATGGCTTTATTTATGGCTTACCCCGCCATGACATCGTCGACGACGGAAAGCAGCTTTTCTTCGTTAAACGGTTTTACTATGTAGCCCTTTGCGCCCATTGTGATCGCTTCTTCCTTTTGGGCGTCTTCCGTTTGTGCAAACACCATAACGACCTTGGTCTGCGGTGAAATTTCCAGCACTTTTTTTAAAAGCGATAAATCGCAGCTGTCCGGCAGAGAACCGTCGAGCAAAACAAGCGACGGCATTTGTTCGTTTACGCAGCGTAAAGCCTCTTTTGCGTTAGACGCTTCAAGCGTATGCGTATAGCCCGCGTTTACCAGCGCTCTTTTTGTCAGCTTTCTGGGGAACGATAAATCGTCTACCACCAAAATTGACGCATCCATTTTCCTGTGGTTTCATCTCCTTTCTCTTTCAATTTGGCTTCATTATAGCATATGCACAGGAAAATACAATGTATTTCCTAAATTGTTTATAAAACATTCATAAAACCTTGTAAAAATCGCCCTATTGCTGTGCCTTTCTGTCGGTCACACTGGCTTGTTGGAAATCCCTTTCACATTGCACTAAAACAATGCCAGCAGGCGGTAGCGTATAAAAAATGCATTGCGCGCTTGCGTTTTTTACAGATTGTCCAAAGTTGTTTTCTTCTATCATAAAAGCCGCGGTCGTGCTTACATTAAGCACAACCGCGGCGTCTGTTTTTTATCTATGTAAAGTTTTTTGTAAAGTTTTTATTTTGTTCCGAAAATCCTGTCGCCTGCATCGCCCAGCCCCGGCACAATGTAGGCTTTTTCATTTAGATGATCGTCCTTTGCAGCGCAAAACACCTGCACATCCGGATGTGCTTCTGTAAGCGCGGCAATTCCTTCTGGAGCGGCAATAATACATAGAAACTTTATACTCTTGGGGTTACTCTTTTTTATGACCGAAATTGCGTCCACTGCAGAACCGCCGGTTGCAAGCATGGGATCCAGCACAAAAACGTCGCGCTCGTGGATGTCTGCCGGCAGCTTGTTATAATATTCTACAGGCTGGTGCGTCTGCTGGTCGCGGTAAAGGCCAATATGACCGACTTTTGCCGCCGGAACCATCCGCAGCATTGCATCCAGCATACCGCACCCGGCCCGCAGGATTGGGACAAACGCAAGCTTTCTTCCCGCTATAATATTGGCCTTGCACGGAGCCACCGGAGTTTCAATCTCAATTTCCTGCAGATCCAGGTTTCTGGTCGCTTCGTAGCACATGAACATGGCTATTTCGCCTATAAGCTCCCGAAACAGTTTACTGCCCGTGTTTTTATCACGCAAAAAAGTCAGCTTATGCTGGATCAGCGGATGGTCAAATACCGTGACCTGTTTTTCCATTGTCTGAACCCTCCGTTTCTATTGACTTTTATTGTTTCTTTTCATCTTCCATTAAGGCAATCATATCAACCCGCTTTTGGTGGCGCCCTCCGTCAAACGGGGTATGCAAAAAGATATCCGTAAAGCAGACTGCTTTTTCCCCGTCTATTACTCTGCCGCCCATGCAAAGAATATTTGCATCGTTATGGCGGCGCGCCATCTCTGCAGAAAACGCATCTGCAACGACAGCCGCACGAATCCCTTTTATTTTATTTGCCGCAATAGAAATTCCAATTCCCGTACCACAGCACAAAATCCCTTTTTCAGCTTTTCCTGCCGCCACTTCGCCTGCAACCTTTTTGGCAATTTCAGGGTAGTCGGCAGCCTCTTCTTTTAAAACGCCGAAATCTTTATAAGCAATCCCTTTTTCTTCCAGATAGAGCCTGACGGCCTCTTTGATCTGATAGCCGCCATGATCCGCTCCCAATGCTAGCATTTTTTTGCCCCCTCGGTTTTCTTTTTTAATTCTCTCTCGGCCTGCGGCAGGCGCAGATAAAACGGCATAAGCTGTGCCGCCGTTAAAAGCCCGCCCTGCTTACAGACTTGCTGTGCCGCCATAGCAACACCCCCGGCCCGCTGATAGCGGAGCAGCGGCTGTGCAAGCTCCAGATTTTTTATTTCTTCCGACAATAGCGCATAAGCCGCTTCGCTTCCGTCGCCTGTCAAAACGATCCGCTCTTTATACGCTTTCAGATCTGCAGCCAGCTGTGTATAGGACAAGGCCCGGTCCTGCGTAAGCCGCGTAAGCGTTCCGCCTTTGCTTTGAAACAGTGCATTATAAAATTGCTTGCAGCGCGCATCCATTACCGAGCATACAATACAGTCTGTCCCCAGCAAATTCTGGGCCATGGCCTCCAGCGTAGACACGGCGATACAGGGTTTATCCAAAGCCTGGGCCATCCCTTTGACCGCAGCCACGCCAATGCGCACGCCGGTAAAGGATCCGGGGCCGGCAGCCACTGCAAACGCGTCGATCTCTTTGATATCCGTCATGGTATTTTGCAAAAGAGCCTGGCACATTGGCATCAGCGTTACGCTGTGCGTAAGGCTGGTATGGGTAAAAAATTCCCCGTAGAGCTTTCCGTCTTCCCAAATCGCTACGGAGGCGGGCGCTGCAGTAGAATCAACCGCCAGCAGTTTCATATCCCTTTTGCCCCCTCTATTGTAAAAATACGTTCCGTTTCCTTGGCCCCCTTTTCTATCGTAATGCGTATGACATCCTCCGGAAGCGCGTTTTCTATGTTTTCGCTCCATTCAATCACAAGCACGCCGGTGCCAAGATAATCAAAAAAGCCGACGGCATATAAATCGTCCCATCCGGATATGCGGTACATATCGAAATGATAAACGGTAAATTTCCCGTTATACACATTGCAAAGCGCAAAGGTTGGGCTGGACACGCCGTCTTCAATCCCAAGCCCACAGGCAAGCCCTGTGGTAAACATGGTTTTTCCCATGCCAAGCCCGCCAAACAGGGCGATGACCTCGTCCCCTTTCAAAGTCTGTGCAAGCTTTTCGCCGATCCTGCGGGTTTCCTCCGCAGAGGCGCTTTTCCATACTGTCATGTGGCTATCATCCATTCTTACAATTTGCAGATCAGAACAGCCCCGAGATCACGCCGTCTTGGCTGATATCTATTTTCTGTGCGGCCGGCTCTTTTGGCAAGCCTGGCATGGTCATGATGTCGCCCGTAAGCACCACGACAAAGCCAGCGCCATTGGAAAGGCGCACATCTTTGACCGTTATGGTAAAATCCTTTGGTGCGCCCAAAAGCGCCGGATCGTCCGAAAGAGAATACTGCGTCTTGGCAATACACACCGGAAGCGCTCCGCCGCCGAGTGATTCTACCTCTTGGAGCGCTTTTTCCGCAGCAGAGGTATATACAACGCCGGAGGCACCATAAATTTTCGTTGCCACCGCCAAAATTTTTTGCTTTAACGGTATATCTAAAGGATAGACTGGTGAAAACTCAGACGGCTGTTCCACTGCCTGACATACCTTTTGCGCAAGCGCAACTCCACCGGCGCCGCCTTTTGCAAAGACCTCTGAAAGTGCAAAATCCGCGCCCTTTTGCGCACAATATTGCTCGATAAAGGCAAGCTCTTGTTCTGTATCCGTGTCAAACCGGTTGATTGCCACAACGACTGGAACCCCATAGCTGCGCATATTATCAATATGCACGCCCAGATTGCCGATCCCTTTTTGCAGCGCCTCCATGTTTTCGTTTTTGAGCGCATCTTTCAGCGCCCCACCGTTGTATTTCAACGCACGGCAGGTAGCCACCACCACAATTGCTGCAGGACATAGTCCTGCGCAGCGGCATTTGATGTCCAAAAATTTTTCCGCTCCCAGGTCAGAGCCAAAGCCCGCCTCCGTTATACAATAATCCGCCAGCTTAAGCGCCAGCTTGGTAGCTCTGACAGAATTACAGCCATGGGCAATATTGGCAAAGGGCCCCCCATGCATAATAACCGGGCTTCCTTCCAGCGTCTGTACCAGATTTGGCATGATTGCGTCTTTTAAAAGTGCTGTCATTGCGCCCTGCGCATGAAGATCCCTTGCATAGACCGGCCGGCCGTCCAACGTATAGGCCACCAAAATATTGCCAAGCCTGCGCTTTAGATCCTGCAAATCCTCCGAAAGGCATAAAATTGCCATAACTTCGCTTGCTACGGTAATCATAAACCCGTCTTCGCGCGGAACGCCGTTTACCTTTCCGCCAAGGCCAACCACAATATTGCGCAGCGCGCGGTCGTTCATATCCAGGCAGCGCTTTATCAAAACCCTGCGTGGGTCAATAGACAAGGCGTTTCCCTGCTGCAGATGGTTGTCCAGCATAGCGCAAAGCAGATTGTTTGCAGATGTAATTGCATGCATATCCCCTGTAAAATGCAGATTGATATCTTCCATAGGAAGCACCTGGGCATAACCGCCGCCCGCTGCGCCGCCTTTTACCCCAAAAACAGGGCCAAGCGAGGGCTCGCGCAGTGCAACGACCGCCTTTTTCCCTATTTTTGCCATGGCCTGTCCAAGCCCGGCCGTCGTGGTTGTTTTCCCTTCCCCTGCCGGCGTTGGATTGATCGCCGTCACAAGGATAAGCTTTCCATCCTTGTGATCTTTTAAACGCGCAAACAGACGGTCGTTAAGCTTTGCCTTATAACGTCCATAGCTTTCCGTTTCTTCCTCCTTGATCCCCAACTGTCTTGCAATTTGCAAAACCGGTACAGGTTGGGCCTGCTGCGCAATTTCAATGTCTGTCATCACGGGATATGCACCTCCAAAATTAAACCTTAACCGCAAAAATTATACCATATTGCGTGTGTCATAACAACCCTGAAAAAGCAGCTTATGACAAAAAGCGCAGAAAATACCCGCATACAACCGTATACGGGTATTTTTGCTATTCTGTTCTGCTGACTGTAACATTTGCCGTATATGCCTGTGTATCATACGCCCAGCATTCTGATTGGTTGTTAATGTGTATATTGACAGGCATTTCCGCTGTACCGACAAAGCCGTCGCCAAGGCTGCTTAAGTCGATTTGCGCCTCCACATCGCTTGCAGTAAGCTCGGAAACCACATCCTCCGGCCCTATAACCGTAACGTCTATACTTGTCGTCATCGCAACCGCCGTGTATCCGTCGTCCAAATGATCAAAGGTAAACCTATTGACCGTAAGCACAGTGGAATCATAGCCGGAAAGATCCAAGCTGACGGTTGCATTGCTTTCATTGCTGATATTAATACATCCCGCTGGAAGGTCGATCGGCAGCGTAAACTCCGTATTGTCCGGAGAGACCTGCGAAAAATCAATCGCCTGCAGGGAAATAGAGCTGAGGCTCTGCATAACCTCCTCTGACCCGGCAATCATCAAAGAAGACGGTGTAACCGTTGCAAACGCACTAACATCAAAGCCAGACGGCACGTTTGTAAACTGCGGCTCCAGCGGAAGCTCCTTTTTGGGCAGGACCGGTACGGTGACTGTGACCATATTATTTTCCACATTTGTGGTTAGAAGCTCGCTTCTGATCTGTGTTCCGGTAGTATCATACAGGACAATTTCATAGTCCTGGGAAGTGGTTTCTCTTAAATCGCCCGAAAAATCCCCTTCAATTGCAACTTTATCTACCTTCATCACCTCGGTCTGCGGGCCGGATATGGTGATCGTGTCTGTAGAATAGACAGCCTTTCCCCTGAAGTAGGTAGATTCTGTCCGTATGCCGCTGTAGTCTATATTGTCCGTCAGTGAAAATTCGCGCGAGCTTTGCCGGTCTACATATACGCTTACAATCTGCGGCGTAACAGATAAAATTTCATAGTCGGACTTTACACCGTTTTTTCTGGCGGTTAATTCAAGCGAATACGTGTTCGGCGCGGTAATTGTGTTGGAAGCCTGCAGCGCAACCACCTGGATGTCATCCTTTGTTACATTTGCAACCGTCAGCCTGTTGCCTGATATCAAAACAGAGGCCGTCGTGTCCCCACCGCTGAAGATGGTAAGGCCGTCCTCCCGCGCGGCATCTGAAAGCGGGATCGTAATAGGGATATCCGAAATGGTGTATTCAATTGCTTCTCCTGTGTTCTGCGAAAAAAAGAGCCACAAGCCGCATGCCATTAAAAAAGAAAAAACTATCAGAAATTTATTGTTCCTAAAAAGCTTGCTCAGCGAAAATGATTTAATCCTTTTCATGCCTTTTCTCCTTCCTCTTGGATGAGAAAATGGGGATCAGCTCTATGATATCCGTCTTATCGCCAGGCAACAAAAGCTCTTCGAGCCTTTCCTTTAACGTATCCCTTGTATAGTCCCTGGTAAGCCTGCCTCTGTATGCCACAGAAATATTCCCGGTTTCTTCAGAAACAACCACAATCACCGCATCCGATTCTTCGCTCATGCCAAGCGCCGCTCTGTGGCGCGTTCCAAGGTTGACATCCACTTCCTCGTTTTTGGTAAGCGGCAAAATACAGCCTGCGGCATAGACCCGTCCGTCGCGCATAACTACCGCGCCGTCATGCAGCGGCGCCTTGTTAAAAAACAGGTTGCCAATGACCGAAACAGACGGCTCCGCGTCGACAATTGTACCGGTGTCAATAATTTCGCCCAGCTTTGTTCTTCTTTCAAACACAATCAAAGCGCCCGTTTTTGCGCGTTGAAACACCAGCGCCGCGTCTGCAACAGCACTGATCGCTTTCTTTTGCAGAGCGATCCCACGATTGTCTTCCTTTGCCTGCATACCAAATTTAAAATTTTTGGACAGCTTGCTGCGCCCAATTTGCTCAAGCGCCTTTCTGATTTCCGGCTGAAAAATAATAAACAGGATAATAACGCCAAATTCAAAAAAGTTCCTGAGCAAAGCGGTCAGCATAGTAAGCTGGAAGGTAAAGGCAAGCAAATAAACAGCAACAAGAATTACCACGCCCTTTAAGAGCTGTTCCGCTCTTGTTTCGCGCACCAGCTTTAAAATACTATATATAACAAAGGTTATGCAGAGAATATCCACAAGATCTTTTATTTCAAAAGTTCTGATAATTGAAAGAAAAGAATTTATCAGCTGCATATCTTTCTTCCTTCCGGTTTTGTTGAAATACCTGTATCTTTGATTTATTTTAGCATATATTCCCTCTGATGGAAATACCTTTTTAACTGTTTTTTAACTTTTTTGTAACCTTTGCTTCATCTGCATAACTGCAAAGGCCAAACGGTCAATCTGCGCCGTATTGGAAAAATAGGAAGGGCTTACACGCACCGCGCCCGTTTCCAGTGTACCAAAGGCCGCGTGCGCAACCGGCGCACAATGCAGTCCGGCACGCAGCGCAATATCGTAATGGCGGCTTAAATGCTCTGCGACTGTTTCGCTGTCCATCCCCTGGACATTAAACGATAAAACGGGCGAAAAATGGCCAAGGTCCGGCTTTTCTGTGTAAAGCTTGACAAAAGAAAGATTGGCCAGTTTATCATATAAACGCCGAATGAGTGCCATCTCATGCGACGCAATTGTTTTCTCTTTGATTCTGGATACAAATTCTATACCGGCTTTCAGCCCTGCAATCCCCGGCAAATTGGGCGTGCCACTTTCAAATTTGTCTGGCATAATTGCCGGATGCTCAAAAGAAACGGAGCTGCTGCCGGTGCCGCCCTGCATAAACGAAGAGAGCCGGTCACTGTTTGCTGTAATGAGCAGCCCCGTCCCCATTGGCCCGTACAAGCCCTTATGCCCGGCGGTACATAAATAGTCTATTTTATTTTCCTGTAAATCAATTGGAATAGTTCCCGCCGTTTGCGCGCAATCGACCAGGATCTGTATGCCGTATTCGTGGCACAGGGCGGTCAGGCGCTCGACGGGCAGGCGTACACCCCAAACATTGGAGGCGTGCGTGCATACAACAAGCTTTGTCTTACCATTTAATGCGTTGCGAAAAGCATCCACCGTTTTGTCGTTATCCCCGGGATAAACGGTGGCCTGTGTAAAGGTTACCCCTTCTTTTTCAAGCTCCGTCAGCGGCCGGATAACAGAGTTGTGCTCTAAATTAGAGCATACTACGTGATCCCCGCTTCTTAAAAGCCCTTTTAAAACAATATTGATAGAATGCGTACAATTCAGCGTAAAAACGACATTTTCTTCTTTTTCTGCATTAAAAAGCGCCGCGGCCTTTACCCTGCAATCGTATATTTCTTTTGCAGATCTCATAGAAAGTCTGTGGCCGCTGCGCCCGGGATTTGCTCCGTAAGTTTTTAACGCTTCGTGAACCGCCGCTGTAACCGACGGCGGCTTTGGAAAGGTCGTTGCCGCGTTGTCAAGATAGATCACGGCACAACCTCCCTGCTTGTTCGGCCAAGGACCGTTATACCGTTGTTTATAAGGATTCTTTCTGCCTCATCTGTCCGTCTGGGTACATAAAGGCTGTAGCCGCAACTGTTTGCCTCGCCCTGCTTTGGCGTCCTCTCTATATCGGCGGCTATGCCATGCTTTAACAGGACAGACCTTCCTTTCATTGCATATGTGATGGAAGTCAGCATAATCAACTGCTTGCCCACATATATCACCTCGCTCCTTTTTTATTACATTCTATGCTGGAGCGGCAGGTTGCGTGTACAGGCGTTTTTCCATATCTTCAGCAGACACAGCGCTTACTGCGACGGGCCTTCGTCAAAGCCGTCACGAAACGAATCGTCCACTGCATCGGGGAAGGCGTCATTGCGGTCATATGCATCTGGAGCATACGGGCCGTGGTCGTCGCCTATAATTTCCCCTCTGCGCATGTGAAGCCTCATTTTTTCCTCTTCAACGGCGTCTGAAAGATTGTCTTTAAACATCTGGGCGTTTTTTATATTTTTAACGACCAGGTGGGGCTGAAACCTGTCCTGGGATTCTATAATCACCGTACCCAAAGAAAATATTTTCTGTAAAAGTGTGCGCTGCAGCGTGATATCCAGCACGCGGTAGAGCAGAATTTCGTTTTCTTTGCTTGTCAGAAGGCCCTCGTTAATCAAAAGCTTTCTATTGGTAAGGGTGTATTTTGTAAACGTAAACGGCAGGCCAAAAAGCAGCCAGCGTTTTCTTTCCTGCTGAATAATTTCCACATCGTCTGCTTTTCCGCGCGCACCGGTTTTTGCAGGATTTGCCGCATAGTCCGCCATACAATCCGCCTCCTTTTATTCTCCAAACGTAATACCAATCTGCTTGGCTGTCTGGATAATATCACTATCTACAGGAACGGCCTTCAGCTTTCCGGCAACCTGGTTTAACGGCACGGGAACAATTTTATTATTGATCAACGCCACCATATTGCCATACTTTTCCTGAATAATCAGCTGTGCCGCCGCCGCGCCAAAGCGTGTAGAAAGCACCCGATCATAGGGACATGGGCTGCCACCGCGCTGAAAATGGCCCGGAACCGTGACCCTTGTTTCCTGCCCGGTTGCCTGTTCAATTTCGTGGGCAATTTTATAGGAAATGGAGGGATAGGCAAGCTCTGCAATCGCCGCTTTCTTTTTCTTTTTCGGCAGCGCCGCAAGTTCCTTGGAAATAGCGCCTTCGGCTACAGCCAGGATAGAGAAATTTTTTCCGCTGCTAGTCCTTGCCTTTACGGTTTGTATAACGGACTGGATATCATACGGGATTTCAGGAATCAAAATAATGTCTGCCCCGCCTGCAATACCGGCATACAGGGTAAGCCATCCAACCTTATGCCCCATAACCTCTACAATAAACACCCTGCCGTGCGAGGTTGCCGTTGTATGGATGCAGTCGATCACATTGGTTGCAATATCAACGGCACTTTGGAACCCAAATGTCATGTCTGTCCCCCAAAGGTCATTGTCAATGGTTTTGGGTAAAGACACGATATTTAATCCTTCTTCACACAGCAGGTTGGCCGTTTTCTGTGTGCCGTTTCCGCCCAAAATCACCAGGCAGTCCAGCTTAAGCTCTTTGTAGTGCTCTTTCATGGCCTTAACCTTATCTACACTGTTTTCATCCACAACGCGCATCAGTTTAAACGGCTGCCTGGATGTGCCAAGAATGGTTCCGCCGCAGGTAAGAATGCCGGAAAAATCCTCTTGCTTCATCTGCCTGTATTCACCATAAATCAATCCGCGGTAACCGTCGATAATCCCATATATTTCAATACCGTCTGTCCCGTAATGGGCATACAAAGCCTTTGCAACACCCCGTATGGAGGCGTTGAGCCCCTGGCAGTCCCCACCGCTTGTTAAAATACCAATCCTTTTCACTGTAACACGTCCTTTAATCCTTGATCTTATTTTGCTGCGCATGCTTTGGCAGGATAGGCGTTCCGATTGTCTTGCTCTCTTTGATCCTTTTTACACTGCGCTGCTCTTTTTTGGCAAGCTGGGAAAATTGTGTCTGGGAGTTGATTACCCGTTTGCCGCGCTTATCAATATGCAGATAAGTCGTGTCTGAAAGCTGGATTCTTGCGTTGACCGTATCTTTCAACATAAGGTCTAAAATAGCAAAGCCGCGCTTTTTCAGCAGCTCATCCTCCACGGGAAAAACCAGCTCCACACGCTTGTCCAGGTTTCTTTGCATCCAGTCTGCGCTGCCCATATATACAACCGGGTCACCCGCATTTTCAAATTTAAAAATCCGGCTGTGCTCCAGCAGCTGCCCTACAATACTGTGTACACTGATATTGTCACTGACGCCCTTAATCCCCGGGATCAAGCAACAGATGCCTCTGATGATCAGCTTAATTTTTACGCCCGCCTGCGACGCTTTATATAAGAGCTCGATAATCGCAGGATCTACCAAAGAGTTGACCTTTGCCGTAATCCCGGAAGGGAGTCCCTGCTTTGCATTGAGCGTTTCTTTTTTTATCATATCCTCAAAAAATTTCCGCATTCCCGTAGGAGCGACGATAAACTTATTATACTCCGGGGGAAGGGAATATCCTGTCAAAACATTGAACAGGGACGACGCGTCGGTCCCATATTCTTCTTTACAGGTAAACATGCCAATGTCCGTATAAAGGCGTGCGGTAATATCGTTATAGTTGCCCGTGCCCATATGCAGATACCGGCGGATCGCGTTATGCTCGCGCCGGACAACCAAACATATTTTGCAATGTGTTTTAAGCCCGGTAAGGCCATAAATTACATGGCAGCCCGCCTTTTCCAGCTTTTTGGCCCAATGGATATTGTTTTCTTCGTCAAACCGCGCCTTCAGCTCCACAAGCACGGTTACCTGTTTCCCGTTTTCCGCCGCTTTGATCAGCGCTGCAATAATAGGGGAATTGCCGCTGACGCGGTAAAGCGTCTGCTTGATTGCCAGAACGTTTGGATCGTCGGCTGCCGTTTTGACAAAGCGCAGCACACTGTCAAAGCTTTCATATGGGTGATGCACCATGCGGTCTCTTTCACGAATTGCCTCAAAAATGTCGTCATAGCCATAAAAATCTGCCGGAGGAGAAACCGGTACAATCGGCTCAAAACGAAGATGGTCACAACCGTCAATCCCTGCAAACTTCGACAAGAATGTGAGGTCAAGGGGACCGGATTGCTCATAAACCTCCTGCGGCTCTACATCGAGCATATCAATCAAAAAGTTTTTCAGCTCACTGTCGCACTTTCGGTAAATTTCCAGACGCACAGGCTTGCCGCGTTTTCTTTTTTTAATGGATTTTTGTATTTCTTCCATTAAATCGTCCGTTTCTTCATCGATATCCAAATCGGAATCACGCGTAATACGAAACGGGCAAAAGGCCTTAATATTATAAAGCTCAAACAACTCTTCGAGCTTATGCATAATAATATTTTCAAGCAAAATAAAGGCTCGGCCTTCAGCGGAAGGCAGCTCCAGAAAGCGCGGCAAAATGGACGGAACCTGGATCACCGCAAATACGGATTCCTCCTCCATATCTGTTAAGCGCACCGCGATATTCAGGCTTTTATTTGCCAAAAGCGGAAACGGGCGGCTGGTGTCGACCGCCATAGGTGTCAGCACGGGAAAAACAAGCCTTTCAAAATAAGCGTCAATAAATTTCATTTGCTTTTCATTAAGCTCTTTGATTTTTAAAAAGGCAAGCCCGTTATTTTTGAGCACCGGCAAAATGGAACGGTTCAAGCAGGAGTATTGCTTCTTTGAAAAATCATGTATTTTAACAGAAAGCTTTTCCATTTGCTGCACCGGGGTCAGCCCGGCCGGATCCGGATGCGTATAGCCCTGATGAATCTGTTCCATAATCCCTGCAACACGCACCATAAAAAACTCATCCAAATTGGAGGCCGTGATTGATAAAAACTTTACCCGCTCCAAAACGGGGTTTTCTTTTTCCGTTGCTTCTTCCAAAACACGAATGTTAAAATCCATCCAGCTTAATTCCCGGTTGTTATACGGCATTGTAAAATGAGTTTTTGCCGCCGGCTGTACCGAAATCACGGTCTTGTCCTTTTCTTCCTGTTTGCTTTTTTCCTTTTTTGCCATATACCTTTCCCCTTCCTTTTATATAAATAAAAGGGGTGGGAACAGCCGACCAGTATATTCTACAAGGCCGGAGCCTTTCCCCGCCCCAAAGTCCTACTATTTTAAATTGTCTTTACGCAGTTTAAAATGGCTTCGTATACTGCGTCAAAATCTGCTTTTGTAACAAGCAGGGAAATCTGCACCTCTGAGGTTGATATCACGCGTATGTCTGTATTGACCTCCGCCACCGCCCTGAATATTTTCGCGGCGATCCCCGGGGTGTTTTCCATCTGCTTGTCAAGCACAGAAACAATATAGTTCCCGCTGCTGACAATCGGCTTGGCCCTTCCGCCCTGCAGCCCGGAGGTAAATTCCAGCAGCTTGATCAAATCGGTGTCCTTAATGGTAAAGGACAGGCTGGTCGATGCGCTTTGCACCGGCGAGAGGGATATCATATCCACATCTATCCCTATGGATGCAATTTTCTCAAAAATGTCTGCAATCTGCTGCATATTGGCAGGAATATCGTGCAGCGATACCAGCGTAATTTCGTCAGATACGTTGACAACAGGATTCATAAAAAGCCCCAATCCTTTCCAGTTTATTTTGCCGCTAGCAGGTCTGACATATCATACATACCCGCAGCCTTTCCGTTTAAAAACGCAGCGGCATTGACAGCCCCGGTTGCAAAAACCTCTTTGGACTGTGCCTGATGCTTAATGGTAAGCACCTCGTCATGACCTGCAAACAGAACCTCATGCTCGCCGACAATGGTGCCGCCCCGCACCGTATGGATTCCAATTTCGTTCTTTTCCCTTTTTTTTCTGTAAGAATGGCGGTCATACACATACTGCGGCTCTTTTTCCATAACGGAAGCAATCCCGTCTGCAATCATCAACGCCGTGCCGCTTGGAGCGTCAATTTTCTGGTTATGGTGCTTTTCTATGATTTCTATGTCAAATTCCCGGCCAAATACGGCGGCCGCCTTTTTAGACAACGCAATCAAAAGATTGATGCCAAGCGACATATTGCCTGAATAAAAAACAGCGACTGCTTCAGACGCTTTTTTTATGCTTGCTACCTGTGCGGCGGAATAGCCCGTAGTACAGATCACCGCCGGTGTCTTATGCTTGCACGCATAAGCAAGCAAACCGTCAAGCGTAGAAGGGTTTGAAAAATCTATGATTACATCTGCGCTTATGTCTATTTTAGAAAAATCGTCAAATACAGGGAAGTCATACCCGCAAGAGGTAAAAATATCCACCCCGGCAACAATCACAGCGTCTTCCCTTTGGTCGACTGCACGGACAATCGTTTGCCCCATCTTTCCATTACAGCCGCTTAAAATTATCCTTGTCATTTCTTCATCCTCCGCTTCAAACGCACGGAATTTTACACCAATCCAAACTTTTTAAGGCATTCCTTTAACCCGGAAAGCGCACTGTCGCTCATAGGTACAAGCGGCAGCCTGCATTCCCCGCATGCAAAGCCCATCAGGTTCATGGCGGCCTTTACGGGGATTGGGTTTACGTCGCTGAACAGGGCATTCATCAACTCCAAATACTGTAAATGGAGCCTTGCAGCCTCTTTGTAACTGCCGTCAAGCATAAGCTGCGTAATCTGGTGCATCTGCTTTGGCATAATATTTGCAAAAACGGAAATGACACCCAATCCGCCCAAAGACATGATCGGTACGGTCTGGTCGTCAGCACCGGAATACACGTCAAGCGAGTCACCGCATAACGCAAAAATCTTTGCAATTGCCGATATGTTTTCACTGGCCTCTTTGGTAGCCACAATATTTTCGTGCTGTGCAAGCGGCACATACGTTTGCGGCTGAATATTGCAGCCTGTTCTGCCGGGCACGTTATACAGTATAACAGGGATATTTACACTGTCGGCAATACAGGAAAAATGCCGGACCAGCCCCTGCTGGGAGGTTTTGTTGTAATAGGGCGTAACGGAAAGGATTGCGTCTGCGCCCAGCGCCTGCGCTTCTTTTGTAAGCTCTATTGCATAATTTGTGTCGTTGCTGCCGGTTCCTGCAATCACCGGCACACGGCCGTTTACATGCTCGACCGCATAGGAAATCACATCGCAATGCTCTTTATGATTGAGCACGGCCGATTCGCCCGTTGTACCGCAGGCGACAATCGCATCTGTCCCATTTTCGATCTGAAAATCTATCAGCCTGCCAAATTCCTCAAAATGAATGGAACCGTCGGCATGCATAGGCGTTACAATGGCAACGCCGGAGCCTGTAAAAACAGGTTTACTCATCTGATTACCCCCATCGTATTGATCTGTCATATAGGCAAGGTCAGTCCATATATCCTTCCGCACAGAGAAGTTCCGCCATCAGCACCGCGCCGCCTGCAGCCCCTCTGAGCGTGTTATGGGACATGCACACAAATTTAATGGTATACTGGCTGTCTTCACGCAGACGGCCAATAGACACCGCCATCCCGTTTTCCAGGTTTCTTTCCGATTTGATTTGCGGTCTGTCGTTTTCCCTGAAATAATGCAAAAACTGCTTTGGCGCGCTGGGGAGGTTCAGCTCCTGCGGTCTGCCCTTATAGCTTTCCCATTTAGAAATAATTTCTTCCATAGACGCTTTCTTTTCAAGCGATACAAAAACCGCAGCCGTATGGCCGTCACTTACGGGCACGCGAAGACACTGGGAGGTAATGCACGGTCCCTGTGCGTTGACAATTACGCCGTCTTCTATATGCCCCCATATCTTCATAGGCTCCTGCTCCGATTTTTCTTCCTCCCCGCCGATATACGGGATAATATTGTCTATCATTTCCGGCCAGCGTTCAAATGTTTTACCTGCGCCCGATATTGCCTGATACGTACAGGCAAGCACCTTTGTCACACCCAGATCCATAATGGGTGCAATTGCAGGGACATAGCTTTGCAATGAGCAGTTGGATTTGACCGCTATAAAGCCTTTTTTCGTCCCCAGCCGTTTTCTCTGGGCAGGAATAATCTGCGCGTGGTGCGGGTTGATTTCCGGAATAATCATCGGTACATCCGGCGTTCCCCGATGGGCGCTGTTATTGGAAATCACCGGGCACTCTGTCTTTGCGTAAGCTTCCTCCAGCGCTTTAATTGCATCTTTTTTCATATCCACCGCACAGAATACAAAATCCACAAGGCCGGCAACCTTTTCCACTTCCGAGGCATCTAAAACCTGCATGCCCCGTAGGTTTTCCGGTATAGGGTCCGGCATGGCCCAACGCTCGCCTACGGCGTCCTGATACGCCTTTCCCGCGGAACGGCTGCTGGCCGCAAGCGCCGTTACCTCAAACCATGGGTGCCTGCTTAAAAGCAGGGAAAAACGCTGCCCCACCATACCCGTTGCACCTATAATACCAACCTTATACTTCTTCATGTTTATCCTCCTGCATTAAAACTTAAAAAATAAGTTGTCAATTCCGCCGTAATAAAATATAATAGAAATTACACGCGGCAGCACGCGTTTTACCCCATTATTTTATTACTTTATAATATACCATCCTTATTTTATGTTGTCAATTTATAAATCGTGAATCTTTTATGAAAGGACGCAGCCCATATGAAAACCAGCGACTTTTATTACGACCTGCCGCAGGCTTTGATCGCACAGACGCCGGTCGAGCCGCGTGACAGCTCCAGAATGCTGTCGCTTGACAGAAAAAGCGGAAGCATTGCGCATTTGCATTTTTACGATATACCGGACAAGCTGCAGGCTGGGGACTGTCTGATCTTAAATGACTCCAGGGTCCTCCCGGCACGCATTTACGGCATTAAGAACAATACCGGCGCGAAGGTGGAATTTTTACTTTTGCAGCAAAAACACCAAAACGTATGGGAATGCCTTGCAGGCCCGGGAAAGCGTGCAAAGGCAGGAACGCGCTTTGTCTTTGGCAACGGGCTGATGACAGGCGAGGTTTTGCAGGTGCTGGAAAACGGGAACCGTATTGTGCAGTTTACAAGCGACGAAGGCTTTTTTCCCGCGCTGGATAAAATCGGCCAGATGCCCCTGCCGCCCTATATCACACAGGAGCTCAAGGACAGGGAGCGTTACCAGACGGTATACAGCCGCATACCCGGTTCCGCCGCGGCGCCGACGGCCGGTCTGCATTTTACGCCTGAGCTGCTGTCCAAAATACAAAGCAAGGGCGTAAACATTGGCTTTGTGACCCTGCATGTGGGGCTTGGCACCTTCAGGCCTGTAAAAACAGAAGAGGTCACAGAGCATAAAATGCATGCAGAGCATTATGAAATTCCGCAGGAAACAGCCGACCTGATCCAAAAAACAAAGGCTGCTGGAAAGCGTGTGATTTCTGTAGGCACAACAAGCTGCCGCACGCTGGAATCGGTCGCTTCGACCCATGGGAAAATCATTGCCTGCGACGGATGGACCGATATTTTTATTTATCCGGGTTATACCTTTAAAGTGTTAGACGGCCTGATTACAAATTTTCATCTGCCGGAAAGCACGCTTATTATGCTGGTCAGCGCCTTTGCCGGTTACGAAAACACCATGCGCGCCTATAAAGAAGCCGTTGCAGAAAAATACCGCTTTTTTTCTTTTGGCGACAGCATGCTGATTTTATAAGGAGCAATACGGATGTTTCAGATTTTAAAACAGGAAGGCAGCGCGCGCAGGGCCCATTTTACAACGCCGCACGGCGTTGTGGAAACGCCGGCGTTTATGAATGTGGCAACTGCCGGCGCGATCAAGGGCGCTTTATCTGCGCTTGATTTAAAGGAGCTGCGCTGCCAGGTGCAGCTTTGCAACACCTATCACCTGCACCTGCGCCCGGGCGACGAAACGATCAAAAAGCTGGGCGGGCTGCACGCTTTTACACGCTGGGAAGGCCCCATCCTGACAGACAGCGGGGGCTTTCAGGTGTTTTCGCTGGCAAAGCTGCGCAACATTCAGGAAGAAGGCGTCTATTTTTCCTCCCATATAGACGGGCGGAAAATTTTTATGGGACCTGAGGAAAGCATACGCATTCAGTCGAACCTGGCTTCTACCATCGCCATGGCGTTTGACGAATGCGTAAAAAACCCTTCCCCTTACGAATATACAAAAAAATCTATCGAACGCACAACGCGCTGGCTAGTGCGCTGCAAAAATGAGCTGGCGCGTTTAAACGCGCTGCCGGACACACTAAACAGAAAACAGTTGTTGTTTGGTATTAACCAGGGCGGCGTCTACGACGATCTGCGGATTGAGCATATGAAGCAGATCCGTGAGCTGGACCTGCCGGGCTACGCCGTAGGAGGGCTGGCTGTGGGAGAGCCGGATTTTGTTATGTACCACATTCTTGAGCAGCTGCAGCCGTATCTGCCGCAGGACCGTCCACGGTATTTAATGGGGGTAGGCACGCCTGTAAATATACTGGAAAGCGTATACAGGGGCATAGACCTGTTTGACTGCGTTATGCCCAGCCGCAACGCAAGGCACGGCCACCTGTTCACCTGGCAGGGCTGCCGCAATTTAAACAACGCAAAATATGCGCTGGATTCTTCCCCGGTTGACCCGCAATGCACATGCCCCGTCTGCCAGAACTTTTCAAGGGCTTATCTGCGCCATCTCCTAAAAAGCGGCGAAATGCTCGGTATGCGCCTTGCCGTTATACATAATCTTTATTTTTACAATACGCTGCTTTTAAAAATCCGGCAGGCGCTCGATGAGGAAACATACGAAAGCTTTTATAAGGAGCAGAAAGAAATTTTAGGTAGCAGAATTTAACAAATTTGTCTTGCAAGAAAAATTTATTATGCTATAATGAGAGCATTAGCGTAAAAATGTATGCGAATACGAAAGGATGGATAAAATGAAACGATTTTTTCTTACAGCCGCAGCGGTAGTATTGCTTGCGTTTTCTCTTGCTTCCTGTGCGCCGGCTACGACAGGGACGTCGGGCGATGCTTCCGGCATGGGTGGACAGATGTGGATTATTATTCTGGTCTATGTCGCCATTTTTGCGGGCATTTATTTCTTTATGATCCGCCCGCAGTCCAAAAGGAAAAAGCAGGAACAGGCAATGCGCAACAATCTGGAAATCGGTGACGAGATTACGACCATCGGCGGAATTATGGGCCGGGTTATCAGCATTAAAGAAGAAACGGATTCCATTGTAATAGAAACGGCTGCGGACAGAAATAAAATTCAGCTAAAGCGCTGGGCGATTTCTACCGTTGACACAATCAAGGACGAACCGGCAGATGATAAAAGCGCTGCAGCGCCCGGCGGTTTCTTTAAAAGAAAGAAGAAAAAGCAGGAAGAAGAAAAATAAGCAATTTTGCATATTTCGCATATTTTTTAAAAAACAAGAATACCTATGGAATGGACGCATCATCCTTCCATAGGTATTTTTTATTTGCCAAAAGCAGCATTTTATTTTTAAGGAGGCTTTTCCTGTGAAGCATAATGGCAGCGGGATGCACAAAGGCGTAAAGGCAATCCTGTTTGGTACAATCGGCGGTATGATCCTGTGTACGGCAGAGCTTCTTTTAGCGGCGGTTGCCCTTTCCCAGCTGAAAACCATACCGGACAGCGCACTTTCCACCATTACAATGGTGTTTGCAGCCCTGGGGGCGCTGGGCGGCGGCTACATAGCCGTACGCATTGCTAAATGCCGCGGGATGTTCTACGGCGTTTTAACAGGCATGGCGCTGTTTTTTGTTGTAGTCATTGCAGGTCTGTGCACATCTACAGAAAGTATTACGCTTGCAACCGTCATTAAAGCCGCAGCCATGCTGCTTTCCGGAGCCGTTGGCGGCGTGGTGGCCGTTAATCGTAAACAGCGTGTACGTTAAAGCGCTTATACATCTCCCGCCAGGCCGTCCGCAATGCCAAGCAGCACAATCCCCGCAATTACCAGCAGAATGATCAGATACTGCGGCCTTTTCAGCTTTTCTTTCAGGAAGATTCTGGAAAGCAGAACAGAAAAAACACAATAGGACGATATGATCGGCGCAGCCACAATCGGATTGTCGCCGATTGCAAATACATAAAAGAACTGCCCGGCCGTTTCGCACAAAGCGCCCGCGCCTTTGACCCTTTCATCCCATATACGGAATTTTTGCTTTCTTACAAACACAAGGTAAATAAACGCGAAAACAGCACAAAGTAAAAATGTAAATTCATAAGACAGGTTTGCTTGGTCTTCCGACAGCCAGTTGTCCAGCACATAGGCATCCCCAAACGTGCCAAGACCATCTATAATGCAGTACAAGATCGGTAAAATAATTGCAATCACGCTGATCTGATACTTTGCATCAATCACAATTTTCCGTTTAAGCCGTTGTTGCTTGTCCATAATCTTCTCATAAACAGAAAGCAAGATAATCCCAATAAAAATGCAGATAACCGCAACCAGCTGCAGCGGTGTAACCGTTTCTCCCATAACTAAAAAACAAAGCAAAATGGCAACCGCACCGGAAGAATTGCATATGGGGGAAGAAACGGAAAGCTCCATGTACCGCAAGCCGGCATAACCAATGGTCATGGAAAGAATATACAAAAAGGAAACCGGCAGATAGCGCACCATATTCATGGGGTCATAAGAAAAGCCCGGCTCTGTAAAGGTTTTATAAAGAATATACAGCACGGCGTGGATTCCCATAACGAGTCCTACCATAATCACCATGCGCCAATGGCTGTATTTGTCTTTGGGGTTTGCACCCATTTTTGAAAACAAGTCAGATCCGCCCCACGCAAGGGCCGTGATCAGCGAAAAGGTAAACCACATTTCCCAAAATCCTCCAAACAAAAAATCGACTGCCATTATAGCACACAGCATAAAAAACAGCAAGCCCCTGAAGGCATTTTGTGCTTTCAGGGGCTTTTTTCAGAGATTTTGATCTTCAATTTCTCTTGTTTAATATAGTACAACGATTTGCCCAGCTTCCACCGTACCTTCAATCATTTGATCTTTGACGATAAATTTTGCGCCTGTTACCTTGTCTTCATACGTTCCGTCAGCCAGCACACTGGGCACGCCTTCCAGCGTCAGCGGTTCATCGCCAACGTTTACAATAACCGCACCCTTGTCGCCGCGTTCAATCATAACCGCTTCCCTGCTGTCCATTGGGTTGGAAAGCGTTTCTGAAAGCCCGGCCATATGGTTTCTGAACTGGTTGACAGCAGCCACATCCGGGTCCATAAACAGCTCGCTGCCCCTGGCGCCGATCTGGTTATTGCCCCACTGGTCGTCTATAGATGCGCCGTCGGGGCGGCTGAAAAACAGCGGTGTGCCGCCGCTTCTGGCCGCAATAAGTGCCCACGCCCATTTAACATCCTGCTCGTTGAGCATGGACCAGGAACCATCGTTACAGTAATTATCGTGCGATTCCACCCATGTAACCAGTCGGTCTTCTTCGACCTCATTGACTGCATAATTGCTCCAGTTTAAGACCTTAAGAGACTTATTGAGCACCGCGTTGCGCACCTGCTGACCATAAGTTGGAGACGTAACATGCATGATCTGTGCATAATCCGCAATCCGGTCCGAACCTCCCTGCAGAACCTCTCCATATTGGAAAACAGAGCCATTGTCCAGGATAACGCTCCAAAAATCGCTGGCATAGGCTGAATCGTCGTCCGGCAGTTCAATATGCTTTGCCGCATCATAACGGAAGCCGTCCGCACCCGCCTGTACGCATTCCTTTAAATAGCTTAAAATATACTGCTGTACATCTTCGTTTTGTGTGTTCAGGTCAAGAAGCCCCAGCAGATTTCCCTGCGTAACCTGTTCCCTGTCCCCATAATTGCTGATAGAGCCAAACGAGTGGAACGGGGAATCCGTCAGGTCAAAAATATTGTCTGAAACGGCATTCATATCGCTGGTCATATGGTTGACAACCGCGTCCACTATAATACTGATACCGTATTTGTCAGCCTCTGTACACATGGCTTCAAATTCTTCTTTTGTTCCAAGCTGATAATTGCCGATGGTATAATCGATCGGCTGGTAATGGTAGTACCACTTTCCCTGATTGACGCTGCCGTCTTTATCCTGCAGCTGCATGCCGCCGTTTTCCCCCGGCTTGCATGCATTGATGGGCGACGTCTGGATGGCAGTATACCCGGCCTGCGCAATGTTTTGCATATTTTCTTTAATTGTGTTGAAGGACCAGCACCACGCGTGAAGGATCGCGCCGTGGTCAATGTCGGCAGCAAGCTCATACTCCCCTTTTGTCGGAAGCTGCTCACTCTGCGGCGTGGTCTCCTCCTGTGCGGACGACACCTGGGAAGGCTGTTCTGTCAGCTCTGTCGAGCTGCCACCGGGCGAGGTGGTGCAGGAGGCAAATCCCAAAAGCATAAGGGCCGCCAAAAGGACTGCGAAAAGCTTTTTTGTAGTCTGATACATTTTCTTCTCCCTTTCCGATCAAATTTTAATTATTTACCGTTTTATGCATAATTTCTTTTATAAAACAGTTGCATGACAACTTCCCTTTTTAAGTGTGGGCGCATGGCTTGCAGGATTTTTTCATTTGGAGAAAAAATCAAAAGGCAATTCCCGTACTTTTCCAGGTAAAAAACCGCTGCAAACACATCGTCGCCGTCTTCGGTGGCTCCTGCAAAAAAGATTTTATCATACTTTCTTCGTCCATAATCTTTTTCATTGAGCTTTCCCATTTCCTCAATCTTTTTTATATCCATGCTCAAAATACGCTTTCTTTTGCGCTTTGCAATAACCTTATCGACCGTGATATTGTTGTTGGTTACACTATATTCAAACTCCACATTTTGGCTGGTGATCAGATACCACGCGCCATAGATTGCAGCAATCAGCACAAAAAAGCCCACCATAATCAGGTAATAAATCCCTGTAAGCTGGGCCAGGGCACAGCATGCAAGAGGCAGCAGAACCACACACAGCAAAATGGAAACGGTGATCAGGTTGTCACGCACCGTTCTCTTTTTTTTGACAAGATATTCCACAAAAACGTCCATTTTACATCCACCTTTTATTTCTGCCTTTCAGACTATCTTTTCAAATCATATCACAAAGAAAAAGGCTTTACAAGAATTATAAACAGAAAGTCTTGCTTTTTTTTTATAAAGATGCTATAGTTTGTATCAAAGCAAAATATTCACACCGAAACGCTGTGAAAAAGGAAGTAATCCGCCTATTTCTTTTTGTCAGAGAGAACGCTCCCCCGGCTGAAAGGACGTTTATAAAGACAGACGGATGAAGTTCCCTTTTGAGCGGCGCAGCTGAACGGTTTTCCCATTAGGCTGCGACGGCAGGCACCGTTACTGGCCGCAGGAGTGTTTGCTCTTTGGCAAAAAACAGGGTGGTACCGCGGAAGCATGCTTTCGTCCCTTTTCCGGTTACGGAAACGGACGAAAGCTTTTTTATTTTTAGCGCAAACCACATGCCTTTGCGCGGAAACAGCCCCATGAAGAAAGGAAGAAAGCTATGAAAAACCAATTAGAGTCGATTCGCCAGGCTGCAAAGGATGCGCTGGAACACGTAAGCCTTATACAGGACCTGGAGCAGCTGCGTATTCAATACCTGGGAAAAAAAGGGGAGCTTACCGCCATATTAAAGCAAATGGGAAAGCTTTCCCCGGAAGAACGGCCGCAGGTTGGGCAAATGGCAAACGAGGTGCGCACATATATTGAAGGTGCGATCGAAAGCAAAAAGGCGCAGCTTGAACAAAAAAAACAGCAGGAGCAGCTTAAGGCGGAAAAAATTGACGTTACGCTCCCAGGAAAAAAGATCACGCTTGGCGCAAAGCACCCGCTTTCCATTGTGCTTGACGAAATTAAAGAGATCTTTGTGGGCATGGGTTTTGAGATTGTGGAAGGGCCGGAGGTTGAATACGACTATTACAACTTTGAAGCGCTCAATATACCAAAAGACCATCCTGCAAGAGATACACAGGACACGTTTTATATTAACGATAATATTCTTCTGCGGACGCAAACATCTCCTGTACAGGTGCGCGTTATGGAAAAGCAAAAGCCGCCGATCCGCGTTATATCGCCGGGTAGAGTTTACCGCAGCGATGCGGTGGACGCGACCCATTCCCCCCTGTTCCACCAGATAGAAGGGCTTGTTGTCGACAAGGGTATTACCTTTGCAGATCTAAAGGGAACACTTGAAATTTTTGTCAGGCGCTTATACGGAGAAGATTCTGTTGTGCGCTTCCGCCCCCACCATTTCCCGTTTACCGAGCCATCTGCAGAAGTGGACGTACAGTGCTTTTCCTGCCATGGAGAAGGCTGCCGTTTGTGCAAAGGCGAAGGGTGGATTGAAATTTTGGGCTGCGGTATGGTACATCCTAAGGTTCTGGCAAACTGTGGGATCGACCCAGAGGTATACAGCGGCTTTGCTCTTGGCCTGGGGCTGGAGCGCGTGGCAATGCGCCGTTACGGCATAGACGACATGCGCCTTTTCTTTGAAAACGACGTACGCTTTTTAAAACAATTTTAATCCGACCTGGAAGAAAGGATGAAATAGAAAATGAATCTTTCGATGAAATGGCTAAGCGAATTTACGCCGGCGGATATGCCGGTCAAGGCCTTTGCAGACGCAATGACCATGAGCGGTTCAAAGGTTGAGGGCTTTGAAGCAGAAGGCGCAAAAATAGAGAATATAGTCGTAGGTAAAATTCTTTCGATCGAAAAGCATCCCGACGCGGATAAGCTGGTTGTCTGCCAGGTCGATGTTGGAGAAGACGCCCCCCTGCAAATTGTAACAGGCGCAACCAATTTAAAGCAGGGCGACCTTGTGCCAGTGGCAAAGGACCATTCTGTGCTGGCGGACGGTACAAAAATAAAAAAAGGCAAGCTGCGCGGCGTTTTAAGCTGCGGCATGCTTTGTTCACTGGGCGAATTGGGGCTTACAACGCACGATTTCCCCTATGCCATTGAAGATGGCATTTTTGTCCTGCAGGAAGATTGCAGCATCGGCCAGGATATTAAAAGCGCGATCGGCCTGGACGATATAAAAGTAGAGTTTGAAATCACCTCCAACCGTCCCGACTGCTTTTCTGTCATTGGCCTTGCACGTGAAGCGGCTGCAACGTTTGACCAGCCGCTGCAGCTGCACACGCCTGTTGTCAAGGCCGGGCACGGCGACTGCCGTGACATGCTGCAGGTAAAAATTGAAGCCACCGACCTTTGCTATGTATACAGCGCAAGGGTTGTGAAAAATGTGCGGGTAAAGCCGTCCCCGCGCTGGATGCGCGCGCGCCTGCGCGCCATGGGCGTGCGCCCGATTAACAATATAGTGGATATTACAAACTATGTCATGTTAGAGTACGGCCAACCGATGCACGCCTTTGACCTGCGCTATATTGAAGGTGGAAAAATCCGGGTGCGCCGGGCGAAAAACGGGGAAACCATCACCACGCTCGACGGCGTGGACCGCACGCTGACAGACCGCAACCTGGTCATTGCCGACGCTTGTAAGCCCGTCGCCATTGCCGGCGTAATGGGCGGAGAATACAGCGGCATTATGGACGACACCACAACGATTGTGTTTGAATCTGCCACCTTCCTTGGCAGCTCTGTACGACTCACGGCAAAACAGCACGGCATGCGCACGGACGCTTCTTCCCGTTATGAAAAGGGGCTGGACCCCAACGCCTGTCTGCCTGCGCTGGAGCGCGCCTGCGAGTTGGTAGAGCTTCTGGACGCCGGCGACGTAATGGACGGCGTTGTAATGGACAGCTGCTTTGAAAAGGAGCAGCGGACCATTGCGTTTGACCCTGCTTGGATCAACCGTTTTCTTGCAACAGATATTTCAAGCGGGCAAATGCAAAAAATTCTTGAAAAAATTGGCTGTAAAATGGATGGGGACCATATTGTTATCCCCACTTTCCGTCCGGATCTTGTGCACAAAGCAGACATTGCAGAGGAAATTGCAAGGTTTTATGGTTACAACCAAATTGCTTCCACTGCCTTAAGCGGCGGCGCGCAGGGGAAATACAGCGACAGACAGAAGTTTGATATGCGCATTACCGCTTCTATGCTTGCAATGGGGCTTTCAGAGATTATGACCTATTCCTTTATCAGCCCTAAATATTATAATAAGGTCCTGATGCCGGAAAACCATCCGCTGCGCAATTCTGTTGTAATTTCAAACCCCTTGGGAGAAGACAGCAGCATCATGCGTACAACCGCACTGCCCTCCATGATGGAAATTCTTTCTAAAAATTACAGCAACCGCAACGCTGCCGCACACTTGTTTGAGCTTGCCAAGGAGTATATCCCCACAACGCCTGATAAGCTGCCCCTGGAAAAAAACACACTGATTGCGGGGCTTTACGGAGATTGCGACTTTTTCTCCGTAAAGGGTATTTTGGAAGCGCTGCTTGTAAAACTTGGGGTGTCGAATTATGATATACAGTCAGCGGACAATAGGTTTGGTTATCATCCCGGCAGGTGCGCTATATTGACAGTAAACGGACAGGAGCTCGGTATAATCGGAGAAATCCACCCGGAATGTGTGAAAAATTATGGGATTGGCGTCAGGGTATATGCGTTTTCCCTGGACGTAGACGTTCTGTATGCCCATGCAGACCAGGAAAAGCACTATACACCACTTCCCAAATATCCCGCCGTTACAAGGGACCTTGCGGTTATCTGTGATGAGGATATTCCTGTCCTTACGCTTGAAAAGGCGATTACCGCCGCTGCCGGAAAGTATCTGGATTCTCTTTCTCTGTTTGACGTTTACCAGGGAAAACAAATCGACGAAGGCAAAAAAAGCGTTGCGTTCAATATTGTTTTAAGAAGCGCCGACAGCACACTGACAGACGAGCAGGCAAACGCTTCGATGGACAAGATTATAAAAGCGCTTGAAAAGGCCGGCGCCGTTTTAAGAAGCTGATTTTTTCCGGTGTAAAAGTTCACAATTTGTTATTGAACTTAGACTTACAGCGTAGTATAATGTCTACAGTGGAGGTGGAAGCATGTTTGACAAGACGATGGTTTTTTCACTGGGAGGCGACAAGGACGACGAAATAAAAAAAGCGCTGGTTACGGTTTACGACGCGCTCAAGCAAAAGGGGTATAACCCTGTCAACCAAATTGTCGGCTACATTCTTTCCGAAGATCCCACATATATTACAACCCATAACAACGCGCGTAATATTATCAGTAAAATTGACCGGGACGATCTTTTGGAAACGCTTGTAAAGTCCTTTTTAAACAAATAAATCAAAACATTTGCCCGCTGCATGCATTGTGCAGCGGGCTTTTCTTTTTATCCAAATTTACGGATGTGGCATCCCTGGGTTTTGCCCTCTGACTTTTATGCTGCATTTCCGCAGCACAGGCATAAAAAACGCGCTTTTCAGACATTTTGACAAACCGCTCCTGCAAAATGCTTTTCAGGATACGCTGCACCTGTATGCCGCACGCGCATATTCTGGATATAAAAGGAGCTGATAGAATGCTTTGGGAAAATACAACAAAAAATTACGCGCGGAAAATGGAAAAACGGAAGCCGGAGGCTTTTGCACAGATAAAGGGCGGCCCTGATAACCAGAAAATCGACGGTACCGTCGCTTTCTATAAAACGTTGCGTGGCGTTTTGGTCATAGTAGACATTGCCGGACTGCCGGTAGATTCAACAGAATGTGCCGAAAACATCTTTGCCATGCACATCCACCAAGGCGGCAGCTGCACCGGAAATGCGCAGGACCCGTTTGCAGATACAAAATCCCATTATAATCCGAAAAACTGTCCGCACCCTGCCCATGCGGGCGACCTGCCGCCTCTCTTTGCAAACAACGGCAGCGCATGGTGCGCGTTTGTTACAAACCGCTTTCGGATCCGGGATATTCTTGGCCATACGGTCGTTATTCACAGCAAAGCCGACGATTTTAAAACACAGCCGTCCGGGGATTCCGGTAATAAGCTGGCCTGTGGTGTGATCCGGCGCTAAAAGCAAAAATACATGCTCTAAAAAGCAGGGGAATTCCTATCCCCTGCTTTTCTCATGCAATCCGGCAGACTGCCGGGTTTGGTATGTAGCCGTTTTTATTTTCCGCGTTTTCTTCTGTGCGTACTGGCAAGTATGCCAACGGTAATCAATGCGCCCAGCACAATCACAATCCACATCAATATCCCCATAACCACATATTGCGTCGTGGTCGTATTGCTACTTTCCTTTTCGGGAATGGTTACATCCTCGGTAGGAAGGGTTTGTGTCGGCAGCTGGAAGATATCTAACCAGGACTGGTCCTCCTGCGGCTGCGTTTCCTCCTGCGAAGCAGGCGGGTCGGTTTCCTGATAAGAAACGTCCGGCGGCTGGGTTTCCGGTGGCTGGGTTTCCGGCGGTTGGGTCGGTTCGGGCTGGGTCGGCTCCGGTTCAGAATCCGGCTGAACGGGCTGTGACTCCGTAGGTTCTATAGACGATACCGAAGGCGGCTGAGTTTCCGGCGTATAGACACTGCTGGGGACGGTTTCATCCTCCGGCAGTGCCAGCACGGTTGTATGCGCCGCCATAAGCAGTAATGCCGCTGTTAAAAACAGCAATACTGTTTTTTTGCACTTCATGTTCTATTCCGTTCCTTTCAAAAAGGCTTTTTTAAATTATACCTACTTCACAGCCTTTTTGTCTATAGCATTTTAAAATTATTCTGCTTATATCAAGCCGGCTTTAAAACCTGGGCCAAAACCTCTCCCAAAAGCTCCCCGGAATATACGGCTTCATCCAGGGTATTGACATCCGTTCCAACTTCTATCAGCAGTGATCCTGTATTTATGGACATATTATAGGCAAAGTCCCCAAAATAAAGCGGCCGCGTCATACCCGGATACAGTGTTTCCGCCGTCTGCTGCAAACGCAGAGCGAAGCGCAAATTATATTCCCAGTGAGAAAACCCATACGCACCGGTGGGGTCGTAACCGCTCATGATCATAATCTGCGCGGCCTTTTTTCCGTTTGCAACAAACGTCGGCTTGATTTTACCGCTTTCCCCGCCATAACCGATTGCGTCCCGGTGCAGATCAATTACTACTTTAATGGTTGGATATTTTTCCAGGTAGCTGTATATGGTTTCGGCGCTTCTGTCGTACGAACCGTTATAGCTGGGGTCGTCGTGATGCGTGGTCGAATGCAGCGCGCCAATCCCGTGCGCGTTAAGTGTATCCACAATTGCGGCCCCAACACGCGTAATATTATAATTATCGTCTGTGTCCCTGCCGTTGTAATTTTCGTAGTAATAACCAAGGTCCTCCTGCATATAGGCTTCTCCTGTATGCGTATGTACAACAAGCACCTGCGGCTTTGCCGTGTTTTCCATTTCAAACCCAAGCGGCAGCTGCAGCTGCTGCCCTATGTTGATCACATAATCTGTTGTATTGCGGATGGAAAAGTTATCATATTCTATGCCGGAAGCTCCATACTGACTTTCAATAACGGGAAAAGTCCGTTCTCCTTCGTGCCCGTCGCTGTCTTTTTTCTTGGGAACGCTTTCTTCTTCTTTTTGACTATTTTCCGCGCTTTCGGCTTTTTGCGCCTGATTTGCATCTGCAATTGTGCTTACGACGGGCGCTGTTGGGTTTTCCTGCTGTTTTACGGTACCGTCCGGCATGGTAAGGCCTGCGGCCATTAGCTGCAGGCGCGTGGTTTCGCCTCCTAAAGCAGAGGGAAGTCTTGCCCCCACACAAACAGCGGACAACACCGCAATTGCAAGCGAAAGCACAATCGCGGTCCCGTTTACCAGTTTTTTTCTTTTTTGCGTCTGCATACCTTTTCCCCCGCCCATACAGCATTGCTCTAACTTATAGGTATGCATACCGCTTCTGTTTTATGCGCTCTATCCTACAAGGGAAAGCAGGTCCGAAAGCGTAAAATCCGGATGCAGCGCACAGTTGACGGCCATGCTGATCAGCTTTGCCCCCCGCTCAATCAGCAGGTCGATTTCCCGCGGGGTCACAACCATTGTCTGCCCGTTTGGGGAAACGGTGCGGCGCACAGCGCTTTGCGTTTTTGCACTGCTGTCCAATAAAAGATCGGACGCAAGCGTTACTGCGTCTACCACGGTGGGTACACCGATTGCAATAACAGGAACGCCCATTGTTTTTTTGTTGATTTTCAGGCGATGGTTTCCCACACCGGCCCCTGGGGATATCCCCGTATCTGAAATCTGCATGGTACAGCCAAGGCGTTCCAGTCTTCTGGAGGCAAGCGCGTCAATGGCGATCACGGCGCTTGGCCTGATCTTCTGCACTACGCTGAAAATGAGCTCGCCGGTTTCTATACCTGTTTGTCCCAAAACGCCGGGAGCTAACACCGCAACAGGCCGCAAAGCGTCAAGCCCTGTGCTCCGGGCAAGCTCCCCCGTTATATGCCTGGTTGCCAAAACCTGTGCCCCGGCTTTTGGGCCGAGTGCATCCGGCGTAATATTCAGGTTCCCAAGCCCGGTTACCAGCACCAGCCCCTTTTCCGGCAAAAGGGAGCGGATTTCCTCTGCAATAATCAGCAGACGCTGATCTGTTTCCCGAAAGTCGTCTGTCAAAGGCGGCAGTTCTATTGTGATGTACGTACCTGTTTCTTTCTGCATTTTTTTTGCCGCTTCCTCTTGTGTAATGCGCATTCTTGTTACGGTCATTTTCCGGTACTTCTGTGTGTCATACTGCACGCCCTGCATTTTTCCGCCCGCTATTTCCTTTGCTTCAAGCGCAAGGTCTGTTCTTACCTGCATATTTTTCTCCTTTTTTCTTCCGGGTTTTTTACAACCTATTTACTTTTGTTTTCTATACTGATAAAATATAGCATATCCATATGCAAAAAGATTATGAAGCTACACTTTTTGCAAATATTTTTTATTGTATAATCAGCGAGGTCATGTATGAAAAGAAAAAAACGCCTTACGGCCGCTTTATGCCTTTGTACTGCGCTTTTCGCGTTTACAGCGGCTTTCCCCTCCGGTGCTGCAGCCGTTGAAAGCAAGAAATTTACGGTTGGCGGCAGCAAGTATTCTATAGCAAGCCCCTCTTATACGGAAGAATATATAAATTATCTGCAAAACGGAAGCGAGGATTTGCTTGTTCCGCAGATGTATAAAAGCACCGGCACGGTGCTCAAGCGCAACGGCATTGCTCTGCCTGTTTCCTACAGTTCTGCAGATTTGGGGTATGTAACACCCGTAAAAGACCAGGGAAACCTGAACACCTGCTGGGTTTTCGGTGCTATGTCCGGCCTTGAGACCTATCTTTTAAAAAATGGACTCGGCGACTTTGACCTTTCAGAAGAGCATGCAAACCATTGGGCAACTACGCGTGCAAACGGGACCGGCTGGCAGCGCACATATACAGACGGCGGTTATTCCCAGATGATGCCGGGCTATTTTACGTCATGGAGCGGGCCGCGTCTGGAAAGCGACATTCCATATAGAAGCGGCGATATGCTGAGCTTTGAAGAAATTGACCAAAAAGGCGTCACCACCATTGGCGTAACAGACCTGATGTTTTTGGAAAACGACCCTGACTCCATCAAACAGGCCATTTATACATATGGCAGCGTAACGGCAGGCTGCAGCACGTTGAAAAAATATTTTAACGAACAGAAAACGGCGTTTTACTGTCCTGATGATTTTCCAAGCAGCGCTAACACGGGCGGGCATGTCGTATCTGTCATTGGATGGGACGACCAATATGAAAAAGAAAACTTCAACCCGCTTTACAGGCCGCAAGAGGACGGCGCCTGGCTGGTAAAAAACAGCTGGGGTGCGCAAAGCAACGTAGAAGGCTTTTACTGGATTTCCTATGAAGACAAATATATTTTTAACAAACGTTATGGAAAAAATTATGCGATTGTTCAGGCGGATTTAATAAAGGAAAACCAGAAAATATACCAAAATGAAATTTACGGTGCAACGTATGATATGGCCGTTTATGAAAATGCAAACACGGGCGAAGAGTATCTTGATCAATTAACCTATGCAAACGTATTTGATTTTTCCGACGACTACCGGGCTATAGAGCAGGTTATATTTGAAAGCGAGGCTGTGGGAGCCGCTTATACCGTGTATTATATTCCCTGCGAAGACGGCGCGCCGGTACAGGACCAGACGCAGTGGCATCCGCTTGCAAACGGATATGTCCCTTACAGCGGTTATGTCAGTGCAGAGACTTCCGCCTTTATTGTGCCGGACGGAAAAGGTGCTTTGGGCGTTCAAATTGACGCTTCGGGCACGGACACGCACGCCTCCCTTGGTGTGGGAGAATGGCTGAAAAACACCACTGTAAACAAAATGACCTTTTTGCCCGACGTACACAAAGGTGACTGCTACCTGTTTTTGGACGGGGCTTTCCTGGAGCTTACCGACGTTTATCAAACCCTGTTCAATAACGACGAAATTGGCGGAACGCTTGTGATTAAAGCAATTGCGTCAAAGAGCGCTTCCCTCAAGGGCGATGTGGACGGCGACGGATTTATAAATATTTCTGACGTGCTGCTTATGCAAAAGCATTTGGCAAAATTGCTTATACTGGACCAGGCACAGATCGAAACCACCGCAGATTTAAACGGCGATTGCCTGCTTACCATAGAAGACGTTTTGATGCTGCAAAACATACTTGCAAAGAAAGGCTAAACATTTTAACATTTTTTCATAGAACACGAAACGCCCTGTACCAAACCTTGGTACAGGGCGTTATGATTGCTGTTAAATCGTTTTAAAGATTGGCAAGATAACCGCCGATATACTTTTGGATCATGACCGTATCGGTCGTAACACACTTTCCGTCGCCGGTCACATCTGCCAGCAGCCTTTGCGTTGCGGACAAGGTTGCTTTTTTGGCAATATAGTTCTGGAAGACAACAACGTCTGAAATTTCAACCTTCCCGTTTTGGTTCAAGTCGCCCATTACCCCAAGCTCGCTTGCATAATCCAGCACACACCAGCCTGTTTGGGAACGGTAGATTGTTTTCCCCCAGGTATAACCGCCTGCCGTTTTGGTTTCTGTAATTTTCACGTTTGTCCCATACGGGATTACGGCAAGGCTTTGATAGCTTGTCCCCGCATTGCTTCTAAAGTTTACACCGTTATCAGACGTGATTTTCCACAGCTGTGTTGCCATTTTCTGGGTTGGCTCTTCAGCCTGTCCGCCGGAGCTGCTGTTTGAAAAATCACCGATATAAATATACCCCAGAAAACGATACCCAGGATAACCCATATGGGAATCGTCCGTGCTGATTGTCTGCGTAAAAAACATTGTGCCGTTATATGCAGATTCAGAAAACGTTACATTTTTACCGGATATTTTTTCAACAACCGCCACATGGCCATAGTTGGAATCGTAATTATCCCAGCAGGCAATCGCCCCGAGCTTTGGCGTTTGGCCATAATCATAAAAGCCGTTTGCTATATTATAGGTCCACCACTCACCTGCGTTATAGGGACAAAGGTTGGGGCGCATCCCAAGAATTTCGTAGGCTCTTCCGTATGCATACGCTGTGCAGTTGGGCATGCCGTAGCCATATTTATAAAACAGGTTGTAATCAGCGTCAAAATAATACTGATTTGTTTTTGCGGGCTCTGTCAACCGGGGTGTAAACGAGGCCCCAGAGGCTGCGCCGGCAGATGAAACACAAAAAAAGAGGGATGACAGAAGGACCATTGCCGCAACATAAAGCGAAAGAATTCGTTTTGTTCTCATACCAAACCACCAAACCATAAAAAATAAACAAATAGTCGAATTTTTCTTTAAAAAGGAACTTTTTAATACTGTAAGTAATATTTTAGCAACATCTTCCGGAAATATCTACTGTAATTATTACTGAAATGCCGGCACGTATTTTTACATTTATTACAATTTTTTACAACAGTTTCAAATTTGTTGCATTTTCATTCCATATTTTACCTGACTTTCCCATTTTTTCCTACCTTTATCGCACAAGGCTCAACCATATATATGCTTCGTTGATAAAAAGAAGCCGCCGTACAGCGTTTTGGCTGTACGGCGGTCAACAAACGGATATATGTCCAGACTGTATGGACTATTTTAAAACGCCAATTGCATCTGATATGGTCTTCTCGTGGGCTTCCCTGCCATAAGCGTCCACCTGGCTTTTGTCCTTGGTACCGTGCGTCAGGCAACCGGCGCCGCCGATGCAGCCACCGGTGCAGGCCATACCCTCAATAAAGTTGTTCGGCAGAACATTTTTGGAAGCCTTTAACAGGGCCGCTCTGCATTCCTCAATTCCGTCACAGGAAATCGCCTTAAGTTCAAAATCCTCCAGTCCCTGCTCCTTAAGCCCCTGTGCTACGGCATCTGCAAGGCCGCCGCTTCTTGCAAAAATCCTTCCGTAATAAGAAGCGTTATCCAAAACATCCTCTTGTAAAATGGAAATATCAATATCACGGCTGTCAATTAACGCCTGCAGCTCTTCAAACGTAATGACCGCATCAATATAGGGCCGTACATGCTCTTGCTGGACCTCCATTTTCTTTGCCGTGCAGGGACCGATAAATACAATTTTGGCCGTATTATCTGATTCTTTGATATACTTTGCAATCGTCGCCATTGGCGAAAGATTATGGGAAATATGCTCCACCATAGATGGGAACTGCTTTTTGATATAGTCAACAAAGGCCGGACAGCAGGAGCTGGTCAAAAATCCCTTTTCTGCAAGCTCCTTAGCTTCTGCATAGGCAACCATGTCTGCGCCGAGCGCCGCTTCGACCACGCTGAAAAAGCCCAGCTGCTTAATACCACTGACCACTTGCCCCAGCTTTGCATAACTAAACTGGCTGGATATTGACGGCGCCACAACAGCATACAGTTTAAATTTACTGTTGTTTTCGCTCTGTTTGATCAGATCAATCACATCAAGGATAAAAGATTTATCATCAATTGCGCCAAACGGGCACTGATAGACGCAGGCACCGCAGGATATACATTTATCATAATCAATAGAGGCGGCTTTTGTCTCTTCATTCATCCCAATCGCCTTTACCTTACAGGCGCGCACACACGGACGCTTGTAGTTGGCAATTGCACTGTACGGGCAAACCTTGGCGCACATACCGCATTCTACACATTTGGATTTATCAATATGCGCTTTTTGCTTTTCGTCAAATGTAATGGCGCCGCGCCTGCACACATCTTCACAACGGTGGGCAATACAGCCCCGACAATCATCCGTGACGTTATAGCCGCCCTCCGGACACTCGTCGCAGGCAATGTCTATGACTTCGATAATATTCGGATTTTTTTTATTTCCGCCCGTTGCTATGCCTATGCGTTCGGCAACAATCGCACGCTCTTTATAAATACAGCAGCGCATGGTCGGCTTGGGGCCTTTTACAATCACTTTTGCAATATCGTTAAAGCTTTCAAGCAGCGTGCCCTCAAACGCATGCCTTGCTACTTCCCGCAACACCTTATATTTAAGGTGCTGCACTTTCGTGTCAAACTTTCTCATTCCATATGCCTTCCTTTCCAAAAGAAGCGTTCTGCGGCGGTCGCCGCAGCTGCAATGTATTAAAAATAGCTGACTTTTATACGTTTCCCCATCTTTTTTAACGCTTCGCTCAATTCTTCGATCAGACGCATTTTGATGTTAAAGCTGATTGGAAGATTGGGATTTTGATGCGCCGGGTTTACTGCGCGGCCTACATAAAAATTAATGTCGGTCGCTTCCTCAAACAGCAGCCTGGATATTTGGGAAGCGCCGTCAAGCTTAAAGCTCCAGTCGGAATACAGCTCGTTGCTTTCCAGGTAGCTTTTTGCATAGGTCAAAACACGGCTGATTGTAATAACGCCTTCTGTGACAAGATCCACGCCTTCAATTTTGGCAGTCGGCGGGATTTCAGGGTCCAGATAATCCAGCACAGTATCTACAGGCTTGCCCAGATATCCCGCCGCAAGGCTGGAAGTCGTTCCGCCGCAGACAATATGCTTGCCCTCCTTTGCAAAAAACAACGCCATCATTTTGTTTACATCTTCCGGGTTGGAGGGCGGGCCGATCAGCAGATTCACCGGGCTGCGCCTGCGTATTTTAAGCGCGCCGACCGTAGTGTCGTCCCCGGGCTGGCCGGCGTACAGGCGGTCGCATTCGTCCAGCAGCAGCGTACAAAGCGTTTTTGCCGTATATTCGCTGTCATACAGCTTTTCCATAAATTCCACAATATTTTCCCGCTGCCAGCCAAAGTTCATTGTTTTTCCAACGCCTGCATAGATGGCGCCGTCGCTCATGGCAAGAAACACATCGTTTTCCTGCAGGGGGATTTTTGACCTGTAAATGGTCTTTCCGCCAATTTCCATTGCAGTTTTGTCATATTCCACGTTTTTTCCGTCGCGCAGAAAAATCACATGCGGGTTGTCATACTGGATGATTTCTGCCTCCTCGTTGTCGACCACGCGGAGGATCGTAAAGGTGGAATACGCAACCTTTCGGACCTCGCAAACCGGCAAGGTAGAGGCAATGGTGGAAACGCAATCTTCAATACTTAAGTTTTCGGCCATCATGGTGGAAATAATCTTCGACGTTAAAATCGCCAGAATATTGGCCTTCACACCGCTGCCAAGGCCATCGGCCAGCACCATAACAAAGCTGTTTTCCCCCTGGCCGACAACCTCTACATGGTCACCGCAAAGCTGTTCGCCATGCTTGATCAGGCTGTGATACCCAATTTCCGTACAGAGATTATTCATTGCTCAAAGACTCCTTCAGCTTTGTTAATGCAATTTTGGTTTCCGCCGTGGTTTCACCTAAAAGCGAAGCAATTTCCTGTACAACGCGCATTTGCTTTTCTATAACCTTATCAGCAATTTCGACCGTGTTCTTGCTTATGGCTTCTTTTTCTTCTTTTTGTTTTTCTTCCTCGGTCACATCGCGCATGATGCTGATGATAATATGGAAGCTTTTGTCATAAAGGATAGATTCTTCCACATATTTATCATATTCTGCAAGGTAAACGCGTTTGTCGTGTACATTTTTTCCATCGTTTAAAACCTGCATATACGGCAGCGGGTCTAAAACCCGCACGACCGGTTCGTTGATAACGTCCTGCACCCTGCCAATATGCAAAATCTGGCGTGCTGCAGAATTGATTTGCTGAATCTCCAGGCTTTCATTTAAAACCATAATCGCATTGGGCGTGTTTTTAATGATCGTATCGGAAAACGACTCTGCCTTCTCAATCAAATATGGCAGGCACATGGTAAGGTTCGCCTTGCCAAAATAAACCGCAACGGCCTTTTCCCGGCAGGTGTTGTACCCACAGCTGCCGCAGTTGAGTTCGTCTTCCGGCTTTGTCTTCCCCATTTTGCGCAAAATTTCTTCAATCGCTTTATTGCCGGGCATCTGGTGGTGCAGCCCGATAAACGACATTTCCTTTTTCAACTGCGCGCGCTGAGGCATCGTAATAGCAAAATCGCGCGTTTTGGGTGCATAACGGTCTATAGACATAAAATCACGGACAGGCTCCATATGCGGTTTGTCCATTGCAGGCCCGCCTATACAGCTGCCGGCGCAGGCCGACATTTCAATAAAGCAATCGGACAACTTGCCGTTGATAATATCCTCCAGCGCATGCATACAATTTTCAACGCCGTCGATCACCATATAGCTGTAACGCTCGCTGTCGCAGGTCATAGAGCGCAGAATACCGCCAGATGTTGGGAACAGGCGCGCTTTACCACCCTGCTCGCAGTCTGGGATAGAGGTGTCAAACACAACGTTTTCTTCCTGCATCCACTGCGTCAATTCCTCAAAGGTCAGCACGCAATCGACAATTCCGCTATATTGGGCGGCCTCGTCCTTTTTAGAAATACACGGCCCGATAAAAACCGTATAAGCGTCTTTGTGCTCCTTTTTTATCTGTGCGCAATGCGCCTGCATAGGCGACAGAACCTTTGCAAGATACGGCAGCGCCTGTGGGTAATATTTTTGAATCAGTGTGTTGACCGTATGGCAGCAGGAAGAAATAATCACAGGGCTTTCACAGTCTGCAACCATATGCTCATATTCTGTTTTGACAATCGTTGCGCCCAACGCCGTTTCTTCCGCCCCGGCAAAACCGAGTTTTTTCATTGCTTCGGCAAAGGCAGTAATATGTACGCCCGCATAATTGGCGGCAAACGCCGGCGCTACGCTGACATACACTTCCTTACCGGTTGCAAGCAGCTCCTTTGCCCTTTCTACGTCGTTGCGGATTTGTTTTGCATTTTGTGGACATGCTACAAAGCACATGCCGCACAGAATGCATTCGTCTTCCACAATGTGCGCTTGATTATTTGTAAATTTAATGGACTTGACCGGACAGTGCCGTATACATTTATAGCAATTTTTGCAATTGGACTTTTTCAACTGTATGCAGTTGCTCATCGCTTACACCTCTTTACAAATAAAGCGAATTCCATACACTATTTTTTTAAAATGTATTGATTGAACACTTCATCAAAATTTTCCTTGGAAACACCGCAGATAATTTCATCATCCACCTTTACAGAAACGCCCTGCGTACATTTTCCCAGGCAAAAAGCCGCGCTTAGCTCTACGTTGTCTTCCAGCCCGTTTTTCTTCAGGCGGTCCTTCATAAGCTGAATAATGTCATAAGAACCGCGCAAATGACAGGAACTTCCTACACATACATACACTTTCATGCTTTCACCCCTTTTCGTGCGGATTCGGCTTGATTCTTCTGTCTTCTATTTTATCAGTTCTTTACCGGAAGTCAATGGAAATTGCAGACGGCTTTTGATGAAATTCCCGCGCTGCAACCGTTGATATATGTGGTACGGTTTGGCAAGCTGTCATTTGTTAAAATATTAACAATCTTATGTAGAAATCATACCATATGCATCGCGCCCTGTCAAGCTCTGCCTGCCTATCCGTCAGGCAGACGGCAACTTTTGGGTACATATATTTTTACAAAGCTGCACTTGCAAATATATAAACTTTTATGGTATGCCGCTCAGGTCAAAATTGGGGACAAAACGCATATCGGCTGCTGTAAGCTCCTGCGTAAAACCTGCAAGGTCAAGCGCAAACAGACAGTCCAGCACTTTTTGATATTCCCGCCTTGTAATTTTCCGGTTGATTTCCGGGTATTGCTGCGCCTTGCCACAGGGTATGTACTGTGCCATCAGGCTTACCAGCACCTGCCGTTGAAAATTTTTTTGCAAAAGGCTGAGTACCTCCATGCTGTTTTTAGTATGCATAGGCAGTATTAAATGACGTACAACCGTGCCCTTTTGCAGCATGCCATCCGAAGCAAAGCAAGGCGGGCCTGTCTGCCGCACCATTTCGCGTATCGCCTGCAGAGCTGTTTCACGATAGCCCGGCGCGGAAGAATACCGCACGGAAAGCTGATCGTCTGCATATTTAAAATCCGGCAGATAAATGTCCACCGCACCCTCCAGCCGCTGCAGGCTTTCGACCGTTTCATATCCCGAACAATTATATACAACCGGGATATTCGGCCTATAAAGCGCAAGGCTTTCCAATACGGCATCTATATAATGGGAAGCGCTGACAAGGTTGATATTGTGTACGCCACCTTCTTCCAGCTTTTGGTAACAACGCGCAAGCGTTTGCGGCGTGACCTCCTGTCCATAGCCCTGCGCAGATATGCGGTAATTCTGGCAATAAACACAGCGCAGGACACAACCGCTGAAAAACACAGCCCCGCTGCCCTTTTTTCCGCTGATGCAAGGCTCTTCCCAGTAATGGGGCGCTATTCGCGCGACCTTTGGAAGCGTTCCCGCTTTACAAAAACCGCTGCCGCTGTGTTCCCCCCTGTACGCGCCACAATTGCGCGGGCAGGCATGGCAGCTTTCTATAACCATCATATTCCAAGCGCCCCTTTAAATATACTGCAAAATAACCCTGTATGCCTCCAATAGCTTTTCAAACGTATAAAAGCGGCAATTGGCCGGGCTGGTGGACGGCAACGCTTTTGCATGCACACCGGTTTGCGGCAGGCAATACCGGTTATAAATACGATACGCCTTAGAACCCGTTGTAAAAATTGCGCGGATGTCCGCTGCCTGTAGAATCTTTCCAATATCGTTTACAACGGGGTTTTTGATGCTGCCGTCGTCCGCACCCCGTATTTCACAGGATGCCAGTACGTCCCACAGCGCGATGCGGCGCGTTAACAAAAATTCCGTCCGTGCGGCGTTGGTATTTGGAATCGCACAGGAAAACAGCGTTGCAAGCACCTTCCAAAACCGGTTTTGCGGATGTCCGTAATAAAAACCGACTTCACGCGACTTAGGCGACGGCATCGTCCCAAGCAGCAAAATCCTGGAATGCCGATCAAAAACGGGCGGTATCGTGTGGATGACCGTTTGATTTTTCTGCACAAGCTTTCTCTTCCTTCAAAAGCGGTTTTCCGCATAATTTTTACTGATTTTGCTGTTTTTCAATTTCTCTTACCGGCTTGCAGGGGTTCCCAACCGCAACCACTCCGGACGGAATATCTTTTACAACAACGCTGCCTGCGCCAATGACCGTGTTGTCCCCTATTGTAACACCCGGCAAAATGGTAACGCCGCCCCCAATCCACACATTATTGCCGATTGTTACCGGCAGCGCGCTTTCTATCATCTGGTTGCGCGTTTCTACGTCCAGCGGATGTGTGGCTGTATAAATCCCGACATTCGGTGCGATAAACACATGGTCTCCAATTTTCACCGGGGCACAATCCAATATAACACAATTATGGTTGGCATAAAAATGCTCGCCCAGAGTGATGTTATAGCCGTAATCGCAATGGAAGGACTGCTCCATCCAGACAAATTCCCCCGTTTTGCCCAGAAGCTTTTTTAAAACGGATATTTTTTCCTCCTCCTGCGAAGGCTTAAGCGTATTGAAGATATAACACAGCTCCTTCGCGTGACGCCTATCCCGGGTCAGCTCTTCATCCATCGGGTTATAAAGCATACTGTTGATCATTTTTTCTTTTTCTGTCATTGTTCATCCCTCACAAAAAATCATTCCATTTACTTATAACACCGAAAAAAACAGATGTAAAGAGAACGGTTTATTTTCTCTTTTCTATACAAGAGGTTATTCAGAATTTTGTATAAAAAATTCTAAAATTTAAAACACGCTAAAGCTGTAAATATTTGCGGTTCTTACAAAGCCCGATACCAACAAAAAAGCCGGACAGAAGCATTTGCTGCTTTCGTCCGGCTGCTGTTTTTGCCCCGCTGTACAAAACGCACAAGTGCTGCACACGCCCTGCTTTAAGCATGGAGACTTTCTATTTTCTGCATTTGGGTTACAAATTTAAGTGAAACTGCTTATCTATTTTCAGCTTATCCATAATGCGAATCAAGAAGATAAACAGCAGTACGGAAACGGCCAGCAAGGGCAGCATAATCAGCAAAACTTCCATACTAAACGGGTTTAAATTAAGCAATCCGCGGAATACGGTCAGCCCACATGTAAGCCCGGATGTGCACACGATAAACAGCGCAATCCTGAAAGGGTTAAACGGTATGCTCAGCTTGAAGATCAGCATCAGTCCCGTAAATCCGGTCAAAATAACACAAAGCGTTGAAATTTGTTCTGTTGTAAGGCCCACAAACATTGATAGGATCAAAACAAAAATGACATCTAAAATAATTGTAAGCGCCGCAGGGATCGCTCTGGATATTACATTTAAAAAGAAATTCCCCTGTATTCTTTCATGGTTAGGTTCAAGCGCCAGCACAAAGGAAGGAAGCCCAATGGCAAACACATTGATCAGTGTCATCTGGATCGGCTCGAACGGATAATTGAAGTCGACAAACAAAAACAGCAGTGCAAGTACAGACGAATAAATGGTTTTTACAAGAAAGAGCGCCGCGCTGCGCTGAATATTATTGATGGAACGCCTGCCTTCCGCTACAACCCTGGGCATGGATGAAAAATCCGAATTCAGCAGCACAAGCTGCGATACATTTCTGGCCGCGTCGCTTCCGCTGGCCATAGCCACCGAGCAGTCTGCTTCCTTCAAGGCAAGCACGTCGTTTACGCCGTCCCCCGTCATTGCAACTGTGTGCCCCGCCTCCTTTAACGCGCAAATCAAATCTTTTTTCTGCACAGGCGTTACTCTGCCGAAAATAGAATACTGCTCTGCCGCCGCTTTTATTTCCTCCGGCGTCTTAAGCGAAGTCGCGTCAACATACCGGTCGTAGCCTTTTAGCCCGGCTTCTTTTGCCACGCCGGAAACAGTCACAGGGTTGTCGCCGGATATAATTTTTAATTCCACCCCCTGCCGGTCAAAAAAGGCAAGCGTTTCTTTTGCGTTTTCACGGATTCTGTCTTTAATTTCCAGCAGCGCCATCGGCTTTAATTGGGTTGGAAGCGTTTGATTTTCCCCAAATGGATCGTCCGATCGCGCCAAAACCAAAACCCTGTATCCGTTTGACAGCGCATGGATTTTTTCCTCAACTTCCTTTGGAAGCGTGGAAAAAAGAAATTCCGCCGCACCGATCACATATGTACCCGTTTTCTCAAACTGCACACCGGACCATTTTCTTTCTGAAGAAAACGGCACCGTACGCACCACCTGTACAGGTGTTTTTAAGCTGTATTTCTCCCGGATTGCCACGCTGGTTGGATTGTCGTCCTCCAGCGCATTCATCAGGGACGTAAGCGCCTGATCGACCTCTTCCTGGGAAACGCCGTCAAGCGGCGCGGCATGGCAAAGCTCCATGCTGCCTTCCGTTATTGTCCCCGTCTTATCCAGGCACAGCACGTCTACCCTTGCAAGTGTTTCTATGCAGTAAAGCTCCTGTACGAGCACTTTATACTTGGAAAGACGGATAACCCCCACCGCAAGCACGGTACTGGTCAGCAAAATAAGTCCTTCCGGTATCATCCCGATCAAAGCAGCCACCGTATTGACCACAGAGGTCTGGAAGCTGGTTCCGCTGAGACTTTGCTGATTTAAAAAGAGTAAAATCCCTACAGGGATAATTGCAATGGAAATGATTTTGATAATTTTATTGAGCGTGCGCATAATTTCAGAATTGACCTTTTTCATATACTTAGCGCCGCTGAAAATACTGGCCGCATAATTTTCATCGCCCACATGGTCGGCCCTTACCCTGCATTTTCCACTGATAATATAGCTGCCTGATAAAAGCGTATCGCCGGGCTTTTTGTGAATTGGGTCAGATTCCCCTGTAAGAAGGGATTCGTTTACATCGCATTCCCCCTGTAGAACAATACAGTCGGTCGGAATCTGGTTGCCGTTTGCCAGCTCCAGAACATCATCAAGCACAATATCGTTTATACCAATCAGCGTAATCTGCCCGTCCCGTACAGCTTTGACCTTTGTGGAAGCAATGATAGACAATTTGTCTACCGTTCTTTTTGCACGGATCTCCTGAAATGTCCCAATTGCAATGTTACAAAGCACAATGCCCATAAAAAGCATATTTTTATAAGACCCGACGCAAAGCACCGCAATTGCAAGCAAAATGTTAATTAAGTTAAAAAGGGTGCAGGTATTATCCCGTATAATGCGCGGGATTGATTTTGTCGGCAGTACGCTTTCCTTATTATAAAGGCCCTGCTCCATGCGCGCCTGCACCTGCTGGCGGGTAAGACCGTTTTCCGGTGCGGCGGTAATGCGCTTTTTCTCTTTTTTTTCCATTTTATATCTCCCAAATCCCAAAAATAAAAACTACGAAAAAAATAGTAGCACACTTTTCCCTAAATTACAATCCAAATATAACCGTTGATAAATAATACGGTAAGTTTTGTAAAAAAATAAAAAAGGTGGCAAAAAACACTGCTGTATCTGATTTACACCGTGTATACTTCCATAAAAATTTTTTAAAGGGTCCTTTTCCAATCTAAAAAGACGCTTCTGTGGAAAAGTAATAGAAGCAACGGAAAAGGAGGTGTGCAAATGAAAAAAATTATAAAAAAACTAACCGTTGCGTTAACCATTGCCAGCATGCTGATTTTCAGCTTGAGCGGCGTTTATTCTTTATATCTTCCGGATTCTTACAGGGTAACCGACCTGCATAACGTAACAAGCCCGCCGGTCGCCGGCGTTTCCATTGAAAATATTTCTAGCGTTACGGCCGTTCCGGCCGCTTCTTCCAGCGACAGCCACCAGGGCACATACAACGGAAGGCTGATGCTGGGCGGCGTTATCCCAATTAAAGACGTTACCCTGGACTTAAGCGAGGATATACAGGTAATTCCCTGCGGCACACCGTTTGGTGTAAAAATGTTTACGCAGGGCGTAATGGTGGTAAAAACAGACACTGTTACCGTAAACGGCCGCACCTGCTGCCCCGCAGCCGAAGGCGGCATTGAGGTTGGCGATGTCATATTAAAAGTAAATAACGACAGTATCCAGAGCAATGAAGATTTGATCCAGCTTGTTTCGCATGCAAATGGTGAAAAAATCAGTCTGGACGTTATGCGGGATGACAAAAATTTAAAATTAAGCATTACGCCGGTTAAAACAAGCCCGCAGGGCGATTATAAAATTGGCCTTTGGGTTCGAGACAGCTCTGCAGGTATTGGAACTGTTACGTTTTATCAGGCAGAAACCAAAACCTTCGGCGGCCTTGGACATGGCATATGCGACGTTGATACCGGCGCGCTTATGTCGCTTTCCCAAGGCGATATTGTACAGGCAAAGCTTGACAGCATTACCAAAGGAATAAAAGGCACGCCCGGCGCTTTAAACGGCCATTTTGACAATGATGTTGCCATTGGTACGCTTTTGTCAAACTGTGAAACAGGTGTATACGGCCATATGGAAGAATCGCCCGCAGACAACAGCCCGGTTACAGTGGCTTCCAAGCAGGAGGTAACAACAGGGAGCGCTAAAATTTTGACAACGATTTCCGGCGATCAGGCCCAATATTACGATATAGAAATTGAAAGCATTAATTATAATCAGGATACCGCAACAAAAAATATGACAATAAAAATTACCGATCAAACACTTCTTGAAAAAACAGGTGGTATTGTCCAGGGTATGAGCGGAAGCCCTATTTTGCAAAACGGAAAGCTGGTTGGCGCCGTTACGCATGTGTTTGTAAACGAACCTGAAAAAGGATATGCGATTTTCGCGGAAAATATGTTATCAGATCTTGTAGAAAGCACGGCAAAAAACCGGGATATTGCAGCCTGAATGTGTGTTTAAAAATATTTTCCCCCTTTTCTAAAAAAAGTTTCTGTAAATACTTGCTTAATTTACCAAATTGTGGTAATATAATCCCATCAAAAAAAATAACAGGGGGAATCTTTATGGAAAAAAAGATTAAATCACTGATTACCGAAGATAGCGCAGTTTTTGGCCGTGAAGAATGTGAAATTCTGTCACAATATGGCATTGAAGTAAACTTATGTCAAAAGGACGGAATTGAAGTTTTGGAAAAAATTGACAGCTTACGGCCAGATGTTGTGCTTCTGGACCTTTTTATGACACGTATTGACGGCATTGGCGTATTGCGTTCTATGACCGGCAGTCAAAATGACAAACAGCATCCGGTTTTTGTGATTCTTTCCTCATTCGACAGCCCTGTACTGGAACGCGAGGTCCTAAACAGCGGTGCAGCCGCTTTTATCCACAGACCTTACAATGTGCAGGAGATTGCGCAAAGCATTGTAAAACTTGCAACCAGCGAACCCAAAAGCGCCCCTGGCAAAACGCATAACGGCTTTGACAATCTGGGCGATGCTTTGGGTACGAATATAGAGGTTAAGGTCACGGAAATTTTGCATCAAATTGGCGTCCCGGCACACATTAAAGGCTATCATTATTTAAGAGATTCTATCATTATGTCTGTAGAAAAACCCGAAATTATAAACGCTGTTACCAAACAGCTTTATCCCTCTGTTGCAAAAAAATATGAGACCACCTCTTCCCGTGTGGAACGCGCCATACGCCATGCTATAGAAGTTGCATGGGACCGCGGCGACGTAGACGTGCTCAATTCCTATTTTGGGTATACCATCCATAACGGAAGAGGCAAGCCAACCAACAGCGAATTTATCGCTATGATTTCAGACAAGCTAAGGCTTCAGTTGAAAAATGCAAGCTAAAAAACGGTCCTCCGCCCGTTTAAAGGGCGGAGGGCTTATTCTTTAAAAAAATTTATCATCATTTTAAAACGAGCAAGGGTTTGTACGCTTTGCAGGCACACAAACAGTATTCGGCAAACCCACCGCGCCTAAAATATAGCGTGTCCATAAGCGGAAAACGCACCGCTTCGACAACCACAAATGGTATAATGCAATTATAAACAAGAAATGGAGGAAGCATAATGGCGGTAAAAACATATGTGATCAACGGGATGACCTGCGGCCATTGCAGTACAAAAGTAGAGCAGGCTATCAATGCAATCGACGGTGTTACTGCGCATGTCGATCTTGGTGCAAAAACGGCGACCGTCACATCCAAGGCGTATATCGACGACGCGCAGATTGTCAATGCCATCACAAACGCAGGCTATACGGTTGTAGAAAGCTGTATATAAAATGAAAAACCATTTTAAAGCATGGCTTTACTGAAAATTAAACGGGCCTGCCGCCTATCAGCATAGACGGCAGGCCCGTTTTTTCTTTACACGGTATTTTAGCAGCAGCGGTATTGTGTTTACGCTTTAAAGGGGGGTTCATCATTGAAAAGCGCCGTTGACAGATAGCGCTCGCCTGTGTCCGGCAAAATAACCACAATGTGCTTTCCAGCATTTTCCGGCCGCTTTGCAATCTGCTGCGCTGCATAAACCGCAGCACCGGAAGAAATCCCAATAAGAAGCCCTTCCGCCTTTGCAATACGCCGGCCTGTTTCCAGCGCATCCTCATCCTTTACAGGAAATACCTCGTCATAAACGGTGGTATCCAACGTATCCGGCACAAACCCGGCGCCGATCCCCTGTATTTTGTGGGGGCCTGCACTCCCGCCCGACAAAACCGGGGAGCCTTCAGGCTCTACCGCAACAACCTGTACGGACGGCTTTTTTTCTTTTAAAAAGCCTCCGGCCCCGCTAAGCGTACCGCCTGTGCCGACGCCGGCTACAAAGATATCCACACAGCCGTCTGTATCGTTCCATATTTCAGGCCCCGTTGTCCTTCTGTGTACTGCGGGGTTGGCCGGATTTTCAAATTGGCCTAAAATTACAGAGCCTTCTATTTCCCTGTTCAGCGCTTTTGCTTTTTCTATTGCGCCGCGCATCCCTTTTGCGCCTTCTGTTAATATAAGCTGCGCGCCATAAGCCTTTAAAAGGTTACGGCGTTCTATACTCATAGTTTCCGGCATTGTAAGCAGCACCTTATACCCCTTTGCTGCCGCAACGCAGGCAAGGCCGATCCCTGTATTGCCGCTGGTCGGTTCAATAATGGTCGCACCTTTTGAAAGCAGGCCTTTTTCTTCGGCGTCTTCTATCATGGCCTTTGCAATCCTGTCCTTTACACTGCCGGCAGGGTTAAAATATTCCAGCTTTGCCAAAATATGCGCCGAAATGTTTTCCTGCTGTTGAAAATTCGTAAGCTCCAAAACCGGTGTGTTACCGATCAACTGCGCTAAACTTGTGCATATCTTTGCCATTTTCTTCCCTCCTTATGCAATGGCTTTAAACGCCTGTTCCAAATCAAAAAGAATATCGTCTATATGCTCTATACCAATTGAAACACGCACGGTATTATCTCGGATGTTCTGTTCCTCCCGCGTCTTTTTATCCAGCTGCGCGTGCGTGGTCGTCGCCGGATGTATGACAAGAGATTTTGCATCCGCCACATTGGCCAACAGGGAAAAAAGCCGAAGGCTATCTATAAATTTTCTGGCTTTTTCCTCGCCGCCTTTGATTTCAAACGTAAATATTGTGCCGCCTCCGTTTGGAATATACTTTCGGCACAGTGGCTTTTGCTCCGGGTCAAGGAAAGGGTGGTTGACTCTTTCCACCTGTGGATGTACCGCCAAATATTCCAACACCTTTTTTGTATTTTCCACATGGCGCTGCACACGCAGCGAAAGCGTTTCAAGCCCCTGCAACAGCAAAAACGCATGGAATGGGGAAATTGCCGCGCCCATATCGCGCAGGAGGACCGCGCGAACCAGGGTAACGAATGCAGCCCTTCCGGCAGCCTCTGTAAAGCACAGGCCGTGATAGCTGGGATTCGGCCCAGAAATATGGGAAAACCGTCCGCTTGCCTGCCAGTCAAAGTTTCCGCCGTCCACAATCATACCGCCCAGCGCCGTACCGTGACCGCCAATAAATTTGGTTGCGGAATGCACAACCAGATCTGCGCCGTATTCCAACGGCCGCACCAGATAAGGCGTCGCAAACGTATTGTCTACGACAAGCGGCACTCCGTGCCGGTGCGCTGCCTGTGCGACCTTTTCTATATCGGTAAGCATGGAGTTTGGGTTTCCCATGGTTTCTATAAAAACTGCTTTGGTATTTTCGCGGATTGCGCGCTCAAACGCTCCAGCGTCGGAATGCCGGACAAAGGTTGTGGATATTCCATATTGTGCCAGCGTATGCGCAAGCAGGTTATAAGTTCCGCCATAAAGATTGTTGGCCGCTACAACATGGTCGCCGGCATGCGCCAGGTTTTGCAGCGTATATGACACCGCCGCGGCGCCGCTTGCCACCGCCAGTGCGGCTACCCCGCCTTCCAGCGCGGCCATTCGGCTTTCCAAAACAGCCTGTGTTGGGTTGGTCAGCCTGCCGTAAATATTGCCGGAAGCCGAAAGACTGAACCTTGCCTGCGCATCTTCTGTATTTTCAAACACATAGGCCGCCGTCTGATAGATAGGCACTGCACGGGCGCCTGTTGCCGGGTCGGGCACTTCCTGCCCAATGTGCAACTGCTTTGTTTCAAAATGAAGCCGTCTTTGTGTTAAATCGTCCATCGCTTGATACCACCTTATAATAATCTTGCTTTTATTCTTCTATATGTTTTTTGGTTTATGCAAAAGCAGCGGCAGAGCGCAAACTTTTTCAGAAGAAGCAGACAGCGCGCTGACAAACTACATACAATTTTTTAACTAAATTGTTAGAGTATTTGAAAAATTTTTTCTATTTTAGTAAATCCTCATTTTTTTGTCAAGATTATTTTGGGAACGGGAATTTTATGTATACAATCTCTTTGCATTATGATAAAATGGAATTAGTTCGTACTATATTTTAAGGGAGTGATTTGTTGAAGGTTCTGATATTGTCCTGCAACACAGGCGAAGGCCATAACAGCGCCGGCAGGGCAATTTTTGAAAAACTTTTACAAAACGGCATAGAAGCAGAATTTGCAGACACACTTTCAATCGGCAGCCAAAACGCGTCCTTACATGTAAACCGCCTGTATACAAATATTACGACAAAGACTCCTTCCACGTTTAAGCTGCTGTACAAAGCCGGAAGCGCCGTCAGCCGTCTGAAGATAAAATCGCCCGTCTATGCGGTCAATAAACTCAATGCCAAAAGCATTTACACATACATTTTGCGGAACAATTTCCACGCGGTGATAACCTCCCACCTTTTTCCAGCTGAAACGCTGACCAGTATACGAAAGCAACGGGGCAAAACTTTTAAATTTCTTTCTGTTGCTACTGACTACACCTGTATACCGTTTTGGGAGGAAACGCAGCCAGATTATTACATTATTCCACACAGCGAGCTTATAGAGGAATTTACTGAAAAAGGCATCCCTCCCAAAAAGCTGCTGCCCTATGGAATTCCCGTAAGCGACGCTTATAAAACGCATACGGAAAAACACTGTGCGCGCAGGGAATTGTCCCTTGATGAGGGAAAAACAACGCTTTTACTGATGTCTGGCAGCATGGGTTTTGGAAAGCCGGAAGCGCTGGTACAGGCTTTATGTCAAAAATTTGGGGAAAATACAAACCTGGTAGCCTTATGTGGCAATAATAAAAAGCTGGAAAACAGACTGCGTACACAATTTGGCTCTTATAAAAATGTAATAGTAAAAGGATATACAAACCGGGTAAGCCTGTATATGGATGCATGCGATCTGCTATTTACCAAGCCGGGCGGGCTTACTTCTACTGAAGCGGCCGTTAAAAACATCCCCATTATCCATACCGCCCCGATTCCGGGGTGTGAAACGAAAAACGCGCAGTTTTTTGCACAGCGCTATCTTTCCGTTTACTCGCCGGGTGATCCGCAAAAAGCGGCTTGTGATGCTTTTATACTGTTACATGATCCACAGAAAAAAGAAAAAATGCTGGAAATGCAAAACCGGTATATTTGTAAAGATGCGGCGGATTTGATCTATAAACTTTTACTGAAAATTTGCGGATAGAATAAAAAAGACAGGGGTTTTACACGCGTACTGTGAGGGGATTTATAAGATATGGAAAGACTACCGTTTTATCTGTTTTTTATCTGTGCCGGTTTTTTTTCCGGCAGCATCGTCTATTCTTATTTTTTACCGAAGCTGTTGCTACATAAAAATATTTTGCTGTTAAGCGACGACGGCAACCCCGGATGCGCCAATGTATTTAAATATATTGGCGTTCCCATGGGAATAGTATGCCTGCTGTGCGATTTTTTCAAAGGGTATTTGCCTATCATGTGGGCCTTGCATTTTCTGGAGGACAGAAGCCTTCTGTTTTCTTTTGTTCTGGCTGCTCCTACAGCCGGCCACATGTTGAGCCCGTTTTTACATTTTCACGGAGGGAAAGCGATCAACGTTTCATTTGGCTGTCTGGCTGCGCTTTTACCGGCATATGCAACGGTCTGGTGGCTGGTGATTCCATTTATTGCGCTTTCTACGCTTTTGCGGTTAAACCCGCACAGCCTGCGCGTTGTGGCCAGCTTTGTAATACTGTTTTTCTTAAGCGTTTTTGCTGACAAAAATGCCGCTATATCCTGCGGTGTATTTCTGATCAGCGCACTGGTCACAGTAAAGCACATAAGCGTTTATCTTCGTAATGAACGCAGCCGTGCAACGCTGCAATTTTTAAACCGCACGCTTTGGAGCAGCAAGGAGCTTTAGCATACAAGGCCGGGCGATGGTATTGCCTTTAAAAAGAAAATATGAAAAGAAGATTTTAAAAGAAAAGCAGACGCATGGGCATTTTTGTGCTGCCCAACGCGTCTGCTTTTTATTTAAAGTCGGGCAAAACTGCCTGTACCTTTGCAAGCAGGCCCGTTCTGGGTTTGCCCGGATCGGGAAGTTGTGGGAAATCGTATGCGGGATAATCGTTCCCTTCTACAATAGCCGGGCCGTTCTCGGTGATGCAAACATCCCAACCTACATACCGTATTTGCGGTACGACCAAAGCGGCCTTTTTGACAAGCGCTTTGATCTGTTCCATATAGGGTAAAGAATACCCGACAAACGAAACACCCGTGTACGGATGCTTGTCATAATTGATCAAAGCAGACGTATGCCCCGGCCCGTTGATTTTTCCTGTTTCCAGGTCAAAGCTGCATGCAATCCCGCCGTTTTCCAGATTATCTACAAAATTCCCATTGTTTCCCATTTTAAAAACGGCGTACAGAATATGGGGAACGCCTTTTTCCACCAGTGTTACAATCCGCAGGCAATTTAAAGAGCACGGATAAATTGCCGCGGCCGCCTTGTGCTGTACAATAACCTCTTCAATCAGTCCAAAATTTTTCCGGGGATCCTTTACATATGTGTAAAGCGCTTTTGCATCTGCAAAATTTGCCGTTTGAATTTTTTCAATCCCTTTTCCGCTTTCGCCAACATAAGGCTTTGCAAAAAAAGCTTCTTTTCCCTGCACAAAAGCCTCAAACGCAGAAAAATCGATTTCCTTTAGGTCGAGCACTTCCCTGCCCAGAAACGCCTTGAAGCGTTTGTCAAAAACGTTCTTCTGATCAAAAATATAGCTGTACGACTGATCATTGGCATGCATGATCAGCCTTTTATTTTTCACCCGCGTCATATAGGTGCGGCGCTCACGGGCGTTCATATTGTAAAATTCAAAAATCTGGTAATCGTAATATCCGGCGCCATAGCGCAACGAACAGTTCACCATATCAAAAAACAGTTCTGCTTTGCTTTTTCCTGTTTTTTTATGGATGCTGTCGATCACCTTTTTCATTTTTCCAAAGCTTGCGCCGCCTGCAATCCTGGCAATATACTTCAGGCTCATGGTTTTATCCCCCTGTCCATTTATCTGGCCTATAAAAAACGGTACGCCGCTTTTTTAACGGCGTACCTGTTATCCTGTTTATTCTGCCGGTCCTTACATTTTTACAGCATTGCAAGATTTTCCGCAATTGCTTCTTTTAAAATGTGCAGCCCGTGTACCAGCTGCTCCTCTTCTATAACAAGCGGCGGCATCAGCTTTACAACAGAATTTTTTCTGCCTGCGCCTTCAATAATCAAATGCTTTTTAAAGCATGTGTCAATCACCTTGTCGCTAAAGCCATTTACCGGGATTTTTTCAAACTCAATCCCCCAGATCAGGCCCAGCCCGCGAAGCTCCAGCCTGTTGTCAAGCGGCAAAATCTCCTGCTCGATAAAGCGCTTGACGATCTCACCTTTTTTCCGGGCCTGTTCCTCAACATGATGCGCAAGCATATATTCAAGCCCCGCCTTAGCTGCGACAAACGCAAGCTGGTTCCCCCTAAACGTACCGTTGTGCTCGCCGGGTGCCCAAATGTCCAGCTGCGGCTTAAACAGCGTAAGCGCAAGCGGCAGGCCATAGCCGCCAATGGATTTGGAAAGCGTAACCATATCCGGTACAATGCCCGCACGCTCAAAGGAAAAGAAGCTTCCGCTGCGGCAGCAGCCCACCTGAATGTCGTCCACAATCAGTAAAATATCATACTGGTCGCAAAACGCGCGGACACGCTGTAAAAAGCTGTTGTCAAATACGCGGATTCCACCCTCGGCCTGGATGGTTTCAATAACAAGCGCCGCCGGCTTTTCCACGCCGGAATGGTCGTCTGTCAACAGCTTTTCCATATACTCCACCGTATCCAGCTGCGGGAACATATACGGCGCCGGAATATGTGTAACATCCGTCAGCTGTACCCCCGCACCTCTGCGGGAGGTCTTGTCTGTCGTTAAGGAAAGCGCGCCGAGCGTCATCCCGTGAAACGCGCCCATCAGCGCAAAAATGTTGCTGCGCTTTTTCACCTTCCGCGCAAGCTTGATCGCAGCTTCAACCGCATTGGCCCCGGTAGGACCCGGAAATTGAATTTTATAATCAAAGCCACGAGGTTTTAAGACGTTTTCTTCAAAATATTCAATAAATTCCCTTTTGGGTACCGTATACATATCAAGCGCATGCAGCACGCCGTCTGACTGCAGATAACGGATCAGCTTTTCTTTCATATAATCGTTGTTATGTCCGTAATTTACAGCACCGGCCCCACAGAAAAAATCCGTGTAGCTTTCGCCCTGTTCGTCATAGAACGTCGCGCCCTTGGCCGTTGTAAAAACTGTGGGAAAGCGCCTGCAATAGGAACGAACCTGCGATTCATATAGTTCAAATGCCTCTGTTTTCAAAACCATTCTCTCCTTATTTTTGCATGCCAGCAGAAAAGAGATTTTGCACTGCTTTTGTTTTTCACTGCAGCCTGCTATTTTATGCAACTGCGCCTTTTTAAACATTCCTAATTCTACAATCTTTATATCATTTCGTCAAGGGATCCGTATGAAAAAAACAAATGCCATAAAAAAGCGGAAGAAACCGCTGTAATTTTATCCGTATTTTAAAATATTTCCATAAACGCTTGCGATCATGCATAAATATATTGGATCGTTTGCGGTTTTTCTTTGCTTGTGCTATACTTTTTCCATAAAACATATCTTTTTATAGACCTTGAAAGGGGGCGTTTTTATGCCGGCTGCCCTAAAACGGCTTTTATGCACACTTTGCTGCTGCACCCTGCTTTGCCTGTGCGTCGCCTGCAGCGGCCTGGAGGGAAATGTAAAAGAAGAACCGGACGCAGCAAGCTCTGCAGCCGGCAATATTCCACCGGCCGATAAGCCTGCAGCCTCCGGCATTGAAATAGACCCCCATACACAAAGCGGGGATTACGACTATAACACCATAAACGGCGATAACACCCCACAGCAGGGATATTACACCCCCATCTCTTTAACGCACGGGTTCGACGCCCTGCAAACGCAGCCGCAGCAGTATTTTTACAAGCGGCTTACAAGCGACGTTTATACCGTGGCACAGCAGCCCAGTGAAGATGGGAACTATCTGATCGAAAAAATATATCTGCCCGGTATGTATCTGGAGGAAGAAGAAATCCGTCTGGTCATCGAGGCTTTTTCCAACGATCATCCGGAAGTTTTCTGGCTTGACAATTTATTCGGCTATACCTTTGACGGCACAGATATGGTAATCCAGATGTATTCGATCATCAGCCCGGAAACAATAGATGCTTATACGGATGAAATGAACGCCGTGGCCGACAGTATGATTGCTTCGGTCCCCAAGGGGCTTGACGAATACGGGCGGGAACGGTTTATCCACGACAGCCTGCTTGCGCGCTGTACTTACGCTACAGATACCAAAAGCATACAGCAAAACTGGAAGCCCTTTACGATCTACGGCGCTTTAATAGAAGGCAGCGCCGTGTGTGAAGGCTATACAAAGGCCATGCAGTACCTGCTGCGCTTTGTGGGGATTGAAAGCATTCCGGTCAATGGAACGGCAAAGGAGCAATGGCATCAGTGGAACCTTGTAAAAATTGATGGCTGCTGGTACCATTTGGACGCTACGTGGAACGACAGCACCGATTATATTTTTTACGATTATTTTAACATAACGGATACAATCATCCAGTACGACCATCAGGTAGCCTCTGACTTTTTTGCGCTTGATCCGGACGATATATGCGGCAGTGCGGGAAAAGAAGCCCAGCTGTTTAATATTACCCTTCCCTCTTGCACGGAAACCGCGGCAAATTTTTATATCCATGAGGCCGTAATTCTGTATGGTTTTGATGAAAAGGCAAGCGCAGCCGTTGAAAATAAAATGCTGCAAGCCGCTTTGGAGAAAAAGCAGGAGCTGTATATACAGGTGAGTAATTCCATGGAGTATAATGAAGCTGTGGAAGGCCTGTTTTATCAAGCACCTTACCAGTTTTTCACATATATTGACCATACCAACAGCCTGTTGGGCAGCGAATATGCCATTAGCAAAGAAAACGTGCGGATTATCAAAAAAGAGCGGCTGCGGATTGTAGAGATCCGCCTGGAATATATATAACCGGCTGCATTCCTATGGCCGTTATCACTTGCGCGGTCGGAATACAACCAGCTTGCTGAACACAAAATTAAAAACAATTACAAAAACGGTAACAAGCAATTTGGCAAGATCTGCATGCATGCCTGTAACGTCAACCAGCAAAATCATAAACACCAAAGACAAAACAAGCGACAAAAAGCGCGCGCCGTAAAACCCGGATATTTCGATCCATAAATCCTTTTTTCCAACACCTTTGCTTTTAAAAACGTACCGTTTGTTTGTTATAAACGCAAAGGTTACGGCGCAAAACCAAGCGGGCAGGTTGGACAACGTGGTCAAAAGCGCTGATTTTGGCAAAGGAAACACCTGGTAACAAAGCTTTGTCACAAAAAAGTCTATACCAGCTGTCCCCAATCCAAACAGCATATATAAAAACATTTCCCTGCTGGTCATAACTCTATACAGCTTCTTTATCTTTTGCAAGGTATATGCTTTCCTTTCTGTTTATGGTCTATCGTTATGGTAGCATACTTTTTTCAAAATACAATCCGACACAGCCTGAAGGCGAAAAAGATTCTTGCGCTATCCTTGTGAAAAGGACGGCGGTTGTGCTATAATAGAGACAATACTTTGATAGAGAGGTCCCCTTATGAAATACGACGCACAGCTTTTTACGCTTATAAAAAAAGAAGAAATTGCAGACGGGATTTTTGACTTTGCCGTTGAAAACAGCGCGATCGCACAAATTACCAGGCCCGGTCAGTTTGCGCATATTCTGGTCCCCGGCAAAACGCTACGCAGACCCATTTCTGTTTGCGATGTGCAAAATGGCGCGCTTCGCCTGGTTTTTGAAGTCAAGGGTGAAGGGACAAGGCTTTTGTCGCAAACACAAGTTGGACAAACACTTGATATTCTGGCGCCGCTTGGCCACGGCTTTTCAATAGAAAAAACAAAAAGAACTGCCTTTGTCGGCGGCGGGATTGGCGTACCTCCCATGCTGCTAAGCGCAAAGCAGTCTGCGCATGCCGTTGCTATTTTAGGCTTCCGCAGTAAAAGCCAGGTTATTCTGAAAGAAGATTTTGAGACCGCCGGCTGCGAAACCATCGTTACAACAGACGACGGAAGCTTTGGCGTACATGGGCTTGTTACAGACGTGCTGCGCCAGAGGATCGACGATATAGACGCCGTTTGCGCCTGCGGGCCGATCCCCATGCTCAAAGCGGTTGCAGCACTTGCAAAAGAATATAAAAAGCCCTGTCAGGTTTCCTTAGAAGAACGCATGGGCTGCGGTGTGGGCGCCTGTCTGGTATGTGCCTGCAAGACCAGGATAAACGGCAAAGAGGATTTTTCGCACGTATGTAAGGACGGGCCTGTATTTCATGCAGAGGAGGTTGTGTGGTAATGGCGGATCTACATGTAAGCATAGCGGGCGTAAGCTTTGACAACCCGCTGATTGCAGCGTCCGGTACCTTTGGCTTTGGGCGCGAATACAGTGAATTTTACCCGCTGTCTACTTTGGGCGGGATTTCCTGCAAGGGTATTACCCTGCAGCCGCGTCTGGGTAACCCGCCGCCCCGCATTGCCGAAACGCCGGCCGGTATTTTAAACTCCGTGGGGCTGCAAAACCCCGGCGTCGAACATTTTATTGACAAGGACCTTCCCTGGCTGAAAGAACAAAATACCGTTGTGATCGCCAATATTGCGGGCAACACGGAAGAGGATTACTGTAAAATGGCGCAAAAGCTTTCCGCCACAAATATAGATATGATTGAGCTGAATATTTCCTGCCCCAATGTAAAAAGCGGCGGCGTTGCATTTGGCACATCCTGCACTTCTGTTGCGCACATTACAAAGCGGGTACGCGCATGCTGCACAAAGCCGCTCATCGTCAAGCTTTCCCCCAATGTGGCAGATATTGCAGAGATTGCAAAGGCGGCTGAAAGCGAAGGCGCCGACGCTTTATCACTAATCAATACGTTGACCGGTATGCGCATAGATATAGACAGCCGGCGGCCTATTTTGCGCAACAACACCGGTGGGCTGTCCGGCGCAGCGGTGTTCCCTGTTGCTGTTAGAATGGTATGGCAAACGGCAAATGCCGTTTCTATACCCATTATTGGTATGGGCGGCATATCCACCTGGGAGGACGCAGCAGAAATGCTGCTTGCAGGGGCCAGCGCACTGCAGATTGGCACAGTGCTTTTTCACGATCCCTATGCGCCTGTTAAAATCAAAAATGGGCTTGGTACGTACTTGGAAAAAAACGGCATACGCAGCATAGCGGAGCTGAGCGGAGCTGTACGTCCCTGGTAAACTGCCGTATTTTTTTGCACAATTGGGTTATGCTAGCCTTATAACGCTTGATTATAAATAAGGAAGGTTAGCTATGGAGCTTCTTAACGTTGCGATTTCTTCCGTTGCTTCGATTATTGCGCTTTTTATCCTTACAAAAATTATTGGCAATCGTCAGCTTTCAGAACTGAATATGTTTGATTATATCAACGGTATCACAATTGGTTCTATTGCGGCAGAAATGGCAACTTCTTTAGAGGGCGATTTTCTGCTCCCTCTTCTTGCCATGGTTATTTTCGCATGCGCCGCTGTGTTGATTTCTTATATAGCAAGCAAATCTGAAAAAATGCGCCGCTTTTTTACGGGCCGCTCCCTGATCCTGTTTGATAACAACAAAATGTACAAGGAAAATTTTAAAAAAGCAAAAATTGATCTTGCCGAATTTTTAACGCAATGCAGAATTAATGGTTTTTTTGACTTAAACGAGGTGCAAACGGCCGTCTTTGAAACAAACGGACGCATTTCTTTTATGCCAAAAGCGCAGGAACGCCCCGTAACGCCAAAAGACCTTTCGATCCCCATGCAGACCGAAAAGCCGGCGGTTACGGTGATAACAGACGGCCTGGTGCTCAGCGGCAATTTACGTTATACGGGCAACGACATGCAATGGCTGCAAAAGCAGCTTGCAAGCTTTGGTATCAGCCGGGCGGAAGATGTTTTTCTTGCTATGGTAGACAGCAACAACAAGCTCAACGCTTATGTGAAACTGCGGGAAAAACCCGACCGCGATGTTTTCCAATAAATTTGCCTGACAGAGGTGTTTTCTTTTATGGTAATTATGGCTGTAGATCTGGGGGCCGCCCGTACCGGGCTTGCCCTGTGCGATAAAGCGGAAATGCTTGCATCCCCGCTTGGCATAATAGAGGAAAAGGATCCGGCGCAGCTGCTTGTAAAGGTTGCAGAGCAGGCAAAAGCGCATAAAGCGGAGCAGATTGTGGTGGGCCTTCCCAAAAATATGGATGGGTCGGAAGGTGCAAGCGCACAGGCTGCGCGTGAATTTGCCACTTTCCTGCATGCGCTTACGGGCATTGCCGTGGATATGCGCGACGAACGCGGTACGACCGTTAGCGCCCATAATTATTTAAACCGGACAAATACCCGCGGAAAAAAACGCAAAGCGGTGGTTGACAGCGTTGCGGCAACCATTATTTTACAGGACTATCTGGACTCCAGAAGACTGCATGGAGAAAATACATAAAGCAAAAAATGCATATCAAAAAGGCCGCAGTAAACTGCGGCCTTTTTGATATGTAACCGGAGTTGTCAACGCGCAAGCCCAATCTGCAACAAACCGGGCTGTGCAAGCAACTGGGCAAAGCTTTCAATAAACAGGTCTGCTTCTTTCTGCATTTTCTGTTTTTCTTTCTCTGAACAAGGGTCGTATACGCCAACCGTATAAAAGCCGCCGCTGCGCGCGCCTATTACTCCCTCATAAATATCTTCAAAAACAGCGCACTGTTCCGGGGGAAGCCCCAATTGATAAGCTGCATGCAGATAAATATCTGGAAACCCCTTTCCGCGGCGTACATCCGCAAGCGTGGTGAAGGCATCAAAAAAATCATAAATTCCATTATTTTCAAGCGCCGCCTTGTAAAGGATTTCCTGTGATGCTGTCGCGACGGCAAGAGGTACATGCCGCTCTTTTAAAAAGGACAAATATTCCCTTACAAACGGTTTTAGGGGGACTGTTTCCCTATATGCGCGCTCCGCCATCGTATTCCATTCCTGTACGAGCTGCATAGGCGTATCCGGCAGGAAAAAACGCCGGATCGTATATTCAGCGGCCTGCAAAAAGCCCATTGGGGCAATCGTCTGTGCATAGTCCCCGGGAACGTCAAAACCGCGCGACGACAAAAACTGTATGTCGATCTGCTCCCATACACCCATGGAATCGAGCAGCGTTCCGTCCAAATCGAAAATTGCGCCTTTTAGCATGGCCCTTACCTCCTGTACAATGCCCGCATTGCACTGGCTGCATGCGTAATATCTTTCTGCGCCACAACGGCAGAAACAACCGCAAGGCCGTCAATGCCCATCCCCTGAAAAGCAGGGGCAGTTTTCTGATTGATTCCCCCGATCACCACGATCGGAATAGACACCGCCTGGCGGATTTCCTGCAGCTGGGCAAACGTTACGTCTGCCGCGTCCGGTTTTGTCGCGGTTGGATACATGGCGCCCACGCCAATGTAATCTGCGCCGTCCTTTTGCGCCTGAATGGCTTCTTCCAGGCTGGAAGCCGATACGCCCAACAGCTTGTCTTTTCCAATGATTTCCCTTACAATCGGCGCGGGCAGGTCGCTTTGCCCTACATGTACTCCGTCTGCGCCGGCCGCAAGCGCAATGTCGACCCTGTCATTGACGATCAGCGGCACCTGAAAGCGGCGGGTAACCGCTTTGACGCGCAGCGCCGTTTGGTAAAACATGCGGGAGGACAAATCCTTTTCCCGCAATTGCACAACCGTACAGCCGCCTTTTAAGGCAAGCTCCACAGATTCTTCCACCGTTTGCGCCGACATTAAGCGCCTGTCGGTACAAAGGTACAGGCTGTAGTCTACTTTATACCTCATCTATTTTGCTCCTTTGCGCAAACTCCTGCGCCCCCAGTGTACTTAAGGCATCTATCAGAGCTGTGCGAAAGCTTGCTGTTCCAACGTTGCCGGCCTTTGCGTAGGCCATTTCACCGGCAATTCCCATAGCCGACACAGCGGCCGCTGCAGCCGTAAGATAATCGCCTTTACAGGCACCGGCAAAAGCGCCCGCCAGAGCAGACGCCATACACCCAGTTCCCGTTACCCGTGCGAGCATGGGGTGGCCGTTTTCAATTTTTATTGTATGTACACCGTCTGAGATTACATCCACCGCCCCGGTTACAGCCGCTGTGCACCCCAACTTTTTTGCGGCTGCCTGCGCGACGTAGACGCTGTCGTTTTTTGCATCGCCCAATGATGCATCCACGCCTTTTGTCGTTGCCGAAAGCCCCGCAACAAAGGAAATTTCTGAAAGATTCCCTCTGAGTATGGCAATTTGTACTTCCTGTGCAATTCTGTTTGTTTCTGTATTGCGCAAATGGGAAGCACCCGCTCCCACAGGGTCCAGTACGACGGGGATTTCCAGTGCGTTTGCCCTTTTCCCCGCTGCAATCATGGATTCGACTGTTCGGCGGTTGAGCGTGCCAATGTTCAGAACAAGGGCGCTGGACATAGAGGCGATATCTACCGCTTCTTCTATGGCGTCCGCCATAATAGGAGAAGCGCCGATTGCCAGGGTTACATTTGCTACGTCGTTTACCGTCACATAGTTTGTAATATGGTGGATCAGCGGCGTGTTTTTTCTGACCGCTTCCAAAAGATCTGCTATATTTTTCCGTATACCGTTCATCATTGCGCTTCCTTTTCTGTTTTTTCTTCGGGGCAAAGCTCCACCCTTTGACCCGATAAAATTTTGTTGCTTGTTCTGACCGCGCACATTTTTCCACACATAGAGCAGCTGTGCCTGTCTGACGGCGGCTTGCTTTCATAGTATGTCCTTGCCTTATCGCCGTCTATTGCAAGCTTGAACATGCGCTCCCAGTCCATTTCACGGCGCGCTTGTGCCATTGCATTGTCTGCGCGGCGCGCATGAGGGATCCCTTTTGCAATGTCCGCGGCATGCGCTGCAATCCTGCTTGCCACGATCCCTTCTTTCACATCGTTGACGTCCGGCAGGCGCAAATGCTCCGCCGGCGTTACATAGCATAAAAAATCCGCTCCATTTGCCGCCGCAACCGCGCCGCCAATTGCAGATGTGATATGATCATAGCCCGGCGCTATATCTGTGACGATTGGCCCTAAAACATAAAACGGCGCGTTGTGACAAAGCCTTTTTTGCAGCGCCATGTTGGCCGCTATTTCATTGAGTGCCATATGGCCCGGTCCCTCTACCATAACCTGTACGTCCTTTTCCCATGCGCGCTTTGTCAGGTTGCCCAGCTCAATGAGTTCGCAGATCTGTCCTGCGTCGGAGCTGTCGTCAATACAGCCTGGGCGCAGGGCATCCCCCAGGCTGATTGTTACGTCATAGGCACGCAAAAGATCAAGCAGCTCGTCATAATGCTCATAGAACGGGTTTTCATTGCCGGTCATCTCCATCCAGGCAAACAGCAGTGAGCCGCCGCGGGAAACAATGTTCATTCTTCTGCCTGTACGCCTGAACGCTTCTACCGTCCGTTTGTTGATGCCGGCGTGGATCGTCATAAAGTCTACACCCTCCTGCGCATGCGCGGAAACCACCTGCAAAAAATCCTGCGCAGTGATCGCCGCCAGGTCCTTTTCCAGGTAACCGATTGCATCGTAAACCGGAACTGTCCCAACCATTGCCGGGGATTTTGCAAGGAGCGCCCTGCGAAAATCGTTTGTTTTTCCGTAGTTGCTCAAATCCATAATTGCTTCCGCGCCAAAATCTATGGCAAGCTGTACCTTGCGCATTTCTTCTGCGTATTCCCGGCAGTCGCCCGAAATGCCAAGATTGACATTGATTTTCGTTCTCAGTCCCGTACCGATTCCCTCTGGCGACAGCGAGGTGTGGCGGATATTCGCCGGAATTGCCACTTGTCCGCATGCTACAAGCCCTCTGAGCTTTTCCGGATCTATATACTCTTTTTCTGCAACCATACGCATTTGCTGGGTAATGATCCCTTTTTTCGCCGCCTCCATCTGCGTTGCATATTTTTTCATTGAAATACTCCCTTCTTATTATAAAATGCATAAAAATGATGGGTTGGTCCATGGCCCTTTCCAATGGGCAGCGCATGCAGTATAGCCTGCGTAACGTAGTGCTTGCCATGCTGTACCGCGGTTTTGACATCCATGCCCCTGGCAAGGCCCGCAGCAATGGCAGAAGAAAGCGTGCAGCCCGTCCCGTGCGTATTTGGAGTTACAATCCGTTTTGCTTTGAAAATGGAAAAGCGCTCTCCGTCAAACAGCACATCGGTTGGATCACCAGGCAAATGGCCTCCCTTGACCAGCACATTTGCAGCGCCCATGCGCCATAGCTTTTCCGCCGCTTTTTGCATGTCGGTCTGCGTTTCTATCTGCATGCCGGAAAGCACCTGTGCCTCAGGAATATTCGGCGTAAGTAAAAAGGTCAGGGGAATAAGCGTTTCCCGCATAGCAGCAAGCGCTGTCCTCTCCACCAGCGCACAGCCGTCTTTTGCATGCATAACCGGGTCTGTAACGACCGGCGTTGCTTTATATTGCAAAAGCTTTTTCGCCACTGCATGCATGACAGGCGCGCTTTTGAGCATCCCCAGCTTTACGGCATCAATTGGGATATCCTCAAATACCGCGTCTATCTGATCCTCGATCGCCTTAATATCCATATCCCACACAGACAGCACCCTGTTTGTGTTTTCTGCAACAACGGAAGTGATTACGCTTGTTCCATATACGCCGTTTGCCGCAAAGGTTTTCAAATCCGCCTGTATACCTGCCCCGCCGCTGCAATCGGAGCCGGCAATTGACATACAGCATCGCACTTTATACGCACTTCCCTTCTGCTTAAAAATAAAAAAACGGTGCACTGTAAAATAGGCACCGTTTTCATAGCTTGTTCAAAAATGAACGTGATGATTGCTTCCCTACGACAGTTTTAACTAACAGGTTCAAAGGGTCAGGTTTTACCTTCTCAACTCCAAAGAGTCCCCCCGCACATCTATATTCTGTTTTTCATATTGTAACGCAAGCGCTTTATTTTGTCAATCCATGTAAATTTTTACGGCTGCTCCTCCTGCTTTTGAGCCGTTGCCGCGCCGTCCTTATCCATCTTTACCACAAGGTGTTCCTGCTGCTTTTTTGCCTGGGCCGCTTGCCCGGCCTGGTACTGCTCGCTTGTTTTTACAAGCAACAAATACATTGACAATAAAAAAGTAACGATATATACAAAAAGAGAAAGCATAGAGCCCAAAGAAATACTTGCAGGTGTTACCATCAACAAAATTGCCAACACGCCAAGCACAGAGCACACAAGCCCTGCCACCGCCTTAAACCTGCTTTTTTTATCGAAAGCCGCAATAAAAAAGCCGGCCGCGGGGATCAGGATAAATAAAAGGAACAGAAGCCCCGCCCAAAACTCTGCATTTGCAAATGAACGCATAATCAGGTCAATTGCCGTAACCGTCTTTGAGCGCGTACCGTCAAACACCACGTAATAAGGCAATGCCACACACGCCATAGCAATGACAAAAAAAGTACATAATCCCAGCCGTATCCGGTTGGAGCGTTTACTGTCCTGCATATATAACCCGCCTTTCAATTTTTATGAATTTGCAAACTTTCTTTTATAACTTTCGATCGCATCGGCCACAATCTGCTTTGCCTGCTTTGCCCCCTGCACCTCATTGACCGCCGTTTCTTTATTTTCTAGCGTTTTATAAACAGCAAAAAAGTGCCGCATTTCTTCAAAAATATGGCTGGGAAGCTGGCTTATGTCCGTATACCCGTTATATGTGGGATCATTAAACGGGATTGCAATAATTTTTTCATCATTTCGTCCGTTGTCCACCATACTGATTACACCAATGGGATAGCAACGGATCAATGTCATTGGATACACCGTCTGGCTGCATAAAACCAACACGTCAAGCGGGTCCAGATCGTCGGCATAGGTTCGCGGGATAAACCCGTAATTTGCCGGATAATGCGTGGAAGTATATAAAATCCTGTCCAGCTCTAAAAGACCGGTGTTCTTGTCCAGCTCATACTTTGTTTTGCTGCCTTTTGGAATTTCAATCACAACCATAAAATTTTCCGGATGGATGCGCAAGGGATCGATATCATGCCAAACATTCATAAAGCGGCCTCTGTCCTTTCGGTTTTTTAGATGATTATAGCACGCCCGGCCGCCCCTGTCAAAGCTTCTTAAAAGATAACTGACCATAAGTCACTTGATTAACAGCTATATTTGTGCTATACTGTTCTATAAAAAACGGAAGGTGAAATTATGCCAAATTGGGTCAACGCATCTGTATTTTATCATATCTATCCATTGGGCTTTTGCGGCGCGCCCGAATACAATGACGGGCAGGTAGTACACCGCCTGGATAAGCTTGCAGATTGGATTCCCCATCTAAAAAAGCTGCGGGTAAACGCACTGTACATCGGCCCGCTTTTTGAAGCAAGCCGGCACGGTTACGATACAAAGGATTATTATAAGGTGGATCAGCGCCTGGGCGACAACACAAGCTTTAAAGCACTTTGCAGCAAGCTGCATGCAAACGGCATACGCGTTGTGCTCGACGGCGTATTCAACCATGTTGGAAGGGAATTCTGGGCGTTTAAAGATGTGCAGGAAAAAAGAGAAGCCTCCCCTTATTGCGGCTGGTTCCAAAACCTGCATTTTAACGCCTGCAGCCCTGCGGGCGACCCGTTCTGGTATGAGGGATGGAACGGGCATTACGACCTTGTAAAGCTGAATTTAAAGCATCCGGACGTAGTTGGCCATTTGTTGGGCGCGGTGGAAATGTGGATGGATGAATTTCATATCGACGGACTCAGGTTGGATGCCGCCGATTGTGTTGATCCCGATTTTTTCCGCCAGCTTCGCAGCTTCTGCAAAGCAAAAAATCCTGATTTCTGGCTGATGGGCGAAATTATTCATGGCGATTATACCCGATGGGCCAACCCGGAAATGCTGGATTCCGTTACCAATTATGAATGCTATAAGGGGATTTATTCTTCCCACAACGACCACAATTACTTTGAGATCGCGCACTCTTTACAGCGCCAGTTTGCAGCCGGCGGCATTTATAAAAACATATGCACATATAATTTTGTAGATAACCACGACGTCAACCGCATTGCCGACAATTGCCGCAATACGGCGCATTTAAAAAACGTTTATACAATTTTATATACCATGCCCGGCGTTCCGTCCATTTATTATGGAAGCGAGTGGGCAATCCACGGAACAAGAAGCAACCAAAGCGACAAGGCGCTGCGGCCATGCCTGGAGCTGGGATGCGCCGCCGGCGACGGCAAGGCTTTGGAAGATTACCTTTGTAAGCTCGGCGCGGCCAGAAGATCGCTCAAGCCCTTACAGTATGGGGATTTTGAAAACATCATCATCAAAAATGAACAGCTTGTCTTTGCACGGCGTTTGGAGGGACAGACCGTTTATGTTGCACTGAACCTTGCAGACAGTGCGCAGCAGGTGGATTTCCGTATAGATGAAGGCTTTTCCCATCTTACCGACGTACTGACCGGCGAAAGCTTTTCAGGCGACGGCTGGCTTAGCCTGCCGATTGCAGCATGCAGCGCAAGGATTCTTGTACTGCATAACGGCAGTTTTTCTGGGCTGACCACGGAACAGGCCGCTGTGCCGTGCAGCAATGAACCCAAAAAGCCACTGCAGCCTGATATACCTGTCGTCACGCCGGGACGCTACAGACATTATAAGGGCAAAGAATACGAGGTTCTGGGGATTGCCCAGCACAGCGAAACAAAAGAAAAAATGGTTGTATATAAAGCTCTGTATGAAGGGGGCGGCCTTTGGGTAAGGCCGTATGATTTGTTCACACAAACGGTAGAGCACAACGGGCATACCATGGCTCGCTTTACAAAAATTATGGAATAAAATAAAAAGCGTTCGCTATCCTGTTTCAGGATGCGAACGCTTTTTACTGATTTTTTGAAAGGTAAGAAAAAATACGCAGCGCAAAAATATCAGACCGCACCTTGCCTTTGCAGCAACGCAGCCTTTCGCTTTTTCAGCTTTAATAACTGTTCATCCAATGTAAGGCAGGTACCAATCGGATGCACACTGCTGGTGCTGCCACCATGAAAATCCGTCCCGCCCGTCATGACCAGATCATATGCTTGTGCAATTGCGCCGAGTACTTCCTCGTCGTCCTGACGCGCTCTGGGATAGTACACCTCAACTCCATCCAGGCCTTTTTCTGCAAGCTCCGGCAGAAGCGCATACGTATCGTATACCGCAGGGTGCGCCAATACAGCTACACCTCCAGCGTTATGAATCTGCGCAAGCACCTCAAAAACATCCGGATATTCTATGTTGGTTTTTGCAATTCCAATCTTCCAATTAAAAAGCTTATCATACAGCGGGCCGTACATTTTGTCTGCATAGCCGGTGTCCACAAGCGTCTGCATAATATGCTGCTTATAGATCGCCGTGCTGCCCTGCGCCCTCTTTGCAACCATTTCCGGTGTAATGGGATACAAGCGCATAACCTTTTGCAGTGCAATGCTGACCGCTTTTCTTCTGTTCGCCAAAATTTTCCCAAACAAGCCTTCCAGGCGCGCCGGATGCTCGCACATGTAGCAAAGCAGATGCACCAGCCGTTTTCTTTGGTAATCAAATGCAGATATTTCAGCGCCGTGGATCACTTCAACGCCATGGCGCTGCCCAAAAATCTTTGCCCTTGTCGCGCCCGCAAAGGTATCGTGGTCTGTCACCGCAATGGTTGAAATCCCTTTATTTTTTGCAAGAATCACCAGCTCGTCTATTGCGACGCTGCCGTCTGATAATTTTGTATGGCAATGTAAATCCGCAGACAAAAAACTTCCTCCCCTGTTTTGTGGTTTTTGTTCTATGTACCCATATCATGTTCAAACTAAAAAACGGATAGAGAAAAACTCTACCCAGAAAAAAGCATGCTGCACTGTGTAGACAGATAAAGAGGGGCAAGCCGGCCGCCTCTATCTTCAAACAAGGCAGCGCTGAACCGAACACGCTGCAACCGCAAAAAACTGCTACTTTCTATAAAATATTATATCTCTTTACAGAATATAAGTCAAATGCAATTTCATCTGCAAATTTCCACAATTTTTGTGCAAAAAAGAAACCGCAGGATTTCTTCCCGCGGTTTTGCATAGATCTGTCTTCAACGCTTTGACAGGCTTTCTTTTTTCATTTGTATACGCACATCCCTTCCCAGAAAGGTAAGGCGCTGGCAGTTGCCTGCAATCCTTGACACAAAGCGTTCGGAATAGGCCCGCTCCATTTCTTCCAGCGAAAGATTTGTGCTGATAATGGTTGGCTTTGCACGCATAAGGCGCGTATTAAAAATATGATACAGTGCGCTGCTTGTAAACGGAGTGGTAAATTCCGTCCCTAAGTCATCCAAAATCAGCAGGTCACATTGTGTTAAAGACTGCTGCGTTAATTCTTCGCTGCCTTTTGAAAAATGCTCCTGCTCAAGCCGCCTGGCAATATCGGGCACGGAACAATACACCACCCCATAACCGCGGCTTATGACCTCGTTTGCAATTGCAAGCGCCAAATGCGTTTTTCCAAGCCCGGTAGCCCCCACAAGCAAAAGACTTTCACTGTCTTCTTTAAAGGACTTTGCATATTCCCTGCAAAAAGCAAGAATCTGCTGCATACGGCGCCTTGGCGATATCCCGCCGTCTTGTGGCGTATCCGCATAATAGCGCAGCGAAAAGCTTTCAAAATCGCATAAGGAAAGCGGTGAAAGAGCGTTTAGCTCTTCAAACGCTATGTCCTTTAAAAGGGACTGAAAACAACTGCACATCTTCCCGTCTATATAGCCTTTGTCGCAGCATTTTTCACACGTAAAGTGCGCTTCCAGATAACCGTCCTGCACGCCGGCGTCTGTTAAAATTGCGGACAGCTCTTTTTGCAGAGAAAGGTTTGCCTCTTTGAGTTTTAATAGCTCTTCTTTTGCATTCGCGCCGCTTAAAACAGCCTTCCCTGCTTTTGCTGCTGTTTTGGAAAGCTCCCGTTCAATTTGCTGCGCACGCGGATGTTTTTGATAAAATTGTTCTTTGCGAAGGTCTGCTTCCCGCAGAGCGTTCATCCTGCGATCCTGCATAATGGAATGTGCCTTTGCATAGGTTTCTTTGCTGTAGCCCATTTTACACGCCCCCCTCTTTTATCCAGACCGCCCTGTATCATAATCAAACATATCCATGCTTTCAAGCTCCTCCAGGTCGTAAGATGCTTTGCGCTTTGCCGCTTCTTTCTTCTTCCCCCTGGCCGCGCCTGTTGCGGCTTTTGATACATCGTCCGGTGTAAAAATCCCCGCTGTATGCCAACGCTTTATGATCCCGTCTATATATTTTAAATTGTATTCCCCTTTGGTATCCACGCAGGTTTCATAGGCGATCCGGAGCATTTCCTCACTGTAATTCCACTGGTTGATCCAACGGTCGGCGCATTCCAACTGCTTTTGGGTAGCAGAGCCGGGGCTTTGCAGCCCAAACGTCCGGGCGACCTTGCCCCATGCGTCTTTTGTCTTTTTAATAGAACGGATTTTTTCTTCTGCTTTTTCAATGGTGTCGATCTCTTCACTTGCCCAGGAAACCGCCACCTTTTCAATATAGCGCATAGCCGGTTTTCCTTCCCCGACTGCAAACTGTAAAAGCATCAAAATTACATCAACCGGCAGCCCGTCATTTTCATGCAAAAGCAAAAGCGTACCGCTGTCACCATTGGAAAGCGGCCTGCCCAAAATGATCTGCGCTTCACTCATCAAAAAAGCAAGCTCCTTGCTTTCACCCAGGCGCTGCGCTACATATGCGCTGTCCGGCCGCTGCGGCCTGGACAAAGGGCGCGGCTTTTTCTTTTCGTGATCTGGCTCTTCCTGCTGCATGGGGTGTACCTTTTGCTGTGCAGATTGTGTGTGTTCCGGTGTATCCTGCGCCGGAACATACGCGCCGCTGCGGACAGAAAGGAGCCCTTCATCGACCCAAAACTGTATATAATCTTTTACATCAATCGGGTGCATGCGCAATTCCTGCGCAATCTGCTCGGTGCTACATGGCTCCCCCGCATGGCGCAGCACCCACAGCAACACCTTCAACTGCTGGTGTGCCGCAGTCTTTAGGTATTTATCCACAACATCGCATGGAACGGCAAAAATATGGTTCCACATGCCCAGATTTATTGTTACGTCCATTGCCTTTCACCCTTAAGAAAAATCTAAAACAGATTATAACATAAAAAAGCAAATTACGCCATACCGTTTTCTTTCTGAAAGCTTTCCTTAAAAACAATTTGCTTTTCCTTTTCACAGTGCATCCGGGAAAAATATAAAAAACCAAAACCGCGTGACTTTTAGCATACGCATGGTATAATAGAGTAAACAACGCCGGGGCTACAGCGCCCGCCCTTTAACTGTATGACTGCCATCTTGCCTCTTGCGGGTTCCCTTTCGGCGCCAAAACGGCTTGCCATAGCAAAAGAAGCGGCAACCCATACTCCGGTATAACAACCGCCCTCTTATTTATAGAAAGGAAGCTTTTCTATGTATTATTCTATGCGTTATCTGTCTCCGCTTGGACCACTTGTAGTAGTAAGCGACGGCAAGCACATTGTGGGCCTTTGGATGGAAGGACAAAAATATTTCAGCGATACCATAAAAGAAACGCCAACGGAAAAGGAAAGCCTGCCTGCTTTACAGGCAGCCAAAAACTGGCTGGACAGATACTTTTCCGGACAAAAGCCCGAAAGCGGCGAGCTATTGCTGGCCCCTGCCGGCGGCGATTTCCGGCAAGAGGTATGGGATATTTTACGCAGCATTCCCTATGGGCGGGTCACGACCTATGGCCAAATTGCAAAAGCGATCGCCAAAAAGCGGCGCATAAAAAGCATGTCTGCTCAGGCTGTCGGCGGGGCCGTGGGACGTAATCCCATATCGATCATGATTCCCTGCCACCGGGTCATTGGTGCAAACGGAAGCCTGACCGGCTATGCTGGCGGCCTTTCCAAAAAGAAAAAGCTGTTGGAGCTTGAAAATGCGGATATGTCCTGCCTTTTTATTCCGGATAAAACGGCATCACTTTAATATGCCAACAAACCTTTGCTTTACGGCCCTATGGAGCGGCATATAAAACCTGATGTTTACTAGATGTTTTCATAGATACGAAAAGGAGCGGCACAATACCGCTCCTTTGTTTTTTCTATTCTAAAAACGGGTATACATGCAAAGCATTTGCTTATCATCAAACCTTCGCCCCATATATGGCCATTGTGTTTTATTTGCCCTTTTCCACAAGCGCTTTGGTATCCCTTGCAATGACAAGTTCTTCGTTTGTGGGGATTACAAACACCTGTATTTTGCTGTCCGGCGTGGAAATCAACCCCTCTGCCCCATGAACGGCTGCATTGTTCTTTTCTACATCGCATTTTACGCCAAGGCAGGCAAGGCTTTCACAAATTGCCTCTCTGTGGTGCGGCTGGTTTTCCCCCAGCCCCGCTGTAAAAACAATTGCATCGCAGCCGCCAAGCGCCACATAATAACTGCCAATAAACTTTGCTATTTCGTAACGAAGCATTTCATGCGCAAGCTTTGCCCGGTCGTTGCCTTCGTTTGCCGCCTTTGTTACGTCCCGGTCGTCGCTTGATACGCCCGATATACCCAAAAGGCCGGACTTTTTATTGAGCAGGTCGCTCATCTGCGACGGCGTAAGCTTTTCCTTTTCCGCAAGGAACGTAACGACAGAAGGATCAAGCGTACCGGTGCGCGTCCCCATCATAAACCCGTCAAGGGGTGTTAGCCCCATGCTTGTGTCGATGACCCTTCCACCTTCCACCGCTGCGATGGAAGAGCCATTGCCCAAATGGCAGGTGATGATTTTCAGCTTTTGAATGTCCTGCCCCATAAGCTCGGCACACCTGGCGCTGACATAGCGATGGGATGTACCGTGGAAGCCATAGCGGCGGATTTTATATTTTTCATAATATTCGTACGGGATCGGATACATATACGCCTTTCTGGGCATAGTGGAATGGAACGCGGTGTCAAAGACGACCACCTCCGGAACCTCTTTTCCAAATACGTCAATACAGGCACGGATTGCCTGTACATGCGCCTTGTTATGTAAAGGGGCCAACGGAATCAGGCTTTCGATCCCTTCGATCACCTGTTCATCCACAAGCACACTTTCGCTGAACAGAGAACCGCCCTGAACGATCCTGTGCCCGATGGCGCTGACCTCGTTTAAATCTGTAATAACCCCAGCCTCCGGATCGGTAAGCGCCTGCTTTACCTGCATAAAGGCCGCTGTGTGATCCGCCATGGGAACCTGCATCTCTTTATGCCTTCCGTCAAATGTTTTATGCCCGATCATGCTGCCTTCCATACCGATTCGCTCACAGTTCCCTTTTGCAAGAACCTTTTCATTGTCCATGTCAAACAGCTGGTACTTTAACGAAGAGCTCCCCGCGTTAATCACCAAAATTTTCATTCGTCAACCATTCCTTTCTCTGCGCAAGCGCAAACGCTCCGCCTTTGCCCAAATTTTATAAAACAGATGTATAACGGCAAAACGGCAGGCGTACAGAACCATAAAGTCCTTTATACATATTGCTCTTGCTTCTACAGTATTATATAATAGTACAAAACATGGACAAATTCAACCTTTTTTGTATTTTGTAAAGTCTTTTTTACGGGAGAAGCCTATGAACGTATTTGCGGTTATCAGCGAATATAATCCTTTTCATAACGGACATGCCTATATGCTTACACAGCTCAGAAAAGCCGGCGCTACACATATTGTAGCAATCATGGGCGGCCCTTTTTTGCAGCGCGGAGAACCTGCACTTTTTTCAAAGCAGCTGCGTGCGCGCTGTGCGCTTTTAAATGGGGCAGATCTGGTTTTGGAATTGCCGTGCATTTGGGCTACGGCAAGCGCGGCAAACTTTGCTTTAGGCGGTGTATCTGTTGCCGCCGCGCTGGGCGTTGTGGACGCGCTGGGCTTTGGCAGTGAATGCGGCACGGTGCAGCCGCTTATCCAGCTTGCGCGTACAATGGACAGCAGCCCATACCGCGCGCATATAAAAGCACATCTGAAGCAGGGAAAGAGCTATGCGCGCGCAGCACATGAAGCCGTGCGCATGCAAGGACATCCGTTTTCCGGGCTGCTTTCACAGCCGAACAACGTGCTTGGGGTGGAATATATCCGCGCTTTGCATAAGATTTCCTCCACCATACAGCCCATTACTGTAAAGCGGGAAGGCGCACAACACGACAGCTTTATAAGCTTCGGCAATACGGCAAGCGCTTCTTTGATCCGGCAGGCGCTTAGAAAGCAGGACCTTTCCTGCTTAAAGTTCCTTCCTGAAAACTGCCGCCCCTGGATCCTTGGGGAAATCGAGCAGGGCCATATGGCCGATATTGCTTACATGGAACGCGCCGTTTTGTACCGGCTGCGCAGTATGTCGCCTGCGGATTTTGCGGCTTTGCCGGATGTCTGCGAAGGCTTAGAGCACAGGATTTACCAGGCCGTACGCAAGGAAACCTCCCTGACGTCCATAATTGACAGCATTAAAACCAAGCGTTATACGCACGCGCGGCTACGGCGGATTATGCTGTACGCTTTTTTAGACATCCGTACAGAAATGCAAAAGCAGCCTGTTCCTTATCTGCGCGTGCTGGGGTTTAATCAAAAAGGCACGGAAATTTTAAAAAAGGCAAAAGCTGCGGCAACACTGCCGATTATCACAAAGCTGACCGACAGCTTCTCGCTGCTTAAGCCGCAGCAGCGGTCTGTGCTGGAGCTGGATTTAAAGGCGGCGGATTTGCATGCCCTTGCTTTTGAGAACATTCTTGCATGCGGGCAGGATTTCTATCTTGGCCCTGTTCGTGTATAGCCATTTAAAAAATAGGCCTTTGCGCATTTTGTGCGGTATGAAATTTTTCTGTTCACTTAACAGTCCGGCACTTATTAAATAAAGCATTTTGCTTGTTTTTAAATCCGCTTTACATATAAAACCCATCACAAACGGCCCGCAGCAAATGCTGCGGGCCGTTGACTGTTTAAAACCTTTACGCTGCTTATTGTTTTTCAAACGTAAACGCGCCGTCTTTATAGCTGCAAACAACCTGATCCTCCGCCTTGACCGTACCATCCAAGATTTTTTCAGAGATCGGGTCTTCTATCTGGGCGCAAATTGCACGGCGCAGGGGCCTTGCTCCATATACGGGATCATAGCCTTCATTTGCAATTGCCTTAATCGCTTCGTCTGTAAAGGTAATGGAAATCTGCATTTCTGCAAGCCGCGCTTCAAGCTCTTTAAGCATATGTCTTGCAATCTGCCCGATCTGCTCTTCGTTTAGCTTGTTGAACACAATGATATCGTCCACACGGTTCAAAAACTCAGGACGGAAGGTCTTTTTCAATTCCGCCATGACCGTCTCTTTGAGCGTTTTGCTTTCCTCGGTATCCTTGGAAGCATCGTCCCCAAAGGCAAAGCCCAGGTTTTTCTGCTCGTTTGTAATCAGCCGTGCGCCGACATTGGAGGTCATGATAATGATCGTATTTTTAAAATCGACCAGCCTGCCCTGGGAATCTGTCAGCCTGCCATCTTCCAGAACCTGCAAAAGCATATTGAATACGTCGGGATGGGCCTTTTCGATTTCATCAAACAGCAGTACACTGTAGGGATGTCGGCGGACCTTTTCTGTCAGCTGCCCGCCTTCGTCGTAACCGACATAGCCCGGAGGAGAACCTACCAGCTTGGAAACGGTGTGTTTTTCCATATATTCCGACATATCCAGGCGGATCATTGCGTTTTCATCACCGAACATGGCCTGCGCAAGGGCTTTGCACAGCTCTGTCTTACCAACACCGGTAGGGCCAAGAAAAATAAACGAACCAACCGGACGTTTCGGATCCTTCAGGCCTACCCTGCCGCGGCGGATGGCTTTGGCCACGCTTGCGACCGCTTCATCCTGGCCGATCACCCTTTCGTGCAGGACCTCTTCCATTTTCAGCAGCCGCTCGCTTTCTTCCTGCGTTAAGCGGGAAACCGGCACGCCGGTCCAGTCGGACACAATTTTTGCAATGTCCTCCTCTGTAACCTCGCCGCTGACCTTTTCGTTTTCTTCACGCCATTTTTCCTTTTGCTCCTTGAGCGCCTCACGTGCCTTTTTTTCCTCATCGCGCAGCTTTGCCGCACGTTCAAAATCCTGTGTGTTTACAGCGGCGGCCTTTTCCTGCTCAAGCTCTTTGATCTTCTTTTCGGTTTGCTTGATGTCGTCCGGCTCGGTGTGGGTGTGCAGGCGCACACGCGAAGCAGATTCGTCGATCAGGTCAATGGCCTTGTCCGGCAAAAAGCGGTCTGCAATGTACCTTGCGGACAGCTCCACTGCCGCCTGGATGGCTTCATCTGTAATTTTTACCTTATGGTGAGCCTCATAACGGTCGCGCAGGCCCTTTAAAATCTCCACCGCTTCCTCCTGCGTAGGTTCCCCTACCATTACAGGCTGGAAACGGCGCTCCAGCGCTGCGTCCTTTTCTATATATTTTCTGTATTCCTGGATTGTAGTCGCACCAATGACCTGAAAATCTCCCCTTGCAAGGGAAGGCTTTAAAATATTGGCTGCGTCTGCAGAGCCTTCCGCAGAACCGGCGCCGATAATCGTATGCAGCTCGTCTATAAACAGGATCACGCTCGGGTCGTTTTTCACTTCATCCATTGCGTTTTTGATGCGGTCTTCAAAATCGCCCCTGTATTTTGTTCCGGCGATCATTCCCGTCAGATCAAGCGCGATAATTCTTTTGCCTTTTAACGGCTCCGGTACTTCGTCCGTTGCGATTTTCAGCGCCAGGCCTTCCGCAACAGCCGTTTTACCAACACCCGGTTCACCAATCAGGCACGGATTATTTTTGGTCCTTCTAGAAAGGATCTGGATGACACGCTCAATCTCTTTTTCCCTTCCGATGACCGGGTCGATCTCGCCGTCTTTTGCTTTTTGGGTCAGATCTCTGCCAAACTGGTCAAGCGTTTTTGTATTGCTCTTTTTACCGCTCTGTGCAGACATGGAAGAAGGACCACCCTTTTCAAAGTCAAAAAAGTCACCGCCGTCCTCTTCATTGCCCAGCTCCGCCTTCACTGCTTCCAGAAGGTCTGCAGGCTTTACGCCAAGCTCCTTCATAAAAGATACCGCGTAACTGTCGCTTTCCTCCAAAAGCGCCAAAAGCAGATGCTCGGTGCCCACATAATTATGGCCCAGTCTGGCCGCCTTTACGACCGCGTGTTGCAAAATCCGCTTGGTCCTTGGCGTAAAGTCGGAAGGGGTCAGCGCCGTACGGCTGCCAACGCCAATTTTCGTCCGGATCATTTCCAAAACGCCGTCGGCCGTTACGCCAGCGTTTACAAGCGCCGCGGCTGCAACGCCGCTGCCTTCATCCAGCAGGCCTAAAAGTATATGCTCTGTGCCAATATATGTGTGTCCCAGACTTTGCGCTGCTTCTATTGCAAGGTTCAAGGCCCGGTTTGCTTTTTGCGTAAAACCGTTAAAACTATACATGGTGCATACCTCCCGTTTTTATTCTGCCTGTTTTTCTTTTTCCTCTTTATTTATCATAAATTTATAGTTTATAGGCGCGCATTAACAATTTTTGCCCGCAGCGCGTCACGCTGCTCCGGCGGCAACCGCTTGCCCTCTTTTTTCATCAGCGTGGCGGGCTGCAGATCCGTCATTAACTCGTTTACCGTATCAAGCGTTACATCCTGGATTTCCCCAAGTGTGATCCCAAGGCGCACGTTGGAAAGCAGTTTTATGCATTCTTCATTGCTCAACAGCCTGGCGCTTTTGAGTATGCCGCGCGACCGGCTGATCATGTCGAGCGTTTCCATATTTTTTGCAAGCGTTTGCCGTGCGCTGCGCTCCTGTGCAACCAGCTGCATTGCAATGTTTTGCAGATTATCAATTGCCGCTTTTTCAGAAAGCCCCAGCGTTACCTGGTTAGAAAGCTGATAAAGCGCGCCCTTGGGTTCTGTGCCCTCACCATAGGTGCCGCGCAGCGTAAGGCCAAGCTTTGCAAGATTTCCTGCAATACGCCCGATTGCCTTGCTGTGCTGGAGTGCCGGCAGATGCAGCATAAGCGAAGCACGCATGCCGGTTCCCAAATTGGTTGGGCACTGCGTAAGATAGCCCAGCTTTTCGTCAAATGCAAAGCCAAGCGCATTGTCAAGCAGCGTGTCAATTTTATCTGCCATATCGTATACCCCGGCAAGCGCAAGGCCTTGTGACATGACCTGAATGCGGATATGGTCCTCCTCATTAATCATAATGCTGACCGCTTCATCCGCTGTCAAAAGCAGGTAGCGGCCCTGCCGGTCGGAGGCAAACTCCGGACTGACAATATGGCGTTCCACAAGGGAAACCGCTTCTTCTTCAGACATCTGCTGCATATTGATAAACTGAAAGCTGTCTGCAATTGCGCTGTTGCTGTGTAAAAGCGCTTCATGGATTTTCTTTGCAACCTCTTCCCGCTGTGCACTGTCCAGCCTGCATGGGAAGGGGTATTCCTTTAAATTTCTTGCAAGGCGCACGCGGGTGCTGACGATCACGTCCCCCTGATCTCCGCTTTGCTCATACCATTTTTTGCCCATCTTGCACAACTCCTTTCCAATATTTATGCTTCAGACGCCGTGCCGTTTTCCAGCTCTTTGATCTTGTCCCTGAGCTTAGCCGCTTTTTCAAATTCCTGTTTTTCTACAGCGGCCTTTAGTTCTGCCCTTGCCTGGTCCAGCGCATTGATCACGCGCAGCTCCTTACCGGCCCCCCCGGCCCGTTTTCCGGTGTGCAGGGTATTGCCGTGCATTTTCCGCACAGAGGGTAAAAGCTCGTCGTAAAAGGTTTGATAGCACTGTGCGCAGCCAACCTTGCCTGTTCTTGCAATATCTGCAAAGGAAGCCCCGCATCCGCTGCAGCGCGTAGCGCTCGTCCTTGGCGGCAGACCGTTGTCCAGAAAGCTGCCCAGAAAACTGCTGAAATCCAAACCCATATTGTCAAACAGATTTCCATATCCCATTTTCTTGGCACATTCCGGGCAAAGCATATACTCTGCAAATTCGCCATTTACCATTGTTTTAATATGTGTGGTTGCCTGATGCTTCTGACACGATTGACACAACATATAAATTCCTCCCTTTTCAAAGTGTAACCGGCCTTTCGGCCATAATTTGTCATATTAATGTAAGCAGCATATTTTTAAACACATGTGCGCGCAGGTTGTCGCGGTATTCTTTGGGAATATCTGCGTATGCCCTTTCTGAAATGGCACTGTGCATAAGGTTTGCAGCTTCTTTTGAAATAAGCGATTGCTGCACCATATTCTGGAGCATAATTCTGGCAACGCCATAATCCAGACTTTTCCCAATAGAATTGACCACATGCATGATTGCCGAGTTTGCATCCAGATGAACCCTGGTAATGCGGATATAACCGCCGCCGCCCCGGCGGCTTTCGACGATATATCCCTGTTCGGGGGTAAAGCGCGACGTAAGCACATAATTGATCTGGCTTGGAACACACCCCAGCGTCTGCGCCAGCTCATTGCGCTGTATTTCCGCGTTACCGCCCGTTTCCTCCAGCATCTGTGTAATATACTGCGCTACAATATCACTCATCCGCATTTTCTCCGCCTCCTTCCGGCCAACAGGCGTTCTTATTTGACCTTGTTTGACCTTATGGTTTTATTATAGGTGAAAGATCAGGTAAAGTCAAAGTCAATAAAAGTCAAAAAGCATTTGTTTTTTCTGCAATTTTTATTATTTTCTTTCGTTTTCTTTAATTTACTTAAAATACCTCTTTTTTTCGAGATTTTTTAATTTTTTTATGTGACCATGTTTTTTTGTATGGCGCGCATAGAAAAAATAGATTATAATAGGGTAAACAGCCGGTTTTCCGGTAAAGATGTGAAACAGGAGAGGTGCAATATGAAGCTGGTTTATGCGATTGTTCATTCTGATGACGCCGATGTAGTAACGGAGGAGCTTAACAAAAACAGGTTTAGCGTCACAAAACTTTCTTCTACAGGCGGCTTTTTGCGAAAAGGCAACACGACCCTTATGATTGGTACGGAGGATGAAAAAGTAGACCGCGTTATTGAAATTATTAAGAACGAATGCGGGAAAAGGCAGCAGGTTGTTTACAATATGCCTTACTCCGGCGAGGGTATCCCTATGGACCATTTTAACGTAATGCCGGCAACGGTAGACGTAGGAGGGACAACCATTTTTGTTGTAAATGTCGAACGCTTTGAAAGAAGCTGATATGCCATGTGTACAGAAAAAGAAAAAAGTCGGTTTGCTTTTACAGTAAACGCCTATTATACGATTGGCCCCGGAATCGAAAGGACGGAATCTTTTACGCCATCCGACGGCGCGCTGTTGGTCGCCATTGTAGATGAGGCTGGCTTTTCTTCTCTGCAAAAACAGGAAAGCCTTCCCACCGCGCTGCTGCATAAGGATAAAAACATCCGGCTTACCAGGCTTTTAAAATTGGAGAATTGCCTGCTTTGCACGTTAAACATTCCGTTAAAAAGGGACAAACTGCGCCAGCGCGCCAAGCTGACAGTGATCATTCAGCAGAAGCGCGTTGTGATTGTAGTACATAACACGCAGGCGCAAAAGCTGTTAAACGCTTTCTTTTTAGACCCGGCCGCGGGGAGTATTTCCTGTGAGCGTTTTTTGTACGAATTTTTTGAAAGCTTTCTTGGGAACGATCTGCTTTTCCTAGAGGAAATGGAAAAGCATCTGGGGATTCTTGAAGACGATATCCTGGGTGGAAAAATTACCAACTGTGACAGGAAAATTATTCCATTAAAGCGGGAACTGATGTATTTACACAGCTATTATGCCCAGCTGCTGGATCTTTTTGTAAAATTGCAAAATAACGACCATACTTATTTTACAGAGGTTGCACTCTTTCAGCTTTTATACGAACAGGCAGACCTTCTCTTTGACATATCGCAAATGCTGCGTGAATACACGGTTCAGATCCGCGAATTATACCAGACGCAGATTGACATAAAGCAAAACAAAACGATGAAGCTTTTAACGGGCATTGCCACCATTTTTCTACCGCTTACAGTGATTACCGGTTGGTACGGCATGAATTTTGTAAATATGCCTGAGCTTAAATGGAGCTTTGGCTATCCCATGGTTTTTATCGTCAGCCTGGTTATTTCTCTTGTCTGTATTTATATTTTTAAAAAGAAAAACTATTTTTAAATGCAATGCGGCGTACAGGCAGCAAACCTGTCTGTATACCTTTTTGCTTTTATATATCGGCTTGCCGGCGCCTGTGTATAAATTTCCTGTTGATCCATACATATATAAAAAAGCACAGCCGTGTTTTGCTGCGCTTGTCTCTCACCTTATTAAAAATGCGGCCATGTCTTTCACTCTACAAAAATTCATTCTTAAAATTTAAAACAGCGCGCCGTTATAAAAACAGCGCCGTTTATTTAGATGCATAGAGATTGCACTATGGCGTTTGCGCCCTGCACAAATGTTATTTATGCAGGACGCATGGATGTTCAATAATGGAAAAAGGATTTCTATCACTGAACCCGTCGTTAGATGGCATGTTTACTATACATCTTTTTTATTAAAAAGAAAAGGCTTTTGGTAAAGTTGGATCAATTTTTGTGAAGTTTGGTAAGTTGTTATATTTATACAAGAAAATATTTTTCTTTATGGTAAAATTTTTCTGCTTTTATTGGGTATTTTGTCGAAAAACAGTTTAGAGCGATGCACATCGTCTTATTTAACGCTTTTTGTGACAGCAGCCTTTGCGGGCCGCCGCCCGGCCTGCGGTTTTTATATTTATCCTTATTTGCGCAATCCCCCTTGACTGGAGCCACAAAAATGCTATGATACAATTATAAAACGGTGTTGTGGACGGGTAGAAAACTGGGTAAAAAAACTGTTCAATTTTTCTTATGACAAACACAGGCAGCGGTACAAGCCAAAAAAGCGCTGTGCCGGCTGAAAAGCCTGAGCTGCCGATACCTGCATTAAAAGCAGAAGCGATAAAGACGGTATTTTACAGGCCATCCTGTAAAAAATAAAAAAAGAACGCCCGGCATAGGGCAGCTCTTTTGACTAAATGCAAAACTGCATTTAAAACGATTTTACAAAACTGGAAAAGGAGCAGGAGATATGACTTTAAAGGATTACCGTGTGGAGGGAAATAAAAAGATCCAATTAAGCGATTATCCTACCGGAGCCGGGAACGCAAAAGAAAAAAAGGAAAGTTACATTGCAAAAACAGGCGAAAACCTGAAAATGATGGGGGATTTACAGGATAAGCTGTATTCTGAAGGCAAAGAAGGCCTTGTGATTATTTTTCAGGCTATGGACGCCGCCGGCAAAGACAGCACCATTAAGCATGTTATGACAGGCGTAAATCCACAGGGCGTGATTGTACACTCGTTTAAAGCGCCTTCCAGCAGGGAATTGTCGCACGATTACCTGTGGCGTGCAGTTCTATCCCTGCCTGCACGCGGCTACATGGCTATTTTCAACCGCTCCTACTATGAAGATGTGCTGGTAGTAAAGGTCAGAAAGCTTTACAAAGATTACAAGATGGCAAAGCGCTGCCTGAAGGACAATATAATTGAACAGCGTTACAAGCAGATTTGTAATTTTGAAGAATACCTGTACCAAAACAGCTACCGCGTGATTAAAATTTTTCTGCATGTTTCTAAAGAAAAGCAAAAAGAACGTTTTCTGGAACGGATTGACCTTAAAATTAAAAACTGGAAATTTTCGGCTTCTGACGTAAAGGAGCGCAAGCTTTGGGATCAATATCAAAAGGCATATACAGATGCCATCAATGCGACTGCAACGGAAAACTGCCCGTGGTATATAATCCCCGCCGACAACAAGTGGTATACGCGTTACCTGGTTTCTGAAGTGATTCTGGATGTCATGAAAGACATAGATCCGCAATACCCGGTTATGCCAAAGGCAGACCGGGACCGCCTTGCTACAGAACGTGAATTTTTAATGAACGAAGAAGGCTGAAAAGCAACCGCCATTTGGTTTAATCAAATGGCGGTTGCTTTTTTATTAATTTTACAATTTATATATGACGCTGTTTGCGATAAACCGCATCTGTAAACGCTTTACTTTTTAAACCACAGCCCCTTTTTCCTAAATACAAACAGAGTACCCCCGGAAGCAAGAAATATAAAAACAATGATTGCAAAAGGTGCACTGCTGCCGGTCTGTACAACTCCGTTAGTCGATATAGCAGATGTAGCAGAAGATGGATTGTTCATAGAAGTGTCTGTTCCCGATGTATTGGAGCCTACCGTTGCTGTTGCCGGTTCTGTGGAGTCTGTGGCTTCCGCTACAGGCGCTGTAGGTTCGCTCCCTTCTGTTGCCGGCTCTGTGGGGTCTGTGGCTTCCGTTACAGGCGCCGTAGGTTCGCTCCCTTCTGTTGCCGGCTCTGTGGGGTCTGTGGCTTCCGCTACAGGCGCTGTAGGTTCGCTCCCTTCTGTTGCCGGCTCTGTGGGGTCTGTGGCTTCCGTTACAGGCGCCGTAGGTTCGCTCCCTTCTGTTGCCGGCTCTGTGGGGTCTGTAGGATCACTTGGATCGCTCCTTGTCGCCCATTTAAAAGCATCTGGAAAAAGTTTGGCCCAGTCAGCCTCAACATGCGCCAGCGATTCATCAATAAACGTATATAGCTTATCTGCTGGATAACCCCGTTTTAACAGCGCTTCATTTGTAAAGATCACCGTTGGAAGGAACCAGGTTTCCGTGCTGTCGCTCCCTCCACAGGAAAGATACATTTTCGGCAATTGTGCAGGACCGCTATAGTCAATTGCATCAAATACTTTTTCCAGCTCTGCATCTGTAAAAAATGCCAAGGCAGGCGATAAATAAAGCGCATACCCAAATATATCAGGATAAGTGGTCGCCATATAAAAAGACTCCAGTCCACCCATAGAGCTCCCACCAATACCTGTATTCGCCCGATCAGGCAATGTGTTGTAATGTTCATCAATATAAGGTTTTAATGTATGCACAATAAATTCTGCATATTGCTCCCCGGTAGGTACATTGCCGATCGATGCAACCCCATAGCCCGCCGGACATAATTCGTTACGCCTTTCCAGTGCGCCGTGATCAACACCTACAACAATAACGCCTTCATAGCCCGCATCCATCATATCCGCAATAGATTCGTCTACCTGCCATTCACCGGAAGATGATGTATATTGGTCAAAGATATTTTGTCCATCGTGCATGTAAAGAACAGGATATCTCTTCGATGTATTTGCAGGATCGTAACCTTCCGGCAGCCATATACGAATATTTCTTTCGCGCTGATCCTCATACTGCGGCATTACCATTCTGACAATTTCAAGCGTACCGCCTGTTACGGTGGTCAGACCGCTGTCTTGCTGGAATCCCACAATTGTATCATTGATAATATTTTCTCCAGGATATAATGTAACTCTTCGGTTTGCAATGTTGTTGCCTTCCGCATCTACCTCAACTTGTCCCCACATTTGTGCTTGTCCATCAATTTGGAGCGTCCATTTGTATTCTGCAATCAGTCCTATGTATGATGCATCTAAGGTTTTGGTAAGGCGGTAATGCGTATCATCCACTTTTTCTGCAAACCAATCTGTATCGGTAGGGTCCCAATTGTTTAAAGATGAACCCATGCTGATGTTTGCGTCGTCCGGAATAGCATATGGAATTGTAATATTAAATATAAGTTCTGCTGTATCATCCGGCGAGGATGGCTGAATTGAGGGATCCTTAGTCTGTTTAAAGCTATAAACCGTATCATTTATTATGTTTTCCCCCGCTGATAAAGTAAAGGTACGGTTTTCGTACTCCTCAACCAAATCCCACATATGGGTTCTGTCTGCAGTTTCGGCAGTTTGCTGCGTCCATTTATATTCAATTGCAGCTCCAATATATGACGCATCTAAAGTTTTTGTAAGACGATAATGCGTATCATCTACTTTTTCTGCAAACCAATCTGTATCATATGGCGTCCAGTTATTTAATGTTGAACCAATACTAATACTTGTCCCCTCTGGCACAGGTTCCGGAATTGTTACATTAAATATAACCACAACTTCCTCCCCTGATTCTGAAGGCTCTGTTGTTGTGGACTCTGTTGTGGGATCTGTTGTAACGGGCACATAGCTGTATGGCTCCCAAGTAAACACATATGTTGTGCCGCCAAGCAGCGTGCCGTCAGATTTTGCAATACTTGTTTCCCCGGGGTTTTCAAGATCACTCGATTGATTTGTCCCGTCATTGAAAATAATCCCTGTGCAGTCAGACGGAAAATCAAAAGACCAAAGATTGTTGCCAAGATCCTTTGCAGGAACGCCAGGCCATGCGGGTTGATCTGCACTGCTGCCCCAATAGAAAGCATTTACCGATTTCCATTCAAGACTGTTTTCAAAATACAGTGTAGTTACATCTGAAGTTGATGCACCGATCATGACTGTTCCCATGGTCATAACCAGCATGATTACAAGAATCAGACTAACCGTTTTTTTCAAATGAACCATTTTTTACATCCCCTTTTAATTGTGAAATTTGTAAGAGACTGTCTAAAATATAGAATTGTCTTCCACTTGCGTCTCTTCACAATTTATAGTATAATTTCTATTAATCACAAAATTCAACCATCAATACCTCTTATTTTGTTGGTTTTACAACATTTTGCAACATTCTGTTTGAGATCTTTATTTAATATCTACAGAAAGGGGCGTTTCTTATAAAAAAAGAAGACAAAAGGTCTGCATACACCAAATCCATCATAAAACAGAGCATGTTGGCCATTCTTAAAAATAAACCTGTATACAAGATTACCGTTACAGAAATATGCAATCTTGCAAATATAAACAGAAGTACTTTTTATGCTTATTATTATGATCCTTATGACCTGTTTAACGCAATGCAGAATGATTTTATTGAATTACTCCAAAACGCGGTATCACAGTCCATCGGCAGTAAAAATATAATATACGATTTTCTTATGACCATAGCAAATAATATGGAGGCAAGCAAAATTTTCTTTGGTCCAAATGGGGATCGTACTTTTATAAGCAAAATAGATCCCTTTGCCCGTGACAAAGTATTGTATTTTTTTAAAGCAAGAGCAAACCTAATAAGCCAAGCACAAATGGATTATTATTATACATTTATTAAAGGGGGTATTGCTTTGATCATTGATGAATGGATAGAAAATGGATTACAAGAGCCTCCGCAGACAGTAGCAAATAATATTCTTGATATCCTTCATAAATTAGTGCAAAAATAATTTATATACGTATTTTGTAACTTTATTAAGAAAAACACATCTTAAATTTCGTTGTAATATAATAAAAAACCATTCAGACTTGCAGACAAAAAGCGCTTTTGCTCCTTTCCACTAAAGATACAGTCATGACCACCCCTAAACGGGGTGGCATGAACAGGGCCTAGAAGGCCTTAAAACAAGCCAGCGCCTAAATGACGCTGGCTTTCACTTCGTTCAAGTCACAAGTGGTATGATTACTTGCTACCCTTAAAAGGGTCACTATACTCTTTCCGACTCAAACTATCTTCGATTTGATCTTGTTTATCCTGTTCTCGGATATACTTTTGCACTGTTGATGTATTGATGCCAACTGTACTCACATAATATCCAGTTGCCCAGAAATTTCTGTTTCCAAACTTGTACTTTAAGTTTGCATGTCTCTCGAAAATCATCATTGCACTTTTTCCTTTGAGATACCCCATGAAACTGGACACACTCATTTTCGGCGGGATACTCACCAAGATGTGTACATGATCTGGCATCATATTCCCTTCTATGATTTTTACACCTTTCCATTTACACAAATCTCTAATGATTTCTCATATATCTTTTCTTAACTGATTATAGATTTCTTTTCTTCGATATTTCGCAGTCAACACTATGTGGTACTTTCATACCCATTTCGTATGTGCTAAACTATTTGCCATGAGGAACATCCTTTCTGTCTTTTTGGTGGCTTGAACAATCACCATTATACCAGAAAGGATGTTCCTTTGCTTAAGCTTGAACCTCACCTACTTAGTGGGCGGTTTTTAGTGGCCTCCGCTTCGCAGAGACCTCCCTTGCTAAAGCACTAATAAAAATCAAGCTTGCCCATCGCATTTTGCTGATTGGCAAGCTTGTTCTTTATATCACTTAATTCAATTTCTTTTTTATGGAGCAAATCGTTTGTATTATCAATAGAAGCTGACAGTATATCGGGAGTGAAGCGACTTTCGCCGAGAAGTGAGCGTCCTATTTCGGCAGATAATTCTACTACCTGCCTTTTCAGCTTTTCAATCTCTTTTTCAAGCTTTGTCCGCTTTCTCTTATACTCTGATATCTCGGATTTGTAGCGTTTTTCCAACGCTATATCCTTTGGCGTTGATTTGATTTTGGCGAGATAATCTTTCAGCGTTTCAAGCACAGCACCGTCAATTCTATGTGCTACGTAAGCAGACTGTCCGTCACAAGCACCTCTTTTCATTGCTTTATTGGTACAAATATACCGCTGTCTGCGAACTCTGTACTGACTGCCGTCTGCCCTGTCGTATCTGTCGATATAGCTTGTCGAAACCATCTTCTGGCCACAGTGGGCACAGTATATATTTCCCGACAGCAATGTACTACCTTTTGTAGTCCTTGCTATCTGCTGTTTTTCTTCATTCTTTGTAGAACGTTGCTTTAATATAAACTGAGCCTGGTCGAAGATATTTTCATCAATTATATGCAGTCTTTCGATATACGGTGATTCAACACCGCCTGATACAAGATAACCACAGTACAGCCTGTTCTTTAGAATACGATTTACTGTATTGCACTGAAACTTGCTGTTGTTATGAGTTCTTATGCCGTGACTGTTCAGATAGTCAGCCATGCGATATGAACCATATCCCTCTTTGACTGTCATTTCAAATATTTTCTTAACTATCGGAGCTTCGTCATCGTTAACAACTATGTCCATAAGCTCTTTTCCCTTTTTATTGATTTCACCGCTTTTTATAAGTTTGTAACCGAATGGTGCAACACCTCCGGTAAATTTGCCGTCCAGCGTCATCTGGTTAAGGCGAGTTTTAACACGAGCTGACGTTTTCTGACTTTCACCGTTGGCTTGCCAAAACCGTATGTAATTCATAAGCTTATCTACATGATTATCCATACGCTGTTCGCCCTCATTGACGCTCCACACCTCTATGCCGTGTTTGATAAACCATTCGACGACGAACGGGGTTTCATCATCAATTCTTCCTATTCTGTCAAACATAAAGACAAGCAGCACATCGAATTCTTTCTTTTCTGCGGCGGTTTTCAAATCCTGAATAGCGTCTCGGTCGCTTGCCGAAACCTTGAAGCCCGACACGCCCTTTTCCTGAAACTCTTTCAGAATTGTCCAGCCGTTGCGTTCGGCGAATTCTCTGCACGAGGTTTTCTGCATTGGAATATCATCTTTATCAACCTGACCTTTGGTTGACACTCTGTACAAGCAATATACTCTTTTCATTTTATTCATCCATTCATACGATTTTTGCAAACCAACAATACTACAAAAATTTTATAATATCCAGCGAAATCTGAAAATAAATTTAAAGAAATTCAGTATCCAATCCGGGCTTTCATTCTGTTTTCAAATGTATCCAAAAGGTTTTCCAGAACATTTCTTTCAACCTGTAAGTTTCTGTTTTTAGAAAAGTAAATTGTGACCTTGCAGTCGTTTATAACAGATTCTATTCTGTGTTCTGAATCAATGTTATTTTCATTTATATAGTTTTCGTTCAAATTATCACCTGTTCCTTATTTTTTGTTTTTGTCATTTATATGATCTTCCATCTGTTCATCAGCTTTTGCCGCTGCATTGCACAGGCACATAACGCAAACGCCGATAAAAGCACCGACAAAAAGACCAATCATAAATCCTAACATTTTAACACCTTCTTTCAGTAATTTTCTTCTAAATACCCCGACAGCAGAAAACAAAAACTCTTCTGCTGTCGGGATAATATCAATCGTTTTGGATAGCTCTAAATTTCACGCTATCCTGTTATCGCTATTTATCCTCGATACCCTGCGACAAGGAACACATCAAACGGCTTTGCATACAGCCTCATTGGAATTTCACCACCGTGAGGATCTCCCACAGCCGCCATCTTTAGTTGCGACATCGTCGGAGCTGATTACGCTATTCTCGCCTTGCTTTGATAAATCAAGGCTCGGACGCTCCATAGCTCCTCCTCTCCCCAAAAAGCAGTTTTGCTTTTCGGGGTCCCCTTATATGCTCGACTTTTGACTTGACGGAAGTATCATTATCCCCTCTGCCTGTCATCGCCTTCATTGAATTTGCCTTTCAATGTCTGAGTCCTGAAGATATTTAAAATATGTTCGCTCATGTGGCTTGTCCTAATGGACAGCAGAAGGAATGTATCTGATGTGCTGATATTTATTTTTCAAGGTTCAACCGGGGTAAAAATTTACCCCCTCACTATATTTGCCGTTGAGTGAGGGGGTTGAGCCAAATTATTTTTAACTTTCTAAAAGTTTTCTTAATTTGGCAAGAACTTTACGCTTTCGATAATTTACGGTTTTTTGCGGTATTCCCGTTTCAGCCGAAAACTCTCTTTCGCTTTTCCCTTTATGATATATAGCATCAATGATTCCCCATTCGTCAGAATCAAGCTCCTTTAATAATTTCAAGAGCTTTTCAATCATTAGATTTTTTAACGCCTTATCCTCAGCATCTTCAGACTCGTCCACAAACTGTACTTTATTTTCATCCATCAGCCTGTCAAACGAATCCTCTCTGCTTGGAATAAAAGTAACCGTTTCCTTATCTTGATTTACGATGACTTTTTCTGTTTTTAAATCATCGGTAAAATACCTGTTTTTTCGGTCACTTTTTATGTATAAGTCATAAACCTCCGGTGAAACTTCTATTTGTTTACCGTGAATCCAAATTTTCTGTGATTTGCACACAGCTATTAGCCTCCAATCAATCTGAATTTTTTAATAATCCAGGTTGATTGGAGGGCCTTTGTTTCTGTAAATCATTTTGCCCTTCCTGCTATGGGTGCAAAAAAGGCAAAAAGAAATGCCGACAGGCAATAGCTTTAAAAGCTATACTTGTCGGCATTTCATAAGCTAGTTCTTGCCAGAATAACACCAAGAGTTCTAGCTATAGTATTTTACTATAGCTATATTATCATTAATCATTACATCAATAGCTAAGTATAATAAACATATAGCTTTTAATGTAATTTTTAATATGTTTACCTATTATACAAGTAAGTAATACGTTTAAGTTTCTTCTTTATTTCCTCTGTAAGCATATCTTTATCATATTGAAATCTCCACGAACCATTAACTACCCCTGGAATATTCATTCGGTATCGTTCGTCTAATCCCAGGATATCTTGCAATGGCACAATTACAAATTTAGCTATAGAAGAAAATGCATATTTAATTAATCCCCAATTAATATCCTCCTCTTGCGTTATTTCATTAACTATTTCTTTAGTTTCATCGTCCAGTTCTTTGTACCATCCTAAAATGGTGTTATTGTCATGAGTTCCTGTATAGAGAACACAATTTGAATCAGTAAAATTATGCGGTAGGTTTACATTATTCCTAAAATTATTTTTCTCGAACTGCATAATTTTCATACTTGGAAACCCCAGCGAATCTCTTAGATCAATTACTTCTTTTTTTATTGAACCTATATCTTCAACAATTATTAAAGAATCGCTGATTTCCTTTAATATTATATCAAAAAAATCTTTGCCATTAGTTTTGCACATAAACCCGTTAGCCGGATTTTTTTCATTTATAGGAATAACCCAATAAGATTGATAACCGGTAAAATGATCAAGTCTTATCATATCCGCAGTTTTCAGGGCGAATTTTAATCTATTTATCCACCATTTATAGTTGCTTTCTTTATGCACATTCCAATCATATACGCAATTTCCAAAGCTTTGACCATTAGGACATCCGTCATCAGGAGCACATCCTGCAATATATATGGGCTTGAACTCATTATCTAATAAGAAAAGATTCGGATTTGCCCACACATCAGCCGAATGTAACGGCATATACATTGGTACGTCTCCGATTATTTTAATGTCTCTGGCATTTGCATATGCCTTTAATTGAAACCACTGTTTTAAAAAAATATACTGCAAGAATTTATGAAATTCTATTCTTTCTTTTAACCTATCTTTTATTTTGTCAATGAATTCAGAATTATAATAGTATTCTGATGGCCAAGCGTTCCATGATAGCCCTCCGCAATATTCATCAATATACTTATTTTTATCTAAATTACTGATATATTGGGACAACTCTGCATTGTTGTCCTCGTTGTCTGTGATATATTCATTAATTGCTGTAAACAAAGAATAGTCTTCTAGCCAATAACTGTTTTCTTTGCAAAATGCATTGTAATCCGAAAATTTACCTTTCAAATAAAAATTATCATAAGCTTTATGCAGTAAAGGACTTTTTATTTTCTTTGCTTCTTCGTAATTTATATTATGATTTACAAACTCCAATTCCTCTAAATCACTATTGTTAAGCAATCCTTCATCAACTAATTTTTCTAGGCTAATCAACAGAAAGTTTCCTGCAAAAGCGGAAGTACTTTGATAAGGAGAATATGAGTCATTTACAGAACCAAGAGGCAATATCTGCCAAAGTTTCTGATTACTCTCATATAGAAAATCAATAAAATTGTACGCCTCAGTCCCTAAATCCCCAATTCCATATCTACTGGGAAAAGATGTGGGGTGCAATAGTATTCCGCTTAATCTATCGGTTAGCATTTGTATCACCTCTAATTTATTCCCTTAATGTATACAATACGCTCAGCGTAAACCACTTTATATCCAAACATGAATTAATTCCATTACGCCCTTCAGCAAATATATTTCTTATTTTATCTTTTTTCCTCATCAATCTTCTTATAAAGCTCATGCCATCATTTGTATTTGTAAGAATTTTGTTTGAATTATCAACATAAAATTTCAACTTATTTAAATCAACATTTGGATTCTTATAAATAATTTTTCCTTCTTCAATGATATTTTCATTATTAACAAAAAACTTGTCCCATTCATAGCATCTGTCATCATTACTCGCAGAATACCACAAATTTGTCCCCGGATACATAATAGGTATATAGAAAAGGTATGTAATATAGTAGTTGTTATTTAGCTTGTTTTTTAAAATAAAGTCCATCGTTTTCTGAAACACTGTATTATCATCACCAGGTAAACCATAGAGGATAGAAACTACGCATAAAATTTTCAATTGACTTGTTTTCCTAAATAGTTCCGTCGCTTTATCCATATAGTTATCTGCTGTTGATTTAGAAATCTTTCTATTAAGCTTTAACGTGTTTAAATTTACACTTTCCAAGCCATATAGAATATATTTGCAATGTGTGCCCTTTAATAATTCCAACCTTTCGCTGGTCATAATATCAATTCTTGTTTCAAATCCCCACTGAACATTATGTTCTCTGAAAAAATTGCACACAGCTTCATATGTGTCAATATCTCCTCCAAACATAGCGTCATAAATACCAAATTTTTTAGGCTTGTATTTCTTATATAAATAAGTCAATTGCTTAATAATATTCTCTTTAGACAAACTCCTGTATTTTCCTTGATCAATTACTCTTCCATTACAAAAAGTACATCTTCCGATACACCCACGACTGGTTAACACAACGCCCGTCGGATCTTGATCTCCCCAAAACGGTCCCAGGACAGCCTTGACGTATTCTCTGTACAAATCCATTTCAAATTCATCATAGACTTCATATACAGGGCGCAAATTATTAAGGTCACTCACCAATCCGCTTCCATTAGTTATCACTATTTCGTTGTTTTTATCTTTAAATGATATTCCCTCAATCGAATTAAACTGCGGACTTCCGCTTATTAAATTATTTATTACATTTAAAGCAACTTCTTCCCCCTCTCCTCTTATAACAATATCGATAGGATATTGTTTTAGAATCTCTTTATGGAAAATCGTTGCATGTATTCCTCCGGTAATTATAATTGCATTCGGCAATATTCTTTTAATAAGTTCAAATGTTTTAAAGGAATAACTAGCTGTCCCCGTAAAATTACAGTCCGCAAGGATAATATCAAAATTATTAGACAAAAGGTATTCAGTTAATGCTTTTTCAGGGAAAGACTGTTTTACTGTGTCAAAATTATTAGAGTATGCTTTTCTTTTCAATAGTTTGTCATATGAATTGCGTTTTATATTCTCTGGGTTTATATAATGAATATTTGCATCTAAAATATTAATTTTTATATTATTGCCCTTGAGATGGGCTGCAATACTCATTAAACCTTGAGGCGGACATTTTAGCACATACGGTTTTGGCGTATGCAAAATACAAATCTTTTTCATGAATGTAGCTTCCTCTTTTATATTATTTTTTCCTGACACTTATATGCGGAATCGAACAATTGCTGATCTGCTATTTTTCTACTCGCTTTTTAAGATTTTCATATAGGCTTATAAATCCACCTGTAGTTACAACCAAACTTAATACAAATAAAATTACTGACCAAATCGATATACTAAATGTACTGTCATAAAGATTCATCAAATTTGTATTTCCTTCCAGCAAAAGCGAATTTGATGTATGTGCATTCTCTACAATTGTTTCAATGTAATATGAAACATCAAATATATTATCATTTGGTATATACTTAGAAGGAATAAAAATACTGAAGTCTGAAGCCGTGAATGTTAAAAGCAACAAAGCAGGTATACCCACACTTATAACAACAAATAAAATATATTTAATCGGAATAGATCTAAGCGATTTCAGAAAATAATTCTCCTGCAAATCCTCACGAATATCGTGAATAAATTTTTTGCACAGATTGTACCACAGCTTTATCAGGATTACGCAGAGTACGATAAATAAGGTCAAAAACAAAATGTGCTCAAAGTCTTTAATAACCTTAGATTTTTCGGAAAAATCGGTGAAGTGGTACTGTGTAAGCTCCATCTGCTCGAACAAGGGCGCTGAGGCTGCGCTGTTATCGTAGGCGATTATATCAAGCTCCTGCTGTGCATAGCTGCCGTTTGCTGTGTATGGAATGTACATCCTCTGCTTGCCGTCTGCCGAGAGCTTATCTATCAAGTTGTCCGAAACCTCGTAAACTCCGCAGATTTTATACCTTTCGCTGTCAATTATTATGCTCTCGCCCACGACGTCCGTATTGAAAAACAGTTCCAAGGCAAGGTCGCTTCCAATAACGGCGACCTTGTCTTTATTTTCTATATTTTCCTGCGTGATCCCCTCTCCGCTTTGGAGGTTGCCGTATATATCAAAGTAATTTTCATTTGTCAGCGCGGGGACTATGCTTTTCTCCTTGACTGTGACCTCATCGAGCTCGGCGCAGAAGCTCACCTTATTTATGGAAATTCGTTCGGACAGTGCCTCCATACTCGCTATTGTCAGCGGTCGGGCATTGGCGCTGAGGTCATAGTTGAGCTGAGTTAAGCTCGGAAGCTGAGACGTGGCATTGCCCGTGACATAAAAGCAAAGGCAGAAAAGCAACGCCGTGAAGGCCGTGAGGAGAATAAGCGCAGCTATCTTTTTCTTCGACATTCTCATTCCTCCTCAATATACACCCTGTCTCCGTTTGAGATGTCCTTCGAGGTGCTGTACACCACCTGCATTCCCGACCAAAGCCGGCTGCCGCTGACCTCGTAGAAAAGGTTGTCGCTGCCGTGTATGGCTACGGAGTATTCGGTGATGGTAGGCTTGTTTGGGTCTTGCTCGTTTATTATGTAAAGCGTACCGCTGTCGCCAAAGCCGGATACAGCCGACAGAGGCACGAGGTACCTCGTCTCCATGCCCCGATAGTTTTCCTCTAAACTGCCCGCGCTTAATTCGGTTACCTTGACCTTTGGCAGAAGCATATTATCAATGGTGCTTGAAAAGTATGTCAGCACTGCGAGAATCAGGAAAAATGCAATGGCAAATCTCACGACATATCTTTTGAGCTTATCGGATTTCATTTATAATTAAACCCCTTTCTTATATTACAAATACAAATAGGTTTGGAAAATGCTCTAAACAGATTGCCCTTATGAAGTGCGCAGATATGCTATGTGCACCTGAAGCCCTGAATAAGGCTGAGATGCGACGAGATTTTTTAAAACTGAGGCTTTTCAGCTTTTGTCAGTCTGAACAAATGGCGAATCTATATCCCTGTGTCCGTACAGATAAATCAACAACGCCGGAATCATAAACATAACGCCGCAGGCAAAGACAATTCCGTAGTCCGAGTTGCTGATATCGGAAAGCCCGATTGAAAGCGGGTACATTGCGCTGTCGTCAAAGAATATCAGCGGCTGCTCGACCACGTTCCAGTTATCAATAAAGCACAAAAGCGTCAGGGTTATCAGTCCGCCCTTAATCTGCGGGAGCATTATGTTCGTAAAGATTTTAAAATACGAGGCTCCGTCAATCCTTGCCGCTTCAATGGAGGCGGCTGAGATATACTTCATGCTCTGGCGCAGCAGGCAGATACCAAAGGCTGAGAAAGTACCAGGCAGGATAACTGCGAGGAAGTTATTGAGCAGGTTTAAATTATCAAGCACTATGTAATTCGGCACAAGCGTGACCTGCAAGGGCAGAATCAAAAGCACTATGTAGACAAAGAACAGCTTGTCCCTGCCGGGAAATTTTAGCTTTGCAAAGGCAAAAGCCGCAAGAGAGGAGACTATCACCTGGGCAATTACAGTCGGGAAAGTGATAATGACCGAGTTCCAGAATTTCAGCAAATATTCTGGTCTGCGGAAAAATACCTGATAATACTGCTCCAGGGTCGCCATATCGGGGATAATACTCAAGCCCTTGTACTCCTGACTTGTGAAATCCAGCATATTGCTGACCTGAGAGTTTGACATAAAGGAGCAGGCGAGCATATATACAACCGGGAAAAGAACAACTGCGGTTATTATTATTAGAATTATGTATTTAAGCATTGTTTTGATATTTTTCATACGCTCACCATTATTCAGAAAAGTTTCGCTTGCGTTCAAATATAAAGAAAACGAGTAAAACAACAATTAAGAACAGCGATAGGATAATTGAGGCTGAGGAAAGCCTAGGGTAGTTTAAGTTATAGTAATTGTTGTTGATGAAGTTTTGCAGAAAGTAGACATTCTCATTCGGGTAGTCTCCGAAGAGGGCGAATACCTCGCGGAAGATTTTAAACGAGTAGATTATCTCCATAAGGAAAACAAAGAAGATTGTGGGGGTAATCATCGGGATTGTGATTCTCGTCACGATTTTAAAGGAGCCTGCGCCGTCAAGCCTTGCGCTTTCATAAAGAGTTTGCGAGACATTCGCAAGCCCTGCGGTAAATAAAATAGTGCAAAAGCCGCAGTACTTCCAGACATAGATGAAAACGATCATAACCATGGAAAATTCGGAATTGAAAAACTCTACGGTATTTAAGCCCAGCGAATTTAAGAGGGTGTTGATTGCGCCATAGTCGTCAAAAACAACCTGCCACACGCAGATTAGAGAGGCTATGGGAACTACAACGGGAATCAAAAAGGCGCTTCTGAAAAACGATGATATTTTTTTAAATGAATTTAAAAACAGGGCTATCAAAAATGAAACCAGCATGAGCAGAGGTATAGCAACCACTGTAAACACTGCGGTGTTTTTAAGCGCAAGCAAAAAGGTGTTGTTTTGAAACAGCTCAAAATAATTTGTAAGCCCTACAAATGTATCGCCTATATATAGGCTTTTTACCAGGCAGATTATGTACGGCACTATATAAAACACTACAATGCCAATAAACGAGGGTAGTATGAACAACGCCGCCCATAGGTATTCTTTTCGTTTTCGGGTCATGGTATCAGTCCTTTTGATTGCTATTTATCTGTCCATTCCACAGCTGATAATAATATCCTTTTTGGCTCAACAGTTTCTCGTGATTTCCTCTTTCAACTATTTCGCCATTACGGAATACAAAAATTTTATTGCAGTCCGCTATAGCGCTCAATCTGTGTGCAATAATTATCGTGGTCATGTTTTCGGAAAATTTGTTAATTGTATTTTCTATCGTTTTTTCGGTAATATAGTCAAGATTGCTGGTGGCTTCATCCATTATCAAAATTTCCGGATTTTTTAACAGCGCTCTTGCTATAGCTAATCTTTGCTTTTGACCGCCGGATAAATTCTTTCCGTTTTCCTCTATTCTGGCGCTGTATGCAAGGGGCAGACTGTTAATATAATCTTCAAGTTCACACATTTTACATACTCGCTCTAAATCTTCGTCACTTGCATCAGGATTCCCGAACAACAGATTTTCTTTTATAGTTCCGCTAAATAAAAAAGTTGTCTGAGATATGTAGGAAATACTATTCCTAATCTGCTCTACAGGAAATTCCCTTATATCGGAAAAATCAAGTTTAATATTTCCCTTTTCCTGCTCGTACAGCCTAGCCAGCAGTTTTGCCATCGTTGTCTTGCCCGAGCCGCTTTCGCCGACAAACGCAACTTTTTCTCCGCGATTAATCTGCAAATTAATATTTTTCAAAACGAGATCTCTTGTACCATAACGAAAGTCTAAATTTGAAATTACAAGCTTATCAAATTTAATTTTTTTATCAACGCTTTCCGGTAATTCATTAATATACTCCGGGGAAATATCCAATATTTCTCCCAGCCTGTCGGCTGCAACAACCGCTGTTTGGATTTGCGGCTGAAGATTAATCAAGTTTTTAACCGGGTCAATAAAATATGCCAACAACGCATTAAAGGTTATCAGTTCACCAAGAGACAATTCTCCTTTAATTACATACGCTGCTCCGAACCATAAGATTACAAGCTCGCCGACAACTGCGACAAACATAGTAGCGGTTTGCTGACTGAGAAATAACACTCCGCCATTGAAAACCTTTTTTAAAAACTTTTTATATATTTTATCGGTTTTTGACTTTTGATTTTCTTCCTGATTAAAAACCTTTATCGTTTCTATTCCGTTTATGGTTTCAACAAACTGGGAGGTTACTTTTGAATTCATTTCCATGGTTTCTCTGTTTATATTTTTAATGGGATTATTATAAATATAAACTATTATTCCGTATAAAATCAACATGACTACAGAAATCAAAAACAAGAGCCGATTGCAGTTAAACAATACTATTGCGCCCACGATTGCCATGAGTGTATCCATCATAATCGTCAACGAGGCCTGAGAAACAATATCTCTTATACTGGAGGCGTCGTTAAATCTGGATATAATCTCACCAGTATCACGCATAGAGTAAAACTTCATTGGCAGAACAAGAGCGTGATTGTAATATCCGAGCATGATTGGAATATCTATATTCTGTTCCAGCTTTACTATCAAAAATCCCCTTAAAAAATTCAGTCCAATCTGCACCAAAAACAAACCCAAGGTAGCTATCGAAACATAATTCAGCGCCTGTATTGACGCACTGGGGACTATACTGTCCATTATAATTTGATAATAAAATGAAGTGGCAATTCCTATTGATGTAAGCGTTAAGGACAAAATAAAAATTTTCAGTAACAGCCATTTTTGAGAAAGAAGCAACCGAAAAAAGCTGCGAAGCGTACTTACTTTTTTATTGCCCTTTTCAGATTGCTCGGTTGGCGCTATCAAGATTAAAATTTTTGTCCAGATGTTTATAAAATCTTCTTTTTTATATTTAACAATGCCCTTTGCAGGGTCTGAAACAATGACCGTATCGCCCTTGATTTTTGTTATAACCACATAATGCAGTAGTGAATCGTCAATAACTACGTGGGCTATTGACGGCAAAGGCAGCTTTTGATTCAATACATTTTTATCAGCTTCAACAACCTTTTGCTGAAACCCGTAGTGTTCAATCACCTTAACAAGTCCGTAAGCGCTTGTTCCCTGTCTGTCTGTCCCGGCAATGTCCCGTATTTTAGCTATTGATACCTTTAATCCGTATTTTCTAAAGATTGCGGCCAAGCAAGCCGGACCGCAATCTGTTTCGTCGTTTTGTAAAATACATTTAAAGTTGTACATGATCCCTCACATATTACTCAGTCAAATATATCTCAGTCGCCGCCGTGAGCCTAAGGATGAATTTATCCTTTGAGATTGAGCCGCTTAGATAATCATCGACTATGTCGCCGATTACTGATGAATTATAATAGGTTTCATGAAGAAAATTAAATCCGTATAATTGACATCCGCTTATATTATCAATGATATCAGAATATCCACTTAAACCAACTTCACGAGCCTTTTGAAAAATTGATTTCTCATTATCATCAACAGAGCCGTCTTCGTCAATATCTATTGGTTTATCTGCCAAGTCAAATAATTGCTTTAATGCGCTGTTGCTGACGGGCAAAGTATTCATTTTAATTTGGGTGTCGTCGGAAAGGCAGTACCGGGCAAACGCAAGTAATTTTTCCTTGTTTTTACAATTATTGTTAAAGCCTATACTTAAATCCACTGACGCTAAAACAGCATTTTCATCTCTATTGTAATTAGGAACAATTGCAGGAGTACCGCCAAGATGATATATAAATGCGCAGGCTCTGACCATTTGCTGAAAGGGTGAATCCATCTTATATAAAATGGATGCACCGTTATTGATGTTTTCATAGTCCCAATAATATATGTTTTCATCACCGGAGCTGTTTTCGATTAAATTGACTACCATATCAAGATTTTCTGAAAACTCATCAGTATCAAAATCTGTCTCACCTTTAGTAAAATCCACATATTGATTTAAAAAGGAATAGAAAAAAATTATATTCATGCCGTCCTGCCCAAGCAGCGAATAGGTTTCCTCGCTGTTTGAAAGCTGCTTTGATAAAGCATTAAAAGAAAAATTCTCAGGAGTTAAATTGTATTTTTCAAGCGTTTTCTCCGTAGTGATAAAAACGTCAGGAGAAAATTCCAGCGGGAGAAAAAACCTTTTACTATCAATTACACCGGCGTCCATAACGGTTTGATTGCAGTTGTCAAGTCCAATATCGTAATCATATATATCAATTATTTCATCAATATCTGTAAGCGCCTTGCTTTCTGTTAATTTTTCATAGGGAAGATTTTGTTCTGAGGAAAAAATATCAGGCCCTCCGCCGGACATAACCTCCGTCGAGAGATTTAAATTCATTTCCTCTTGCGAGTCAAATTCAACAATTTCTATTTGATACGACTCGTCATAATGATGGGTGCAATAATTATTATAGTTTTTAATGATACTAGATATTGTGTCCTCGTAATAGGTGTAATATTTGAGTTTGCCGTCATCTGACGAGTTATCATTTGCAGAGCAGCTACTAAAATTAAACGACATCAAAACAGATAATATCATTAATGTGCTAATGGCTACCTTTTTCATTATTATCCTCATTTTTAAAATTAATGTTTTATTTGATTACTAACACAAAATATCAAGTTAATTGTTGGCAATATTGTTGGCAATTTTACATTGTAAGTTTTACTTAACTAGTTACTCGAACTCCATTTGCGTCTACTACTACATTGCAGGTAGCGCCCTTAGCTAAGTTGGTTACTGCCCAGCTTTTGGCCTTTGAAGCATGACTAGCATAGGTAGCACTATTGGGGCAAGCGACGTATACATTCATAATAAAACCAGTTCCGTCTTTGAGACATCTACCAACCTTAAATGTGCAGCCACCATTGATCTCTTTTAGAGCATCTTTAGTCGCTACTGTTACACTGCATTCTTTTAAACATTCGTCAATACTAATTTTCTTCATAATTATAACTTACCTCCTAAAAATATATTTTGCCAACAATTAACTTGTATATAGTTAAATTTGCAAATGCAAATTTATACTATCAATAAATTATAATATCTGAAATATTATTAATAAAATGAGTGAAGTTTATTTTTTAATACCGCTCTTAGCATCATAAGTTTGTCCTTCGTATACGACTTCATTTTTTTCAATATCTAGTAGTATAATAAAATTCAATATACCCATTTGTGGGTTATTAATAATTGAAATTGAAGGGGTTTTAAGATTATCTTCAATATTTATCTTATATATAGATATGGTATTATCAAACTTGTGTAGATAATTTAATATCTTTTCTAATACATTATCGCAATTTTCTATATGCGAAATAACTTCATCATAATTTACTGTTATATTTTTAAGTTTTAAAAATCTCATCACTGCCCATACTGCAGGCGGCGTTATCTCATAACTATTAACTTCAAATGCGAAGTCTATAAGTTTGTTGTACATTAAGCTAAATCTGTTTTTGATCGCATTTATCAACGACATGCTTAACTTATTTAACTCAATTTTAATTAAACACATTTTATCGATGAGTTCGTATAAATCTTTATTTTTCAAGTAAGCATTAATATAATCGTCGTTTTGAAAAATACATTTGAATTTAGTCATGATACACCTTAGTCTATTCCGTTAAATAAATTTCCGTTGCCGCTGTGAGTCGTTGAACAAACTTGTCAGTTGTGACAACTCCATTTAAGTAATCATCGACTATATCGCCTATTACTGATGAATTGTAATAAGTGTTTTCTATTCTTTCATAATTATAGATAGTGCATCCATTTATTTTTTTAACAAATTCTAAATAGTCTTCTATATATCTTGCATTATCATAAGTATCACTTACTTCTTCTATTGCACAATCTAACACATTATTGTTTACAGGCAACGCTATAACATTTGTTCCTGAAAAATGCGTGCTGTCGCTATCAACACCACACCAATAACCTTGTACATCCTCACTTAAAACATAATCGATAAATGCTAACACTTTTTCTTTGTTTTGTGAATTATCATTCACAGCAAAACCACATTGAACATATGCTAAACAACCATTTTTCAGTTTGTTGTAATTTTGAACAATAATCGGAGTCTTATTGTTTGTAGATATGTAGCTATATCCACTTAAAATTGACTTAATATTACCGCCGAACATGTTTCTTGCTGTACTAAAAAGACAATTGTTGTTTTCTGCTAAATCATAAAAAATTGCATCATTTGTTTTATCTCCATCTAGCAATTTTTTTATATATTCTAGTGAATGTAAAAATTCGTCTGATTCAAAATCGGTTGTTTTTTCCCTAAAATCAACATATTGGTTTATAAAATAATACATTAATCTAGTGTTTTCGATTCGGCTTCCAAAAAGAGAATAATCGTAATTTGTGTTTGAATTAATTGAAGATAACCCTTCAAAAAACATAGTATCTGTATTTAACTCATATTTATCAATAATCTCTTGGGTTGTAAAGAAAATATTAGGACTGTAGAATATTGGTATTATATAACGTCTACCTTCATACATTCCACACCCCATTATTTGTGAATTTAATTCTGAAAAGTCAATCTCATACTCATAATGCTCTAACAATTCATCAATATTAGCAAACGCATTAGTTTCCATAAGTTTTTCAAAAGGAATACCCTGATCTAAAGTAATAATATCAGGACCAGCACCAGCCATAATTTCTGTAGAAATTTTTATGTTCATTTCACGTTCACTATCATATCTAACAATTTCAATTTGATAGGATTCGTCGAGTTCTCTCTGACAGTATTTATTATACTTCTCAATCAATTTCACAAAGAAACTTCCTTCATCTGCTGTGTAGTATACTAAATTTGAGCGTTTATAATTATCCGTTTCTTTTACACATGAAGTGCAGATCATTATTAAGGGAAACAAGACTAAAAATAAGGCAACATACCGAAATAATTTTTTCATAGAAATAACACCCACTTAGTTATTCATACGGATAAGTGTTCTTGTAGTGCAGTAAATATATTAAAGCACTACAAAATTAACAATGACATTTTAGAAATAATAAGCTTTATATGTTCCTCTTGCTATACCATTTCCATTGTTTTCTGCTTTCGCATACTTTATCGCTTTTGTCTCATGTACTTTAACAGCCAAGCACGGATTTGTCACTTTTCTAATGTAATATGTACCTGTAGTACAACGAGCAACCTGTACTACACAAGTACCATCACAACCGCCATTGATTTCTTTCAGCTTATCGGTATTAGAATCGATAACATTCATTCCGTTAAGGATTGTATTAATATCTATTTTATGCACAGTTAACAGCTCCTTTTGCTCAAAATAAACTTATCCGTATGATTAACATATAGAAAAGCCTATAATAATAAGGCTATTTCTAACCTAGAAAATAATAATATCGGATATTTTATCAACAAACACGTTTGCAGATAATTCTATCACAGCTTGATTAGCTGATATGATATCCTTAAAAAAAATATTGCCATCACAAATATCCACTATTAATACGAAGTCAAGTTTATTCGTTTGTATTTTATTAACCACTGCTATAGCTGGCGATTTGATATCTTTGGCATTATTTATTTTGTATAACGATACATTTTTGTAAAATTTACCGATACAATCTAATATGCATTTTATTTTATTATCATAACTTTTTACATAACCATTTATTTCAGAATAATTAACATTTATATTTACGGATTTTAAATAGTACATTAAGACCCATGTTTCTGAAGATGTTATCTCATAACTATTAACTTCAAATGCGAAGTCTATAAGTTTGTTGTACATTAAGCTAAATCTGTTTTTGATCGCATTTATCAACGACATGCTTAACTTATTTAACTCAATTTTAATTAAACACATTTTATCGATGGGTTCGTATAAATCTTTATTTTTCAAGTAAGCATTAATATAACATTCTCCGCCGCAAGTGTTCTTTATTGTGCAACTGCTACACTTGTTAAGAGATTCTACCGAAACAAATTCAAATGGCTTTTGTTTTATCTTATTAATCCCATCATATATATTGCCTATTTTAAAATCATCATTTCCATACATTACACTGCAAGCAAAAATATCACCAGCACTATTTACCGTTACTCGACTTTTGCCTGCATCACATCTGTGTATTTTATATGTTCCTTTAAACAAATTACTATAAATTATCCCACCAAAATAGTCTGCACCCTGAAGAAGCTTTTTTAAATAATCAAAGTTCCCTTTTTCCAACTCTTTGAAAATATTACTACATAGCCTCTCGTATCGACTAACTAAATACGGAACATCAAAATTATCAAAATCATATTTTGAATCATCATAGTTCCTGATAAATTTCATGCTAACACAATCGACATTTGGAAGATGATAAAGATGGTCATAGATTAAATCGACATCTTGATTAAGCGGAGTAACAGTAACGGCAAGTCCAGGTTTTTTGTTTTTAAACATTTTAATACCTTTTACTACATCATCATATGTACCCTTACCGTTAGCATATTCTCTGTTGCTGTCATTGGTTATTTTATCACCGTCAATACTTGTTCCGATGAAGATAATAGAATCATTATCAATATAATCTGCGACTTCCGGCGTCAGCAAAGTAAAATTACTGCAAAACATAACTTCGGTTTTTTTACAAGTCTCATTTCGTTTTTGCCGACAATAATCTGCAATCTGCTTTATTAAATCAAGCTGTAACAACGGTTCCCCCGAACCCGACAAATCTATAACATACTTGCTGGCGCAGGGAGCGTATTTATCCATAAGAAAATCTATTGCGTCCTTAGCGACTTCAAAAGTAAGCTCTTCATCGCCAAGGTAATCGGATTCTTTAAAGCAATACTTGCAATTAAGATTACACTTTCTTGATGGATGCAAACATAAAGTAAACTGTCCATGAGATGACTCTTCTTTTACTTTGTCAATATCGTATGTATTGATTTTATTTATGCGTTCTTCAATACTGGTGTTTATGAAAACCTCATATTCCTCAGGATCGTTTTCTTTAGCTATAGCTAATACTTCTTCTTTGGAAAGTTCATAATCACCAAACTTTATATCATAATCATCTCTTATTCCAAAATAGTAATTAACATCTTGGATATACATAACTTTTTGATTTAAATATTCAAAAACAGATACCTTTATTCTCATATTTTCACTCTCATTTTGTAATTCTTTTCATAAACAATTCAAATTTTCTCATTAGTAAAACCAATGTACTCATTGCTACTCCGCATATAATTGAACATCCAAAATTTCTATATCCTATAAAGATACACAAGATTGAAATTAAGAACAAAAGAATGGAAATAGATGAAGCCACTCTTTTGTAAATTTTTTTCTCTTTTTTATTCAATGGATTGTTTTCTGTATCTAGCGGAGATGTCAATAATATTACGGCCACACAAAAAAATTCAACCATTATTAGTATAAAAGTAAATATAATACTAATACTGGCGAGTGTAGGAAAATAGCACTATACTTAATAGACAGAACTTTGCATTCTATTTTATATGTAGAGTATCCGATACTCAAAAATAGACCTTACCACAAAATTAATAACATCAAAGCAAATCTAACTTAATCAGTTTAATGTTTTCCATACACTATTTATTCTACCAGTGGCTGGAGCATCTGTTTTTCTTCATAATCTAATTTCTCAAGAATACGCATATCGTCCTCCTGATTCTGTTCAGAAATAATATCTGTTTTCTCTTTTGAGTTTGCACTAATCTTTACACCTAAAAAATCATCTATGCTCTCAAAAATTTGTCTGTCCTCACTATCAAAACTATAGTGAGCATGAAGAAAATCATTATAGATATCCAAATCATCAGCAAACCAAAAACTATCAAGAATAGTTGCATCACCCATTTTTGATGCTATGCTAAGCAATTGCTTATAAATATCTAAGCAATGTTCTAAATCTTCGCAAATAAAAATCAGCTTAGGTCTTTTCTTAAATACTATCTTACGACAATCAACATATAATTCATTGTAATTATTTATCAAATCACTTACTCTTTTAATCCAAAAAGCAAATTCTCCAGACCTAATATCCTGCCTATGAATTTCTCCCTTTTTAATGGCACTTACAAAAACAGATACACCTTCTATATCAATAATTAGTGGAATTCTGGCAGCATTTGCCTCAGCAATTTTTGCTGTAACAATAGTATCAAAATTGTAAATCGCATTCTTGAAAATCGTGATAAACTTTGTGAACCATTGATTTATTGATAGTTTATTAAGAATTTTTTCAATATTATCAACAGTCATAAATAAATCAAAATTGCTCTGTCGTCCAATCATTCGCAGTTGTGTACGACCGTAGGATGTAATCACCAGTATCCGATGCGAGGATTTACTAATGATATTTCCATCTTCATCAACAGAACATAGTTTGTAAAAACTGATAAGATTAGTTTTGTAAAGACGCATAAGTTTAGTGTTAAGTTTATCCCTATTAATATTCTTTCCGTTAGGTAGCGCTATAAAACCTCCTGATATTAAATCATACAAAAATGTGGATTTTGAGTACTGCAAATTAGATATCCAGTACACAATCTCTAAATCCATCGACTCAAGCTGTCCTAAGTTTTCCATAATCAGAAATTTTTTCATAGCCTCGCTCGTTGTGATTTTTGGCAATGCTGTACCTGGTATATTCTGCTCCTGAATAAACTTTGTATTTGGTATGAACGCAAATGGATTGTTCTTTGCAGGTTGATAATATTCGTCTTTCTCTTTTATATTTAATTTAATTGATTCCGTTTGTAAATTGTTTTGATCTTCAGACATAGCATCAATAAATGAAGTATCGGCTGTGAACTCTGGTCCTAACTCATCTTCATCAATCTTCAGCACAGAAACATTTCTATCATAGTCATTCAACGCATTAGCTGAGTCTTCATCCAGAATATGCACATAGATTGGTGGAGTAGGGCCGCCCTCAAATTGCACAAAATCACAATTCTGCAAGATTGTTTTCAGTTTTGGCTTAGGAAGTTTTTCCAAGAGCGATGGATGTTTTTCCATCATATATGGTATCACACGAGATAGATCAATTTTTCCATTTCTTCTGTACTCTTCAGCTAAAGCATTATGCAACTCCTTCTTAACTCTATCGGGCAACTTAAGAACATTCTCCTTTGTAACTACTAAAGACTCAGGATCTTTTTCATAGGATATTGCAACCCAGTTTGCAAAATGCTCTGGTGATAATTCCAATCTTCTTACTGACATAAAGTTCATCTTTGCTACAAGTTGCGAGATTTTATCAACATGAAAAATTTTCTTCCAGTCAAGCTGATTTCGTTCCAGAATTCCTCTAATCTCTGATTGCAAAATATATCCATTATCGGAAGCATTCCAAAGAATTCTAAACAGACGATCCTCATCAGTTATGTTTTCCATTTCTTGGTCAAATTGAGTTGCAATATTTTGAAATTGTTTGATAATATTGGATTCAACCCAATTTTTATCCTCTTTAGACATAAAAATAACGACTTCGTTGTACATAATCTTTGGCAATTGAACTGCAATGTTACCATTCTGATTCAGGAAAACTTCCACATTGTTAATTACAAAGTAATCATTAAAATACACTTTGCAATATGCATGTTTTAATTTATTTTGACATCTTTTATCAGGCAATAACTCCACACGAACTGGAATTTCTTGCAGGTTAGAAAAACGATATTCGTTTTCAAGTTTATCATCCATCCATTCAAAATCATCAACTGACAATCCATTCTGCTCATTTCCGACTTTTTTTCTATATCCATAAATTTCATTTTTCCCATTGTTATTCATTTTCTGCCAAGCATTTCTCAAAATATTTTTTACTGTCGTGTCTACGTCAAGATCTACAATACAGAAAGACGGATGAAAATAATGATTTTTATCTCGTACAGCCGGATAATTTATGTAAACGTCATTTTTATGAACTGAAAAGTGAATTTCATTAATTCTTATTCCACAGTCAAACAGGATTTCACCTTTATAATAAAACCGTTTATTTATAGAATATGTCTTCACACAGACTTCCACCAGCTTCATAGCATCAACTCTCCTCTAAAATAGCTCCGTAACGTCTGAGTATTTCACGGTGATCTGGTTCTCCCATATCACCTTTTAGATTTTTCATAGAACAGCCTTGAATGAACAACCCCAAATATGCTTTAAATGAGTCATTCTCACCCGTGTATCGGTCATATACAATAATTTGCTGTCCGATACGCTGGATACTAAAGCTAACAGAACCTTTCATCTCAATATAATCCAAAAATTGAATATTTTCATTACTTGTATTCTCATATAAAGAGTTTTCTAAATCCAAGCTTTGAAGATTTTGAGAAAACAACCGTACTTTATGATCATTCAGACAGTATCCCAGCTTTACCCGATTCCTAATCGCAAAGATTCTGTTACAGATATTTGTGTCAGCATCAAACTCCTGAATTTCATTATCCATATGTAGATGATATTTTTCTCGCGCACTCCTCTCAAGTCCACTCTGCCATATAAATCTGTAATCACAATCAACTATAAATGGGCTTGCAAGATGGCAAAATCCATTTCCTCCGTAAAGTTTCATCTTTGTCTTATAATTCTTGTCCAAAAGAATAATCTCAGCACCATCGGAGTATAAAATGCCGTCACAGTTTCCTGTTTCATTATACCAGTAAGCTGCAAAGCCCAACTCCGATTTTACATTCAAGCGAAATATCTCTGAATCTAACAATCCATCCTTTACAGAGTATTCATATAAATAATTCTGCACACATAATAGAACTCTGTTTTCATCATCTGACAGTTCGATACAATTCATACGATTCCCATAAGGCAAAAAAACTGTCTGAGTTGGAGTTAAATTCCAATCCCCGCCTTCCGATTTATGGAACACTTTAACACGATGTGTTTTGCTACTGCCTCCCGTAATCAACCATGTGCCGTCTCGGCTCTCGCATGAGTGTGATACCGGCCAAAATATCATTGAACGATCATCCTCAAATAATTGTATCCATTTTCCGTTTTGATCAATTATAAGTTTGATCCATACAATTGGATTAAAATCTGTTTTAAACATAATATTTGAGCCAAAGGACTTGAGATTACAAATAAACACCTTTGTCTCATATATTTTGCTGATTACATTATCGGATATTCTAAGTTGATATATGATATGTTCCGATGCAATGTAAATCACATTTTGATTAGTGAATGATATCAGCATATCACGAATAGAATCATCTAAACGACAGATATCAGTTCCTGTTTTTTTGTGACAACTCCACTGTATGACACAGCCAGTTGTATCCGCACTATAGAAGATATCAGGGTTATTTCTGTCCCTGCGTACACAAGTAACTGTAGCATCATGTCCGTTTCTCATAAGATTTGAAGCATTTATCGTAGCTCCGTCAAAAATTGTTGAAAAATACTTGTCACCATAAGCACGGCTGAATCTAATACCACCTAACCAGGTTTCAGAAAAATCAATGTCGTGGAAATCTGAACCCGATAAATCATTTTTTCTAGAATACTGCATAACTGCTACAATATTTGAAACCATAACCTTTGCATCTTCATCATGTCTTCCACGAAGGGGACCAAATAAATTTGAAATATATGACTTGTGCTTGATATTCCATCGTTTGCTCTCATTGTCATAATATGGTCTTGATTCATGTTCTCGACAAATGTCTCCAAAATATTCAAGAACAGTCTTAGGAATGTTGCGATGTGCTAGCGAAAGAACCTTATTAGCTTTCAGTGGTAGAAAACAGCGAACATCTTCCTGCATCCACCTAGCTGCAAAATAATCACGAAGATTCTCATGCAGAAACTCATATATAGCAACATTTCTGTCCCCAACTCCCGCATCCATCTCCTGTAAATCTCTGTTCCCCCGAATTTTTCTCATAATATGCATTTCTTGAGAAATAAATAGAATTATTGCTTCAGCAGGACTATATCTGATATCAACATTACTATTTGCACTAAGATTACTACGATCATAATGAAGCTCATATATTGTTCTATAGGAATTATCAAGGGTAATCCGTTTTATCATGATGGAATTCTCATCTGTAAAAAGATCATCAATCAACTTTATGAGATCGCTTTCCTTTATATTGTAGTTTTCTTTTACTGCCATATGGAATGCAATGTATGGGATAATTTTTTCAAATATAAATTCTTTTTTCCGGATTTCTGCATAATACTTTCTATCAAACTTCTGCTTTTGAACATCCACAGATCGCGTAAGTTGAATTTCCTTTTCTCCAAAAAATTCGTGGAGGAGTTCCCCTCTTGTACAAATATCCATTAATTTGTTATTAACGGTAGTTTTATGTAATTCCTGCTTCGTTATATATAACCTAGCAAAAATTGTAAGATACATCGGTATTTTGATGATTTCCAATAATCTCTTATTTTCCATTGTCTCATTAATGATCTTCTCATTAAACCCATTATTACTCAGATAATCTGAAATCACCTGATTCTTCAGCTTTTGTATAACTAAGAAAAGAAAATCATTAGTTGTGTCTTTACTCTCCTCCAACTCTCGGTCTTGTATGAAAAAGTCCTCAAAACTTCCAATATAAGGAGTTTGCTCATCTACTCCGACAAGCAAATCCTCCTTATATCGACTAGTAACTATGAGCTGAATATGCGGATTTCGTGCCCAAAATAAAATTTCTTCGCAAACCTCCGGACGCCTTACAAGTGATACCTCATTTAGACCATCCAGAAGCAATATATATGACGTTTCGCAACAAGAAGGATTCATAAACTCGCAGTAGATTTTTTCTCCTAGATCATTTTTGCTTGCAATAGTTTTGTTTATTAAAGTGTAACTATCATATAATTCTGAAGCAATATAATCCGCAAAAAGCATTCCTGGTTTGTTGTATACATTATATCGTTCAGTTTGTTCAGGAAGGTTACGCAATTCAATAAAGATTGGAATTTTTCTTATGGTATTTTTTTTCAATGTAGAGGTAAACAGTTTCAAAAGCAACATCGTCTTTCCACTACCGCCCTCCTCACCAAGTACAAAACAATTTCTGGTGTTAGCTTTATTAATAGCATTCAATATTGGCTGGTTTAAATCACAAGTCATTTTATGCCCTATTTTTTGTTCTTCAATCATCGGGAGAATCGTCTCATCAATGGTTTCTTCATTAAAATGCTGATTATTTGAGTTTTTATATTCACGGTAAATCTCAATTGATTTTAGCATATCAAACCCTGAAAACGCTCGCTTCAATATAATTAAGTGATTTTTTAGCGGTGAGTACTGCTTGACCATTTTTTCAATTGTCATAGCATTAATCGTTCTATGCTCAGCAACATACAAATTATAGTTTTCAACAAATTGCCAAGGTTGGCTCGCCATTACCTGAATTCCAATAACTGCATTAGCTTGTGTAGAAAATACTGGTCCACCGCTATAACCCTTTTGAACCGCATTTTCAGATTGAATATGCATGAAACTATCCGTACCATCTTCAATATTCACCATATTACTCTCAACAAATCCAGTAGCTGCTGTTGAAAAACTCTCGTAAACACTTCCAATACCTGCGATACGCACTTCACCAGTAAAGTATTCGCTATACAAATTTACATGAAGTGGTAAAATTTTATTTGGATTCGGACTTATTTCCATACAAAGTACAGCAAAGTCGATTCCTTTTCTGTCTTGCTTTTCCGCATATAGAAGTTTTGCGGTAACCTCCCCCAAACTTGGAAATTTTACATAAATGACATCAGATGTAACATCAGTATCACTTGAATAAGTCATCCCATCCTGTACAAAAATATGTCCGGCTGTAATTATCCATCCATCCTCAGAACAAAGCCAACCGGTTCCACTTTACCGGTTAATACCAGACACTCTTGTTACCAAACAAACAGATCTCTCCAACCTTGCTGATTCACTCACTGAATTTAATCTATCCATCTCACTCACGCTGCTTCCAAGTCAACTCAACATTTAAAGTCATATTGCTACCGCTCTTTATAAGCCAGATATTTCCTTCCGTAGACAACGACATACTGAACCCAATTTTTGTTTCGCTTGGAGGATTCAATTCACATACAAAAGCTTCTGAAAATTCATTAACAATTCCACTAATAACATCCTTTGCGCCTTTAAGTGCGTCAATTGCTCTACTTCCTACAGTATCAATGTTAGACGTGTCCTCCATTCCGGGGAACGCACTCTGGGCTCTTACACCTACTGTTTCTATCAACACTTCTGTATTGCCAACTTTCGTCCTTATTACACCCATTTGTTCATATCGAATGACTGTTCAACTTCATTCGTTCTCCTTTCTCTAAATATTCTAATTCGTATTCTTTTTGAGATTCTGACATATAAAACATAAAGAATATACTAATAACAAAACGAAAAGATTAATTTACACTACAGTGTTATAGTTGGTTCATGATAAATCTAAATAAAAACTTCACAACGTACTGTTTATCAATCGTAATAATTCTCTAATCATTTCAAATTGTAATCTCAAAAAAAGATTATTTTTACATATTATCCTACACTTGTCCTATGTACAACATAATCCTGAATCATTTTATCAGAAATTTTAATGATATATGATGGAACAGTATCATATTCAGCTGGATCTAACTGAAACAGATAATCGTTCTCAATGTGGAATGTTTTATTGATATATTGTTTAAATACATCCTCAAGATCAGCCTTGTCAAATACTATTCTGAAAATCTGCAACTTCTCATAATTACTATTACAATCACTATAAAGATTTTTCAATAAATTAATATCATTTACCCTCTGGATTTCATTTTCAAAATTAAATGCAGGTAAATATGACTGTATACAATTTTCAGCTAACTGAATTTCATCATTAGTAAACTTTATTTCTCCCTCTAAAGTTTGTTTGGTAGGAGGATTTTTTCTATGAAATAAAGATGATAATAAGTTCCACTCTAAGTTTTTATTTCCTTCTAATTCAAGCAAACGTCTGAGATAAATAAGTTTATTAATCATATCTATATTGCTTTCAAACTTTATCTTTGCAATCTCAACAAAAGATTTAATATCTTCTTTTTTTATTTCCTTTTCAGATAAATCACCATCTTTAGTTGAAAGAAAATGAGCAATTGGTGCCGGTAAAACCTTACTTTTAAAATTATATATAGCATCAATAACTATATTGAATTCATGAGTCAACAAAAGCACTGTTTTCTCTTTAAAACTATTGCTTCCCATAAACAACATATTAAGAATTGCAAATTTCTTATTTCCATCAAATGAAGATATGGGATCATCAAGGATAACTAAATCAGGATTTTCATGTAAAGCACTATACATAAATAACGCAAGAGCAAAAGCATTTTTCTCACCATAACTTAAATGGTTTTCGTCTCCTAGTATCTCTTCGGCGAAATCTTTATGATAAAGTTTTAACTTAAAGTCTCCATTATTATCCTCTATATTTACATAATATTTATATCCAGCACATTCTAGGAATGCGTTTATTTCTGAACTATATTTTTCGATTGTTTTTTGTACTAATTTCTTTTGTTGGTTAACTTCACCCTGCAATCTTCCAACTGCAACTAACACACTATCAATAGAATCATTTATTACTTTTATCTTTTCTTTTACAGCAACAGAATTCAAATGAGACAAACAAGAAATATCTATTCTAAATTTATTAATCGTTTCAGCAACTTTTTCTGAATCTCTTAATGATATATATCCTAAACTTCGCATACCAATTAACTTATCTCTTAAAACAATAGCTTGTCCTTTTATTTCTTTTAGATAATTCTTTTGTTCTGTTGAAATACCGGAAATATTTCCAGCAATCTCCTTAATCTTTTCGTTTGTAGCATCAGAAAAGTAAATTTTAAATTTATCAAAAATATCCAAAATCTTATTTAGATTATCTACTACCTTAGAATCAAAATTTTCGCTTACCTTCTTTATAATTTCCTTCTCGGACGATATATCTCCCGCACAATATGGACAAATATTATCTTCAGTCACATAATCATTTCCAGAAATTTGCCATTTTAACCATTTAACATTAATATCAGATCGAGTTAAAAATGGTTTGTATTGGGATATTTCTTTAGGAATATTTGATAATTTATTTCCATTTCCCAATCCTTTTCCCAATGCGCTCGCAGCTGAATAGCCATTTTTCGACTTGCCAAAACTATCAATGAATTCTTGCAAATCATTAATCAATACATTAATTTCTTCATCATCCTTAAATGTATCATGTATTGCTTTTATTAAACTATCAATTCTCTGCATATGAGCATCATAATCTTTAGTTTTAATAAAAATTTCGAAGCTATTTTTTAATAGTTCATCATTTAGGAATACATACTGTTCAACATATTTATCGTTAAATACCATAACGCTATTGTAATCATCAAGTCCCTCAACGCATGGTATGATAGCTTCATCTTTTTTATATTTAAAAGGCAACAACTTTTTTAGTTCTTCTTCACTGCCTTGAATTTTAGCAATAATAGAGTTTGATATAGTAGATTTTCCTGTTCCATTGAAAGCATATTTTATATTGAGATGGTTTTCGCAAATAGAAATTTCACCCGAATCAATATTATTGCAATTTTGAATTTTTATCATCTATAATACACTCCTTATATATCCAAATATTCCATACTTTTTCATATTATTTTGCCACAATCTTTATGGTTATGGATTCATTTTAAAAAATCATCTCCATAAATTTCATCTTTACCTCTAATATTAATGAAGGATAACTAAGAATTATCATCTGTTTCCATTACTTTTTACAATAATATTATTTT